>Ga0126381_100007256_pt1 | contig 12318 bp, 5 predicted proteins | sample PanSoiMetPlot_28_FD_96465 | JGI IMG/M metagenome (GOLD analysis project Ga0126381, IMG submission 96465) | Tropical forest soil microbial communities from Panama - MetaG Plot_28 | ecosystem: Environmental > Terrestrial > Soil > Tropical forest > Bulk soil | place: Panama | collected 2016-02-17
ATCACGGACCTGTACACGGTGATCGGCGGCACGCGGAGCTTCCTTTCCGGCCGGGTGTCCTTCGCCTTCGACCTGCGCGGACCCAGCGTGTCGGTGGACAGCGCCTGCTCCTCCGGCCTGGCCGCGCTGCACCTGGCGTATCAGAGCGTGCGCAGCGGCGAGAACGCGCTGGCCGTGGCCGGCGGGGTGAACCTGGTTACCTCTCCGGCGGAGACCATTCCGTTCTCCCATGCGGGAATGCTCTCCCCCGACGGCCGGTGCAAGTTCGGCAGCGCTGCCGCGGACGGCTTCGTACGCAGCGAGGGCGTCGCGGTCGTGGTCCTCAAGCCACTGGCCCGGGCGCAGACGGACGGCGACGCCATCCACGCGGTGATTTACGGGTCCGCCATGGGCAATGACGGCCAGTCGGAGGGGTATCTCGTGACGCCGTCCCGGCTTGGTCAGCAGGAGACGCTCAGGGCGGCTTACGCCGACGCGGGCGTGCCGGCCAGCCACGTGGACTACATCGAGGCGCACGGTACTGGCACCCCCGTCGGCGACCCGGTGGAGCTCGGTGCCCTCGGCACGGTGGCCGGCGCCGGGCGGACCGAGCAGGCCCCGTGCCTGGTGGGCTCCGTCAAATCCAACATCGGGCACACCGAGGCAGCCTCCGGGCTCGCCGGCTTCATCAAGGTCGTTCTGGCGCTACGGCACCGGAGGATTCCGCCCAGTCTGCATGCCGGCGAGCTGACCGGCGAGGTCGACTGGAATGCCTTGCGGCTGCGGCTGGTGCGCGAGCTCACCGAGTGGCCGGAGAGCGGCCGCCCCGGCCTGGCCGGCGTCAGCTCGTCCGGCATCTCCGGCACGAACGCGCACGTGGTGGTCGGCGAATACCGGCCGGCCGAGCCCGCTCAGCTGACCGGGCCGATCGGGCCGACCGGGCCGACCCGGCTGAGCGAGCCCGCCCGGCAGGCCGAGCTGCTGGTGCTTTCCGCGCCGGATCCGGCCGGGCTCGCCGCGCTCGCCACCCGGTACGCCGAGTTCCTTGAACCGGGCGGTGAGGGCCGGGGACTGGATATGCGCGACGTCTGCTTCAGCGCCGCCACCCGCCGCGAGCATCAAGAAAGCCGGCTGACCGCGGTCGGCACCTCGCCCGACGAGCTGGCCGAACGGCTACGGGCCTACGCGGCTGGCGAGTCCCGGCCCCGGCTGGGCGCCACCGGGTACACGTCCGTGGATGCGGCCCGGCCGGTCACGGTCTTCGTCTTTCCCGGCCAGGGCTCGCAGTGGGACGGCATGGGCCGGGAACTGCTGGCTGGATCGCCGGTCTTCCGCGACACGCTCACCCGGTGCGCCGAAGTGATCAGGGCGGAGGCGGGCTGGTCGCTGATCGACCGGCTGACCGGCCAGGACGGCACCCCGGCATCGATCGACACGATTCAGCCGACGCTGTGGGCCATGCAGACCGCGCTGTGCGCGCTGCTGCGGGACTGGGGCGCCGAGCCCAGCTACGTAGTGGGGCACAGCATGGGCGAGGTGGCCGCGGCGGGCGCCGCCCGCGCACTGAGCCTCGAGGAGGCGGGCGCGGTCATCTGCCGGCGCAGCCGGCTGCTGAAGACCGTCGCCGGGCAGGGCGCGATGTACTCGGTGGAGCTGTCGGTCGCAGAAACGGAGGCGGTGCTGGCCGGCCATGCGCAGCTGGTGTCCGTGGCGGTGAGCAACAGTCCCACCTCGACCGTCATCTCCGGCGACCCGAAGGCCCTGGCCACGATCATCAAGGGCCTGGACGAGCGCGGGATCTTCGGCCGGCAGATCAAGGTCGACGTGGCCTCGCACAGCCCGCAGATGGACCAGTTGCGCACGGATCTGCTGGCCAGCCTCGGCGAGCTGGCCGCGCGAGCCGGCGACATCCCGTTCTACTCGACGGTGGACGATGCGCTGCGTGAGGGGTCCGAGCTCGACGCCGCCTACTGGGTGCGCAACCTACGCGAGCCGGTGCGGTTCGGCTCCGCCCTGACCCACCTGGCTGAGCGTGGCGCCACGACATACGTGGAGATCAGCCCGCACCCGATCCTGCTGCCGGCGATCAAGGAGTGCCTGACGCTGTCCGGTACCAGCGGCACGGTCGCCTGCTGCCTGCACCGTGACGAGCCAGAGCGGGCCAGCCTGCTGGATACGGCCGGCGTGCTGCACCGGGCCGGGTGCTCGATCGACTGGGGCAGGCTGTTCGGCGAGCAAACGGCCCGCTACGTCCGGCTGCCGGCCTACCCGTGGCAGCGCCGCCGGCACTGGTTCAGGCCGGAAGCGGCCGGACCCGCGCCGACCCTGCGCGTGGTCGACCTGGCCCGTGAGCCGTATCTACGCGATCACCAGGTGCAGGGCGTCCCGGTGCTGCCCGGCACGGCGCACCTCGAGATGGTGCACGCCGCGGCCGCCCGGCTCTGCCCGGCGCGGGTGCCGGTGCTGCAAGATGTCCGGTACCTGAGCGCGCTGTTCTTTTCAGCAGAACGTACGGCGGTGACACTGTCCATCGAGTTCACCGCGCGCGAGGCGGGCACCTGGGACTTCGCGGTGACGAGCCGGCAGGCGCAGGACACGGGCGAGCCGACCGTGCACGTCACCGGCGTCGTGACCCACGAGGACCCGCCGGAGCAGCGCCGGCTGCCCGTGGACGAGCTGCGGCGGGCGTGCCCCGGCCACCACGACGGCCGTGAGTTCTACCGGCGGTTCGCGGCACGGGGCAACCAGTGGCTCGGCGCGTTCCAGGGCATCGAGGAGCTCTGGATGGGTGCGGATCAGGCGCTGGGCCGCATCCGCGTCCCGTCCGGCCTTGATCCGTCCGGGTATGCCTGCCACCCGGCGCTGCTGGACGCTTGCGGGCAGGTCGTCGCGTCACTGATCCCGGCCGAGGACCGGGGGGCCGCTTTCGTCCTGGGCAGCGTCGACGAGGTCACGATCTACCCGGACGCCGGAGTGCCGGTCTGGGTGCACGCGGTGCCGGTCACCGCCTGGCGTTCCGACTCGTTCTGCGGGAACCTCGTGGCCGCTGACGGCGACGGGCGGGTGATCGTCGAGATCACCGGGCTGCGCCTGCAGTACCTCCAGCCACCGGACCTGGTGCGCGACCCCGGAGGCTGGTTCCACGAGCTACGGTGGCAGCCGCTACCGGACGAGGAGGGGCCGGGTCGCCGGCGCCTGGTCTTCGCTGACCGCCGTGGCATCGGTTCCGCCCTGGACGCGGATGTGGTGGTGTCCCAGGGGGACGGCTACCGTCAGGTGGCACCGGGCAGGTACGAGATCGACCCGGCCGCGCCGAGCGACTACCGGCGGCTGCTCGCCGACGTCCGGGCGCACTTCGACGGACTGCCTCCGCGCGACGTCGTCCACCTGTGGACGCTGGAAGCGGACCCGGCCGATGTCCGCGCACCGGCGCGGGAGCTGGCGGAGGCGGCCGAGCGCGCCGGCCCCGCCAGCGTGCTGCACCTGGTACAGGCGCTGAACGGCGCCGGCCTGCCCGAGCCGCCCCGGCTGACACTCGTGACGCGCGGCGTGCACCGGGTGACCGACGCGGACCGGGCGGTGAGCACGTGGCAGGCGCCGGTCTGGGGGCTGGGCCGGATCATCGCCTGCGAGCACCGGGAGCTGCGCTGCACGCTGGTGGATCTGGACCCAGCCGGGTCCGCGCGGGCGCTCGCCGTCGCGCTGCGCCGGGAGCTGGCCAGCCCTGGCCCGGAAGATCAGCTCGCGCTGCGCGGGAGCGACCGGTACGCCGCGCGGGTGCTGCCCAGCCGCACCGGAGCCGGCCGGTCCGGCCGCCCCGAGGTCGCGCACCAGATGCAGGCCACCACGCCCGGCGCACTCGACGGGATGCGCATGGCGCCCATCCCGCGGCGCGAGCCTGGTCCGGGCGAGGTGGAGGTGCGCGCCGACTACCTCGCGCTGAACTACCGCGACGTGCTGGTCGCCATGGACTCCTACCGCGCGCTGCCGGGCGCGCCCAGGACCATCATCGGCGAGGGCGCGGGCACGGTGACCCGGCTCGGCCCGGGCGTGGCCGGGCTCCAGCCCGGCGACGAGGTGATAACCGTCTCGCTGGACGCTCCCGCCGCGACGTACATGTGCGTGAACGCCCACCTGGTCCGCCCCCGGCCGGCCCGTCTGTCCGCGCAGGAGGCGGCGAGCCTGCCGATCTGCTTGGCCACGGTGTGGCATTCGCTCGCCACCCTGGGCCAGCTGCGGGCGGGCGAGCGGGTGCTGATCCACAACGCGACCGGCGGCGTGGGCATGGCCGCGGTCCAGCTAGCCAGATGGCTGGGCGCGGAGGTGTACGCCACCGCGGGCAGCCAGGAAAAGCGCGCGATGCTGCGCATGATGGGCATCGCGCACGTCTACGACTCGCGGAGTACCGGATTCGCCGAACAGATCAGGGCGGACACCCGCGGCGAGGGCGTGGACGTGGTGCTCAACACGCTGGCCGGCGAAGGGCTGCTCAAGAGCATGGGGCTGCTCGCCGACTACGGACGCTACCTGGAGCTGAGCCGACGGGACCTGGTCGAGGGCACCCCGCTGGACATGCGGCTGCTGGCGCGCGGCGCCTCGTTCTTCGTGGTCGACATCGTGGATCTGGGCCTGCGGGATCCGCGGCGGCTCGGCGCGATCATGGACGAGACGATGACGCTGGTCCAGGCCGGAGTCCTCCAGCCACCGCCGCACCGCGTCTTCCCGGCCGCCGACCTGGCCGGCGCGTTCCGCCACATGGCCCAGGCCAAGCACATCGGCAAGGTGCTGGTGTCGACGGCCGAGCTGATCGCCGAGGAGCCGGAGCCCGCCCCGGCCCCGAACCGGCCGGTGCGGGTGGACCCGGGCGCCGGCTACCTGGTCACCGGCGCGCTGGGCGAGCTCGGCCGGGTAGTCGTCGACTGGCTGGTCTGCGAGGGCGCGCAGCATCTGCTGCTGACCGGGCGCACCCCGCTCGCCGCCAGCGGGGCAGCCGGGTGGCTGGCGGACCTGCGCCGCCACGGCGTGCAGGCGAAGTACGAGGCCATTGACGTCGCCGACGAGGAGGCGATGCGGGCGGTCGTGCACCGCTATGAGAAGGGTGACGCGACGATCCGCGGCGTGGTGCATACGGCCGGGGTGATCCAGTACAAGGCGCTGACCGATCTCGATGCCCGGGTGCTGTCGGACATCCTGCGACCGAAAACCACCGGCACGCTGGTCCTCGACCGGCTGTTCGCCGAACGGGCGCTGGATCTGTTCGTGCTGTTCTCCTCCGGCGCAGGAGTGCTCGGTTCCCCGATGCTCGGCGCGTACGCGGCCGCGAACGCCTTCCTTGACGCGCTGGCTCAGCAGCGCCGGCTGGAGGGGCGGACCGCGCTGAGCGTCAACTGGGGTTTCTGGTCGGTTGGCATCCCGGCCAGGCTCGCGCGGGAGCAGGGCAGGGACATCAACCCCACCGGGATCGACACCTTCACCCCCCAGGAGGGCATCGAGGCACTCCGCATGCTGCTGGCCCGCGACGCCACGAACGTCATCGTGTTCCCGGCGGACTGGCCGCGGTGGGCCACCGCGCATAAGGATGCGGCCAGCGCGCCGCTGCTGCGCGACCTCATGAGCCCGGTGCCGGTGCTTGCGGCGACAGTGCACGAGGCGATAGCGCCCGCGCCCCCGGCAGCAGTGCCCTCAGAAGCAGCGCCCTCAGAAGCAGCGCTCCCAGAAGCAGTGCTCCCAGAAGCAGCGCCCTCAGAAGCAGTGCCCCGGGCACCAGTGCCGGCCGCCCCGGCAGCACTGACAGACCGGGCCGGGCTGGAACGCTACCTCAGCCAGATTCTGGCGGATGTCCTAGGGCTGCCGCCGGCGCAGGTCCACCCGCGGCGGCCGCTCAAGCGGCAGGGCATCGACTCGCTGATGGCGGTGGAGGTTCGTACCCGGGTCCAGCGCGACCTGGGCACGCTGCTGCCGATCGCCAAGATGCTCAGCGGACAGAGCGTCGCTGATCTGGCCGACGAGCTGCTCAGCCAGTTGAGCCGGCCGTAACTGACCTGCGGCCCGCCTGGCGCCGCACCGCGGCGACGCCGACGCGCCACAAGATCTCCGGTCGGCGCAGCCGGCCGGGTGCGGCCGTCATGTTGACCACGTTCAGGAAGGCGCGGTGTACCACCTCATCGGTGACGGTGGCGGACCGCATCGCCTCGTCGAGGCCGCGGCGCAGGCGCCAGCCGAACGGCTTCTTCGCGTCTACGTGCGGCAGGTAGCGGTCTTGCGCCGCGGACAGCTGCCAGGCGTCGTCCACCACCTTATGCACCCGCCGGAAGTACGGGTACGCGGAGCCTTCCGCGGCGCCCGGTTCGCTAAGCCAGTCGGCGAGCGCGACGGCGTGCAGGGCGGCCACCGACATACCCTGCCCGTACGCCGGATTGAATGACGCCACCGCGTCACCGACCGCGACTAGCCCCGCCGGGAACCGGGGAAGCCGGTCGAAGTCGCGCCGGGTGCTGTCAGGAAAGCGATGCACGTACACCTCACTGGCCGGCTCGCAAGCGTCCGCCAGCAACCTGATGGAGACGGCGTGGTGGGCGCGGCAGCGGGCCCGGAACTCAGCGAGGTCACGACCCGGGCGGCGATCGCCGTAGTCGCTGATCACCACCAGCCAGCGGTCACCCTCGATCGGCGCCATCGAACTGGGCCCGGTGTCCGCCTTCCTGGGGGTGTAGACCGAGTACGCCCCGACGTGGCCGCCGAGACGCTGGCCCGGAGCACGGTGGAACAGGCAGGTGGCATAGCCCAGGTCCACTGGCACCCGGCTCTTCCTGGGAACCGGGTACCCGTGGTAGCCGATCCAGTCGCTCAGCCGGCTGGACCGTCCGGTGGCGTCCACCACGAGGCTGGCCAGATGCCGCACGGAGTCCGCGGCTCCAGGCGGGCGGACCAGCGCGCCGTCGATCCGGCCGCCGGTCACGGTCAGCCCGGTCGCGGTGCCCTTGACCAGCGCCACGTTCGGCAAGGCGAGCACCCTCCGGCGGATGTGCCACTCCAGGAACGGGCGCGACACACTGATGCCACTGCCGCCGCGCACGGGGATCTTGGGCCGGCCGTCCAGGAACCACTGGATACCGCCGGGACCGGCATTGACCAGCTGACCGCCCTCGCGCACCATCTGGCGGACGATCCCGGGCAGCAACTGCTCGATGACCGTCCTGCCCTTCCCGAGCAAGGCGTGGGCCTGGCTGCCCTGAGGCGCGCCGCGGCGGATGACCGGTGCGTCTTCCAGGATGTCGGGCTCCACGATCCACACCTCGTCGGCATGGTCGGCGAGAACCCGGGCAGCGATTAAACCGGCGATGCTGCCACCGAGGACGAGGGCTGCCTTCATCAATTCCAAGGCTATAGGTTCGCGGAGGAAGGAGCTCGTCCATGACAGGTGACACCGAGTACTTCCGCAAGCGGCTGCTCGCCATGCTGTGCGCCACCTGGACCGCGCAGGCGTGCTCGGTGTTCGCCGTGCTGGGGCTACCCGACCAGATGGCGGCGGGGTCGCGGACCACTACGGAGCTGGCCGAGGCGGCCGGCCTCGATCCCATGGCGCTGCGGCGGCTGCTCGCCGCGCTCGCCGACGCCGGCGTTCTACGCCAGACCAGCGCCGACCAGTTCGAGCTGAGCCAGATCGGGGAGCATCTGCGCACCGACGTGCCCGGCTCCATGCACGCGACAGCGGTTCTGTACGGCGCGGAGGTGTACCAGTCCTTCGGCGGTCTGCTCGACACCGTGCGCACCGGCCGGCCCGCCTTCACGGACCGATTCGGTCAGCCGTTCTTCGAGTACCTCAGCGGGAATCCAGGGCTCGCCGCCAGCTTCAACGCGGCCATGTCAGCCGCACCCGAACCCCAGTCCCCCGACGCCCGCCTCTTCAGCGGAGCACGCACCATGGTGGACGTCGGCGGCGGCGACGGCGGGCTGCTGGCCGAAGTCCTGAGCCGCCACCCTGAGCTGCACGGCATCCTGGTGGAGCTGCCGGAGGCCGCGGCCAGAGCGCGTGACCGGCTGGCCGAGGCGGGGGTACTCGACCGGGTACGGATCACGGCGGGTAGCTTCTTCGACCACGTGCCCGGCGGCGGCGACCTTTACCTGCTGCGCCGCGTGCTGCACAACTGGAACGACGAGAACGCCCGCCGTGTGCTGGCACGGGTGCGCGCGGCGATGCATGCCGACGCGCGGTTGCTGGTGCTGGAGGAACTGCTGCCGGCCGCCCCGGAGGCGTCCAGCGCGAGCGCGGGCGTCTGGGCCGCGCCGCGTAAACGGATCGTGGACCTGCTGATGCTGGTCCTGATGGAGGGACGCGACCGCACCGCGGAGGAGTACACGACGCTGCTGCTGGACAGCGGCTTCGTGGTGAAGAACGTCACCGCGGGAGCAATCGAAGCGGTACCCGCCCGCCCTGGATCACGGTCCCGGGCAGCCGGCCCAAGCTGAAGGTCATCCCGAGGCATCCCAGTTTCCGGTAACATGTAAGCTAATCAGTAGCGCTACGTGTAGCCTTATGGGTATAGTGTTCAATGTGCCGAGGGGATATCCGTGACATCAAGACCCGACGCTGGTCAGCGGCACGTCCGCAACGCGCGCGGCGAAGGAGACCGGCTGCGCCAGGAACTGATCGGCGCCGCGAACCGCCTGCTCGAGAACGGCACCAGCCACGAGTCGCTGTCGCTGCGCGCTGTCGCGCGGGAGGTAGGGATCGCGGCGACCAGCGTCTACCTGCACTTCCCCGACAAGGCGGCGCTGCTGCTCGCGGTCTACGAGCGTCATTTCGCCGTGCTGGCCGACCGCCTCAATCAGGCCATAGCCGAGCACACCGACCCCGCCGCCAGGCTGCGCGCGGCGGCCCGCGCGTACTGCGAGTTCGCCGTCGACCACCCCGACGTCTACCAGGTGCTGTTCACCGTGCCCGGGTCGGCCACCCCGCCGCGCGAGATCCCGGTCAGCCAGCGCCCCGGCGCGGCGGTCGTGCTGGCGGTCCAGCAGGTGATCTCCGAGTGCATCGACGCCGGCCTCATGCCGCCCGCCGATCCATACGCGGTCACCGTGTGCCTGTGGGCCGCCCTGCACGGGCTTATCGTGCTGCGCGCCGCCCGGCCCCACGTCGCCTGGCCCCCGCTCGACACGCTGATTGACACCCTCGTCGCCCTCTGGCTCAGGAAGTGACCCCGTTACGAACGTACCCTGACCACCCGCCGGACCCAGGTCAGGACGGTCTTCATGTCGCCGTCATCGAGGAAGTACGCGACAACGCCGAACGCCAGGATCGTGCAGGCGGCCGCCGGCACCGCCAAGGCGACGGCCACCAGCCTGTGATGCACCGGGACAGCCAGGCTGATGACCAGGCCGACCGCGACGCCCGCGGCACAGGCGGCCAGCCCGGCCAGCGTCGCGTGGCGGGCCCCTTGCACGGCGGCCTTGCCGCAGATCCGGCGGGTGATGAACACCAGCGGGATGGCCACCACGGTCTGGCCGATGGTGGTACCCAGCGCGAGCATGGCGGGAACCAGGCGGGCCGGGGCCAGCTCGACCAGCACCACGTCGGCCACGATCGTGATCACCCAGCTGCCGGCCAGCGCCGCGGCCGCGATCTTGAGCCGCTTGATGACGAACATGACGCGGGACAGGTTCGCGACCACCGCGGCACCCGCGATGCCTGGCGCGAAGAGCACGAAGGCCCAGATCAGCTGCGAGACCTGATCAGGTTGCTTGGCCAGCACATGCGCGGCCGGGACGGCAATGGCCACGATCACGGCCGTGCCGAGCCAGGACATGAGCAGCACGGCGCGGGTCGACCCGGCGCTGGTCCGGTCGAAGTCCGCGCCTTCACGCGAGGACATCACCGGGAACGCGCTGACCACGATGGAGAACACCAGGATCGCCGCGATGGAGTTGAATACCTGCGAGCCGTAGTTGAACAGCACAAGCGCGCCGGTCTTGCCATGCCCGTTGGCCAGGGCGATGGCCACCACGTTGGCCACGTCGATGGCCACCAGCTCGGTCACGCCGACCAGCGCCAGCCCGCTGACCCGGCGCGCCACTCCGGGCGGGAGCCGCAGCGTCGGCCGGAACCGCAGGTGCAGCCGCCACGTCGGCGGTAGGGCCACGATGACCAGGACGGCGATGCCCAGCGTGGTCCCGGCCGACAAGACGAGCTCGGCCGACCGGGGAACGTGAGCCAGCGACTGTCCCCCGTTCAGCGGCTTGAAGGCCAGGTAGCACGCGATGAGCACCAGGCTGGAGATCCCCGGCCCGATCGACGGCGCGCCGAACTTCCGGTAGGACTGCAGCAGCCCGTACAGCACGACCGACAGCCCGTAGAGCAAGGCCTGGAGAGCGAACACCCGCAGCATGTAGCCGGTAGTGGCGACCATATCGGCGCGGGCGCAGTGCGCGCTGGGGTTGCTCGGGTTCAGCATCGAGGCGATCGGCCCGGCGGCCGCCACGATCGCCACAACCAGCGGCACCACGATGACGACAGTCCACGTCAGCAGGGCCGATGTGATCTGGCCGACCCGTGCCTTCTCCTCCGGGTCGTGCGCGGACCGCTCGGCGGACCGGGCCAGCACAGGGACCATCGCGCTGGTCAGCGCGCCGCCCAGGATCAGCTGGTACAGCAGGTCGGGTACCTGGTTCGCGGTCACGTACGACGTGCCCAGGCAACTAGCCCCAACGGTCTGCGAGAACACCAGCGTGCGTACCAGGCCCAGAACCCGGGACAGGATGGTCAGGCCGGCCACCACGGCGGCACCGCGGGCGATGCCCTCGCCAAGCCGCTGCGCCCGGCCCGGCTCTACCTCAGCTGGCCCCGTCGGCTCCGTCGGCTCCTTCGGCTCCGTTAGGCCGGCACTCTTACCGTCGCTGATCGGCACACGCAGCTCCCGACCCTCGTGCGTGCCACGCCTCCGTCCAGGGGCAGAGGCCAGGTCTTGATATAAGAGCGCGCAGCGATCAGGAAAGATACGTGTCAGCCGAAGCGCCTCAGAGGGCCACGTTGAGATCGGCAGCGATGTTCAGCCAAGGGCTGATGACCGCGTATTCCCCGCCTGCCGGCGGCGGGTACCGATGCGGGTCCGGAGCGGGGTTTACATACTGCGGTTCAGTGCTCCCCACATTCAGGCCGATCAGCTCCACGTTGGAATCGTCTTGCTTCCGGTAGACAGGAGCGCCGCTGTCGCCACTCTCGCTGACGTAATTGGCTAGGAGCTGGTGGTCGAGGACGCCACCCTCCTCGAACTTGACGCTAACGTCCAAGGCCACTATCCGGCCCTTCCTCTCTTTTGCCTTTGCCGCGCCCTGCATGTAAACCTCGTCGTCGAGGGCCGGCGGCGGCGCCACCCCGGTGACCGTGTAGCGGGTATCGCTGCTCTTCCAGATCTCGTTACGCTGAATAGTGGCGGGGGTGTCTTTGATGGAAACGAACGCGCTATCGCTGTCAGCCTTCGTATCCCAGGCACTGACCGTCATGGTGTTCCCCGCGAGGTAGCGCTCCTGGTTCGCATTGGGCTGGTAAATCTGGGTGCCGATTTTCGTGGCGACGTGACCGGCCGTGACGAAACCATCGGTGGTGCCTTGCCGGGCCGCGATGCAGATCGTGCCCAGTTCGCTGCGACCTTGCTGCAGTTGCCTGATGATCAAGAGCCCGCCCACGAGCGGACGGTTGTATTCCTTCTTGGCGTGCCTGGACGCCGGGCCGCAGCGCACGAAGGTCAGCGCCTCGTCCATGCGCGGCCAGCCGCCGATACGGTGCTGGAACATGCGCCGGTACTGGCCGATGACCGATGGCGTGATATCGGGCACACCGACGACGACCGTCCCGCTGGCATCGTCGACATAGGACAGGTTGACCGGCAGCTCACTAGCTTCCTGCTTGGCCATGTACGTACTGATATGCGCGTGCATGCCCAGCAGCACAGCCTTGGTCGTGGTCATGATGCTCCCCTTTCTCCTAGGTCCCGCGGTGACCTTCCGCATCATCCGCTTATTAAAAGCTTCTTTCTTTCCGAGTCGAACCGTCAAGGAACAAAATTGTCACCCCTATTCCCCGAAATTCGTCACTCTCCACTCTTGACAAACATCACGTTATAGCCAAGCTGCCGACGATTATGTGCCCGATCGAAGGTAGATAGGCGCATATCATTTTTTGCTCTGAATAATACTAATCTGTGCACTTCTTCACGCCTGGCCAATTACCCGGCATTCGCGTCCTACGCGCCCCCCAACCCCGTGGAAGCGACAGCCGCTTCGGGGCCGCTTCGGGGCCGCTTCTCGGGACCGCTTCTCGGGGCCGCTTCTCGGGGCCGCTTC
>Ga0126381_100007257_pt1 | contig 12317 bp, 9 predicted proteins | sample PanSoiMetPlot_28_FD_96465 | JGI IMG/M metagenome (GOLD analysis project Ga0126381, IMG submission 96465) | Tropical forest soil microbial communities from Panama - MetaG Plot_28 | ecosystem: Environmental > Terrestrial > Soil > Tropical forest > Bulk soil | place: Panama | collected 2016-02-17
ACTCCTTCTCCCCGTAGGGGAGAAGGGCGGGATGAGGGGGCTCCGGCGGTGCGATACGGAAATGCCGGAACCCCCTCACCCCACCCTCTCCCCTCCGGGGAGAGGGAGTGAACCGCTGTGCCAGCCTCACCAAGGCGCAGGTTGCGCGATGTGCGCGAAGCCGCCTATCTATGCGGCATAGGCGCGCCGAAGGGTCGCGCCGGTCGGCGAAGGAGAACAGCGACATCGTGGATGCGCTTGCGGAACCCGTGACGGTCGCGACCGCTGAGGCCGCATCGGAGGCTTTGATCGAGGTGCGGTTGACGGCCATCCGCTATGCGGCCCGCGACATCAATCTTTACGAATTCCGGCGGCCGGACGGGGGGCCGCTGCCAACCTACGCGCCCGGCGCCCATGTGGATCTGCACCTGCCCAACGGGCTCATACGCAATTATTCGCTCACCGTGGCACGGCCCGAGCCCGGCACCTACACGTTCGGCATCAAGCGCGACCAGGCGGGGCGCGGCGGCTCGCGGCTGATCCATGACGAACTCAAGGTCGGCGGCATCGTCAGGATCAGCGCGCCGCGCAACAATTTTCCGCTCGACGAGAGCGCGCGGCATTCGATCCTGATCGCGGGCGGGATCGGCATCACGCCGATCTGGTGCATGGTGCAGCGGCTCGTCGAGCTCGGACGTACCTGGACGCTGCATTATGCCTGCCGGGCGCGCGGCGAGATGGCGTTCCGGGAGGCAATCGAGACGATGCAGGAGGCGCAGCTGCATTTCGACGACGAGCATGGCGGCGCGCCGCTCGACGTGGCGGCGATCTTAGGGAGCGCGCCACGCGATGCGCAGCTCTATTGCTGCGGGCCGGCGCCGATGCTGCGCGCGTTCGAGGCCGCGAGCGCGGATTGGCCGTCCGCGCAGGTGCATGTGGAATATTTCACCCCGAAGGCGGAGCCCGCGCGGGCGGGCGGATTCATCGTGGAGCTTGCGCGCTCGGGCCGGGAATTCTTCATCCCGGAGGGTCATTCGATCCTGAGCGTGCTGCTCGATGAAGGGATCGATGTCGACTATTCGTGCGAGCTTGGCATCTGCGGCGCCTGCGAGCAGCGCGTGATCGCGGGCGAGCCGGAGCATCGCGACTCCATCCTCACCGAGGAGGAGCAGGCCGAGAACAAGCGGGTGATGATCTGCTGCGCCGGTTGCAGGGGCGAGCGATTGATTTTGGATCTGTAGGGTGGGTTGACCCCCGCGAAAGCAGGGGGAAACGACCGACTCACCCCACCGCTGGCGAGGCCGCCGGTGGATTTCGCAAGAGCTCAACCCACCCTACAAGAGCGCCTACTTCTCGTTCAAGAGCGGGATCGTCTTCCAGTCCGGGGCAGCCTTGATCGACTGCAGGTAGGCGTAAATGTCGGCGAGGTCGTCGTTCGGCAGTATGGCCTCGCGGAACGGCGGCATCGGACCGTTCGAGTTGCGGATGAAGGACTGCAGCGCTTCGAAGGCGATCGGATTGGGGGCGAGCTTGGGGCCGGTGACCGGCGAGCCCTGACCTTCGGTGCCGTGGCACTCATAGCAGCCGTACTTCTGGGTGAACAGGATCTTGCCGCGGACGGCATCGGCCGCCAGCGCCTGGGCCTGCCCTAGCGCAAGGCCCGCAGCTATCGCCGCGAGCCCGACGCGAACGCTCAATACTCTCATCATTCCTCCGATTTACCGCGGCTGCATGATGGGATCGACCACGACCGGCTCGCCGGCCTTGACGATCTGCACCGCCTTCTTGAGGGTCGGTCCGAGGTCCTTCGGATCGGTGATCGGGCCGAGCGCCTGCACGCCCATCGACTTCGCGAGCATCGCGTAATCGACGTTCGGATTCTCGATCCGGGTGCCGACCGGGCCGAAGTCACGGCCGTTGTTGGCCACGCGGTTGCGCCGGTTGGAGAGGCGCTGCACGTGCATGACCTCCTGGTGGTAGCCGCGGTTGTCGTGGATGATGGCGAGGAGCGGGATCTGGCTCCGCGCAGCGGTCCAGAACGCGCCCGGTGCATACATCGAATCGCCGTCGCCCAGGATCGCGACCGGCAGGCGCCCGAACTTCTTGTGGGCATGCGCGGCCCCGACCGCGGCGGGCGGGCCATAGCCTTGGCCGGCGCCGCCGGAGCCGCCGATCCACTGGTAGTGCTTGTCGATCCTGAAGAACCGCTCCGGCCAGCCGCTCATGCCGCCGGTCGCGTTCACGATCGCCCAGTCGTTGTCCTTTACGGCGGCCCATAGTTCGGCCGAGAGCCGGGCAGTCGAGATCGGCATCATGTCCCAGCCGACGGCGGCCGCCGCCATGGCGCGCTCGTGCGCCGCAGCGAAGGCCTTCTTGTAGCCTTCGCCGCGCTTCTCGTAGGCGGCCTTCTTGTCGTTCGACATCGCCATCTTGACGGCCTCGATGAGCGAGGGCAGCGAGGCCTCGGCATCGCCCACCATCGAGATGTCGACCGACTGGAAGCGCTGGAAATCCTGGTAGTTGGATTTCTGGTTCAGCTCGACCGAGTTGATGGTGATGAGCTTGGTGTTTTCCTTGGCGCGACGCCGGTTGGCGCCGGTGCCTTCGTTGTCGGCATTGTCGGTGTGGGCGTTGACCACGCTCCAGAAGTCGTTGACCTCGAGGCCGAGGATCACGTCGGCCTGGGGAAAGAGCGCGGGCGGCTGGTTGAGATAGTGGCTGTTCGGGAAGTTCATGCGGCCGCGCTGGTTGACGACCGGCGCCTGAAGGAGCTCGGCCAGCTCGACCAGGTGCTTGACGCCCTCGGGCGTGCGGGCCACGCGGTCCGCCACGATCACCGGGTTCTCGGCGTTGACGAGGAGCTTCGCGGCCTCGCGCAGGGCCGACACGTCGGCCTGGGGCGGCGCGGAGGCCACGTATTTGGGGATGACCAGGAACGGCTTCTCGCGCTCCTCGATGGGCCCCTCCTGCAGCTCGGCATCGAGCGCCAGCATGACGGGCTCATAGGGCGGGGTCATTGCGAACTTGTAGGCGCGCACCAGCGACTGGGCGAAATGGCCGAGCGAGACCGGGGTGTCGTCCCACTTGGTGAAGTCGCGCACCAGCGCGTTGATGTCCTGGCCGGAATGGGTGGTGGGCACGCCGGGTGGACGGCGGGCGGCGTCGAGATCGGTGCCGCCCATGATGATGACGGGCGCGCGGTCACACCAGGCGTTGTAGACCGCCATGGTGCCGTGCATCAGGCCGACGACGCCGTGGCAGAGCGTCATTTGCGGCTTGCCGGATACCTTGAAGTAGCCGTGCGCCATCGCGATCGCGGATTCCTCGTGCATGCAGGTGATGAACTCCGGCATCGTGTTCTTGCCGTAGTTGATCAGCGACTCGTGGATGCCGCGGTAGCTCGAGGCCGGGTTGGCATAGCAGTACTCGATGCCGAGCGACTTGATCGCGTCGACCATGAAGTCGGAGCCCGCGCGCCCGCCCAACGGCGAGTCGACCTTGGGGACCTCGGTCTCGAGTGCGATCTGGCGCGCCGTCGGCGGCAGCGCGGACGGCACCTTGGCGGCGGCAGTCGGCAGGGCGCCCGCATTCGCGACCTCGGGGGCGGCGGCGGAGGCGGCGGCTCCCGCCACCGCAACGCCGGTCAGGAACTTGCGGCGGCTCACCTCGGGATGCGATCGTTTTCGTGCCATGGGGTCCTCTCCCTCTGTCAGCTCAACGGGCTGATCCTCGGTTGAAAAATTCTCATGCGTTAGCCCCCCGGCCTCGGCGGCGGCCGGCTGACTCGAACGCGCGGGCTGATATTATTCGGCAAGCCCAAAGCTGTGAAGGGCGCAGAAGGCCGATTTATCGGAGATCACCGGCCGGAAGGTCGCACCCGCCATGGCTTCGAGAGGTCAGGGATGCAGACCGGAGCGACAGGTGGCTCCCCTCCCCCTTGTGGGGAGGGGATGGGGGTGGGGGTCGGTGTTGGTGCAGGTGGACGTTCCTCAGCAAACAACTTCGACCCCCCTCCCATCCCTCCCCCGCAAGGGGGGAGGGAGTTCGCCGTTGCGCCGCCACGGACCAATTCGTCGCCTGCGTGGTCGCGCGGGGTCGGAGGCCCAGATCACATGACCCATCCGGTTCGGCTTTATTGCTGGCATTTCATGGCCTATCCGCATCTGCCGGCGGATTTCGATCAGGCCTACGACACCGGCTGGGTGACGGTGCCGAACTCCCTTTGGGACGCGCAGAAGAGCCGCGGCCTCTATCAGCAGTACATCGATCAACTCGCCTATGCGGCCGAGCTCGGGCTCGACGGCATGGTGCTCAACGAGCATCACCAGAACATCTATGGGCTGATGCCCTCGCCCAACCTGATTGCGGGGGCGCTGACCCAGAAGACCAAGCGCGGCAAGATCGTGATTCTTGGCAATCTCTTGCCGCTGCACCTCTCGCCGCTGCGGGTGGCAGAAGAATACGCCATGCTCGACAACATGTCGGACGGGCGCCTGATCGCGGGCTTTGCACCAGGCTCGGGGCCGGAGACCTTCAACTACGACGTGGCGTCGGCGCCCTCCCGCGCCCAGTTCTGGGAAGCGGTCGAGTTGATCGAGCGGGCCTGGCGCGAGGACGGCCCGTTCGTGTTCGAAGGCCGCCATTATCCGCTGCGCTACGTCAATCCCTGGCCGAAGCCGCCCCAGAAGCCGCATCCGCCGATCTGGATCCCGGGCTCACGCTCGACCGACACGATGGTGGAGGTGGCGCGGCGCGGCTACTGCTATTTCCTCTCCTCACGCAGCCACGGCAACGAGACCGCCAAGGCGCAGGCGCAGTTTTCCAAAATCCTCTCCGAGCACGGCGATCGCTATGATCCGTTCCGCATGGGCATATTGCTGTCCGCCTATGTGGCGGAGACGGATGCGCGGGCGCAGGCCGAGGCGCGCGAGGGCGTGTGGTATTTCCTGAAGAACTGCCTGAAGGGACATCTGCGGCGGGAGGGCCGCCAGCTCACGTTCGGGCCGGGCATTCCCTACATCCCGCCGGCCGAGTTCCGCAACTACCTGAAATTCACCGATCCCACCACCAAGCTCCTGGGTGATGCGGAGACCTGGGAGGAATTGCAAGCCTCCCAGTCGATCATCGTGGGCAGCGCCGAAACCGTGTCCCGCCGTATCCTCGATCTCATCGAGCAATCCAAGGCCGGACATCTGCTGATCCAGTTCCATCTCGGCAACATGGCGGATGCGCTGACCCGCAAGAGCATGCGGCTGTTCGCCGCCGAGGTGGCGCCGCGGCTGCGGGAACATTCGGCACGGCTGTTCGCGCGCGAGTTCCCGCAGCTCACGCAGAAGGTGGCGGAGCCTGCGTCTTGAACGAGAGCGTCATCGCGGTGCGCGGCCGCAAGGTCGGCCTGATTGAAGCGGGCTCCGGCGAGCCGCTGGTCTATCTGCATGGGATCGCGGACATCCATGGGGCCGCGGAAAAATTCGAGCCGTTCCATCTGCGTCTGGCGCAGGCGGCGCGCGTCATCGCGCCCGCGCATCCGGGCTGCGCGGGCAGCGACGAATTGCCCGCGTGCAGCATCGACGATGTCGTGTTCCATTATCTCGAGGTGCTCGACGCGCTCGGCCTTAAGCGCTTCGATCTCGTGGGTCACTGTGTCGGCGGCTGGATCGCGGCGGAGCTTGCGGTGCGCCATCCGGAGCGGATCGGGAAGCTCGTGTTGATCGGCGCCTGCGGGCTGTTCGTCAGCGGGGCTCCGATCGGAGATATCTTCATGCATTCGCAGCCGGAGCGCGGGGTCGATTACGGGAGCCTGCGCTCGCTCTATTTCTCCGCCGCCGATGCCCCCGAGGCGCTGCGGTTCTTTCCGGACGGCCGCGCCGGCATCGAGACCGAGATGCGGCGCTATCAGATGCTGCGCTTTTCGTCTTTCGTGGGTTTCCGGCCGCCTTATTTCTATCATCGGGAGCTGCGCGAGCGGCTCCATCGCGCCGCCATGCCGGCGCTCGTGATCTGGGGCAAGCATGACGCGATGGTGCCGCGGGTGCACGGCGAGGCCTATTCGGCGGAGCTGCCGGAGGCGAAGGCGTTGCAGCTTGTAGCGGGCGCCGGACATGCGGCGCCGTTGGAGGCCCCGCAGGCGACCGCCGATCTGGTTGTTGGGTTTTTGCGGGAGGCGTAGGGGCGGGCCTTGTGCCTGCGCTCGACGGTGCAGGCGACCACAAGGGTCGCCCCTACGCAACGGAGACAAGGTCATGATCTCAAAAACGATTCTCGCCACCCTCCTCCTCGCGCTGGGCAGCACCGCCGCGGCGGCGCAATCCGACACGTTCGCCGGCAAGACCATCACGATCTACGTCGGCTATACGGCCGGCGGCAGCTACGACCTCTACGGCCGGCTCATCTCGCGACATCTCTCCGCGCATCTGCCCGGTCGGCCGAGCGTAGTGGTGCAGAACATGCCGGGCGCCGGCAGCCTCAAGGCTGGGAATTATCTCTATGAGGTCGCGCCGCGCGACGGCACCGCGCTCGGCGTCATCGTCGAATCGGCCGCGCTGGAGCAGGCGCTCGGCAACCCGGCGGCGCAGTACGATGCCGCAAAGTTCACCTATGTGGGGCGGGTCGCCACCAGCAACAACATTTTCATGATGTGGCACACCGCCAAGGTGCAGTCGCTCGACGATGCGATGCGCATGCCGTCGCTGCAGGCGGGCACCGGCCCGGGCTCGATCGCCGAGACGATCCCCAAGCTCACCAATGCGCTCATTGGCACCAAGTTCAAGCTGATCAGCGGCTACCCGGCCTCGACCGAAGCGATGCTCGCCATGGAGCGCGGCGAGGTCGACGGCTCTTCCTCGTCCTGGGCCGCCGTGAAGGTCGGCAAGGCCGATTGGCTGCGCGACAAGAAGATCAAGGTCATCCTGCAGACCACGCCGGAGCGGATTCCCGAATTGCCGGACGCGCCCTCCCTGGGCGAGATCGGCAATACGCCGGTCGACAAGCAGGTCTTCGCCCTTTACGCCAGCGGCAGCGCGATCGGGCGCTCGCTGATCGGACCGCCCGGCATTGCGCCCGAGCGGGTCAAGGCGCTGCGCGAAGGCTTCGATGCCATGGTCAAGGACCCGGACTTCGTCGCCGACATCCAGAAGATCAACGTCGAGCTCGATCCGCTTCCCGGCGCCGCACTGGCGCAACTGGTCGAGAAGGCGCTGAGCGTCCCGGCTTCGGTGCGTCAGCGCGCGGTGGAGGCGTTCGGGAGATAAGGCGTAGGGGCGACCCTTGTGGTCGCCCGCGGGCGGGCACAAGGCCCGCCCCTACGCGTCGAGCGCCGGAGCCAACGGCTTCTTCCGGCGAATCAAGTCCGAGGCCTTCTCGGCCAGCATCAGCACGCAGGCGTTGATGTGGGCCGAGACGAGGTCCGGCATGGAAGAGGCATCGGCCACGCGGAGCGCCTCGACGCCGTGCACGCGCAGCTGCGGATCGAGGACCGTGTCGGGAGTCGTGCCCATCGGGCAGGTGCCGGCCGGGTGATGCGCGGTGATCACGGTTGCGCGCAGCCAGGCATCAATCTCGGCATCGCTCCTGACACTGTCGGGCGGATTGAGGGCATCGCCGCGATAGGGATCGAGCGCCTTCTGGTGCGCGAGCTCGCGCGCGATCTTGAAGCCCGTGCGCAGCCGCGGGAGATCGTCGGGCGCGGAAAAGAAGTTGTAGCGGATTCTCGGCGGATCGCGCGGATCGGCGGAGCGCAGCAGAATTTCCCCGCGGCTGTCGGGATGAAGGAGCGTCGGGCGGATGCCGAAGCCGTCGCCATAGGGCGCCCGCACCAGCGGAAACCACAGTCGCGGATAATGGGAGGTGCCGCGAAACATGAACTCGATATCGGGGACCGCGAGCTCGGGGCGCGTCTTGATGAAGGCATGGAGCCCTCCCGGCACCACGGTCGCTGGACCGGTGCCGAACAGGTACGCGCGCACCATGCTGACCGCCATCCGGTCGAAACGCATCTCGCGATGAAAGGCGCCGGGCTGCCGCCGCGCATAGGTCATGTAGCTGCCGAGATGATCCTGCAGGTTCCTGCCGACCGGCAGATCCACGATCGGCGTGATCCCCAAATCGCGCAGATGCGCGGCCGGCCCGATGCCGGACAGCATGAGGAGTTGCGGGCTGTTGAAGGCACCGGCGCAGAGGATGACCTCACGGGCGGCGTGCGCATGGATCAGGTCGCCGCTGCCACGAACGAGCTCGACGCCGGTCGCGCGCGTGCCTTTGGTCACGACGCGCCGCACGTGCGCACCGGTGATGACCTCGAGATTGCAGCGCCCCCGCGCGGGCCGCAGATAGGCGCGCGCCGAGGAGGAGCGCCGGCCGTCCCGGATGGTGAATTGGCCGCGGCCGAAGCCCTCCTGGGAGGCGCCGTTGTAGTCGGGATTTTCCGGATAGCCGAGCGCGCGGCCGGCCTGGATCCAGGCATCGAACAGCGGATCGCGGGTGCGGGCAAACTCGGTGCCGAGCGGACCCGAGCCGCCATGCCAGCGATTCTCGCCGCCCAACCAGGTCTCGCCGCGCCGGAAATAGGGCAGCACATCCGCGTAGGACCAGCCCCGCGCGCCCTTCTGCGCCCAGCGGTCATAGTCGCCCCGATTGCCGCGGGTATAGGCCATCACGTTGATGGCAGAGGAGCCGCCCAAGACCTTGCCGCGCATGGCCTCGATGCGGCGGCCGTTCAGGTTCGGCTCGGGCTCGGTCTCGTAGCCCCAGTCGTGCATGCGGTGATCGTGCATCTTGCCCATGCCGAGCGGGATCTGGATCAGCGGATTGCGGTCCCGCGGCCCCGCCTCGACGAGCAGGACACGCGCCGCCGATTCCTCGCTCAGGCGGTTGGCCAGCACGCAGCCGGCGGAGCCGGCCCCCACAATGATGTAGTCGTAGTCCTGCGCCACCTGCGGCCCCTGCATCATGATTGCGTCCCGCCCCCGATCTATCACAGAGTGGCGGGCTGGCGCGCTTTTAACCGTTCCGGACTCGGTTGCGGATGGGCCGGCCGAACTGTGCTATCGATCGTTGCGCGTTGAAAAGGACAAAGCCACCATGGGCATGGGCGTTTTCTTTTTGCGTCGGGCAATAATGTGCAGCCTCTTGGCCGCGGTTGCGCTTGTGGGCGCGCTTGCTCCGCTTCCGGCCAGCGCCCAGGGCGGACCGGCGGCCTGGCGGGTCGAATGCACCGGCGACGGCAAGACGCTCGAGTGCCGGGCGATCCAGCTGATCGTGCGCGACCGCCAGCTGCTCATGCAGGTCGCGGTCCGCTACGCCCCGGAAACCAAGGCGGCCTCAATGTCGATCCTGCTGCCGCTCGGCCTCAACCTGACCGAGCCGGTGCAGATCAAGGTCGACAACGGCCCCCCCGAGCGCCAGCCGATCCAGACCTGCGACGCCTCGGGGTGCCTCGTCATCCTTACGGCGAACGACAAGCTCCTTGCCGCGATGCGCTCCGGCACCGATCTCAAGATCACGGTCCAGGACGCGAGCAAGAAGCCGGTCGAAATGTCCCTGCCGTTGCTTGGGTTTGGCATCGCCTACGACAAGACGAAGTAGGGCTGTCCACGGCGCGAAGAGAGCCAACCGGGTTCCGGGATACCTCCGCGATCGAGCCAAGGCGGGACGGGAGCTGTTGCCGGATAGAAACGACGCAGCAGGAATGTCGTTTTGTCGCCCGGACAAAGCCGTAATGGCATTGCGCCACCGCCGGGGCTCCTCTAAAAAAATGACGGTAAGTCCGTCACTTGGGGGTCGAGTGGGATGTGGGCCGGCGTATGCCGTTTGATGGCGGCATTGGCGATGGTCGCGATTGCGACCGCCGCCGTGGCGCAGCCCGTGCCGCCGAACGTGCAGCCGGGGCGGGAGCGGGAGCGCTTTACGCCACCGAACCCGCCGCTGTCAGAACCGGGCGGACCCGGGATCTCGCTGCCGAGCACCGTGGCGCCGCCGGGCGCCGACCGCATCAACGTGCGCGTGCGCGCTATCCAAATCCTCGGAATGACGGTCTATACCCGCGAGCAGGTGGCGCCGCTCTATGCCGACCTCATCGGCAAGCAGGTGCCGCTGCAGGCGATCTACGATCTCGCGCAAAAGATCACCACCAAATACGGCAACGACGGGTACGTCATCTCGCGCGCCATCGTGCCGCCGCAGGAGCTCAATCCGGGCGGCGCCACCATCCGCATCCAGGTGATCGAAGGTTATGTCGACAAGGTCGAATGGCCGAAGACGCTCGACAAATATGTTTATTTCTTCTCGTACTACACGGCGAAGATCACCGCCGAGCGTCCAAGCAACATTCACACCATCGAGCGCTACCTGCTGCTCGCCGGCGACCTGCCGGGGCTCAAGTTCAAGAACAGCCTCAAGCCCTCGCCGACTCATCAGGGCGCCGCAACGCTGGTGGTGGATGTCCTCGCCGAGAAGCTGATCGACGCGGTGGCCCGGGTCGACAACCGCGGCACCCAGGGGCAAGGACCGCTCGAGGGGCTGGCTACCGCCACCATCAACAATCCGTTTCGAATTCACGATGCCTGGACCTTCACCTATGCGGGGCCGTTCAAGACCGAGGAGCTGAAATACGTCTACGGGCAGTACAGCCAGGTGCTGTCGCCGGAGGGACTGCAGTTCTTCGTCGACGCCAGCGACGGGGCGGGCCGGCCCCAGCTGTCGCCCGACTTTGCGGCGATCGCGCCGGACTACCAGACCCGCAGCACGGTGTTTGAGACCGGGCTGAGCTTCCCGTTCGTGCGCACCCGCGAGCGCAATCTCTCGGTGACCGGTCTGTTCTTCATGTCGCGCAACCAGGCCAGCACGCCGTTCGCTCCCGATTTTACCCCAAGCTCGCTCGACCGGCTGCGCGGCGGACGTCTCAAGATCAACGCGGACGCCGCCGACCCGCTCAACGGCATCAATCAGCTCAACGTGGTGCTGAGCCAGGGCATTGAGGGGCTCGGTAGCACCATGAACGGGCAGCTGCTCGCAAGCCGCGCCAACGGCCGGGTCGATTTCAGCAAGGCGGAGGCGACGCTGACCCGCATGCAGCCCTTGCCGGCGAATTTCTCGTTCCTGTTCGCCGCCTATGGCCAATACGCGGCAACGCCGCTGCTCAACTCGGAGCAGTGCGGCTACGGCGGGCGCGTGTTCGGCCGCGCCTATGAGCCCTCCGCGCTGGTGGCGGATTCCTGCCTGGAGGAGCTTGGCGAGCTGCGCTGGGACGTGCCGATGCCCGCGTGGGGTCCCAAGGAGGTCACACAGGTGCAGTTCTATGGATTCGGCGACAACGGCTGGCTTCATAATTTGGCCCCAGATGTGGGGACACCTCGCAACCAGAAGGCCGCGTCGGCAGGGGGTGGACTCCGTCTCGGTTGGTGGAATGCAGTATCTGCGGACCTGTCCGCAGCGAAGGCCGTGGAGGGGCCACGGAACGATTGGCGCTTCTTCTTCATTATCGGCGCCAAATACTGACAACGAACCGCAATGAGTCCACGCTCGTACCGCGCCGCGCTCGCAAGCTCGGTGGCATTGATCGCTGTGATGGCCTCGTCCGCGCGTGCCGGCCCCAACGGCGGCACGGTGGTGGGCGGCGGCGCGACCATCCAGGGGCAGGGCACCGGCACGGTCACGATCAATCAATCGACCCAGAACGCCATCATCAACTGGCAGACCTTCAATCTGGCCACGGGCGAATCCGCGACCTTCAATCAGCCGGGCGCCAGCGCGATCGCGCTCAACCGGGTGGTCGGGGGACTTGGGCCATCCTTCATCAACGGCACGCTGACGGCGAACGGCCGGGTCTTCATCGTCAACGGCGACGGCATCCTGTTCGGCCGCAATGCGTCGATCAACACCGCGGGCTTCCTCGCCACCACCCACGACATCCGCAACCAGGACTTCATGGCCGGGAATTATAATTTCAATATTCCCGGCCGCCCCAGCGCTTCGATCGTCAATCTCGGGACCATCACGGCATCGAGCGGCGGCTTCGCCGCTCTGGTGGCGCCCGGGGTGCGCAATTCCGGCACCATCTCGGCCACGCTCGGCACCGTGGCGCTGGCGGCCGGCAATGGCTTTACGCTGGATTTCTATGGCGACAAGCTGATCACGCTCGCAGTCAACGATCAGATCGCGTCGACCGTGATCGATGTTGCGACCGGAGCACCCTTGAAGTCGCTCGTGAGCAACGACGGCCACGTCAAGGCAAATGGCGGCCGGGTCGAGCTGACTGCCGCCGCTGCCCGCGCGGTGGTCGATTCTGTGATCAACAATACCGGGGTGATCGAGGCGAACTCAATCGGCACCAAGAACGGCAT
>Ga0126381_100007258_pt1 | contig 12316 bp, 7 predicted proteins | sample PanSoiMetPlot_28_FD_96465 | JGI IMG/M metagenome (GOLD analysis project Ga0126381, IMG submission 96465) | Tropical forest soil microbial communities from Panama - MetaG Plot_28 | ecosystem: Environmental > Terrestrial > Soil > Tropical forest > Bulk soil | place: Panama | collected 2016-02-17
CAGTGATCGCTCCTCCCTGCCGCAAAAAATCCTCGTAGTCTTTCAGGCGACTCTGTCCATCGTCCTGCTTGCCGGGGCCGGCCTGCTCACTCGCAGCCTCATGAACATGCAACACCAGGACTTCGGCTACCAGGTCGAGCGCCGCGTCATCATCAGCCTCAGCGCTCCCTTTAACTCCTATCCAAAGCCCAAGCTCGACGCCATGTACCGCGAGCTTCAGGATCGCCTCTCACACATACCCGGCGTCGAACGCGCCGCTTTGGCGCAATACACGCCGCTTCAGGACAACTGGGGCGAAATCATCATTCGCGAGGGCCACGGAATGCCCAACATGAATGAACAAGGCATCGGCTCATCCTGGGACCATGTCGCTGCAGGCTATCTCGAAACCATGGGCCAGCACATTGTCCGCGGCCGCTCCATCACCGCTGAGGACACCGCCTCGACACGCAACGTCGCCGTCGTCAATGAGGCCTTCGCCCACAAATTCTTCAAGCCTGGCGAAGACCCCATCGGCCAGCGCTTCGGCCTCGACCTGCCACGTTATAGCTCGACCTTCGAAATCGTCGGCATCGTCAACAACGGCAAATATGACTGGGATTTCGCCAATCGCGAGCCACGTCGCCCGCTCTTCTTCGCACCCCTCGCGCAACGCGTGCAATACGACGAGCCCATTATGCAGAGCATCGATGATGGCTCTCACTACATCGAAGGCGCTGTGCTCGAGATGCGCAACAACAGCATGGAAGGCCTCGAGCCGCAGATTCGCGGCATCCTCAGCGACATCGACCCCAACATTACGCTGCTGAACGTCCGCACCTTGCAGGATCAGCTCGACTCCAACCTTGACCAGCAGCGTGCCGTCGCCCAGATGACCGGCCTCTTCGGCCTCCTCGCGCTCGTCCTCGCTGCCGTTGGCCTTTACGGAGTCACCGCTTACGCCGTCGAGCGCCGCACCAGTGAGATCGGCGTCCGTATGGCCCTCGGCGCAAATCGCGGCAACGTCATCCGCCTGGTCCTCCGTGGAGCCTTCCTGCAGATCATCATCGGCCTCGGCATCGGCATCCCCATCTCCATCGGATGCTCTCGCCTGATCGCCAACCAGCTCTATCAGGTGAAAGGATGGGACCCGCTCGTTCTCTCCGTCTCCATCCTCGCGCTCGGACTCTGCGCCTTTCTCGCCAGCATCATCCCCGCGCAACGCGCCGCATCCATCAACCCCGTCACCGCACTCCGCACCGAGTAGTTTGTAATTCATCAGTTTCTTACAAGGGCCGCGAGGGGCATATGGATCACGCCAGAATGCCCCGCTCCTTCTCCGAGTGAGTGTATTGGCGATTTCGCGTCAATCGCGCTCTTTCTATGGCAAACTTTCGAGTTACCGACCAGACAGGAGCTGCGAGCAAATCCGATTCAAACACCACATGAAAACACTGATCGTTATCTTGCTATTCCTGGGAGTGTCAACGCAGGTATTTGCGCTCCGAGGCAAAGCAGGCGCCGATGGATCCCAACTGGAAAGGGCTGACGGCATTCTGCAGTCAATCGACAACGCCAACGTGACTCATGTTGGAGAAGATCTTCTGGTTATGCAGAAGGACGCTCGCACTCCGGTTGAGATGGTATTCACGCGTTGCCAGGGGCTCGGTATCCAGTATGAACAGAACCAGTGGTGGGTTCTTCCTATAAGCGCTACAAGTTCGCTGGTGAGTGCGAACCGAGCACTGTGGATTCTGCCGCTAGAGGCGACTTCAAAGGATCAGTCATGGCATCTGAAGTTGGACGGCGGAGACCTGAGCGCGAAAAAGACTGAAGCGGGACTGACGGTTACTCTACACGCGAAGAGTGTAACGCTCTCCAAGGCGGAGGCTCGGCCGCACAGCGACCCCTTCGGTCATCGATTTTCTCTTAGGGTGTCCGGCGGCGCTGAGTTGGAAGAAGCGCTGGCAGCGTTCTACTGGGGCACTATCCTGCCATCGGTTGTGGAGAAGACCATGGCAGCAAGCTTCCCGTACCACGACGGATATGTTTTGAGCACCCTGAATGTGAGCTCGTACGCGGGTTCCTATCCGGCAGTCGATCACGAATTTCAAATCAAAGGGCGGCTGGCGATGGGCTCGGAGGCGGATCTGGATGTTGTGAGGCGAATGATCGAGCTCCAGTTCAAGCTGATGAATGACGATCCGGAACGTCTTTATCGAGCTCCCACATCGGTCCAGCCGGACGGAAGACGCGAGTACCACATACGTAGAAATAGCCTGGATAACCGGCAGAATGCAGCTATGTTTCCTCTGACCGGAGACATTGAAGTAATCGATGAGTCGTGGCGCTACTACGAGACCAGAAAAGATAAAGCGTGGCTGCTGGCGAACATCGGCAACCTGGAACACGCAGCTGGCTGGATTTTGTCGAACACCGACCAGTACGGGCGCGTGTGGTCCGATGTCTATTACGAAGACCAGGTAATCAAGGACGGACGTGTAACGCAGGCCCAGGCATTTGCCTCGCGTGCCTTTGCATTCCTGGCGGGCATGGAGAAGCTGCTGGGACGGCACGATGAGGCCGCCCGCTTTGAAGAGGCCTCAACAAAAACGGCCAACGTTCTGATTGCGGCTCTTCCCAAAGGGTACTGGGACGCGACAAACGGAAGATTCATCGATTGGGTGGACCGTGACGGCAAGGTCCACGACCACATTCATCTTCTTGCCAATGAGCTGCCGGTAGCGTTCGGATATGCAACAGCGGAGCAGGCCGCGCAGGTGCGTCACCTGATCGACATGAACGCCGAAGAATTTGAGCGGTTTCCCAGCTTCGTGGCGGCGAAGATTGCCGACTACGATAAGTCCGAGATTGGCTCCGGCGGCCCATATGATCTATGCGCGGCAGGCAGGTATTGGTACTGGGATGCCGCATTTCGTGAGTCGCAGCAGCAGAGCGACATACTGCTCTCTCAATTAAAGACAGTGGCGGCAGAAGGCGCGAAGAATGGCTACTTTATGAGCGAACGGTACGACGTGGATCACGTGTACTACATCGACGGCAAAGATGCGCACGGGGCTGAGAAGTACTACGAGTATCCAAATGTCTTCGCGGCCGTGCTGATCGAGAAACTGTTGGGTTTGACTGTTCCCGCTGACTCCGATGTGTCCATCGCACCGCATCTGACGAGCTACGGCAGCGTAGAGTTTGAAATTCCCAGGTATGCATTGCGCTACAGCTATAGCCAGGACGGATTTGTACTGAAGAATCTGTCTGACAAGCCCATGCGATACGAGGTGGATCTGTCGGGGCTTGGCTTTGCCGTTACACATTACCGGCTGAAGAGCAAATCTCAGAACGAAATCGCCGGCGCGCGTTCCACGCTGACCTTGGCTGCACATGAAGAGGCGAGCTGGAATCCTGTGCGATAGGAGTTGAGCGACTGAGGATTCCCGATCAGTTCAACCCGTGATCCCATCACAGTCGCGCCACATGGCGGATCAAGCCAAATCCAATGCTCAATAAGATCAGCTGAACGACGTTTCGTTTGAACTTCAGCTGCAGCACGAGCGAAAGAATCACCCATCCTATCGAGACGGCATCAACCCCTCTAAGCGCCAACGTCCCTGTCGGAAAAACGACCGTTCTTCCCAGGAAGAGCGTCAGCTGCAGTATCGCCCCAACTACGACGGCAGTGATCAATGCGAGGACACCCTGAATCGTCGGCTTGCTCTGCGTTTGCTCCACGAGCGGCGCGCCGGCAAAAACGAAGAAGAAGCAAGGTAGAAAGGTGTAGAAGGTCGTCACCAGAAGACCCAGCGTCCCCATCCACAGAGAGCGGTGGAAGTGGTTGTATCCGGCCATGAATCCAACAAAGGCCACCACAATTATCAGTGGACCGGGCGTTGTCTCGGCGAGTGCGAAGCCGTCGGTCATCTGGAGTCTGGTCAACCAGTGCAGCTTTGAGACCGTAACTTGCGCCACATACGGAATCACCGTATACGATCCTCCGACAGTTACAAATGCAGTCTTCGTGAAAAACAGCACCAGGCTCCTCCAGAAATGGAAGTCCCGAGCAAAGAATCCCATGGCAGCCAGCGGCAGAAGCCACAACGTCAGCACAAGGGCCATCAACTTTGCCATCGGTCTCAGCCGAGGGGCAGGCTCCGGTGTCACCGGCTTCAGGCTGATGTAGTACCCACCCTCGTCGTCTTCGCCGCTCGTCTCGATTGGCCTGTGAAGAAGATCAGGCCGCACCATCCCCAGAACAATTCCGAGAACAACTGCGCTCAGCATCACCAATAACAGCGACACATCAAAGAAGAACATGGCCGCAAACGCTACCGCTGCGACGATGCCCTCCACGGCTCCTCGCAAAGCCCTCTTCGCAATCCTTTGCAAAGCAACAACCACCAGTGCGATGACCGCAGGCTTGAGTCCGTTGAACATCGCTGCGACCCAGGGCAGGTTGCCCCATTTCACATAAATCAGGCTTAGGCCAAGCAGAATGAACATCGAGGGCAGAACAAACAGCGTTCCCGCGACAACTCCGCCGCGCTTCCTGTGCAGCTTCCAACCAATATAGATGGCGAGCTGTTGCGCTTCCGGTCCCGGCAACACCATGCAATGGCTCAGCGCATGGAGAAATTTTCCATTGCTGATCCACCGCTTCTGCTCCACTAACTCTTCGTGCATGATGGCGATGTGAGCCGCTGTGCCGCCAAAGCTGATCCATCCCAGCTTGAACCAGAACTGCAGTGCTTCCCTGAAGCTCGGCCGCTGAACTGTAACCGAAAGCTGATTCGACGCCATCTAACTCCTTAGAAAACGAGACCCTTACGAAGGGGCAAAAAAATGCGGCGCAGGCATGTAACCTATATGACGTTATAACATCATAATGCTGTCTGCGAGATTCGGCCAGACACAAAGTTCCGGGCCTCAAAGGGAGCAATGAAAATATGAATTTGAATGACGTTTGCGAATCATGGGAACAGAAACACGGCAACCGTTTTCTATTCCTGAATCGAGCTGCGCTGGCTCGCTGGACTCCCATACCGCTACGCCTCATCGTTGGGTATGGCTTCATGCAGCACGGCTTCGCCAAGCTGTCGAAAGGCCCGGAAGCATTCGCTTTGATCCTGCATGCGATCGGCGTACCTGCGCCTCATCTCATGGCATGGCTGACCATACTGGTCGAGCTCTTCGGAGGGCTCGCCGTTTTGCTGGGAGCTTTCATTCCCTTGGTCAGCCTGCCCATGGCAGGCGTTCTCCTCGTTGCGATGTTCACCGTTCACTTGCCTTACGGGTTCAGCTCAATCAAAATCCAGAGCGTCGTCTCAGGCCGGGCGCAGTTCGGGCCTCCCGGTTACGAGTGTGACCTCCTCTACATTGCTTGCCTCGCAGCTCTGGTGCTCGGCGGTTCCGGACCGTTCGCGGTCGACGGCTATCTCAGGAAGAGGAGCTAGCGTCCTTCGATTGCAATGGGCTTATCCCCAATCGCAAGCACTGGAACAGGGGCTCGTGTACGTGACTTATGCGGATGTGAACTATGAGAGAGCGATCTACGAAGAGGTGGGAAATGGCTGAGCGACATAAGGTCGCGATCTTGGGAGGGGGCTTTGCTGGGTTATATGCAGCGCTTGAGCTGGAGAAGGCCTTACCAAAGCACGCAAATGTCGAAGTAACGCTGGTAAGCAGGGAGAACTTCTTCTTGTTCACTCCCATGCTTCATGAGGTCGCCGCAGGTGATCTGGATCCAACCACCATCGTCAATCCAGTGCGGAAGCTTCTTCGTCGCGTCTCCTTCTATGAGGCCAGGGTGCTCAAGATCGATCTACACAATAAGACGATCACAGTTCAGCACGGATTTGATGAACACACCCATGAACTCCACTATGACCAGGTCATCCTTGCCTTGGGATCCACGACTCAGTTTTTTAACCTCCCTGGAGTGGAAGAACATGCCCTTACGATGAAAACCCTTACCGATGCGGTCAAACTGAGGAATCATCTGATTGCCGTTCTGGAAGAAACAGATACAAAATGCGCTCAAGACAAGCGGCACGGTTTGTTATCGGTCATCGTGGCTGGAGCTGGCTTCGCCGGCGTGGAGACTCTGGCATCGATCAACGATTTTCTCCGTCATTCCATGCAGTTCTATCGAAACCTCTCGGAAGATGACCTTCGAGTCACTTTGATCCATCCGGGCGACGTCATCCTACCGGAACTCAGCCCGCAACTTGGTAGCTATGCCCAGCGGAAATTAGAGGAATGTGGAGTTGAAGTCCATGCTAACTCCAGGGTCGCTTCATATGACGGGGATATGGTCCAACTCACAAATGGGGCCAGGATTCCGACCCGAACACTGATTTGGACTGCCGGAACCATGCCGCATCCACTCATTGGCACGCTTCCGTGCGAAAGAGAACGCGGCCGTCTCAAGGTATCGCCAGAACTTGCTATTACTGGCTGGCCTGGCGTTTGGGCTTTGGGAGACTGTGCTCTGATTCCGGACTTAGCGACTGGCAGCTTTTGCCCTCCCACAGCGCAACATGCGTTGCGTCAAGGCAAAGTGGTTGCCCAGAATGTTCTTGCTCATGCAGAAGGACGCCGACTCAGGAAATTTCGTTTCAAGACCATCGGCCAACTCGCCAGCATCGGGCATCGAGCGGGGGTCGCCAGCATCCTTGGTGTCAATATTTCCGGGTTTCTAGCCTGGTGGATGTGGCGCACGATCTACCTCAGCAAATTGCCGCGGTTGGAAAAGAAACTTCGTGTCGCTTTGGATTGGACCCTGGACCTGATGTTCTCGAAGGATCTTTGTCGCTCTCTGGAAGTGCGGAGAGAGAAGCAAGATGAACCTCGACCGGCCGAGGAGCTAGGGCATGCAACTCAAACTTGGCTCATCGAGAAACCTTACGCGCCAGCCGTGTCACGAAGCGAATAAGATCGCCTCGGTAATATAGCTTTTCGTAATCGACCGGACGGCTCCCGGTCGAGTACGAGGTCCGCTCAATTCTAAAGATCGGGCTGCCCTGCTTTACGCGGAGTGCCGCCGCAACCTCGGCCTCGGCTGCCACGGCTTCTAACTTGTACTCCGCCTCGATCAACGGCACATCGTATTTCCGTTCGAGAAGAGAAAAGATAGGTTCGACTCTCAGGTTGTTAGTGATGATCCTCTTGCCGATCTCCACCGGCAGGTAGGTCTCATCGAAGGAGAGAGGAACGCCATCGGCCAGACGCACCCTACGGATTCTCACGACGCGCTCCCCCTTGGTCAGCGCCAGGTGATCCGCCACGGTTGCATCGGCGCTCACGATCTCTTTTCCCATCACTCGGGCCGTGGGCTTGCGGCCAACCGCACGCATATCCTCCACAAATCCGCTCAACTCTGTAAGCTCCTGCGTGATCTTGGGAGCTGCTACGAATGTGCCCTTACCGCGGCGAATCTCAACGAGCCCGCGGCCCACAAGGTTCTGGATAGCGCGGCGTACCGTAATGCGGCTGACTTCGAAGCGTGCGATGAGGCTGTCTTCGGTCGGTAGCTGGTCGCCAACCTTCAGCGTTCGATCGGCAATCTCGCCCGCGAGGACAGTTTCCACGCGTGAATAGAGGGGAGCCTCCGGTGGAATGGCCATGAGGACATCATAACGTCCTACTGTTCTGTCGCTGAACGCTGGACCGAGGAAGCGCGGGGGAACCGCCGCTCGCCTGAAACGGCTATCGCGACGACGCAGATCGCGCTCGTAAGTAAAGTTAATGACCGTGATTGGTCAACAAAAAGCCGTGCGATATACCTTCAGCATCGGAATAGAATCCCGTGATCTCTCCCGCCGGATTGATGCTGGTAGCAAAGGTGCCCGTCGAACCTGGAGGATCGAAAGAAACTATTTCCCCGCCGGGCTCACGAACAAAGCCGTGCAACACGCCTCCAGCGTCAAAGTAGAATCCCGTGATTTCTCCTGCCGGATTAATGCTGAAGGGAATGGTGCCGGTGGAACCGGTGGGATTGAAAGTTGTGATCGTTCCGTCAGGAGGCCGTAGAAAGGCGCCCTCCTGGTCATATCCCGTGATCTCTCCTGCCGGGTTAATGGCAGTCACGCTCGTGCTGGTAGAACCCGTAGGATCGAAAGTGACAATGGCACCGTCACGAGTTCGCAGGAATCCGTGGCACGAAACAGCATCGCACTCGCTTCCGGCGATTGTATCCGCTGGATTGATGCCCGACGGGTAGGTGCCGCCCACCGCGCCCTCGACGTCGAACGTCGTTATGGTGCCATTCTTCATCCGCAGGAAGCCGTGATATCCGTTCGCATCGCCGTAGAATCCAGTAACGTCTCCCGGCTGGTTAATGCTGGTCGGCTGTGTGAAGAGGGTAGCGTCGGGCACGTCGAAAAGTGTGAAAGAGCCTTTCGCAGAACGCAGAAAGCCGTCGCTTCCGTCATACCCCGTGATGGTGCCCGCCGGGTTGATACCGGCTGAGGTAGTGGCGTCTGCCAATCCTGTAGCATCGAACGACTTGATGGCACCGCCGGCTTCCCGCACGAAGCCATGCAACCCGAACCCGGCGTCGATCCAGTATCCGGCAATTTCCCCCGCCGGATTAATGCCAATCGGAACAATTCCGTTGACATCGCCCGGGACATTAAATGTGACGAAACTAGGAGTCGGGGCAGCCTGCGATGTGGGAGCTTGAAAAGCCGCCAGTAGACAAATCGTGATGATCGTATTCATGACGCGCCTCCTCTTCTACTCCCGAGCCCGATTGGGGGATTCCCGCCATGAGCTATAGCCGGGCTAATTTGGCGCGGTTGAGAAACACGGTAAGTCGGCTGATCGGGCGTGGCAACAATAATTTGTTGCCACGCCCGACACTTTGGTGATGTGGACCTTTGGGCTGATATCAAACGCACCTGCCGAGTCGGAGAACCGGCAAATCGACTCCCTTTCTTGAGTACAACTTAGGAACTCTCGCCGCCGGGGTGAAGCTTCTGGGTGCATCGCTTGCACAGTAGCAGGCAAAGGATTTCAGATCGTTGACGGTCTTTGCGCCTCGTCCGTATCATCACCTGCATTTCCTCCCCGGACTGCGCCGTGATGATCGACACTACGATCTCGCACTACCGCATCTTGGAACGGCTCGGGGGCGGTGGCATGGGCATCGTCTATAAGGCAGAAGACATACGCCTCGGACGTTTTGCGGCGCTGAAGTTTCTGCCCGACGATCTGGCCAACGACCCGCTGGCCCTTGAGCGTTTCCGCCGTGAGGCCCGTGCGGCCTCTGCGCTCAATCATCCCAACATCTGCACGGTCCACGATATTGGCGAGGAAGATGGCCGGGCCTTCATCGTGATGGAGTTCCTTGATGGGATGACGCTGAAACATCGCATCCTGGGCCGGCCAATGGCAACGGACGAAATTCTTCCCATCGCCATTGAGATTGCGGATGCGCTCGACGCGGCCCACAGCGAAGGCATCGTGCACCGCGACATTAAGCCTGCGAACATCTTTATCACCAGGCGCGGCCACGCCAAGATTCTCGACTTCGGACTAGCCAAGGTGACGTTCAAAGCCAGGACGAAGAGCGGTGGGGACTTTCTCACGGAGCTTCCCGACCCGGAGCCACAGCACCTGACCAGTCCGGGAGTGTTGCTGGGCACAGTCGCCTACATGTCGCCAGAACAGGTAAGGGCCAAGGAACTGGATCCACGCACAGACCTGTTCTCGTTTGGCGCGGTGCTGTACGGCATGGCGACCGGGAAGCTGCCGTTCGAGGGCGAAAGCTCGGGCGATATTTGCAGTTCTATCTTGCGCGACGAGCCGGTGCCGCCATCGCAGTTGAACCCGCATGTTTCGCCGGGACTGGAAGCGGTGATTCTCCGCGCGCTCGAGAAGGACCGCGACCTTCGATATCAGAGTGCGTCCGACATGCGGGCGGAACTGCAGCGGCTGAAGCGCGACAGCGAGAGCGGGCGGACTTCCGCCGTGAGGCTGGGCTCCACGGACTCAGCAAGTTCCAGAGCGGCCCTGGACAACGCACACCTAGACAACGCGCCTCTAGCCAACTCGCTTGTAGAGAACGGGACTGGTTCGAAAGCGTCCGACGTGACATTGAACCTGCCGTCCGCGACCGTTCCGAAGAAGAAACGCTGGCCTGTGCTCATCGCAACTGCATTTGCACTGATTGCCGCACTTGTTGTTGCAGCTTTGTACTATCGCTCGCGACACAACAGGCAGCTCACCGACAAAGACACGGTCGTGGTGGCGGACTTCGACAACAAAACGGGCGACGCCGTATTTGACGACACGCTGAAGACAGCGCTCACGGTAGCGCTGAACCAGTCTCCGTTTCTGAGTGTGCTTTCTGACAACAAGGTCGCGTCGACATTGAAGCTCATGACCTTAGCCGCCAATACAAAGCTCACGCCCGAGGTCGCCCGGGAGCTTTGCATGCGTGCGGGCAGCAAGGCCTATATCGCCGGATCCATCGCTAACCTTGGAAACGAGTACGTGCTCGCGCTGAAGGCGGTCAATTGCCGGAGCGACGAAATGCTCGCGCAGGAGCAGGTGACCGCCAATGGGAAGGAGAAGGTTCTGAACGCGATGGGCAGCGCTGCGGCGAAGCTGCGTGTTCAGCTGGGCGAGTCGCTGGCCACTGTGCAGAAGTTCGATGCTCCCCTGCGCGAGGCCACAACCTCTTCGCTGGAAGCGTTGCAGGCCTACAGCATGGGAGCAAAGATCAATCAGGAGAAGGGAACCGATGCGGCGGCGGTTTACGATCAACGCGCCATTCAGCTCGATCCGGATTTTGCCACCGGATATCACGCGGTAGCCGGAGACTACGCCAGCCTGGGTGAGGTAGGACGCGCCAGCGAATACTACACAAAAGCCTTCGAATTGCGCGAGCACGCCAGCGAGCGCGAGAGGCTGATCATCACCTGTGACTATTTCCAGTTCGTCACCGGCGAGTTGGACAAGGCAGCGCAGGCTTATCAGCAATTAATTGAGAACTATCCGCGATTGGACGGCGCATACGCTGCTTTGGGTAGTCTCTATAGCTTCCAGGGGAAGTATGAGAAGGCCGTCGAAGTGATTCGCCAGGCACAGCAACTCGCGCCGGACCGGGTCGGCGCTTATGGTGATCTCGCCAACTCGCTGCTCGCATTGCAGCGCCTCGATGAGGCGCGAGCAACAATCCGGGAGGCGCAGGAGCGGAAGCTCGACGATTTCGTGCTCCACAATGCGCTCTATGGCCTCGCCTTCCTGGCTGCGGATAACTCGGCAATGGCGCAACAGCAGCATTGGTTTGCAGACCACTCAACAGTAGAGAGCTACAGCTTTTCTCTGGACTCCGACACCAACGCTTACGCGGGCCATCTGGGCAAAGCACGCGAGCGAACAAAGCAGGCTGTGGATTTTGCGATACGGGCCGACAGTAAGGAGACGGGCGCGATCTGGTGGGAAAATGCGGCATTGCGCGACGCCGCGTTTGGCAATTCCAGCGATGCGAAGCAGGCAGCGGCAGAGGGGCTAAAGCTATATCCCGCGAGCCAGGGAGTACAGGTAGAAGCCGCGCTGGCCTACGCTATGGCGGGCGACGCTGCGCATGCACGGTCGACGGCACAGAACCTGAACAAGCGTTATCCGCTCGACACTCAGGTACAGTCGATCTGGCTGCCTGCCATCGATGGCCAGATGGCCCTCACCCACAAAGCTCCGGCCGAAGCAATCGAAGACCTGCAACGCGCGTCAACGCCCATCGAGTACGGAGCGATCCAATTCATCTCTCAGATTTCCTGCCTCTACCCAGCCTACGTTCGCGGGCAGGCGTACCTGGCGGTGGGACAAGGCAAGGAAGCGGCAGCCGAGTTCCAGAAAATTCTCGACCACAGTGGCATGGTGTGGAACTGCTGGACGGGAGCGCTGGCACACCTCGGCGTAGCTCGCGCAAACGCCCTGCAGGCGAAGAACTCGACCGGCGCAGATGCCGACGCCGCTCGGGTCCGTGAACTGGCTGCGTACAAGGACTTCCTTATGCTATGGAAAGACGCCGACCCCGACATTCCCGTCTACAAACAGGCAAAGGCGGACTACGCGAAGTTGCAATAGTCAGCCTCGCTGCGTAACCGGCCGTTATGCCGGTGACGCCGCATTTCTCGGAGCCCCCACGAGAATAAATTCGCTCTTCAGCAGATATTGATAGAGCGAGTTCAGTGGTTCCGACGGATGCAGATTATCCGCGCTGACCATTCCGTCCGTCTCTTTCCAGGTCCATCCGGTAAGCTGGGCTGCGGCGGCTCGCCTCCGCAACTCTTCCGCGGGCATTGGATACACACTG
>Ga0126381_100007259_pt1 | contig 12315 bp, 12 predicted proteins | sample PanSoiMetPlot_28_FD_96465 | JGI IMG/M metagenome (GOLD analysis project Ga0126381, IMG submission 96465) | Tropical forest soil microbial communities from Panama - MetaG Plot_28 | ecosystem: Environmental > Terrestrial > Soil > Tropical forest > Bulk soil | place: Panama | collected 2016-02-17
GATTACGACAGACAGCTCAAGCTCAATCGGTTCGACCTCCTGATTGATTGGGGCTGGTTCTACTTCATCACCAAGCCGCTGTTTATCGCCATCGACTATCTCTACCGGCTGGTCGGGAATTTCGGGGTCGCGATTTTGATCGTGACGGTATTGATCAAAATCGCCTTCTTCCCGTTGGCCAACAAGTCCTACGCTTCGATGGCGAAGATGAAGTCAGTGCAACCGCAGATGACGGCGATTCGCGAGCGCTACGCGGACGACAAAGCGCGGCAGCAGCAAGAGCTGATGGAGCTCTACAAGAGAGAGAAAATCAATCCGCTGGCCGGCTGCCTGCCGATCGCGATCCAGATTCCAGTCTTTTTCTCGCTCTACAAAGTGTTGTTCGTCACCATTGAAATGCGGCATGCGCCGTTCTTTGGCTGGATCCATGATCTCTCGGCGCAGGACCCAACCAACATCTTCAATCTGTTTGGTCTTATTCCGGTTGACCCGACAATCGTGCCGGTCATCGGCCATTTCCTGCACCTCGGCGCGTGGCCGCTGATTATGGGCGTGACGATGTGGGTGCAGATGAAGCTTAATCCTGCGCCGCCCGATCCGACGCAGCAAATGATCTTCAACTGGATGCCGCTGATTTTCACCTTCATGCTGGCAAATTTCCCGGCCGGGCTCGTGATCTACTGGGCGTGGAACAACTCGCTTTCTGTGCTGCAGCAAAGCGTCATTATGCGTAAGCATGGCGCCAAAATTGAATTGTTCGACAACATCAAGGCGATGTTCGTGAAGAAAAAGGCGTCTTAGCTGCGCTCAAACCCCACCTGATTTCTGCGTCATGCCCGGCACTCGGGTCCGGCCTTCGGCCGCATCGAGCACAAGCCTTGTGCCGGGCATCCACGTCTTTAGTGTTGCGCGGCCGCTGAGACATCGGAAGCCGAGTTAGCTCGGCCATGACGGAGTATGGAGCGCGCAGCATTCATGAGCGCAACCGATTTCACCCGCGCTGAAATCGAGGCAGGCCGGCGCCTCTTCGCCGGCGAGTGGCGCTTTGTCGCTGCCGCCGGCACGCCAGCGTCGCTGCCGCCGATGCGCGGCCTGGAGATCGCCTTCGCCGGCCGATCCAATGTCGGCAAATCGAGTCTGATTAACGCGCTCACCGGCCGCAAGAATCTCGCGCGCATCTCGCGCACCCCGGGCCGCACGCAGGAGCTTGTTTTCTTCACCGATAATCACAGTCTCAATGTCGTGGACATGCCCGGCTATGGCTACGCGGCCGCGGCAAAATCCAAGATCGAGGCTTGGACGTCGCTGATCGATGCGTTTTTGCGGGGCCGCAGCAATCTTGCCCGTGTCTATGTGTTGGTGGACGCCCGCCACGGCCTCAAAGCGACCGATGAGCCGGCACTCGATACCCTGGGTCAGGCTGCGGTCAGTCATCAAGTTGTCTTAACCAAATGCGACGAACTCAAGCCGTCCGAACTGGGGAGCCGCGTCGCGGAGGTGGAAGCGACGCTGGCAACACGGCCCGCGGCCTTTCCCACGGTGCTCGCCACATCATCCCATAGCGGAACCGGAATCCCTGAATTGCGTGCGGCCATTGCCCGGTTATTAGCGGAAAGAGGCCGATGACGCATTGTCGGACGGCCGTTACATCGGCTAGAACCGCCCGCAATGAGTAAAGCCCCCAAGATCGACCCGCAGACACAGGCCCGCATTCTGGTCGAGGCGCTGCCGCACATGCAGCGCTACGACGAGGAGATCGTCGTGGTGAAGTACGGCGGCCATGCCATGGGCCAGGAACAGATGGCGCGCGATTTCGCCCGCGACATCGTCTTGCTTGAACAGACCGCGATCAATCCGGTGGTCGTGCACGGCGGCGGCCCCCAGATCGAAGCCATGCTCAAGAAGCTCGGAATCAAATCGGAATTTGCGGGCGGGCTAAGAATCACCGACGAAAAGACCGTTGAGATCGTCGAGATGGTGTTGGCCGGGTCGATCAACAAACAGATCGTCGGTTATATCAATGCCGCCGGCGGCAAAGCTATCGGCTTGTGCGGCAAGGACGGCAACATGGTGCAGGCGCGCAAGGTCAGTCGCACTGTGGTCGACCCCGATTCCAACATCGAAAAAGTCGTCGACCTCGGATTTGTCGGCGAGCCGGATAAAGTCGACCTGACGATGCTCAACCAGGTGATCGGGCGAGAAATGATCCCGGTGTTGGCGCCGGTCGCGACCTCGGGCAATGGTGGCACATTCAATGTGAATGCCGACACGTTTGCCGGCGCCATTGCGGGCGCGCTCAAGGCCAAGCGACTGCTGTTGCTGACTGATGTTCCCGGCGTGCTCGACAAATCCAAAAGTTTGATTGCGGAATTGTCGGTTGCCGACGCGCGCAAGCTGATCGCCGATGGCACCATTTCGGGTGGCATGATTCCCAAGGTCGAAACTTGCATCTACGCGCTCGACCAGGGCGTGGAGGGCGTTGTCATCCTGGACGGCAAAGTTCCCCATTCCGTGCTGCTTGAGCTGCTGACCGACCACGGTGTCGGCACATTGATGCACCGCTGAATGTGCGGCTGGAGTAGCAATTCCCTACACGTCTGATGCCGACTAGCATGGCGGCATGATTCGCGGTTTCATTTCCACGATTGCCGCGTCAATCGCCGTGCTGACCACAACGTCGGCGCGGGCCGAACTCACGCTGTGCAACCGGACCAGTTTCCGGATGGAAACGGCGATCGGTCTCGAAAAACGCGCCAATGTCGCCACCCGCGGCTGGTTCCGCCTTGATCCCGGTCAGTGTCGGCAGGTCATCGATGACCAACTCGACGTCGATATGATCTATCTGCATGCGCGCACTCCCTCGGTCTATGGGACCGCGCCATTGCCGCAGAATGGCCAGGCTGATTTCTGCGTTCGCGATGGCGATTTCGATATAGCCGACGCGCGGGGCTGCCCAACCAGTCAACAGACGCGCTTTAGCGCAGCCAAGCCCTCCGACTCGCCGAAAGGGCCCGTTGTCAATCTGGCGGAAGAATCCGACTACGACGACATACAGGCGCGGCTTGCCGGGATCCAGCGGCTGTTGGTGATCGCCGGCTACGACGCTTATCCGATTGACGGCGTGCCAGGCGCCAAGACGCAGGCCGCCATCGCAAAATTCCTAAGCGATCGCAAGCTCGCATCCGATGGTGCGACGGCGGCGAATTTCTTCGATACGCTGATCGACGCTGCGCGTAACCCGGAAGGGATCGGCTTTTCCTGGTGCAACGACACAAAATACGCGGTGATGGCCTCCCTCGGCATCGTCGAAATGGGTGCGATCGTAACCCGAGGTTGGTATCGCGTAGACGCCGGTCAGTGCGTGCGGCCCGATCTGCGCGGCGACCCACACCGGTTGTACAGTTATGCGGAGGCTGTCGACAGCAGTGGCCGCGTCATTAAGCGCGGAGATGCGCCGATCGCTTGGGGCGGTAGCGTGGCGCTCTGCACGCGCGACGGCCGTTTTGAACTCGCCGACCACAAGGATTGCGCGGCCCGCGGTCTGAATTCCGCCGGTTTCGCGGTCATCGATGTCAGCAAGCAGCCGGCAACGACTATCCGCTTCAAGGAACCAGAGTGAGCAAACCGAAGGGTAGAGCGGCGCGCGGTTTCGGCCATGTCGAAACCTGGGTGTTCGATCTCGACAATACGCTTTATCCGCACCACCTCAATCTCTGGCAGCAGGTCGACGAACGCATCCGCGCCTACGTCTCCGATTTCTTGAACGTGTCCGCGGACGACGCGTTTCGCGTGCAAAAGGACTATTACAGACGCTACGGGACCACCATGCGTGGAATGATGATCGAGCACGGCATGAAGCCCGACGATTATCTCGAATTCGTGCACCAAATCGATCACTCGCCGCTCGAGGCGAACCCGGCGCTCGGCACCGCGCTCGAAAAACTTCCGGGCCGAAAGCTCATCCTCACTAACGGCACACGCAAGCACGCCGACGCGGTCATGCAAAAACTGAAGATCCATCAGCACTTCGACGATGTGTTCGATATTGCCGCCGCGGATCTCGACCCCAAGCCGCTACCGCAGGTCTATCAGCGTTTTCTTGCGCACCACGACGTTGATGCCACAAAGGCTGCAATGTTCGAGGATCTCGCTCGCAATCTGGAAACGCCGCACGCGTTGGGAATGACAACCGTGCTCGTTGTACCGCAAGGGCAGCGCGAGGTGTTTCGCGAAGCGTGGGAGATGGAAGGGCGCGACGCACCCTACGTCGATCATCTGACCGACAACCTTACGGGTTTTCTTGAGCAGATCGTGCGGCCGTGACTATGCGGCCGGAATCACCTGCTGCATCAGCACGGCAAGCCCGATACCGGCGATGCCGGCTCCGACCAGCCGAAGCGGGGAAAGATCGGCTCCCGGTCGCTGCATAAGGCTACGCGCAACGGTCGTTGCGGTCGCCGCAATTGCAATTTGGACAACCGCAAGGCCGAGCAGATAGGCATAGAGTGGCGTCGTCTCGGCGCCATAAATCGATTCGCCGAGTGCGTAACCGTGAACGGCGCCAACTATCGCGAACAACAAGAGAGCGGCGGCGACCGATATCTGCCGGTCGCCAAGCATCAGCGCGCCAAGGACAATGACTGAAAGCGCGACCAGGATTTCCGCCGCGGGCACCGTGGCGCCGTGCAGATGGAGCGCGACACCCGCCATCATCGCCAGCACAAATACGATCACGAGGGCATACGCTGCCCGGTGCGCCGCGGCGAGACAGCCAACCGCAACGACGGCGGCGAAATGGTCTAATCCGATGACCGGGTGGCCCAGCCCGGACAGGATGCCCTCGCCGAATGTCGCAGGCGTACGCCCGCCCATGAGGTGATGCGCGAAGGCCGGTGCACTGCTGAATGCCAGCACGATCAGGCTCAAAGTCAGACGTCGGATTTGTCGATTCATGCGCCATTTCTCCCGAAGGAAAGCTTAGCCCGCCGAGCACAGCTTGACATCCCCTGTTCCGCCCCTGACAAACCCCAGCCGAACGATCCGGAGCGCCCATGGCCAACGACAAGCTTGCCAGCATTATCGATGAAGCCTTCGAAGGGCGCGACAAGATCGGGCCGAAGACCAAAGGTTCGGTACGCAAGGCGGTGAATTCCGCCCTCGACCTGCTCGACACCGGCAAGGCGCGCGTTGCCGAGCAAGGCGCCGACGGCCAATGGCAGGTTAATCAATGGCTGAAAAAAGCAGTGCTGCTTTCGTTTCGGCTCAACGACATGAGCGTGATCCCAGGTGGACCCGGCAAGGCGGGATGGTGGGACAAGGTCGATTCGAAGTTCAAAGGCTGGAATGCCGCGCGCTTCCGCAAAGCAGGATTTCGTGCTGTGCCCGGCTGCGTCGTACGCCATTCGGCCTTCATTGCGCCCGGTGTCGTGCTGATGCCGTCCTTCGTCAATCTCGGCGCTTACGTCGACAGCGGCACGATGATCGATACTTGGGCAACCGTTGGTTCTTGCGCGCAAATCGGCAAGAATTGTCATATTTCCGGTGGCGCTGGTATTGGCGGCGTGCTCGAGCCCCTGCAGGCTGGCCCGGTCATCATCGAGGACAATTGTTTCGTGGGCGCCCGCTCTGAGGTGGCAGAGGGCGTCGTCATTCGCACAGGCGCGGTCCTGTCGATGGGCGTTTATCTTGGCGCGTCGACCCGCATCGTCGACCGCGAGACCGGACATATCACGCAGGGCGAGGTGCCGCCCTATTCGGTCGTGGTGCCAGGCACGTTGCCGGGGAAAAGCGGCGGGCCGGGCCTATACTGTGCTGTGATCGTCAAGCGCGTCGATGAACGTACGCGCTCCAAAACTAGCATCAATGAACTGCTGAGAGACTAGAGGCGCCATCGCCGTGTCTGCCGACCCCGTCGCCATTGCCCGCGATTTGCTACGCTGCCCGTCGGTGACTCCGGCGGAAGGCGGCGCGCTCGCGTTTCTCGAGAAGACGCTGAAGGCCGCGGGCTTTGCCGTGCACCGGATGACATTCAGTGAGGCCGACACCGATCCCGTCGAGAATTTCTACGCGCGCATCGGTACAGCGGGCCCGAACCTTGTCTTCGCTGGCCACACAGATGTAGTGCCGCCCGGCGACGAGAAGGCCTGGAAATACCCACCGTTTTCCGCGGAGATCGCCGGCGAAGAATTGTACGGTCGCGGAGCAGTCGACATGAAGGGCGGCATCGCCTGTGCAGTTGCGGCTGTACTCGACTATCTCGTTGCGCATGGCGGCAAGCCGAAAGGGTCGATTTCATTCTTGATCACGGGTGACGAGGAAGGCATAGCCGTCAATGGCACACCGAAACTGCTGAAATGGGTGGCCGATCGCGGTGTAAAATTCGATCACTGCATTCTCAGCGAGCCCAGCAATCAGGAGAAATTCGGGGACACAATCAAGGTCGGCCGGCGCGGTTCGCTCAACGGTCATCTCATCGTGACGGGGACGCAAGGTCACGTTGCCTATCCCAATCGTGCAGACAATCCGATCCGCGGCCTGGTGGCACTTATTGCCGCCCTGCAAGCCGAACCCCTGGACCGAGGCAGCGCACAATTCTCTCCGTCGCATCTCGAGTTCACCTCGGTCGATGTCGGCAACAAGACCGTTAACCTGATCCCCGGAGAAGCACGAGCCCGCTTCAACATCCGTTTCAACGATAACCACACGCTTGAGTCGTTGAAAAAACTGATCGAACAGCGCGCCGCGCAAGCGGCAGCCGGAAAGATCAAATTTGCATTTCAGTGGGAGCGGTCAAATGCGGGGGTGTTCATAACCAAGCCGGGCCCTCTCACCGAATTGGTTGCGAAAGCCGTCGCGGACGTGACGGGCTGCAAGCCCGAACTATCGACCACGGGTGGAACGTCGGACGCGCGCTTCATTACCGCCTATTGCCCGGTCGTTGAATTCGGACTGGTGGGCCAGACAATGCACCAGGTAGATGAACGCGTACCGCTCGCCGATCTGCGTGCTCTGACCTTGATTTACCGAAAAATTATCGATCGATATTTTGCGTGATTTTGTTATGACGGGATTGTCCCGGTGACGACAAGAGAAAATCAATAATCCACTTTCATCAAATACAGGCCGTCCGGCGGCGCAACGGGTCCGCAGGCCGTGCGATCCCGTGCTTCAAGCGCCCTGCCGAGATCATCGCCGCTCCATTTGCCCTCACCCACTGCGACAAGCGAGCCGACCATCGAGCGGACCTGATTGTGCAGGAAGGAGCGTGCGACAGCATTTACCGTCACTTCGTCGCCGTTACGCTCGACGGAGAGTACATCAAGAGTCTTCACCGGCGATTTTGCCTGGCATTCGGTCGAACGAAAGGTCGTGAAATCATGTTTGCCGATCAGGCGCTGAGCAGCCTTGCGCATCGCGTCACTATCGAGCGGACGCGGGACGCGCCAAGCATGGCCGGCCTCAAGCGTCAGATCGGCGCGACGATTGACGATCCGATAGAGATAGTAACGCCTGATCGCGGATGTGCGCGCGTTGAAGTCATCCGTCACACGCTCGGTCGTAAGCACAGCTATGGGATAGGGACGCAAATGCGCATTGAGGGCGTCGCGCACAGTGTCGGTGTCCCATTCTTTCGTCAGATCGACGTGCGCGACCTGCGCCCGCGCATGCACGCCCGCATCGGTGCGCCCTGCTCCCTGCACAAGCCTCTTTTCGCCCGATAGCGCTTCAATTGCCGAAGCCAGCGCGCCCTGCACGGAAAGCTGATCCGCTTGGACCTGCCAACCGCAGAACGGCCTGCCGTCATATTCAATGATGAGTTTGTACCGCGGCATCGTTACGCGACTCGCATTCCAGCCTTGACCGGCGTGCCACGCAGGAATTCTTCCGCGCTCATTGGCTGCTTCCCGGCGCGCTGAACCTGCAGGAGCCGGACCGCACCATCACCACAGGCAATGGTGAGTTTGTTATCAAGTGCCAGCCCCGGCGGACCGGCGCTATCGCCCGCGGTTGAGCGCACCACTTTCACTCGGACGCCGTCGAGCTCAAACCAGGCGCCGGGAAACGGTGACAAGCCTCGGATGTGGTCGTGGACGTTGTGCCAAGGCTTGGTCCAATCGATTCGCGTTTCGTTTTTTGAAATTTTCTCCGCATAAGTAACACCATTTTCTGGTTGCGGCGTGAGCGACAGCGAGCCGCGTTCCGCGGCCGCCAGCACGCGCAGCATCAGATCGGCGCCAACGCGCGACAACGCGTCATGCAATTCTCCCGCCGTCATATCGGCACCGATTGCCGTCCGCTCGGCCATGGCCATGGCACCGGTATCGAGGCCCTCATCCATCTTCATGATGGTGATTCCGCTTTCGGCGTCACCGGCCATGATGGCGCGATTGATAGGTGCAGCACCGCGCCAGCGCGGCAAGAGCGAGGCATGCACGTTGAAGCAGCCGAGAGGTGGCGCTTCCAGGATCGGCTTAGGAAGAATGAGTCCGTAAGCCACGACGACGGCCGCGTCGGCGTTATGCGCACGAAAGCTTTCCTGCGTCCCATTATCTTTTAGCGTTTTGGGCGTATGCACGGGAAGCGTGAGCCGCCGCGCTTCTTGCGCAACCGGCGTGTGTTGCAAATCCATGCCGCGCCCTGCCGGCTTAGGTGCACGCGTGTAGACTGCGGCGATCTCGTGCCCGCGGGCGGCAAGCTCGATCAGCGTTGGCACCGCGAAATCCGGGGTGCCCATGAAGATCAGGCGCATTCAAGCACCGCGCACAAAATCAGCCGATATGATGTGAAGGCTCTTGATCATCGGCCAGCGGCTTTCCGCCTTCGGTCTTCTTCGCCGCCTTCTTGAACTTCTTCATCACCATATCGCGTTTGAGCTTCGAGATGTGATCGATGAACAGCACGCCATTGGTGTGATCGATTTCATGCTGGAGGCAGGTGGCGAGCAGTCCATCCGCTTCGATCTCCTGCGGCTTGAGGTTGAGATCGAGAAATTTGACCTTGACGGACTTCGGTCGCTCGACCTCCTCGTAATATTCGGGGATCGACAGACAGCCCTCCTCGTAAGTCGCCTTTTCATCCGAGGCCCAAACCACTTCGGGATTGATGAAGACCTGTGGCTGCTTTGGCTCGTCTTTCTTCGCGAGATCCATGGTGACCACACGGCGCGGCACCCCGACTTGAATCGCGGCAAGGCCGATACCCGGGGCGGCGTACATCGTTTCGAACATTTCATCGATGAGCGCGCGCAGCGGCTTGTCGACGGCCTTTACCGCCTCCGACTTAAGCCGCAAACGTTTATCCGGGATAATGAGGATCTCGCGCACCGCCATGGCCCGATGTAAGGGTAAGGGCGAACGCGGTCAATCCAGCTTTACCCCTTGAGCCACCGATATAATCGGCCTACCGTTCGCCGTTCGTTCGCGCGGCGCGCGAATCACTGTAGAAGCGGTGCATGTCCGACCTGCAGGATCTGGCCAATTCGCTCCTGGCGCATGCACCCGCCCTCACGCTTGCCGTTGGCACCGTGATCGCGATCGGCGTGGTCTCAGTGCTTGTGATCCTTCTGCGACCGAAAAAGCCGATCCCCGACCCGATCGCGGAACAGCGGATGGCCGATCTCAATGCCCGGGTTCAGGCGATGGGTGAGTTGCTCGCGAGAGCACAGTCGCAATTACAGCAAACCGTGCATGAACGGCTCGATGCGGTGTCTATGCGGCTGGGTGATTCCATGCGGATGTCGACCAAGGACACGACCGAACATCTGCAGCAATTGCACGCACGGCTGGCAGTGATCGACAACGCGCAGAGGAACATCACCGATCTCGCTTCTCAAGTGACGACGTTGCAGCAGGTGCTCAGCAACAAACAGTCGCGCGGCGCTTTTGGGCAAGCTCGGATGGAAATGATTATTCAAGACGGCTTGCCGAAGGACTGCTACGAGTTTCAGGCGACGCTCACCAACAATGCGCGGCCGGATTGTATCGTGCATCTGCCCGACGGTCCTTCCTTGGTCATCGATGCCAAGTTTCCGCTTGAAGCGGTGACTGCGTTTCGCGAAGCGAAGAGCGACGATGATCGCAAGATGGCCACCGCGCGTGTACGCTCGGATATCGCCAGGCATGTCGGCGACATCGCCGCCAAATATCTGATCCCCGGCGAAACGCAGGATATGGCGTTGATGTTCGTACCCTCGGAATCGATTTACGCCGAGCTCTACGACGGGTTCGACGACGTCTTTCAGAAGGCGTACCGCGCCAAGGTCATCATTGTTTCGCCATCCCTGTTGATGCTGGCGATCCAGGTAATCCAACAGATCCGCAGGGACGCGCGCATGCGCGAGGCCGCGGGCAAGATTCTGGTCGAAGTCGGATTGCTGGTTGCAGACGTTGGCCGCCTGCGGGATCGGATCGAAAATCTGGACAAGCATTTCGGTCAGGCCAATACCGACATCAAACAAATCCTGATTTCCGCCGACAAGATTGTAAGCCGCGGCGAAAGAATTCGGGACGTTGAATTCGGAGACGAGCCTCCGAGCGCCGAGGTCCTTCCCGGCCCCGGCGCGCGCAGGCTCGAAGCTGGCGAATAACAGATGACCGCTTCACCCGACGTGCAGAGTCGGCCGTCGTGGTTTGAAGCCATGGCGGTTTACTTCAAGCCGCGCGTGCTGATCGTGATGTTCCTCGGCTTTTCGTCGGGGCTGCCGCTGGCACTGTCGGGTGCAACGCTGTTGGTTTGGATGCGCGAATCCGGCGTCAATCTCGCGACAATCGGCCTGTTTGCCCTGGTTGGCACGCCTTATACGGTGAAATTCCTTTGGGCGCCTTTGACCGACGCGATTGATGTGCCCGTCCTGTCACGCCTTCTCGGTCGCCGCCGCGGATGGCTGGTATTCACGCAAATTCTTTTGATAGCGGCGATCGTTTTCCTCGGCTCCTGTAATCCCGCCGTCGCGCCGGGATTGGTCGCCTTGGGTGCGCTTCTCGTCGCGACCGCATCTGCTACGCAGGACATTGTGGTGGATGCTTTCCGTGTCGAAAGTCTGCCGGAGAATGAACAGGCGGCCGGGATGGCCTCCTACGTTGCCGCCTATCGGATCGGCATGTTGGTTTCCACCGCCGGCGCGCTTTTTCTGGTGAGCGCCATCGAAGCTTCTGGCTTCGAAAAGCAGGCCGCCTGGCGCTGGGGCTACGTGGCGATGGCCGCGCTGGTGCTCATTGGCACCGCTACGGCGCTTCTTGCGACTGAACCCGAGAATTCGCGCAGGGCGGAAGCAGCGCACGTCCGACAAAAACCGTTCGCGCGCGTCAGTGAAGCAGCGATAGGCGCATTCAAGGATTTTCTCGGCTACAAGCTGGCTTTCGTGATGCTCGCCTTCGTCGTGCTGTTCAAGTTCACCGACGCATTGTCGGGTGCGATGACAGCACCATTTGTGATCGACCTCGGATTTTCCCGCAATGAGTATGCCGCGATCGTCAAAGGCGTCGGGCTGGCGGCGCTTTTGCTCGGTGGCTTTGCCGGAGGCTTCATCGCACGCGCCCTTCCCCTTGCCCCTAGTCTCTGGATCGGCGGTATTCTGCAGTCCGTTGCCAACCTCGCGTTCAGTGCTTTGGCGGTAGTTGGCACCAATACAACGATGCTCGCACTCGCCATCATTGCGGAGAATTTCACCAGCGCCATCGGAACCGTCATGTTTGTCGCGTATCTGTCTGCGCTCTGCCGAAACCCTCTTCACACGGCGACGCAATACGCACTCTTAACGGCACTGGCCGCGGTCGGCCGGACTTATCTTTCGTCTGGTGCCGGCTTCATCGCGCAATCAGCAGGCTGGATGTGGTTTTTCATAATCTGTATGTTGGCTGGCATTCCCAGCCTGTTACTCCTCGCGTGGCTGCAGCGTCGGGGACACTTTGCCACGCTGACCACAAAGCAGCCATAAACGCGCCGAGTTCCTCCAACCTGTCGCAACGGAACGATGGTCCGCGGCAGACGTTTGGCCTCAAGTATTCGAAGGAGGCCTCTCATGCGTGTGAATTTCAGGCTCACAGTAGTGGGCTGCGCGCTTGCCGGCGCAATTTCGGCATCCACAGCCGCCATGGCTGACTGGCACAGCCCTTACTTTTACCGGGAAACCAACGGCAGCTGGACAAATGTCACGTACGACGACGGCATTTGCCGCTACTACTTCTCGCATAATAGTTATGACGGCCAGACCAACCTGAATAAATACGGCGACTGCTCGCGTATCGCGATCGGTCCGGATGGAGCGGCTGTGCCGGTGGCAATGTACGGAGCGCCGGTTGTTCGTCCGGGAGCGCC
>Ga0126381_100007261_pt1 | contig 12315 bp, 8 predicted proteins | sample PanSoiMetPlot_28_FD_96465 | JGI IMG/M metagenome (GOLD analysis project Ga0126381, IMG submission 96465) | Tropical forest soil microbial communities from Panama - MetaG Plot_28 | ecosystem: Environmental > Terrestrial > Soil > Tropical forest > Bulk soil | place: Panama | collected 2016-02-17
GATCGTTTGGCCGCCGAAGGGCATTGGCCCGAGCAACGGTTCAGCACGCAGCTTGCGCTGCGAGTAAACTTCAAGCCCTTTGAGCACAAGCGCGGCGCTGCCGACGAAGAACACCGCGGTGACCACGTGTTCGACGAAGTGCCCGGCGGTGAATCGCAGCAGAAACGGATTGCGAACGATTCCGGCTTCAATGCCGCCGAAATAAACAGCCGTAACAAGGCCGCCCCAGAAGATAGGCGAGCGAAACAGGATGGAGAGCCAAGCGATAAGCCGATTCACGTTTGCGATTCCTTCGCGCGCGAGGAACCCCCTTTTTCACTCCCTGCAAATCGGCCAGTTGCAGTCGCTTGTTGAGGCGAAAAGCCGGAAATCTTCCGCAACCCGCAGGAATCGCCGAACCGGCAAATATTGCCAAAGTGATCCGGCAACCCTCGCCGATACCTACTTTCGCAGTAGAATCAGTCAGTAGGTCAGGCTTTCGAGCCTGACTGAAAAGCCTATAAAGATCGCGGATCCTTAATCCTGCCACGTCAGGCAAGAAAGCCTGACCTACGCGATTATTCCCAGGGGGGATGACAGTCCGGTGATGGCCCGCCGCGGGCCACCCGGACTGATTTTTTTGGCGGGCGTTGTTCGCGTGTGCAGCCGATGGCAAGCCAAATCAACCGAAGCGTAAGCGAGGACACGTCCTCGCAAATCCAGGCTACTTTGTCGGCGCGCCACGATAGCTTGCAAAGCAGTTAGGAGTTTCCCAAAGCCTCGTCTCCACAACAGAGAATCCCTGGCTCATTGTGAAGTCAAAAATCAGCTTGGCAATGTTCTCCGCCGTCGGATTGGTATCGATGAGATACATCGGCTCGCCGAGCTTCTGCAGAACCGGCACCGCTGGATCCGCCCGGTGCAAGATCATGCGGTGATCGAGATTCTCGTCGATCCAGCGGCTCACGACGTTCTTGATGTCGGTGAAATCGAGCACCATTCCGCGCTCGTCGAGCGACGGTTTCTGGATCGTGATGATCGCCCGGCCGTTGTGCCCGTGGAGGAAGCGGCACTTGCCGTCATAGTTCAAGAGACGGTGGCCGTAGCAAAAGTCGATTTGTCGGCTGACGCGGAACATGGTTGAGATTGGAAATGTTCAGAGGTCGAAGAGTCAGAAGTCGAAAACTCGAGGCCTGCCGTACGTGCTGGTTGGTGTTCGAGCTTTAGCCTGCGGCGGGCAACCTAAAGATTGAACTCCCGCGACACGCACAGCGCGCCGTACGTTTCAATTTGCATATTTTGTAGGATCGCGCATTTCGACTGATGCAAACGCCGCTTTGCGCTCGGCACACTTGTTGCATCGCCCGCAGTGCAGCCCATCGGCGGGCGCAATGCAGGAAAAAGTCTCTTCAAGCGGGCAATCCTGTCCCAGCCGCATCACCTCGCGTTTTTCGAGCGCGCCGAACGGCCGGACGATCTTCACATCGCCAGCTCCGCCGCGGTCGAGCGCTCGTTGATAGGCGGCAAAGAATTCATCGCTCGCGTCGTCGAATGGATTCGATTGCAAAGTCGCCAGGGCCAACTCACCAATCGTGCGCTCGTGGCACCAAAGCGCCGGCTTGATTGTGAGCAAAATGTTCCGCCCCGGCAAATAAACGGCGTCATCGGGCGTCGATCCGTCCGGCGTGCCGTCCCCCGTGACGCTCCAATGCCGCGCGTAAAGGTCGCCGAGCGGCAAATCAAGAACGACCAAGTCCCGCAGCCGCGGCCCTCCGATTCGCTCCAAATAGCGCTCGAGATGGCGCTCTTCGTCCGGCTGCCAAACCAGCCCCGATCTTACGTAAATCGGCCAGACCGTTCGCCCTTGCGACAAAATATGCGAAACCAGTATGGAACTGTCCAACCCACCACTTGCAAGCACTCCAACTTGAAGCCGATCGGTGGACGAATCGGTCGCGGGCATTCGAGCAACGAGCCTCGGCGTTCATGGAGGACGGCCTCATGACATGCGATTGATTTTAGCGCCTGCTGCGGCATTAGGCTATTGGTAGCCCCGCAGTTGCGCTCCCCCGAGGCGCTGGAGTGCCGGCGACGAGCCTCCCAGGAGTAATTCTTCCTCCTATTGTCGCACACTCCTTCGCGTGCGTTTCGGGCTACTGTGAGACTAAGAGGTTCTTCACGCTTCGGGCGGCCGTCCAACCGAGCAACCGGCAGCGGGCTTGCCAACGCGGCGCCGCAATTCGATATCGCACCATCGGCCGCGGCTCCGCGCGGAAGTGCGATTTGTATGCCTCGTCGCCGCGCAAAAAGTCCACCGCTCGATCGCCACGCTCGATCGCCTGCTTGAGCAACATCGTCGTGACCAGGTTGCCCGGTTCTTGCTCAAGTCGCTCCGGATCGATTCCCGATTGGTAGGCAAAAACCAATCCTGCTCCGCGCAAATGGTATTCGGCCGCCGCCGGACGACCATCCAATTCAAGCCAATGCAAGGCACATCGCCCTTGTTCGGCGAGCCGTTGCAAGACATCGCGATGAAACGCAGCGAACCGCGGCGACGAGAATCGCCCGCGCTGTCCTAACGATTCTCTGCGTCTCTGATGCAAATCGACGAGGACGGCGAACGCCAGCGGCAATTGGTCATGGGCGGTCACCGTGTGGAGTCGTGCGCGACCAGACTCAAACAGGTTCCGCTCGCGTCGGCGGACTTGCTTGCGATGCGACTTCGAGAGCCGCTCGAGGTATCCGTCCCATGTTGACGGCAGACTCAGGCGCCAACAACGAGGACCGTCGCAGCGATGGACAAGGCAGTCGCGTTTCGCAAGCGCCGCAAGAAGCTGTGCAGTGGGCCTGTCTTGCGAATCGACGGAATCCATCCAGATTTGATCCCATCGCTCGCTCGGGTCTTGGCATTCTTCACAGAGCCAATCGGCGAGCGATTCGGTGACTGTATCCGTGGCTGCCGTGTCGGCGAGCAGCCCGAGATAGTCAGAGCAGGCCTCGCCGCCGCCGAGCCACTCCAAGACCCAGCCCTCAGTCAGAGAAAATCGCCGAAGCCAAGGCGCAATTGCAACCAGTTGATTGTCACCGTCGAACACCGACGGCACAAAGAGCCGGGGCCTTCTCGCGCCATTGGCAAGCGACGAGCCGTAATGCTGCCACCAAGCTGATATCCAGGACCAATTGCGAAACGGAATCGGCCAGGCCAAACGGTCCCACGCGTCGGTATGGTCCGCGAGGTCCACTAGCTCGGTCAGTAACTTTACGGTGAAGCGCATGTGAAGATCGGCTGCTCCAACACTCGACAACGACCGTCGCGCCGATCAACGGTTGCTTGAGCACCCCTAAAGCAGTGCACTTGGGAACGAGCGCACAAAGTAGCTAACAACCGACCGATTCAACTCCGCCGCCGCTGAAGCTTCGAGCAATCGACACGCGCAAAGACCGTTCCTTTGAGCGGCATCGACTATCGCAAGCGTATGTCACGGACACCAACTTCTACCAAACGCCTGGGGGTTTGCACCTGCGCGAGAAGGATCGATTTTTTCCGCAACTTCGACGGGTAACGGATAAATGGGCTTATCCAGAATTCGAAAGGTTGACAACGCTCAAAACCCGACCCGTTAACTGGCTTTTTTCGTTGACATGGCGGCACCTTTAGTTATAGTGGTATTTACGACATTAGACCCCGCTGAAGCAGGGGTTTTGTGGGTCGTTCGGCACGTCGAGGCGGTGACGCGGGGGGGCAGGCCCGTAACGTCCCTGCCTTGGGAGGGGCCTATTGTCTTTGTGCCGCATTCAATTGAAGAGGCAGCGACGAGATTTTAAGTTTCCAGCGTCAAGGAGATTCGCTAATGACACGAGGCAGAAAAGATTCGGGTTCTAGGAATAGACCGTCCGCAGCGGCTCACATTCGCTTGGGTGCCGCGATTGCGGTTGCTCTGACCACGCTCGTCGGTGCAAAGTCGGGCCTTGCCAGCAGTGGCTCCATGCTCACGGTTGGCTCCGACATCGAATTCAGCAACGCCCAGGCGCCGGCTTCAGCGACCAAGCCGTGGATCCAGATGACGATCGCCGACGTCAGTCCCGGCGTCGTCCAATTCGTACTCTCCGCACCTCATCTGACCGGCAGCGAAAACATCAGCGAGTTTGACTTCAATGTCGATCCGGCGCTCTCCGCCGACTTAGGGCATCTGACGTTCAGCAGCCTAATCAAGGCCGGATCCTTCGATACGCCGACGATTAGCGAAGGGGAAAACGCATTCAAAGCCGATGGCGATGGTTACTACGATCTGAAATTGTCGTTCACAACCGGCGGCAACACCAGCAAGACGTTCACGAACGGCGACACGCTTCAATACACCATAACCGGAACCGGAATCTCGGCTTCATCGTTCGACTTTCTAAGTTTCACGACCGGCGGCGACAGCGGCCCGTTCACCACCGCTGCTCATATTCAGAACACGACCGGCGCCGGCGATGGCGGAAGCGGATGGGTGGCCGACTCAACCGGCGGAAGCATTCACCTGGTCGATGTTCCCGAGCCGTCAAGCGTCGTGATTGCTTTGCTCGGCGTGGTCGGCCTTTTCGCTCTTCGAGTCCTCCGCCGGGAATAAGCTACAAATCCCCCGACGAAACTTTTATAATAGCGGCCGCGCCTAAGCTGCGCGCCGGGTGCTCGAGCGCCGTATCGCTCAGTTCGCCAGGACCCTGCCGTTTATTGTACGAGGTTTCGCCATGCCGGCCGGTCGGATCAAGCGATTTGGTGTCCTTGGCCTTTCGTTGTTGCTGGCGGCGTGGGTCACCGCTGCTCGCCTAAATGCTGCGCCAACGCCTGAGCAAACTGAAAAGTTGCGGACTGCCGAAGCGGCTTTACAAAAAGGGGAGTCGCTTTACAAAGGCGGCAAAATCGGCGCGTCGGCCGCCGCGTTAAAGGCAGCGCAGGCCTCGCTGATCGAATTGGCCGATGCCAAGGAGTTGGCGAGGCAGCTTCAGCCGCTCTCTCGCCGTTTGATCAATTTGCACGACAATCTGGCTGTCGAGGGGGCCAATGTCGCTGCACTGCCGCAAGCGATTAAAAGTCTAACCGACGCCCCGGCGGAAAAACCGGCCGCGACGCAATCGCCTGCCAATCCAGCCAATCCGCCGAAGACGACTGTTAATCGCCCGACGCGACCTTCTTCCAATCGCAATCAGCCGGTCGCGGGCGAGATCAGCTTCACTCGCCAAGTCGCGCCGATGCTTGTTGGCAAGTGCGGCAACTGCCATGTGACGGCCGCTAAGGGACAGTTCAGCATGGCTACATTCGCCTCACTGATGCGCGGCAGCAAAAGCGGCGCGGTCGTGCTTCCCGGCAAAGGAAACAGCAGCCGAATCGTTGAAGTGATCGAATCGAAAGACATGCCGCGCGGCGGCGGCTCCGTCGCGAAAGACGAATTGGCCATGCTCTCGAAATGGATCGATCAAGGTGCGAAGTTCGATGGTGCAAACGCCGGCGATTCGCTAGCCGGACTGGCGCCGGCGGGTGCGGCGAAGATGATGCCCGAGCCGGCGCTCTCCGTCGTCGCGGCGACCGGCAAAGAGAGCGTTCTCTTCTCGCGCGACATCGCTCCGGTCATCGCCGACAATTGCGTCGGCTGCCATGGCACTCAAAACAATCCCGGCGGACAGTTGCGGCTGGAATCGTTCGCGGCGCTCTTGAAGGGCGGGACGAGTGGCCTCTGCGTTCAGCCGGGCAAACCGGCCGCCAGCCTCATCGTTCGCAAGATCAAAGGGCTTTCGGGCGATCGTATGCCGCTTCGCAAGCCCCCGCTTTCCGATGCCGTGATCGCCAAATTCGAGAAATGGATCGCCGAGGGGGCCAAGTTCGACGGCTATGATCCGAATCAAACGATGGAGATTGTCGCCGCTACCTACATCGCCGGCGTGCAGACTCACGAGCAACTCGCGGCCGCGCGGGCCGAGCGGAGCCGCAAAATCTGGCGATTGGCCATCCCCGACGACAAACCAAATGAGAAAGAGACGAAGAATTTTCTCATCATGGGCAACGTCGGGCCGGAGATGCTCGACCAAGTGGCCACAGCCGCCGAGAAAGACGTAGCCACGATCGCCCGGCTGTATCGCGTGCCGGATGACAAGCCGCTGGTCAAAGGAAAGATGACGATCTTCGTTTGCAATCAGCGGTTCGACTACAGCGAGTTTGGCAAGATGGTTGAAGACCGGGAGATTCCGGCCGCCGACCGGGGGCACTTCCGCTACAACGTCGTGAACGCTTACGGCGCGATTGTGCCGCCCCTGAACGGCGAATACTCAATGTTGGCGCTCGTCGGTCAGCAGATTGGCGGGATGTATATTTCAAGCCTCGGCCGACCGCCGCAATGGTTCGGCGAGGGCGCCGGAGCGGTCATCGGCTTGCAAATGGACAGCAAAGACCCGCGGCTCAAGGCCTGGCAGGAGGCGGTTCCGCGGGTCGTTTCGAGCGGCCTGAAGCCAGAGGGCTTTATGACCCGTTCGCTTCCTGAGGAGGCGAACGAAATCCTCTCGATGGGGTTCGTGAAAACGATGATGGCCACCTCAGGACGTTTTAATTCGCTGTTAAAGAGCCTGCGTGAAGGCGAGGATTTTGAAATCGCGTTCCGCCGCGCCTACGGCGCAACTCCCTCCCAAGCGGCTATGTATTGGGCGGCGAAGCACTCTGGGTGAAGCGAGTAGGAAGAACGCGCAGCGAAGTACGCAAAACTCGCACGCGAATTCGATATGTCTTCATTCTGCGTTCTTCGTTTGCAAGCCGATTTTTGCCCTGCCGCTTGAACTATTCGCCGGTCGCAGGCGACTAAGAGGCGCATGAGGTGCCTCGCTGGCTAGGTCGTTGAGCCCTCTGCGAGGTAGAATGCCGATTCCAACCCACCAGCAAGACCTTCGGCGAAACGGGGCCTCGCCGCCGGTTGTCCATCGGGCCCTGTGCGGAGCCGCATCATGAAACGGATGACAGCACTGCTTGCGTCGATCATCTTGGCCCAAGGTCTCGCCAATTCGGGCGCCCGTGCCCAAGAGCTGGCAAAACCGTCGGACGAGGCCAAGCCAGAGCAATATCGCAAGGCCGTGAGCGACGGGTTGCTCTATCTCACTCTCGCCGCGAAAGAAGAGCCGAAGATCGGCGAGTATTGGGTTGGAATGGAAGTGACTCAACCTTCCGGTGAAGAGCGCAAGAGGCTGGAAATCCCCACAGATCATGGAATCGTCGTTCAGCAGGTTGTGCCCGATAGCCCTGCCGCGAAGGCGGGCCTGAAGGCCGGCGACGTGCTGCTTGCGGCCGGCGATAAGTCGCTCAAGGAACTCACTGACGCGCTGGAGGCCATCCGCGCAGCCGGCAACAGCGAGCTGACCTTCGAATACAAGCGCGACGGGAAAACCGCGAAGGTCACGATCAAACCGACAAAGCGCCCCAGTGGATACGGCTTCGAGGAAGCGATCGCGCCGCCGAAAGTATTCGAAAGCCCGAAGGCCCAGCAGGAATACATTCGGGCTCGCGAGGGACTCCGGACAGCCATCGAGGCGGCTGGCGGCATCGAGAAGATCCGCCGCGACCTGCAACAGATTCGCGAGCGTTTGGGAGCCATCGACAAAGAGCTGGCCCAGTTGGAAATGAGTCGCGGCGGCGCCAATCGTGATCAGCTCAACCAACAAGCAGCGGCGCTCAAGCAAGCGATCGGCATTCTCATGAATGCGGGACGGTCGGGAGACGCGGATCGGCTTAAGGATGAGTTGAAGAAGCTCATCGAGCAGCGCGACTCGGCGGAGCGTGGTGGATCGGGCGCCTTGAACATGCCCAAGCCCGCGATGCCCGGGGCTGGGGTCACCATGCCCGACGGCAAGCCGATTGCACTGTTCGGCGCGGGCGAGAAGCCAGTCCGCATCGCCGATCAACCCGGCACGCCCGTCACGTTGACCTATCGCCTTGCCGAGGCGCGACGCGAGGCGGAGCCGTCAATTGCCGAGCTGCGCAAGGAAGTCGAACAGCTTCGCCGCGAACTCCAGGAACTCCGCGACCAGGCCGTCAAGGCGAAGAAGGAGTGATGCACGCTCCCGTCGATTCTGTCCGATCCTAAACCGCAGCGCACGAGAAATGCCCCGAAGGGGCTTTGGCTTTAGCCCAACGTTACCGCGTAAGCGGCTACGTTGGGTTCGCGGAAAAGCCAAATTTCATCAAGACCAACGGTGTTGCGGCTGGCCTCAATCCCAAAGGTATCGTTCATCCCGTTCGAGGCCGTGCCTTCCCAATAGCTCGTGCAGTTCATCTTGGAAGGTCATCCGTCGATGATGGCTCTTTCCGGCGGGCAGCCCAGGTGATCGGAGATTCCGCAGAGTATTCATGGAGTCTGACTCGCATTTCGCGATCTTGCAGGAACGGGCGGCGCTTCTTCGTCGAAAACACCAAATGGATGTGAACAGCGGAGAGCGATTGAGGCATTGCGTTCGTCTGCAACCCTTTCAGGGTTGATCGATGGTTTTGGGAATTTTAAGACCCAACGTAGCCGCTCGCGCGGCAACGTTGGGTTAGATCCGAAGCCCCATCGGGGCAGACTCAAACTCCTTCATTCTTCGTTCGTGCATTCTTCACTTCGCTCACTCCCCCTTGCCCACGACAAGAATCACAAACGATCCTGGTTCATAAGCCCGCCGCTGCCCTTGCTTTGGCTTGGCCGTGACGAGGTAGATGCGGTGCGTCCTTGGATCGAGGGCCATCGTTCGCGCTCCGCTCTGCGTGTCCACGTTTTCTTTGACTTCCAGCGACCCGTCGGTCTTCTCGTGGGCGACGGTGAGCGTGCCGTCGCCGTTTGAGCTGAACGCGAGCGACCCGCCAAGGTCGAACACGCAGGCGTCGGTCCCGCGGCCGATCGCCGCTTCCCCGAGCACTTTGCCGGTGGCCGCGTCGAGCGAGATCATCTTTTGATTGTGGCAGGTCGAGAACAGCCGGTTCTGCGCCCGGTCGATTGCCAGCCCGGCCGGCTCCTTTCCCGGCTCGAGCGGCCAGCGATGGATCACGGCCCGCTTGTGAGCATCGATCGCGAGCACTTCGCTCTTGTCCTCGAGGTTGACAAAGATCTGCCCCTTTTCGTCGGCCACGGCGAACTCGGGTTTCCCGCCAAGCTCGATCGTGCCCGCGACGACTTCCTTCTCCGGATCGATGGCCGTGATGCTGCCGCTGGCGTTCATCGTGAAGACTTGGTTCGAAGCGGTGTCGTAGATGATCGCATCGGGCCGCGTTCCGACCTTGATCTTCGTCCGCTCGGCAAGAGTCTTGAGGTCGAACACCGTGACCGTCGAATCGCCTCCGTTTGAGGCAAACCCACGATCGAGCTTCGCGACTAGCGCCACGCCATGCACCCCCGGCGTATTCGCTACTTCACCGACGAGCTTCTCTCTATCAACGTCGTAAACCATCACGCGATTCGAGCGCGCGATGTAAAGCCGCTGGGTGACCGGATCGATTGTCAAATAATCCCATCCGCCGTCGCCGTCGACATTCAGTTTCTTGATGACATGGTAGGCCGATGAAGAAGCATCGGCGGCAGCCGCGGGCCCCGATTTCGCAATCTCGGCAATCCCAACCAACATCATCAAACCGCAAACGATCCGTTTCATGGCATTGACCTTTCGATGCGTGATCTGAATAACGAAACGCCGATCGACGGCCTCATTGTAAGGTGGGTGCGGCAAAGTTTACAAACGCCCAGCCGGCTGTTAGGGTATGTTTTCATGCGAGGATGGACCCTGATTTCGACTGCCGCGTTGGCGTTGCAAGTCATTGCAGGCAATTCGCGAGGCAGCGAGCCGTCGCGAGATGAATTGCAAGCTCGCTTTGGTCTGACTGTCCGTCCGTTTGTTGAGAGTTACTGCCTCGCCTGCCACAGCGGAGACAAGCCCAAAGGGGACTTTGATCTTTCGGTCTATACGTCAGTCGAAGCAATTGCCAATGACGAGCGGCAATGGGGCCGCGTGCTGGAGAAGCTTAAAGCCGGCGAGATGCCGCCCGATGAGGCGAAGCGGCAGCCGCCCGACGACGCTCGGCAGAAGATCGTCACTTGGATTGCCGATCTGCGTCGCTTTCAATCGACCGCAGCCTCCGGGGATCCTGGAGTGGTTCTGGCCCGGCGACTGAGCAACGCGGAGTATAACTACACAATCCGCGATCTAATCGGCTTCGATATTCAGCCGGCGAAGGAATTCCCCGTCGATCCGGCGAATCAAGCGGGATTCGACAACTCCGGCGAATCGCTGTCGGTGTCGCCGTTCTTGCTCAAGAAGCAGATGGAGGCGGCACGGTTCGTCTCGGAGCATCTCGTGCTCAAGCCGCACGGACTGGGTTTCGCGCCGCATCCGGTGATTGCCGAGACGGATCGCGACAAGTATTGCGTCAATCGGATCATCGCGTTTTATAAGCGTCAGCCGATGGATTTGGCGGAGTATTTTTTGGCGGCTTGGAGGTTTGAGAATCGAGTTAAACGTGCTTCGCCATCCTCACCCCGGCCCTCTCCCATCGAGGGAGAGGGAGAAACGCACCGGCTGGCGCCGGCAGCGGACAACGGCGAACTGGCAGCGTTTGCCGTCGATTCGAAGGTTAGCCCGAAATACTTGTCGATCGTTTATGCCGCGCTGTCCAAGACGCGCGAGGCCATTGGACCGGTCGCCGCGCTGCAGGCGATGTGGCGGGCGCTGCCGCCGCCGAACGCCGAGCATCTCGTGGAGGCACGGCGCGGTTGCGAACGGATGCGCGATTGGGTGATCGAGCTGCGGAAAAAAGTGCGGCCCGAGTTCGCCAATCTGAACGGCCCACGGATGCATAATGGAAGCCAATGGCTCGTGCTCTGGAAAGATCGGCAGTACGCCAACACACGGCTCACCTATTCGGCCGGCTCGGCCCTCAAGCTCACGCCGGAAGAGCTAACCGAAGGGGCCGACTCGGTCGCCGCCGGGCCGATGACTGTGCCCGACGACGACGCCGGGCGCCATGAGTACGAAGAAGCTTTCAAGCGATTCTGTGCGATCGTTCCCGACATGTTCGTTGTGTCGGAGCGGGCGCGCGTTTATCTCGATCCGCAGAAGGAGAAGCACTTGACCGGCCGTCTCTTGAACGCCGGCTTTCACAGCCAAACCGGGTATTTTCGCGACGACGGGCCGCTCTATGAACTCATTCTCAGCCGGGCCGAGCAACAAGAGCTGGATGAACTCTGGCAAGAGTTGGATTTCGTCGCGGGCGCGATCGCGCGGCAATACGCCGCCATGATGTGGTTTGAGCGGAGCGATTCCAGCTACATGCGCGAGCCGGCTTTCTCTTTTGTTCGCGCCGAAGACAAAGATGCCGCATCCGAAGGGAAAGTCGAGCGGCTGCGGCAAGCGTTTTTGGCGAAAGCCCGCGCTGCCGGTGCAAGCGACACGGTGCTCGATTCGATTCACGACTATTTCGACGAAGTCAACGACCGTGCTCGCTGGCTCGAAGCGGCACAACTCGACGCCGAGCCGAGCCATCTTGCGGCGCTCGTCGAATTCGCCGAGCGGGCGTATCGCAGGCCGCTTGCGCAGGCCGAACGGGACGATATCGTCGCCTTTTATCGGCAATTGCGAAGCGAAGACCGTCTCGATCACGAATCGGCGGTGCGCGACACACTCGTCAGCATCCTGATGTCGCCTCATTTCTGCTTTCGGGTGAATATGGCGGAGCCTGGTCGCGGCGTGCAACCGCTTTCCGATTACGAATTGGCGAGCCGGCTCAGTTATTTCCTTTGGTCGAGCATGCCCGATCCGCCGCTCTTGGCTCACGCCGCGGCCGGCAATCTTCATAAGCCGGAAGTATTGGTCGCCGAAGTGCGCCGGATGCTCCACGACGATCGAGTCCGCGGGCTGGCGACCGAGTTCGGCGGAAACTGGCTTGATTTTCGACGGTTCGAGGAGTGGAACGCCGTCGATCGCGACCGGTTCCCACAGTTTACGCCCGCTTTGCGACAGGCAATGTTCGAAGAGCCGATTCAGTTCTTCATCGACGTCGCCCAGCGCGACGGCTCGGTGCTCGATTTTCTGTACGGTGATTATACGTTCATCAATCCAGTGCTCGCGAAGCATTACGGCATGCCGGCAATCGACGGGCCCGACGATCATTGGACGCGGATCGACGAGGCCCATCGCTTTGACCGCGGCGGCCTGTTGCCAATGGCTGCGTTTCTCACGAAAAACGCGCCGGGGCTGCGGACCAGTCCGGTGAAGCGCGGCTACTGGGTCGTTCGGCGATTGCTTGGCGAGGAAATTCCGCCCCCGCCGCCGAATGTGCCGGTGCTGCCGGCC
>Ga0126381_100007262_pt1 | contig 12314 bp, 11 predicted proteins | sample PanSoiMetPlot_28_FD_96465 | JGI IMG/M metagenome (GOLD analysis project Ga0126381, IMG submission 96465) | Tropical forest soil microbial communities from Panama - MetaG Plot_28 | ecosystem: Environmental > Terrestrial > Soil > Tropical forest > Bulk soil | place: Panama | collected 2016-02-17
TGATGGACGAAACGCGCTTGCGGGCCCACGATCTCGGCGAGATGGGTGAGAAAGGCGACGACGTCGTGCTTGACTTCGCGCTCGATCGCCTCAATGCGCGCGATATCAAATCTCGCGGCCTTACCTTTTTCCCAGATCGTCTTGGCGGCGTCCTTCGGGATCATCCCGAGCTCCGCCATGGCATCGGCGGCATGCGCCTCGATCTCGAACCAGATGCGAAATCTGGTCTCGGGCGACCAGATCGCCGCCATCAGTGGACGCGTGTAGCGCGGAATCGTCACGCTGCTTCACCTCGCACCAGAGCTGCTGCGTTACGAATTGCCGCGATATTGGCCCGATAAGATTCCGCGATCGCGCCTTTGAACACGGCGGAACCCGCGACAAAGACATTGGCGCCGGCCCGCGCCGCTTCCGGCGCAATCTCCGGCGTGATTCCGCCATCGATCTCGATATCGATCGGTCGCGCGCCGACGAGCGCGCGCACATTGCGCAGCTTCGAAAGGGCGTCCGGAATGAACTTCTGGCCGCCAAAGCCCGGATTGACCGACATGACCAGCACGAGATCGATCAGATCGATGACGTGTTCGATTGAGCTCTCCGGCGTGCCGGGATTCATGGTCACGCCGACCCTTTTGCCGAGCGCGCGAATTGCCTGTAGCGAACGATGGATATGCGGGCCGGCTTCGACATGAACGGTAATGATGTCTGCACCGGCCTTGGCGAAAGCCTCGAGGTAGGGATCGCATGGCGCGATCATCAGATGTACATCGAGGATCTTCTTCGTGTGCGGACGGATGGCGCGGACGATATCCGGCCCAATGGAAATGTTCGGAACAAAATGGCCGTCCATGACATCGACATGGATCCAGTCGGCGCCGGCGCCATCGACGGCGTGCACCTCCTCGCCGAGTTTTGCGAAATCGGCGGCCAGGATCGAGGGCGCGATGATGAGCGGACGAAGCAGCTGACGAGGCATGGGAATCCCTAAGCTTACGGGTTCGCGTAACACGTCTTAGGGGGTTTGAGCAACCCCTGAGCCATCGCTACAACTACCAAACTTATGCCCATTCCATCGTCCTTTCCTCAACGTCACCAGCCGCCAACCGCCGACACCTCCCGACCTGGGTTTGGGCTTGCTCGCTTGCTAATCACTTGCTAAATCCCCGACGTGTTCGGCTCATCTATCAGTCTGTTCAGCAAGCAGTTAGCAAGCAGTTAGCAAGCAGAGATAGCGGGAATGGCAACTGGCAGGATCACTATCGCATCGCTCCGCGATTTAGAAGGCTGGCTTTGGGATACGACCATCAATGGCTTTGGCGCGCGTCGGCAAACCAAAGGCGTCTTTTATTATCTTCGGTATCGGCACAAGGGTTCGCAGATCATGAAGTCGATTGGCCGACATGGTGCACCCTGGACACCTGATACTGCTCGCACTGAGGCGCTTCGATTGTTGGGTGCGGTTCTTAGTGGCGATGAGCCCATCGCCAAATCACTCTCTGAAACCTTCGGCTCAGAGGTCGAGCGCTATCTCGAACGCAAGCGCGGGCTCCGACCATCCTCATTGGAGAAGATCAAGCGCTTTCTCACTGTCCATTGCGCCGCCTTGGCCAAGCTGAGCCTCACCGACATTGACCGGCGCGCAGTCGCGCTAGTGTTGGGGGAGATAGAGCGGGCTAGAGGTCCAGTGGCCCGTAATCGAGCTCGTAGTGCATTGAGCGCGTTCTTTGGTTGGACGATCACTAAGGGATTGCTTGACGCTAATCCAGTCGAAGGCACAGCCAAAGTCAACGAGGGCGGGAGTAGAGAACGAGTGTTGACGCAAGATGAACTGCGTCAGCTTTGGCGGATCCTTGGCGATGATCGGTTCGCTGACATTGTGCGACTGCTCTTGCTCACCGGCCAGCGGAGAAATGAGATTGGCGGATTGCAATGGGGGGAAGTTGATCTTGCCAAAGGGATAATCATCCTGCCCGCACATCGGACTAAGAACAAGCGCAAGCACGAACTCCCGCTCTCTCGCCAAGCCTTGGCGATCTTGTCCCGCCAACCCCGACGCGCTTCTCTCTTCAGCAAAACGGAGGGGTTTAAGAATTGGGATAAGGGCAAGGCGAGATTAGACCGTCGATTGGGGATTGCACCTTGGCGCTTGCACGATCTTCGCAGGACTGCCGCCACTGGAATGGCTGAGCTTGGTGTGCAGCCTCACATCATCGAAGCCGTGCTTAATCATGTGAGTGGTCACAAGGCTGGTGTGGCCGGAATTTATAATCGCGCCCGATACGCCGATGAAATGCGAACGGCGTTGCAAAAGTGGGCCGACCATATCGATGCAATAACCGGCAACAAATAACCGGCGCGCCAATAACGGTTGCGTGCAGCGATTGAGGCTGCACCCTATGAATATCCGAAGAAGCCGTCTTCGATGAGCATCACATATGATGAGAGTTTTGCTGGTAGACTTGAAAAGGCTGTTCTGATTGTTGAGCGTAGGTTGATCCCACCTACAAAAGTTATTGAACGTGAAGAATACGATTGAGCGGAAAAGGGGCCAGCACAATCAACTGGCTCCTTCGAGCAATGTCATCTGCCGCACAATACGTTTTGTTTTAAATCAATATTCTGATGTTGCAGCCATCATAAATTAGGGCCGGTTCTCCAGAGAGCCCGGCCCCGATCTTAGGCCCCATCCCCCGACACCCCCCGAGGTCGGGGTCGTCATTTCTGCAATCGATTATGGCGTTCAGTGGGCCGCTGCGATCACAAATTCTTTTTCACTTTCGCTTGCTGCTGCGCGAGCGCACCCAAAGCCCAACCACAAGCACGCTCAACAGCGCGCAGGTAACGGCTATGACCTCTTTAATGGTCAGCCCCGCTCCTTCTATTCCCGGTAGTGCCTGCGCAACCAATACCGAGAGCGATAGTAGAGTTGCTGTCATTTATAAGACTACTGACTTGTTTCCACGCCACCCTAACGCGTTCGGGTCTAAGTTCAGTAGCCAACTTTCGTTATGAGGGTTAACCGAAGGCATTAGCGGCAGTATGCTGAGCTTAGCCATGACATGACTTCACTTCCCCTTGTCATGGTTAGGGGCAGTGTCCTAGTCGCCCCCGACCAAGCACTGCCCCGCCTGATTGTGAGTGCCACGCTCTCTCGAAATGCAAAGTGGGCGAAGCCATCGCTGACCTCGCCCACGTCGGTCGCCCCGACTACGCTCACCAGTACCTACGCTTGCGATTGCGCTCGCGCTGCTCGTGCCAAGGGTTTAAGCCGCTATCAGTGGCAACATAATACACGCAACACCAAAGGCTTACTGCCAGTCCCAAAAGCATTCCGAAAACTATTGTGTCCGAAACCATGACAACGCTTCCTTCGTTGCCCGAACGCCCCGCCGTTGCCGTGGTGGTAGGCCGAGCACGAGATCGCTGTCATGTTTTGGTGCGCCAAAGTCTTGTTCTATTGCGCCATAAGCCTAGCGATGGTCATGTGAGAGACGTTGAAGCTCCTGGCGATCTCAACGAGCGTCTCACCAGCAGCGCGACGACGAAGGGCCTCTGCGCGTTGGTAGGCGGTAAGGGATGGCTTACGACCAAACCGAACGCCAGCAGCTTGCGCTCGAGTGCGGCCCTCTGCGGTTCTGGTGAGGATGAGATGGCGCTCATATTCCGCCAGCCCACCTAACACTGTCAGCATTGGCTTACCCGCTGGCGTAGTCGTATCGGCCCAAGCATCACCGAGCGATTTGAATGTTGCGCCAGCCTTCCCGATTACATCGAGAGTGTTGAGGAGATCGCGCGTTGAACGTGCCAGCCGATCCAGCTTGCAGACCACTAAGCAATCGCCCTCGGCTAACGCAGCAATCGCTTTTGCTAGTTGTGGCCTGTCAGTGTAGGCACCCGATTGCTTCTCACTGTAGACCCTCGCAGCGCCAGCCTGATGCAATGCCTCTGTCTGGGATTGTAGGCTTTGGCCATCGGTACTGACACGAGCATAACCTATTGTTGTCATCGTTATTTGCTCCGACTTTAGTTCGTGACTTTCGTTAATTAGAAGTCCGAGATTTATGCGGGCTTCTGTTTTGAACTTAGTTTTGATTTTCGTTAAGCGGCTCATGAGCGTGCCCTGACATTCGCGCCAGGAACACAGGCCCGATAGAAACGATCTCGACTAAACTGGCCGTTATCACTCCTGAATAACCAGCACAGTTCATCGACTACGTTGGCGATGGGGTCGTGATTGTTGTCGCCATCGCTGGCGCGACGTCGAGCTTCTTGGATTGCTGTGGCGATTGCTTCGTAGTGGCGCTTTGCAAATCGATTTCGTAGACTTCCGTTAGCCTGTGCCATTGGCTCGGGTTAGGCCAGTCTTGGTGTCGTCAGCACCTTGGCTGGCCGCTGTTTGTTCAGCACGCACAGTTTATCAGATTAGAACTAATAATCATAAAGGACTTCAAGATCAGCTAAATGATCTGGGCCGAGAGGGCTGGGAATTGACGGCGGTCACCGACGCGGGTGACGCCAAAATCTTCATCCTCAAACAGCCGGACATCGTTGATCCTTTGGCGCTGGCTTAAGCGTTGCACTAACAAAAATTATTGCGTGTGGAATTCCTCGACCCAAGACGTGCCTTGTAGCGCAAGGTCGTGGAGATTAGGGTCTTTGGTGAGTAGCGTGGCTGCAGATCGCCGCATAGGGGGCAGCGGCGGGCGGCCATTTGCTATCTATCATGAAATGAACGACCGCCGCTGCTATGCCGCCGATCAAAAAGCCAAGTATGACGATGATGACCGCTTCAGAGATCGGCCCCCGCATTGGCGCCCCCAACAACGACGTGGGGCTTAAATAGCACCTGAACGCCGTGGAAGCGAGTTCACTTGCGTAAGAGGTCGGGGAGCTTGGCGATATTCGCAGCGATCCATCGCGCCTGATCGGCTTGCTGGGTGCACGTCTTTATCGCTAAAATCTGCGGGCGCGGGAAATCCGTGAGCGAGCAAGCAGAAAGTTTCTGGCTCAATGGCAATTTGAACACGTCAAGCTCGTGGCGCGTTCGGATCGTGAGTACGAAGCTGGACGTTTGGCATTGCGGTGTCTAGAAGATGCAGCCAGAGCGAAGATCAGCAGCTTGGATTTGGAAGCTGCTGCGGAAGGGGATTTGATCGGCAATATGCTTCAAGCGTTGGATGATGCAAAGTTCCGGCGGATGTACCGCAACCAGATGGCTGACAAAGAATAAGATTGAGCGAGTTGATCTCAATCCTTGGCGCCAATGCGGCTGCTAGCTCAGTAGCTCTGGCATGCGATGTTCGCTGCAATCCTGCGAGCGTCGTTGCGGATAAGTATAAGCGCGAAAGAGACAAAACCGCGCGGAACGAATTACGCCTATAGGGATTGCCACGCATCACTGTCCGGTGGGGGACCGCGCCTGGCTGTCGATGGGGGACGGCTATGCCATGACGGTTGTGGATTACATCGCTATTAGCGTTCTGATTGGCGGGCTCGTGTATGCCGTGACACTGGCGCTCCGCAAGTGATCCCTCGCGCCTCATCCTGGCTGAGAAACTTAGCCGGGCTCACTCTGCTGGGTCTCTCCGATCAATTGGATGAAGCTTTCTACTGGCTTAATCTTTTGGCGTTCGTGATTGTAAAGCTCTGGATCGTGGTCCCGGTCGATGGCCGAACGTAGCTCCTTCGCCCATCTGCGGGCTCCCTCAAGTGACCATCTCGGAGTTGTTCCGATCCTGATAAAGCGTTGTCGGTTGTCACGGCGATAGACGAAGATGAATGATTTCTTGCCGCTTCCGTAGACACGGACACAGAGGCCGGGCATTTCATTGTCCCAAACCAAATCCGGTCGCGTTCCAGTTTCCGCGATTTCTGCGTCCATGTGCGCCGAACGCTAGCTTTGATGACCAGCGAAGCGAACCATGAAGTCCCGAGCATTCATCAAGTCTTGCACTGGCTCCGTTACTGAAAAACCTTAGGAGAGAAGACGCGAACTCTGCAAACAAATATGTGGTGAAAATTAGCGATCCTAATTCGTTTAAAAAATTCGCCGGGCCTTGTTTCTGCTGTTGCTGCCGAGACTTGTGGAAAATTGTCCACCTTGTCCACAGGAAGGCATAGTTTGATAGGTTGGTAAGCGGGCACTGACCAAGGCGTAGGGAAGCGACGAGGGGAGGGGATGACAACGCAAAAGCCGGGCGCAGTATAAAAGCAACGAGGGCGGCGATTGTTATGGACAACGCTGATATTTCTTTAAATCGTCAAACACGCTTCCGGCAGAATGCAGATAAATTCGTCCCATCTCCGCGCGATCTGAGCCAAGCGTTCGCACGATGATAGTGACAGTTTGGTTCTTTTCCGGCAGCGACGCGCTGGTGCAAAGGGCACGCACTTCGTAATTGGTGCCGCGCGATCCCTCCGACTGATCGATCCAGCGTACCTCGCAGCTGCCGTCACCGTCGCCATATTTGGCGGGCTCGATCACGACATTAGATTTGTCTTTGGCGGCGCATTGTTGGGCTGTTTCGGCCCAGGTGCCCAGCAGGACGTTTGGAAAAGTAGAGAGACGGATGTTGTCGGCGGCATGGGCTACTTGTACGAATAGCGCCGACAGCATGATTAGGTTCGCGGTTCGCATGTTCTCTTAAGCTCCTCCCCTGTGCGCCCTGAAGGCTGGCGTAAGTTTAGGACTTTCTCAGTAGCTCTGGTAGCTTCGCATAGTGGCGGGAAGCGGCGAGGGGAGGACATCGTCTCAAAAGAAGGCCACCAAACTTCTGGTGGCCTAAGTTCAGCCTTGGAGGTGCGCCGCGCCCATTGCTGCAAGACGCGGCTCATGATCCAACAACAACATCGCACTCGGCGTCTTTGATCGACGTCAAGAACACGCTCAAGGGGCTTCGTTTAGAGTATCTGCGGTCATTCAGAGAGGCCGCTAATCATGCCAACCGATTTAGACGCCGCGCGTTGTCACCGCACGAAAACGTGAGGCGCAAGTTGATGGGTAGATCGAAATCACGATACTGTTAGTCTGCGTTATCATCTCGCTCGGCTTGCTTGTGCTGGTGTTTGAAGTCTTTGGGTAGTAGTTCGACGATTGCGCCAGCAGTGCCAACATAGGCCGATGGGCGCTCCCTCAAACAGCAAAGCCGTCGGCGGTACGCAGCCAACGGCTTTGCCTTGTCCCCCATACGTGCCGTGTTCTCGGACAGCATCGTGCGGGTTGTCGAACGGGCGGTGAAGTGATGGAAATCTTCACCTTCGTCCCCATCGCGTCGGTTCCGCAGGGCAGCGGGGACGACCCAGTCCGACCAGGGCAGCATAGCGTCTGCGCTTAAGACAATCTACGGACATAAAAGAATGCCCCGACAGACTTCCGTCGGGGCAAGGATGACATCTTTCGGGGACGAAGAAAGGATGTCAGTACGCAAGCCTATCTGCCCGCTGCGTAGACTTCCGTGACAGGCATCACTTGTTGCGCAGTGAAAAGTCGCTCGGTCAGCGGCTCCTCAAACTCACTCAGGTACCGGTGTGGGCCGATCCGCTGATGCTCGAACCTTCTCCACGCTTTCGGAGATGGTCTTCGTCATTTGCATCACCATTTCGCTCAGTGTGTTGTATTCCTCGACCTCGCGTTGAATGCGTTCGCCATCGGTCCGTAGCTTTTCCCGCAGCTGTTGAAAATCACCGACGAGATTATCAATCTGGCTCGTCGAATGGTTTGACACTCGGCCCAGCAATTCGCTGAGATTTTCGGTCGGCATTTGGTCATCCTCCTCCTTCTCGGCAGCACGCGCACTCGGCAGTTTGTAAACATTGAATTGCGGTCGCCTGTGGAAAGTGGTCATGGTTCGTCCCCCTTTGCCCAACTAACCGTCAATATTTGGATGAAATGCGACGGGTCCATGACCGCGTCCGGTTTTGTCAACTGCTTTGCGCGAATACAGCGCTAATCGAATGATGTTGGCGCGGCAGTGGAAGGAGAGGGACTTCCCGGTCCATTAGTGACCGAGCGGCGCTGTCGCGCTCTTCGCCCAAATCAACCTCGTGATCTCGGCCACTGACCTCGTTCAGAGGACGATGAATGTGCTGAGGGTACCAGACGCTGAGGCCGCGCTCGTCACTTGGTAGCTGTGCACAACTCTTCGTCGATCTAATCAGGGCATGAGGTAGTGAGGTGAAGGAATGAGATCACCCTTACCTTGGCCCAGTGAGTACCGAAGCCACTTCTAGAACTCAAAACATCAACGGTCTCCAGGACCGCTTACTACTGCTGCGTCATTCCACCAACCAAACTTTCTTTCACGCACAATAGTTTAGTCGAGCGAAGTTAAGTTCGCGTAACACGTCGCTTCGAGGTGGGCAACGCGCAGAGCAGGTCGGCGCAGGCGACGCTTGCCGGCGCGGGCGTGGCTGCGGCAAGGTCTGCCGAATTTTGGCGAAGGAGGTCCTGTGGCGCGCAGCGATGTCATTGTTCTCGGGGCGGGAATTGTCGGCACGTCGATTGCGGTCCACCTCGTCAAGCGGGGCCTTACGGTCGCGCTGATCGATCGCGCCGGAGCGGGCGAGGGGACCTCCTACGGCAATGCCGGGGTCATCGAAGGTAATACCATCTTCCCGCCCGCCTTTCCGTCCGACTGGGGGGAACGCCTACGCGTCGTGTTCAAGCGGTCGCCGCAGGCGAATTACCATCTCTCGTTCTTGCCTAAAGTCGCCCCTTGGCTGTGGGCGTTCTATGCCGCTTCGCAGCCGTCGCGGCTCGCGGAAACCGTTCGCCTAATGCGGCCGCTGATGGCCCGTGCCGTTGCCGAACACGAGGCGCTAAGCGCAGAGGCCGCCGCAGAGCGCTATTTCCGCCGCACCGGCTGGCTCAAGCTCTATCGCACTGACCGCGGCTTCGCGGCCCAGCGGCGCGAACTCGAACTGGCCAAGGACCTCGGCATCGCCAATGTCGCGCTCGACCTTGATGGAGTGCGCGGGCTTGAGCCCTCCCTGGCGCCGGTGTTCCGCCATGCCGTGCACTGGACCGGCGCGGTGAGTGTGAGCAGCCCGCTGGCAGTGACGCGCGCCTATGCCGCGCGATTTGCGGCGCTCGGAGGTCTGAGCTTCTCGGGCGATGCGCGGTCCCTGCATCGCGTCAATGCGCGATGGCGTGTCGATACCGCGGCCGAGCCGGTCGACGCCGGCGATGTCGTCGCGGCATTGGGTCCGTGGGCGCCTGACCTGCTCGATCCGCTGGGAGTGAGGCTTCCGCTCGCCGTCAAGCGAGGATATCACCGTCACTTTCGTCCGCAGGACAATGCGGCGCTGAGACGGCCCGTACTCGATGCCGAGAACGGCTACTGCATTACGCCCATGGAGCAAGGCATTCGGCTGACGACCGGCGCCGAGTTTGCGCCGCGCGACGCGCCGCCAACCCCGGTGCAATTCGATCTATTATTGCCGCGCGCGCGCGGCCTGTTCCCGCTCGGCGAACCCGTCGAGGGGCAGCCGTGGATGGGAGCCCGTCCATGTTTTGCCGATTCACGCCCGGTGATCGGACGCGCGCCAGGCCAGCGCGGGCTTTGGCTTGCTTACGGCCATGGTCACTGGGGCCTGACGCTTGGTCCCGCAACCGGACGGCTGGTCGCCGAGGTGATGACTGGCGCGACGCCGTTTTGCGATCCGGCGCCGTACGGCGCCGAACGCTTCACTCGCTGATCGTCTTCACGACGCTCGACTGCGGACGCGTATTGTTAGTTGCGGAATACTTGTCCTGCGCCCTGACCATGTCGTCATATTTGGCGATCGTGGTTATTTGATCTTTCGGCACCATGTGCACGATCTTGTAGCCGCCTGCCTTGAGCTGGCGCAGCAGTTCCGGCAGGGCTTCCGCCGTGTTGTGCTGGAAGTCATGCATCAGCACTATGCCCTTGCCGTTCTTCGCGAGCTTCGTCATCGCCGATTTGACGACATCGTCCGGCTTGCGCAGCTTGAAATCGAACGTGTCGATGTCGGTCGAGAAAATGGCGATGTTGCGCGTGCCGAGATAGGTCATCAAGTCGGGCGGTTGTTGCAAATCAGGGAAGCGGAAGAACGGCGCAGTAGGACCGCCGACCGCCATGTGCACCGCGCTCACTCCCATTTCGATCTCTTGCTTGGCGAGCTCGATATCCTTGGCATAGGGATTCTTTGCCAGGTCCTTGTGCGACCAGGTGTGATTGCCGACGGTCATGCCGGCCGCGGCGACTTCCCGGGATATGTCAGGCCGCCAAGTAGCGTGTTGGCCGATCTCGAAGAAGGTCGCCTTGATGCAATTCTCTTTGAGCGCCTTAAGCACCATTGGCGTGTTGTCAGGCCACGGTCCATCGTCGAACGTCAGCACCACTTCCTTGTCGCGCAGGAAATCGTATTGCTTGAAATGTTCGGTGCCGAATGCCGGACCGCCCGCTGTGTCGATTTCGACAATACGCGACAGGCCGATCGCGTTCGGATTGTCGCAGGCGGGAACGGCTTTCGCCGCCGGCGGATTAGCCGCCGCGAGCGCTGGCGCTGTTGGGGCCGCGCTTGGCAAATTCTGATTAGCCGCCAATGCGCTGGGAGCTGCGGCCGGCGGCGCTGCTGTATTGACTTGCGCGAGCTGGGTGACTGGCGCCTGCGGCGGGAGTGGCTGGGCCGCTTGCGGCTGAGCCTGTTGACTAGCGAGCGGCGCCGCTCCGGTGCTTTGCCCTGGCGAAATCACACGTGCGGCGAGTGCGATGATCGAGGACGGCCCGGCCGCGTGCTGTGCCGCGACCACCCCAAATGCCGCAAGACCCAATGTCACCAAAGCCGCAATGACAGCCACTACGACGCGCATCGCGCCCTCCGCTGAAATTCTTGCTGAGCTTACGCGAAGTGAAGGCGCATTCGGGCAGCAAGTCAATGAAAACCGCAAGGTGAAACCGGCACTATCCCGTTTTGTGGTTTCTACGACCGATAACTGCCTAATTTGCTGTTCTGTCTCCGCTTGGGGAGGTGGGTCAGCGGCCGAATTTGTCCCGCCAGCTGGGAAGCGAATCGTCGGGCAGGGCGTCTGCCGCAAAAACGCCACGGGCAATCGCTCGCGTCACCACATTTGCGGCGAGCGTGCCCAGCTGGGCCAGTGCAAATACCGGATCGGCGAGCGGGCGCCGGCCGGTTGCGGCAGCGAACAGGGTGTCGCCGTCGAGCGGGCTGTGCACCGGGTAGATCGCCCGCGCCATTCCGGTTTGCGCCATCACCGCAAGACGATTCGCTTGGGCTTTGGTCAAAATCGCATCCGTCGCCACGAGGACGAGCGTAGTATTGGCGCCTGGCACGCCCTTGATCACTGGCTTGAGCATTTGTGGCGAGAATCCCTCCGGCAGGCCGCGGCCGCCGAACTCGGCGCCCACTTCAAACGGCGCCGCCCAGAACCACGGTCCGCCACCAATGACGACGCTGCCGACGGCATTCACCGCGGCGAGCGCGCCGACTGTCACGCCATCCGCCGTCTGCGCCGAGGCAGAACCCAGTCCGCCTTTGTAATCGACAATGGTCGCCCCGGTGCCGGCGCCAACGGTGCCGAGCGCAAAGTCAAGACCGGCTTTGGCAGCGGCGGCATAGCCGAAGTCGCGATAGGGCGGGAACCGCTTCCAATCTTTTTTGCCTCTACTCAAGAGGTCGAACAGCACGGCTCCCGGTACGATGGGTACGCGCGCCGGGCCGATGGCGAAGCCGCGACCCTTTTCGCGCAGCCAGGCTTGCACGCCAGAGGCGGCATCAAGTCCGAATGCCGAGCCGCCCGACAGCACAATCGCGTCAATTCCGGGAACAGTCTGGGCCGGATTGAGAAGCTCGGTTTCCCGCGTGCCTGGGCCGCCGCCGCGGACGTCCACCGAGGCGACAACGGGTTCGTCAAACAGGACAACCGTCGTGCCGGAGCCGAGCTGAACATCCTCGGCATTTCCGACCTTGAGCCCGGCGACATCAGTGATCAGGTTGCGCAAAGCGCGGCCTCGCAAATTACTCAAATTGCTTTAAGCGGAAGCGATTTTAGCGGGCAGGTCAACTGCTTGGATTGCGCAACGTAAGCCAAATTTGAACCGTTGTGACGGGCCGGTCACAACTTCGCGGGTTTGTCGCCGTGTGCTTGCGCAACGCCGGGGCCGCGGGCATGAGAGCGTCGCTTAAGGAGTGCGCCTTTGCCGAACGTCACTGTCCTTGCGGCGCTGATTGCCGGGATGTTGAGCTTTCTCTCGCCCTGCGTATTGCCGCTGGTTCCGCCATATTTGGTGTATCTCACCGGCACTTCGCTCGAACGGCTGGCAGACGCCGAA
>Ga0126381_100007263_pt1 | contig 12314 bp, 10 predicted proteins | sample PanSoiMetPlot_28_FD_96465 | JGI IMG/M metagenome (GOLD analysis project Ga0126381, IMG submission 96465) | Tropical forest soil microbial communities from Panama - MetaG Plot_28 | ecosystem: Environmental > Terrestrial > Soil > Tropical forest > Bulk soil | place: Panama | collected 2016-02-17
GAACCTGCAGTTGAGGGATAATACAGGCGCTTATGAGCACCGTGGACACCGCTGCACCGGTACCCATTATCGAAGCGCGCAAGCTTGAAAAATTCTACCAGCACCCCGATGGTGGGCGCATTCAGGTGATTGCCCCAATCGATCTGGGGGTGTTTCCCGGGCAGATCCTTGCGCTTCTCGGACCGTCAGGCTGTGGAAAATCCACGCTACTGCGCATGCTCACCGGGCTTTCCCCTGCCAGCGGAGGTCTTGTCTACTGGCAAGGCCAGGCAGTGAACGGAGATTTTCCTAATGTCTCCATCGTGTTCCAAAGTTTTGCGCTATTTCCGTGGCTGACGGTCATCGAAAACGTCGAAGCTCCGCTCGAAGCACGCGGCGTTGCTCCAATGGAACGCCACAAGCGGGCCTTGCGAATTTTGGACGCGGTCGGTCTAGACGGTTTCGAATCTGCTTATCCCAAGGAACTCTCGGGAGGCATGAAGCAACGCGTCGGCGTGGCTCGCGCTCTCGTTGTCGAGCCGGAAGTGCTCTTTATGGATGAGCCGTTCTCTGCGCTGGATGTGCTTACGGCTGAGACGCTTCGTGGCGAACTTCTGGAGCTCTGGCTCGGCCACAAAATTCCAACGCGCGCCATGTTCATCGTCACACATAACATCGAGGAAGCTGTCGTTCTCGCGGACCGCATTATCGTTCTTGGGCGAAACCCTGCCCATATCCACGCGGATTTTGACGTTGCGATTCCGCACCCGCGCGACCGCAAGAGTCCGGAATTTGTCGATTTGGTAGATTCCATCTACCGTGTCCTGACCCACCCTGGTCATAAGGACGACACCGCCCCAACGCGGACGCAGGTCCCGGGAGGGGCTCCTAAATCAAAGGTTGTGACGCTTCCGCATACTCGCCCGGGCGGTATGGCGGCATTGCTGGAAATTCTGGCGGACCGCGGCGGGCGCGTGGAACTTCACGGCCTTTCCGAGGACCTTGGCTTGGACCTTGAGTCCCTTCTCCCCACGATCGAGACCGCCACATTGCTCGGGTTGCTTCGCGTCGAAGAGGGAGAGGCTATCATTACGCACGCCGGCCGCGCTTTTGCCGGAGCGGACATTCAGACTCGCAAGACTATCTTTCGGAAGGCCGCGCTCGACAACGTGCCGCTGCTCCGCCAGATGGAGCAAGCCCTCCGGGCCAAATCCAACCGAACACTTAGCGAGGAGTTTTTCCGCGACTTGCTTGACGAGCATTTCAGTGAAGAGGAATCCCGGCGCCAGTTGGAAACCGCCATTCAGTGGGGACGCTATGCCGAGATTTTTGATTACGAGGCCGAGTCCGGCAAGCTGAAGCTGACGGAGATCTGAGCCTACTGTGCCAGCGCCCGCACCGTCCGCTGTTCACACCACGCCGGTTCCTCCTGCCGCAAAGCGGCCTGCGGGTTCCCGCTGGACTTGGGCTTTCCTGATTGACATCGCAGTTTTTCTTTCTGTATGTGCCGCGGTTTTTGGGATTTATGCGATCGGGCGGACTTGGCTTGGTCCCGTCCATCCGGAAGCTCACATTTCGCAGAATCCACGCGACCTTCCTCTATATGCCTTGTATTCGCTGGTGCGCATCGGCATCGCTTACGCGCTCAGTCTTACGTTTGCTCTGGCTTACGGCTATCTCGCCGCCAGCTCGCGCCGTGCCGAAATGCTTATGATTCCGCTGCTCGACATTCTCCAGTCTATTCCAGTCCTCAGTTTTCTTCCGGGCGTGATGCTGGCCATGGTCGCGATCTTCCCGCATAACCAGCTCGGCATCGAACTCGGCTCCATCCTGCTGATTTTTACCGGCCAGGTCTGGAACATTGCCTTTAGCTTTTATTCCTCATTAAAAACGGTTCCGCGCGATCTCCACGAAGCGGCTGTCATTTACCGCTTCAGCCGATGGCAGCGCTTTGGTGAACTGGACCTTCCTTTCGCCACCATTGGACTCGTGTGGAATTCCATGGTCTCCGTAGCGGGCGGCTGGTTTTTCCTGATGGCTTGCGAAATGTTTGTCTTGGGCAATCGCGACTTCCGCCTGCCTGGACTCGGCTCGTTTCTTCAGACAGCTGCCAGCCACGGGGACTCGCGCGCGATTTTGTGGGGCGTTGCGGCCATGATTGCCGTTGTCGTTCTGCTGGATCAGTTTGTCTGGCGCCCTATCATTCAATGGGCCGACAAATTCAAGTTTGAGCAAGTCGAAAGCTCCGCAACCGCGCAACCCACTTTGCTTCATCTCATCGGGCGCGCTTCACTGCTCATTCAGCTCTACCGCCGGTTTTTCCTTCCGCTGATCAACTGGCTCACGCTGCAATTCACGCTTGGCGCAAAGCGCGCTGCGGAGACATTCGCCGCGCCGAAGCAGCGTCATCTGCGCCGATGGATTGCCTACCCGCTTTTGGCAGGCGTCCTCGTCGGTCTGGTTCTGGCCGTCTACTACGGCGCCCAGGAGCTTTCCGATCTTCGCCGTGAAGATTATGTGGATCTCTTCCGAAGCGCCGCGCTGACTTTCCTGCGGGTCAATTCCGCCCTCCTCCTCAGCGCACTCTGGACTGTTCCCGTGGGCGTCGCCATCGGTTTCAGTCCACGCCTTGCGCGGATCGCTCAGCCGTTTGCTCAAATCGCGGCGTCGGTTCCCGCGACGGCCCTCTTTCCCATCATTCTGCTGTTTTTCCTACGGCTTCGCGGTGGCATGGAGTTTGCGGCCATGCTGCTCATGTTGCTAGGCACGCAATGGTATGTTCTCTTCAATGTCATTGCAGGTGCCATGGCCATTCCCACGGACCTCAAGGAGGCAGCCCAGGTTTTTCGATTCAGCTCCTGGGACCGCTGGCGCTTCCTGATTCTGCCCGGCATTTTTCCTTATCTGGTCACCGGCCTGGTCACCGCTTCCGGCGGCGCTTGGAACGCGAGCATCATTGCCGAATATTTCCATTTTCAAGGGAAAATCGTTTCCACGCCGGGCCTGGGGAGCGCCATCAGCAGCGCCAGCGACGCCGGCCGCTTCGACATGCTGCTCGCCTCCACACTGGTCATGGCCACCATCGTCGTGCTTATCAACCGCCTGGTATGGCGCCGTCTCTACCGCCTCGCCTCCTCTCGCTTCAAGCTGGAATCGTAGTGCGCTGGACCCTTAACTGAACAGACCAATTTGGAATTGGCCTCACCGCACGTCGCTCCGATTTCTCCTGCTTTAATCGAAAAACTTGATAGACTAAAGGAAGTAGTAATCCAAATATTTCTTTTCCCGACCAACTATGACCGAAACCGATTTTGGCTCCGGCGCTTGCGCCTGGAGCGATGAAGACTTTTTACACGCTTTCGAAGACCTCTCTTTTCCCGTGAAGCAGTTTCATCACCGGGAGCATATTCGTGTCGCTTGGCTCTACCTGAAATCCTCGGACGCAACTCGCGCCGCTGAACGCATGAGCGCGGGCATCCGCCGCTTCGCCAATCATCACGGCGCGACACAGAAATACCATCACACGCAAACGGTGGCCTGGATGCGTCTGGTTGCCGCCGCTTTGGTGGAGACGCCGGAGGGCTACAACTTCGAGCAATTCCTGTTAGATCATCCGGAACTTACCGAGAAGAGTTTGTTGGCTAAATACTACTCGAACGAACTCATGCAAAGTACTGCCGCGCGCGAAGGCTGGGTCGAGCCCGACCTCCAACCTCTTCCCGATCTACGGATTTACCGCTGCTGTTGATTTCTTTTCGTCTTTCGTCGGTTCAGTGGTTTTTGGCTCTTCCGGCTTCTCGCCCCAGATGTACTGCGCGAACCACTTTTCGTTTTCTTCCATCACGGCGCGTTGCTGCTTCGGCTTGGTGATCCCGTGCCCGAATCCCTTGTAAACGACCATCTTCACCGGAACGCCGCGGTCTTCCAAAGCCTGTCGTAGTTCGTACGCATTCGGAATGGGCACGCGCCGGTCGTTCTCGCCGTGCTGGATGAGCGTCGGAGTCCGCGCCTTCGCGATGTTACTGATCGGCGACGTCTTCCAGTAAATTTCAGGGTCGTCCCACGGCGTCGCGTGCAGATATTGCCGCGTAAACGGCGTAATGTCTGTGTTTACGTAATATGTCGACCAGTCCGAGATTCCTGCGCCCACGGACACCGCTTTGAAGCGGTCGCTGAACGTGGTGATGTACGCCGAAATGTAACCGCCCTGGCTCCAACCCATTGCGCCAACACGATCTTTGTCCACGAAGCCCTTCGCGATTAATGAATCCACACCGGAAATCACATCCGCATAATCGCCAATGCCCAGGTTGCGCACGTTCAGCGACCGGAGTTTCTCTCCGTAGCCCGCCGACCCGCGGTAATTGGGCCGCAGCACGACTGCTCCCTTGGCAACCAAGCGTTCGATAGGGTAGTAGCGATCCGCGTTCACCACGGGCTGGTCCACACCTGTCGGCCCGCCATGAATCACCACAAGCAGAGGATATTTTTTCTTGGCGTCGAAATTTGACGGCGTATAAAGCACACCTTCAATCGTGGTTCCATCGCCCGACTTCCACGAAACCACTTCGCGATGCGCCAGTGTGAATCCCTTGAGTTGGTCGCCCAGTGCCGTGAGCTTCTTGCCTTGCCACGGCGCCGCGCTTGTCGCGTAAATCTCACCGTACTGATTCTCGAGTGCCGCGCGGTATGCCACCGTCTTGTAGTCCTTCGAAAACGAAAAGCCGCCCGCCACCATTGCTTCTGGAGCGCTCATTTTTTCCACGGTTCCCGTTGCAGGATTCAGCCGGAACAGGTGCGCGGTGGTTTTTTGCAAGGCGGCAAAATAAATTCCATCCGGCCCCCAAGCGATCAGCGACGGATCTTCGTCAAACGACTCGGTCAAAATCTGCACCGCGCCGCCATCGGCCGAAACCACGCCTATCCTGCGGTCGGTATAGAAGAAGTATTGCGACCCACCGGCAGTATTGAACGCGATTTTCTTCCCGTCGGGTGACCATTTCGGATTTCCGTCTGGTCCCGGAGTACTGACGATTTTCTTTAGGGTCTTGTCGCCCACGTTTACGACGTACAGATCCGCCGTGCCGATGGAAATCAAGTCCGGGTCCCGCTGGGCGCTGAACGCAATGCGCATTCCATCCGGTGACCACGAAAAATCTCCAACGCTGAACTTGTCCCCTTCCGTCAGCCGCTTCGGTTCAGCCGGCACCGCGCTTCCGTTCGCAAACTCGGTGATCCACAGATGCGTCATCTGGTAATCGCTGTGCACCACCGAATAGTCGCCGTATTTTTCTTTTCGATCCTTCATCGCCTTCGATTCGGGATCGCTCGTGGAAAAAGCGATGCGTTTCGAATCCGGCGCCCACTCGAAATCGCTTACGTCGCCCTCCAGTTTGGTGACTTGCTGGGCTTCGCCGCCATCCGCTGAAATCACGTAGAGTTGCTTCTTGCCTTCGGCGGTTCCCGCAATTTGTCCAGGACGGTCGGAAAGAAAGGCCATCCACTTCCCATCCGGGGACCACTCTGGGTTCGTGCTCGATTTTTTCGCCGTGGTCAGCGCGTGCGCCTCACCATTCGCAATCTCCCCAATCCACAAATTTCTTTCGAACGCGTTCTCCGCCCAGTTCGTTTTCTGCACTTCGTAAACCACGCGTTTCCCATCCGGCGAAATTTTCGGATTAAACGCGGCTTGCCACTCGAGCGACTGGTCGATCGTGGGCGTCGTGGAAGCTGGGGCCTGGCTAGGTTTCGCGCTATCTTGCCCCAGTGCGGAAACCGCAAGGACCAGCGCTCCGCCCCCCACCATCGCCAAACCGGCCAAAGACACTCTTCGCATTGCTACCAACCTCCGTCTTCCTCAAAGAAGCTTATTCAGGATTTGCGATTCAGGATGAGAAACCCAACGAGCAGTCCGACACCCACCATGGCAAATCCCAGGTAGACATGCCATCCATGCAGCTTCGTCGCCGACACAATCGCGCCGAAGGCAGACAGTGCCAGCAAAAGGGCAGCCTTGCCCTTCGTGATTTTTTTCTGCTCGACCACTCGCGTTCCACTTCGTCCGCCTCGATGTCCACTCTGCATCCAGGCGAAGCGTTTCCCGGCCTCAAGTTCTCGCTAACTCTCGGCTCAGGTAGACAATCTGCCCCACGTGATGATACGCGTGTCCGGCGCAGCGCACAAAGATTTGGAAGCGGTTTTCGGCCTCCGGCTCGCGCTCCGCGGTGTACTGCTTGCCCCAGTCCTCCTCGCTTTGCTTTCGAATCGTCGTCACTACCATGGCCACCGTTCGGTCAAAAGCTTTCAATGTTTCATCTTTGTGCGGCGGATTCTCATCGGTGAACTCTTGGTCCCGGTTCCGCACGTAACCCGTTTCCGCGACGCGCGCTCCAATGTAGTAACTCAAATTTCCCGTCAAGTGCAGCACCAAGTGCCCCACGCTGTTCCCGTACGGATATGGCGTGCTCCAGAACTGCTCGTTTGTCAGCGGGTCCACCCATCTGTGCAAATCTTCGGCGACATATTCGTAATACGCCGCCAGCCCATTTGCAACTGTTTCGTTTACCCCCGTCACCGCGTCTCCGTCTTCGTTCACCAACACTGTACGAACCGTGAACATTCTATGCTCAATGAGCTCCCGCTCCGCGATCATTCTTGTAAATCACGCCTTCCTTCATCACAAACAAGACGTGCTCCGTCGCGCGAATGTTCTCCACGGGATCGCCCGGGACGGCCACCACGTCCGCTAGCTTGCCCGGTTCGAGCGTGCCAATTTTGTCCGCCAGGCCAAGCAGTTCCGCGTCCGCCGAAGTGCCCGCTTTCAGCGCATCGATCGGTTTCATTCCCAGGTCCACCATTTGGTGAAATTCTTCCGGATTTCGCCCGTGCGGATAAACCGCAGCATCCGTACCCAAGCCGATTTTGACCCCCATCCCCAGCGCCTTCTGAAACGTTTGGTGAATCGCCGCGATCGCCGCATTGGCCTTCACCAGAATCGGAGGAGGTATCGCCACGCCCTTGGACATTTGCTCGCTGAGCCCCTGCGCGGCCATCAAGGTCGGCACGTAATACGTCCCGCGCTGCTTCATCATATTCAGCGCTTCGTCGTCCAAAAACGACCCGTGCTCGATGGAATCGATTCCCGCTCGAATCGCCCTCTTCGCTCCTTCGGCGCCGTGCGCGTGAGCCGCGGTTTTCAGCTTCAAAGCGTGGGCTTCGTCAACAATCGCGTTGAGTTCCTCTTGCGTAAGCTGGGGTGTGTCCACCGCATCAGCAAGCGAAAGCACTCCTCCGGTTGCGCACGTCTTGATGATGGTCGCGCCGTATTTGTGCGCCAGCCGTACTGCTTGCCGCGCTTGGTCAGCTCCGTTGATTACTCCTTCTTCGGGCCCTGTTTCTTTGCCGAACACTCCCGCGCGGTATCCCGTTTCGTCGCAGTGTCCGCCAGTCGCGCCGATGGCATGCACCGCCACGAGCATCCGGGGGCCGGGCGCGACGCCGCGGTTAATCGCATTGCGCAAACCGGCGTCCAGATAATGCGCCGAGCCGACGTCGCGCACAGTCGTGATTCCCGCCATTAACGTGATGCGGGCATTGACGCTGGCATCCAGCGCCATCTCCGGGATTGGTTTCTGCAGATCGTCGAGCGCCGCCCGCGCATAATCCTCGCGATACATCATCGTAACGTGCGTGTGAGCGTCGATGAATCCGGGCAGCAGGGTGGCGTCGCCCAAATCTAGTACTTCGGCGCCTGCCGGAGTCGCCGCGCTTGTGCCCGCCGCCACGATCTTGCCGTCCGTAACCACCACCACGCCCGGCTTCACAAGAGCATTGCTTTTTCCATCAAACAGCCGCGCCGCTTTCAGCACGTAGCTCTTGCCCGCAGGCTTTTTCTCCTGCCCAAACGCCCCGCGTCCGACGCAAAGCATCAGCGCCAGGACGCAAATCGATTTCGTCTTCATCAGTCTTTCTAACCCCGTCGGGGATTCCCGGACGCCGACAATATCGCGCCCCGCGCAAAAGTCAAGTGCCACGCTCTGCTCAAGGTCCATTTGCCGCTCGCGTGCAAAATTGGTCCCAATTTCTTCTTGCTCTACTGCGGCACGTCATTAACAGCGCAACATTTAGCGGCGGTTCTCGACAGCTTTTCCGCACGTTTTTCCACACATTTTGAGGAGGAGTACGAAAGGTCTATTGCACCTGTTACTACCAAGTGACGACACTAAGGACAAGATGGCCCGCTACTCAGCCTTTCTCGGGCGTCGTGTGGAAGTGCAATATCGCGCTGGCGATATTCTTCTGCCCGCTTCCGGCATATTCGTCGCCGATTCCGGCCGTTCCATCTTCCTCGAGCAACATTTCGAGCAGCGCGGCAAGCAAGGCCACTTCCGCTGGGAGATTCCCTATCAGTGCCTGGTACGCATCGAAGAAAAACCGGACTCCGGCGCGACCTCAAATGTTGCCCCCGCGGCCGTGAAGCCCGCGGCCTCCACCGAACCTGAAGTTGTTTCCGAGTCCGAAGGTGAGCCGCACGCAGCCCTGGCTGCCGCAGCCTCCGCGGGAGCCGGCGCCGGCGCCATCCCACTCAACCACATCACCAAACCCGCCTGAGCTAGCAGTTAAGCTCCTAAGGCTTCGTTCTTGGCTCACCTTATGACGGAAAGAGCGCGAGTTGAGTGGTGGTTCTCAGCAGCATGTGCCATCCCGTGGCTGGCGGCCCTGGGACCATGCTTAGAAGCTTGCTCTTTTCGGCTCGCGCTATCCGAGATGGCCTCGCCCAATGCTCGACGATCCGGGGCAGGTTCCCGCGTCCCCTCTTCTTTTTGTTTTGGATTTGCTTATCCTTTTAGCGTTCGTCGCCATTCCCTTACCCATGTTTTTGGCCTTATGGAACTGCCGAAAGATCTTGAGTGATTGGCGATACTCCCTTCCTATTGCAGTCTTTGCGGTCGGATGGAAAGCGATTTGGTTGCTGAAGGAGTACGATCCCGGGCGCATATGGGATTGCTTCCTCGACTGAGCCGCTACTTCAAAGGTCCTCCCTTCTTCTCACGTGAAATTCAGCTACAATTGTCTTTTTTCGTTTGTCTAACGCCAGCGCTAGAAGCCAGCCACCGTCGAGGAGGTTCTCTTGAATTCCCCCGCAAAGCACATCGGCCTGATCGGACTCGGTCTCATGGGGCGCCCTATGGGCATGAACCTCATCAAGGCTGGCTACCGGCTCACTGTTTGGAACCGCACCACCTCGCGTGCCGACGAACTCGTCGCCGCCGGAGCCGAGCTCGCCAAATCCCCTCAGGAAGTCGCCGCCGCTTCCGACTTCCTCTTAACTATCGTTAGCGATCCTCCCGCGCTCGAAGAAGTCCTCTGGGGAAATTGTGGCGCCATGCAGTCGCTCAAGCGCGGCAGCACTTATGTTGATTCCAGTACCGTTTCCCCCGCCCTCGCACGCAAAGTCGCCGCTGCCTGCACCGGGCGGGGCGCCCGTTTTCTGGACGCGCCCGTCACCGGCGGCGATTGGGGCGCCAAGAAAGGCGAACTCGTGTTCATGATTGGCGGCGACGCCGAAACGTTAAGAGAAGCCGAGCCCATCCTCAGCGTCATGGGCAAACGGCTCTTTCATCTCGGGCCCAACGGCGCGGGCCAAACCATCAAGCTCGCCATGAATGCAATTCTCGCCTTGCAGGTGGACGCGCTCGCCGAAGCCCTCGCCCTCGTCACGCGCGCGGGCATCCCTGGCGAAAAACTCGTCGAAGTCATGCAATCCAGCATGGCCCGCTCCGGCGTTCTCGACGTCAAGGCTCCCAACCTCCTCAAGGGCGAATACGTCCCGAGCTTTCCTCTGCGCCTGATGCACAAAGATCTCGGCCTGGCTCTCGATCTCGCCAATCAACTTGGCGTCGCTTTGCCGGCCACCGCCGCGGCGCGCGAAATCTACAGTGCCGTCAAGGGCGCGGCCAAGGAAGACCTCGACTATTCCGCCGTCATGCGCTTCTGGAAACGCTGACGCGTTCGTCCACGCTCAGGAATTCTGGCCGAGCTGGAAGTGCAAGGTCACCAGCATATCCACGGCCACAGGCTGGCCATTCAGCAGCGTCGGTTGATACCTCCACTGCTCCAGCGCCTGCTCCGCAGCCCCTACAAGTAGCGGGCTTCCCGACACCACCTTCATCTGCGTCACTTGCCCTTGCGTGCTAATCACGCTCTCGATTACCACGTCCCCTTGAATTCGCGCCTGCTTGGCGAGAGGCGGATAGGTTGGCTGTACCTCCTGAAGCAGCTTCGGCGCCTGTACCTTACCTCCCACACGGTACGGCCCTTTGTGCGCCGCCGGTTTCGGCGGTGGCGGTGCCGGCACTCGGCCGGTCCCTCCCAGAATTCCGCCCAGAACGCCTCCTAATTGTCCGCCCGGAACGCCTCCAATAACCCCGCCCGTTACTCCGCTGTCGGCCGCCTGCGGAGGTGGCGCTTCCTCCTTGATTTGTGCGATATGTTTGGGAATCACCGTCGGCGCAATCAGCTGGCCCTTCTGAAAAAATGACTTCGGCACTCGCGGGGCCACATGGACCGGGGCTGGCGGTGGTGGTGGAGGCGCGGGAGGTGGCGGAGCCAGGAGCATCGTATTTTGTAATTGATGAATATTGATCGCGTTGGTGAAGTACAGCGGCAACAAGATCATCAAGGCAACTACAAAACTGTGTCCCAGCACCGAGAGCAAGAAATCCCAAAAACTGCGCGGCTTTTGCAGGTGAAAATTCCCTACCATGCCATCCGCAAAATGGGTTTCGACTCTTTTCTCCGGCTGCCAGGCCGTACTGCTTCCCTCCGGCCCTTCGGGCTTTCCGTAGGGACCACCCGCAGGTTCCAACACAAGACCTTCAAGCTGTTTGTACATTTTGACTCCCTTCTTGCGCCGCGCGGCTGGAGTCGCGGCGCAGCATGCCGCTTGGCCTGCGGGCCGGTTAGGAGTTCGAGGGAACTTCGGTGAGCGGGCGGCAGAAGCGTTGGCGGAAGACTCTAGAGAGTAAAGAAGCCGTTAAGAATCTGTTCGACGGGCCGTCTCCGCTCATTCTCGGACGCTAGCGTTTCCGGTCGAACTTTTTAGGCCATTTCTGCGCCTCTGCGCAGGATGGACCGGCCCGTGGCGCGGGCCCATCTTTAATATATCGTACTACGATATAAATGTACAGTGGCCTTGTAGTTGACCCTTATCTGACGGCATGGTCGGTGCTTCCGGGACTCTTCTTTAGTTAGTTCGTGGCCTTGCCGCCAGGATTGGCGATGAACTTTGGAGGCGTAGCTTCGTCAGCGAACTGGTAGCCCGTCAGGTACGCGAGCCGCAGAATCTTGGCCATCTTCGTGTAATTGATTTTGTCGGCCGTGTCCGTGGTGTGGTGATAATCGGGATGGAATCCCGTGAACCACCAGAACGATGGAACGTTGTGCAGCACGAACGGGAACTGGTCGCTGCGGAAGAAAATGTTCAGCGCGTAGTCGCGGTCGAAGCGGTAGTCTAAGTCGAGGTTCACGTACTTGTTCTCCCTGACGACCGTGCGGTTGTAGTCCGGGCTGTAGGACGCGCCGATGAGGTTGAGCCGGTTCGTGGTCTCTGCCGGAATTTCGATGAGCCCCTTGGTCTGGTCGCTTTCCGTTTCGTTGCGCCCAATCATGTCGAAATTGATGACCGCGCGCGTGGTCTCGAGCGGCCGCAGCGGATGCGCGGCCATGTAGAAGGAGCCGAGCAGACCGCGTTCTTCCGCGGCAAACACCACGAAGAGCAAGGAGCGCTTCGGCTTTTCGCCGCTCGCGGCGTTGGCGGCGAAGGCGTGCGCTAAAGCAACGACACCCACAGTGCCGGAGCCGTTGTCGTCCGCGCCGTGCCAGATTTGGTCGCCGCTGATGCCATCATGATCGTGGTGCCCGGAGAACAAGATCGTTTCCGCCTTGAGCCTTGGGTCGCTGCCGTCCAGCAAACCCTCAACGTTGTAGGTTCTGCCGGTCGTGACGGATGTGTTGCGGTAGTGCAACGTGACTTGCGTGTCAGGCAGCACGCCCGATTGCGGCTTCAAGTCGCGGTCAATCGCCGCTTGAAGCTGCGAAGGATCCGTTCCCGCTGTTGCGAAAAGTTCCTTCGCTACGGCGTCGGAAACGATCGCCGCGGGCGTGTGGAGTTCGTCCTCGGCAAGTGCTTGTGAAGGAAGCGGCACGGCGCGCGTGATCGAGCCGCCGATTCGCGCAACACGTTCCTGATTCGAAGGATGCTTGCGGTTGGGTTCCGCGACGATCAGCACACCAACCGCGCCATGCGCCTGCGCATTCAGGATTTTGACGCGCCC
>Ga0126381_100007264_pt1 | contig 12313 bp, 9 predicted proteins | sample PanSoiMetPlot_28_FD_96465 | JGI IMG/M metagenome (GOLD analysis project Ga0126381, IMG submission 96465) | Tropical forest soil microbial communities from Panama - MetaG Plot_28 | ecosystem: Environmental > Terrestrial > Soil > Tropical forest > Bulk soil | place: Panama | collected 2016-02-17
AACCCGAACCAAGATCCTCTGGCCTGCGCTTTTGCTTTCGGGACTCGCAGGCTTCGCTCTCTACGACATCCAGATCGGTCTCAATGCCCGGTCAACCGTCTTGTTTCTCCTGAGTGATGCGGTCCAGATTCTGATTGCCGCCTCAGGCATGCGCCTGGTTGTATCCGGTGTAGGGTGCCTTAACAGCGTTTCCTCACTAGCCCAGTATTCGTTCTTCGTCATCCTGGCTCCAATGTTAGTGACTCCACTCGTTGCCAGATCCTTGGGCGGGGTCTACCGGACAACCTGGCCGATCAGTTTCCTTAGCGAGGCATTGGCTCTGCTGACCCTGACGCCAGCCCTCTTGAGCTGGTCCCGAATCGCGCTCACGCGACAGAAAAAAACATTCGCTCACTACTTCGAAGCCACTAGCATGTTCCTGGGTTTGCTGATCCTGTCTTATCTGGCGTTTGCCTCACCGGCCTACGGATTTCGTCCTGCGCGTTTGTATGCCCTGGTCCCATTCCTGTTGTGGTCGGCGTTGCGCTTTGGAGTGCCGGGTATCAGCAACTCGCTCGTCATCGTCGCATTCCTTTCAATTTGGGGGAGTACTCACGGACGCGGACCCTTTATCGGTGACTCGCCAATCGCGAACGTTCTCTCATTGCAATTTTTCCTCCTCTTCGCCGCGGCGTCTTTTATGGTCCTGGCCGCCCTGGTCGAGGAGAAAAAATCAGACGAGCAACAACTTCGCGAGAGTGAACAGCGTTTCCGCCTGGTAGCCGATACTGCACCCGCCCTCATCTGGATGGCTGGCCCCGACAAAGTTTGCACCTACGTCAACCAGTGTTGGCTGGACTTCACCGGACGATCCCTGCAACAGGAACTGGGGAACGGCTGGACGGAAGTGGTACATCCAGACGATTTGCAGGCGTGCCTTCACGCCTACACGCGCTCCTTTGACCAAAGAGACAAATTTTCCATGGAGTACCGCGTGCGACGGCATGGTGGAGACTATCGCTGGATCATGGCCGCTGGCGTACCCAGGTTCAATCTGGACAGCTCGTTCGCTGGTTATATCGGCATTGCCATTGACGTGACCGAACGCAAGAAGGCGGAAGAGGCAATGCTGGGAATCAATCGCAGGCTGATCGAGGCCCAGGAAAGAGAGCGCACCAGGATCGGGCGCGAACTCCACGACGATATCAACCAACGCCTCGCACTGCTCGCAATGGAACTCGAGAACTTGCGGGAGAATCCTTCGAGAGTTCGTAAACGTGCTCAGGAGCTCTGGCAGCACACCCACGAGATTGCCGCCGATGTGCAGGCTCTCTCGCACGAACTGCACTCCACGAAACTCGAGTATCTGGGCGTCGTCGCCGGCATCAGAAGCTGGTGTAAGGAATTCGCCGAGCGTCAGAACCTGGAGGTCGACTTCCACGCCGACGTTGTCGGGGTTCTCCCACCCGAAATTGGACTGACACTCTTTCGCATTTTGCAGGAAGCCTTGCACAACGCGGTCAAGCACAGCGGCGTGAAGCGGATGGAGGTGCAATTGTCGGAGCGCGCCAACGCGATTCAACTTGTCATCAGCGATTCCGGCAAAGGATTCGATCTCCACACAGCATTGCTGGGCAAAGGTCTAGGTCTCACCACAATGCGCGAGCGCGTTCGCCTGGTGAATGGAAACATCGCGATTGACTCCAGACCGATGGGTGGAACGACCATCCAAATCTCTGTTCCGCTGGCCTCCGACCAACCGGCTGAACAGAAGGCAATATAGCCAAAACAGCTGGCGAGCCCTTACTAGTCCCCGGAACTATTCCGACGACCCCTTGCTAACCGAGAGGAACCAGACTAGTCTAACTCGGTAACCGAGGGGAGATTCCATGAGCAAGCCGTCAGATCTCGTCCAGGGCACCCTGGACATGCTGATCCTCAAAATCCTGGCGCTGGAGGCTTTGAACGGATGGGCCATCAGTCAGCGCTTGAAGCAGATTTCCGCTGACGTGCTGGGCGTCAGCGATGGCTCCCTTTACCCCGCACTGCAAAAACTCGAACGCCGCGGCTGGATCCGGGCCGAGTGGAAGTTCAGCGAAAACAATCGTCGCGCGAAATTCTATTCGCCAACGCGCTTGGGGCGAAAGCAGCTCGAAAAGGAGACCGCCCATTGGAACCGCGTCTCCACCGCCATCTCCGGCATCGTGAAGCTCAAAGAGGCATGAACATGACTCTCGAACAATGGCTCTATTCCTTGCCGGTTCGTTTCCGTTCCTTCCTCCATCGCCGCCAGGTGGATCAGGAAATGCAAGCCGAGCTTCGCCAGCATCTCGATCAACAAACCAGGGAGAACATTCTGAAAGGTATGTCACCGGAGGAAGCGCGCCGCTCCGCCGTGCTCACCCTGGGCGGCATCACCCAGATCGAGCAGCAGTGCCGCGACGCCCGCGGCGGAAATTTCCTCGGGGACTTGATGCAGGACTTTCGCTACGGTTTTCGTCAGTTGTGGCGCAGCCCTGGTTTTTCGGTGCTGGCCATCGTGTGCCTGACTCTGGGCATCGGCGCCAACGCCGCGGTATTCAGCTGGATGGAAGGCATTCTCTTCCGTCCCTACCCCTTAGTGGCGCATCAAGACCGCCTGTACGCTGTTGGCGGCATCGTTCAAGGACAAAGTAATGGCGACTTCCTCTCCTGGCCCGACTTCATCGACCTGCGCCGGAACTGCACGCTTTGCGAGGACGCCTTCGTAACTTCGATTACTGGCAGCACGCTGAATATCGGTGACCACGCCGAAGTCACGACCGGCAGCATCGTCTCAGCCAACTATTTTGACGTTATCGGGGTTCGTCCGATTCTCGGACGCGGGTTTCAACCGGGCGAGGATGCAGGCAGCAATTCGCACCCTGTGGTCGTTATCAGCTATCAGTTTTGGCGCAATCACTTCAAAGGCGACCCGGAGATCATCGGCAAAACGCAGCGCCTGAAAAACGTGCCGCACACCATCATTGGCGTGACGCCTGACGGATTCTACGGGACGTTCGTCGGCAGAGCGATCCAATTCTGGGTGCCCGCCTGCATGGAGGAAACCTTCCATGGCGGGGGATACAAGCTCGAGGATCGCGGCGCGCGATGGATCGAATCGTATGTACACCTGAAACCCGGCGTCAGTCGGGCACAAGCGCAAGAACAGATCTCCGCGCTCGGAGCGCGATTGCAGAATGACTACACAGCCACAAATCGCGGGCGCAGCATCAAGCTGTGGCCGCTATATGAAACTCCGTTCAACCACGCCGGCGAACTGCTGCCCATTCTCGAGGTGATGGTCGCCGTAGTCGCGTTTGTTCTACTTATCGCCTGCGCTAATGTGGGCAATCTGCTGCTGGTCCGGGCGTTTGTTCGCCGCCATGAAATGAGCGTCCGCCTCGCCATCGGAGCCAGCCGCCTGCGTTTAGTGAAGCAGCTTCTCACCGAAGGACTCATGCTCTCCGCCATCGGCACAGCCGGTGGACTTCTTGTCGCGTACTTTTGCCGCCACGCGCTGGTCTTGTTGTTGCCGACCGGTGTAGGAGCAGCAATGTACCTGCCCGGGCAAATGGATGCCCGCGTCATTGCAGTGAGCGTCGGCGTCTGCCTGCTCGTCACGTTAATTGTGGGGATGGTTCCCGCATTTCAAACACGTCACCTTGATGTGGCGGGCCCTTTGAAGGCCGACTCTTCCGGCGTGGTCGGGGCCCGGGGTCGAGCTTGGGTGCGTTCCGCCCTGGTCGTCTTCCAGGTAAGTCTCAGCTTCATCCTCTTGGTCGGCGCGGCTCTCTTGCTGGAGAGCCTTCAGAAGATTCGAACCACGAGCCCAGGCTTTTCAACGACAAACGTGGCAGTGACAGGTGTATCGCTGGTGGCGGCTGGCTACGACATTCCGCGAGCCAGCACATTTCAGAACGAACTTATCGACCGGCTGAGTGGAGTGCCCGGCATTGAGTCCGCCGCATTCGCAGCGGTCACACCGCTCGGATACATGACCTATCCATCTTCTCCCATTGCCGTGGATGGCTATCAACCTGCCCCGGACGAACAACCGGAAATTGAGTACAACCGAGTCGGCCCAAACTATCTCGCGACCTTGGGCATTCCTCTTCTTTCCGGCCGCGAATTTGCACGAAGCGATGATGAGAACGCCCCGCTGGTAGCGGTCGTAAATCGAACTATGATGATGCGCTACTGGCGTGGTCAGGATCCGACCGGCCTTCGGCTGCAGGTGAAAGGCCGCTGGGCACGGGTCATTGGTGTGGCCGCTGACGCGAAATACGAAAGCATGGCCGAAACTCCAAAGCCATTCTTCTACCTACCGCTGCGGCAGGATTCCTCCCGCGAGCCGGAGTTGAATATCCGCACGACACAACCCTTGCAGAGCACATCGGCCGCGGTTCTCCGCGAAGTTCACGCGTTGGACGAAAATCTTGCCCTCTACGAAATCATCTCGCTGCAAGAACAGGTAAACCGCGCTACCTCTCCGCAACTCGTCGCCGTGACCTTGGTCTCAATTCTCGGAGGCCTCGCTCTGCTTCTCGCCGCCGTTGGCCTCTACGGAGTCATGTCCTACGCAGTCGCCCAGAGTACTCGGGAACTGGGACTGCGCATGGCTCTAGGCGCCCGCGCCGACAATTTGCTACGTCTCGTTCTCTCGCGTGGGCTGGGCCTGACCGCGGCCGGCGTCCTGTTCGGCACAGTCATGGCGCTCGCCCTGACAAGGCTACTCGGAAGACTTCTCTACAACGTGAGCCCGCACGATCCCGTTCTGTTCGGATCAGCGTTGGTTGTAATGACGATTACGGCACTCTCTGCTTGCCTGCTGCCCGCTTGGCGCGCCGCACGCACCGACCCAGCACGTGTCCTGCGGAGCTGACATGCCCTTGTTTTTCAACAACTCGTCACTGCACCCCTCAGAGGTTTTCCTGAACGAACCGTGGACCAAGATGCACGTCGACTTGTACAAGCGGCGAGTCCCCCACTGCCTTGAAACTGTGCACCTCACCCGCCTTGATCACAAAAATGTCTCCCGCGCTCCCCTCGAATGTCCTGCCGTTCACCGTCCACACTCCTCGTCCTTCGCGAATAAATTGGATCTCATCATAAGGATGCCGATGCGGTCCCGGTCCCGCACCCGGTTTCCCATAAAACAGAAAGACAGAAACGCCCGCCCCTCCCTGCTCCTCCCCCACAAACTCGTACGAACTCCCCACAAAAGGCAGGTTCTCCTGCCGCACATGATGCATGCTCGTTTGACCCTCCACCCTCATTGGATGAGCGAGCCGACGCGCCGATTCTCCAATCCGCGAGCTCCACGCACGCAGGTATTGAATGCCTCGGCCCGAACGACACCGACCAAATGCACAGGCAGGCGAAGCGCCCATGGCGAAGCGCTGCGTGCATGTTCTCCCCCGAACGCCGAAATTAGTCTGGGGCCGCCCTTAGTCAGGCTTTGCAGACCGGCGAGAAAGATCCGCTTCAGGCGACCCTATCTACAAAGGCGCAAAGGGTGGCGCCTTTTGGTTCACATGCCGTTGTGATTTTCGTAATCTTTGCTCCCGCTTCGAACCCGGCAAGATAGAAGCACGATGCGCAAGCCCATCCACCTTCCTGTGCTATTCCTGTTCGCGGTAACGACCACCTTCGCCGCCGACACTGTCCTCACTTGGCCCCCCGACGCCAAAGGCGCCACCCTGCGCTTCACCATCGGCAAGCTCCGTCAAGTGAGTTCCAATTCCGGCCAGAGCGATCTTCTCGGCGAAGCGACTGCCGAAAACCTCAGCGCGAAACCCATCCCTTCCGCGTCCTTCTATCTTTATCTCTTGGACAAGAGCGGCGAGCGCGTCGGTGAGGGATATCTCGAAGTCTCCAATCTCCCGGCCGGACAGCGCGCCAAGATCCCGGTCAGCGTGCATGCCATGGGCTCATACGTCAGCATGCAATTGCAACCGCAGCATCTCTCCGACGAACCGCTCAAGGTGAGAATGAACATCACCAGCCTGCCTCCCGGAGCCAACGTCAGACTCGATTCCCAGCCCTCCGGCTTGACTCCGCAGATACTTCCGATCGCTCCGGGCAAGCATGTTCTGGAGTTCACCAAAGAAGGCTATGCCACCGCCAGTACGCCCGTGGAGCTCGGCGCCAACACCCCGGCCGGCGCCGTAGACATCGAGTTGACTCCATTGACACTCGACACCGTGGTCCTGCAAGACGAAACGGTCCTGTTAGGCGATGTCGTGTCGATGACCGCAACATCGCTAAACCTCACGGTGAAAGGCAAGCCCACCAGGCTCGACCGCAATCGCGTTGCCCGCATCGTCTTGGGCCACCACAAACGTTCGGCCGGCACGTATCGGCCGTAATCTCCGGCCCGACGCTGTCATCTTTGACAGTGTTCCGTTAATCGAGAGCGCTGTTCAACTGAGTTTCGCTACTAATATGACGAACTCACCCATGGACCTCCTGACCGATGAAGCCGCGTACGTGCTCGGAGTCTTGCACCAGATGCGAGATCAAGTGAAAGAAACCCCCGCTCTCTTTGATCCCAATGCTCTTCAATTGATCGACGCAGAGATCGCCCGTTACCAGAACAAGGCGCACGAGCTCGACGCGGCCTGAGATACCTCTGAGGGTCCGACAGTCTGCGAACGCTCGCGCCGCTGTGATGTTCAGACAGAGAATTGCGAGCGCCTACGACAATTGCAAGGAGCGCCCTGTGAAGCCTCCAATTCCACCTCTTCTTTTTGCGATTCTGCTCTTCGCCGGCATGCGCATCCTGCTCGAGACCGGCCGGCCGTGGTTTCGCAATCGGGCGCTGGCCAAAAAGAATCGGAAGGCGAGCGCGGCAGCCCGAGCACCATCAAGGGTGCGGTGTTCGCGTTATTCGGATGGGTAGTGGCATTCACGTTTTCGGGTGCGGCTTCGCGATTCAACGAAAAACGGGGGTTGATCGCCGCGGAAGCCAACTACATCGAAACCGCCTCTCTGCGGCTGAACTTGTTATCTGAAACAGCGCAACCCGAACTAAAGGACCCATTCCGTCATGATCTTGATTCCCGGCTGGGAACGTACCGCAGGCTGCCCGATATGGAATCAGCGAAACCGGAGATGGTTAATTCCAAAAAGATGCAGAGAAAAATTGGTCAAAAGCAATATCCGCAACGACGCTCCGCGATTCTCATGTAGACGCAGCCAAGTTGCTGCTCCCCGCACTGAACAACATGATCGACATGAACACCACGTGAACCGTGGTGTTGCACAATCATCCACCAAGCGTCATCTACCTCTTGCGGTTTATCCTGGGATTTAATCTGCTCGTTGCTGGCAGGCTATCGCACGGCGGTCGGGCTGAATCGGAGCTGGCTCCACATTCCCACATTCTTAGTTTCCTGCTGCTCACTGTCACCGCTATCTATGTTGTCGTCGACGTCGAATACCCGCGCGCAGGCCTGATCCGCCCCGGAAGCTTCGATCAGATATTGGTCGATGTCCACGCCCACATGGAATAGAGGATTTTCATGTAGTGCGAGCGACGCCTCTCTAAGTCGCAACTCATTCTTCATCAGGTTGTGCACTTTTTTCTCGCACTCCTCCCTTGCAGGGAACACCTGATTGTGACCGGCAGCCTCGCCGCCCTAATCTGAACATGTTCATAGGGAACACGGATTCATTGCGTGATGGACCGCACACCGAATTTGCAGCCAGGGAAAGGAGGGCCTCTCCGCGCCCGACGGGAGGCCGGAGGCGCTAGACCCGAACGTTTGTACGACAAATCACACTCTCGAGGTTGGAATGAGGATTGCCCAGGTGTCGCCACTGTACGAAAGCGTACCACCCAGACTGTATGGAGGAACGGAACGGGTCGTCTCCTGGCTTACCGAAGAATTGGTACGCCAGGGCCACGAAGTCTCGCTTTTTGCGAGCGGCGACTCTCTTACCAATGCACGCCTGGTTCCCGTCTGTCCCAAGGCTTTGCGTCTCGATCCTAATTGTATTGACCCTCTGGCTCATCATATTCACCTGCTGGAACAGGTGCTTCAGCAAAAAGAAGAGTTCGACGTTATTCACTTTCATATCGATTACCTCCACTTCTGCCTCAGCCGCAGAGAAGAACTTCGGCAACTCACGACTCTGCACGGCCGCCTCGATATTCCTGATCTGGTGCCGCTGTATCGCGAGTTTTCCGAAATGCCGGTGGTCTCGATCTCCTACGCTCAACGCGCTCCGCTCCCCTGGGTCAACTGGCAAGGCACCGTCCACCACGGCATGCCCGAGGACCGCTTCGTGCCCGGCCTCGAGCCCGGCAAGTATCTCGCTGTTCTCGGACGAATTTCTCCCGAGAAAGGTGTGGATCGCGCCATCGAAATCGCACTCGGCGCAGAGATGCCCTTGAAGATTGCCGCCAAAGTCGATAAGACTGACCGCGAGTATTTCGAGGCTCGGATCAAACCCATGCTTGATCACGAACTCATCGAGTTCCTGGGCGAGATTAGTGACCTCGAAAAAAATGAATTCCTGGGGAACGCGACCGCTTTCCTGTTTCCCATCAACTGGTCCGAGCCATTCGGAATCGTGCTCATCGAAGCCATAGCCTGCGGACTGCCCGTCGTTGCATATCCGCTCGGCTCCGTCCCCGAGATCATCGAAGAGGGCGTCTCCGGCTTCCTCGTCGAAAGTGTTGACGACGCTGTCAAAGCCGTTAAAAATATCTCTAAGATCGATCGCCGGAAATGTCGCAAAGCCTTCGAGCGCCGCTTTTCCGACCGGCGCATGGCCCACGACTACTTGACAATCTACGAACGAATCGTCAAACGTGAACCTCAACCGATTGCTCTTACCGATGGAGATCTACGTTGGATGAAGTTGGAACCGCCCAGCAGTACTACATAGCCGCCGGATCGTCACCGTCCGACGATCGGGCCCGGGTATTGAAATACGGAAAATGTTTCGCCGTCTTCAACCGTTACGGCGATGTAGAACCGCTCGGCCTTGGCGAGCACGGAGTGTTCTTTCGCGGCACCCGCCACCTCTCCGAGTTTGCGCTCGGACTGTGGCAGGCCCGCCCCCTGCTGCTCAGTTCGACGGTGAAATCCGACAACTTCGTTTTCATCGCCGACCTCGCGAACGTTGACGTCGCCAAGCACGACAGCATTGTCGTTCCCCGCGGCACCTTGCACATCGTCCGCTCGCGCTTCCTCTGGCGCGACGTCGTCCACGAGGAACTGCGCCTGGTCAACTACGGCCAGGAGACATTGCGCGTCCCCATCCGCGTTGCTTTTGCCGCGGACTACGCCGACATCTTTGAGGTCCGCGGCATGCGCCGCGATCGCCGCGGACGTCGCCTCGACGATCAGATCACTCCCAGTTCCATCCTGATGACCTACGAGGGTCTGGATCACGAACTGCGCCGCACGTGCATCGAATGCGATCCTCCGCCTCTCAAAATCACGTCCTCCGATCTGCAATTCGAGGCCTCGCTCGCGCCTTCCCAATCGGCGACCTTTCACTTCTCCGTCGATTGCAACCCGATGTCGGAGCATCGGTCCGTTGGTTATGCCCGCGCGATCTCCGGAGCAGAAACCGAACTGCAAGCCGCCTCGTCCAAGCTCTGCGAAATCTCCAGCTCCAACGATCGCATGAGCCGCTGGATTCGCCGCTCCATCGCCGATGTCGAGATGATGACCATGGGCAATCCGGAAACCAATTACCCCTATGCCGGCGTCCCGTGGTTCAGCACCATTTTCGGTCGCGACGGCATCATCACCGCCATGCAGATGCTTTGGATCGCCCCGCAAATCGCTAAAGGAGTCCTTCAGCATCTGGCTTCCACCCAGGCCACCGAAGTCGATCTCAAGAATGAAGCAGAGCCCGGCAAGATCATCCACGAAACCCGCGGGGGAGAGATGGCCAAACTGGGGGAAGTTCCGTTCGGCCGCTACTACGGCAGTATTGACAGCACGCCGCTCTTTCTTATGCTCGCCGGCTGCTATCTCGACTGCACCGGCGATACGAGATTCCTCCAGCACCTTCGCCCCCACATCGACCTCGCTCTTGAATGGATCGATCGCTACGGCGATGTGGATGGTGACGGTTTCGTCGAGTACGCGCCCCACGGCGACAAAGGCCTGGTGCAGCAGGGATGGAAAGATTCCAATGACTCCGTGTTTCACGCTGACGGCAAAATCGCCGATGCCCCGATCGCATTATGCGAAGTGCAGGGCTACGTCTATGCCGCCAAAATGGCGGCCGCGCGCATCTATGCTGCCTGGGGCGACGCGGATCGTCAGCGCTCGCTCGAGAACGAAGCTGAGGAACTGCAGCATCGCTTTGAAGAGGCATTCTGGTGCGACGACATTTCGACCTACGCTCTGGCCCTCGATGGTCACAAAAAGCCGTGTCGCGTGCGCACCTCAAATCCCGGCCACTGCCTCTACTCCGGCATTGTGAGCCCGGAGCGCGCGAACCTGGTCGCGCACACGCTGGTCAGCCACGACTTTTTCAGCGGATGGGGTATCCGCACAGTCGGCTGTCACGAATCCCGCTACAACCCGCTCTCGTATCATAACGGTTCCGTCTGGCCACACGACAATGCGATCATCGCGGCCGGCATGGCCCGTTACGGATTCCGTGAATTCGCCGGACGTGTCCTGATGAGCCTCCTCGACCTCAGCGGCGCGGTCGAACTCCATCGCCTCCCCGAACTCATCTGCGGTGTCGATCGCCGCGAAGGCCAGGGACCGACCCTTTACCCGGTTGCCTGCTCTCCACAGGCGTGGGCTGCAGGTGCGGTCTTCATGGTCCTGCAGGCCTGCCTTGGGATCACCATCGATGCCGGCAAACGGCGCGTGATCTTCGATCGTCCGTACCTGCCTCAAGGCATTCCGCAGCTTTCGGTTCGCGATCTGCGCATCGAGGACAACCAAATCAGCCTCTTCATGGAACGAGACAGCGGCCCCGTCCGAATCCAGGTACTGGAAAAGCAGGGCGAAGTAGCCGTAGTCGTGAAGTAACGTCATCTACCACGAAGGAATGCCCGAATGATCCATGGGTCTTCCGTCGACCGACCAATATGAAAAGGGGTGCCCCACTTCTGGCCGATTTGGCCAGAGGTGGGGAATTTTCGACAGAGCGTCGTAGAAGGGGTCTTTAGTGGTTGAGGCTCGTTGCTTACGCGCTCTTGCCCACGCTAGTAATGCACTCCTCAAGTACATCCACTGCGACATCTGCCTCTTCCTTGGTCACGATAAGCGGCGGACACAGCCGGATGCTGCTAGGCCCACAGCCTAGGAAGAGAATGCCCTTCTCGAATGCCATCTCAACGATGCGGTCGCGCTCCGCAGCGGCGTATTCCTTCGTGATTTTGTCCTTCACGATGTCCACGCCAATCATCAACCCGCGCCCGCGCACATCCCCGATCAGTTTCAGTCGCGAAGGCCACCCCGCCATGCGTGAAAGGATGTGCTTCCCCACCTTCGCGGAATTCTCCAGCAAATGTTCCTTCTCGATCACATCCAAGGTAGCAAGTGCCGCCGCGATCGCCACCGGATTCCCACCAAAAGTCGACGCATGCGAACCCGGCACCCAATCCATGATTTCCGCGCGCGTCACCGTTACACCCAGCGGCATCCCGGACGCAATGCCTTTTGCCATGCAGACGATGTCCGGCTCGACTCCGGTGTGCTCCACCGCAAACCACTTCCCCGTGCGAGCCACGCCGCTCTGCACTTCGTCGACCACCAGTAGAATCCCGTGCCGGTCGCAGATCCGCCGCAATTCCTGCATGAAGACGGTAGGAGCAACGACATATCCGCCCTCTCCCTGGATAGGCTCAACGAAGATCGCCGCCACTTCTTCCGGCGCCAGCGTAGTCTTGAACAGCTTCTCCTCAATAAAGCGTGCGCAGCCAAGCGCGAACTTCTCCGCCTCCTGCGCCCCTCCCCCGCATCCACGATAGACATCGGGATACCGTACGTGCGTCACACCCGGGACCAGCGGAGCAAACCGCCGCCGCTGCTGCGGCTTCGAAGCTGTCAGCGACAAAGCTCCCATCGTGCGCCCGTGAAACGCACCGAAGAACGCAATCACGTTTTGTCGCTTCGTGTGATACCGCGCTAACTTGAGCGCGCACTCGATCGCCTCCGCGCCCGAGTTGCCGTAATAAATCCGGTGCGGGCCAGGCATCGGTGCGATCTTCGACAGCCGCGACGCCAGCTCGACCATGTTCTCGTAATAGAAGTCAGTCCCCGACATGTGGATTAACTGGCCCGCCTGCCGCTGAATGGCAGCCACCACGTCAGGATGGCAATGC
>Ga0126381_100007266_pt1 | contig 12312 bp, 9 predicted proteins | sample PanSoiMetPlot_28_FD_96465 | JGI IMG/M metagenome (GOLD analysis project Ga0126381, IMG submission 96465) | Tropical forest soil microbial communities from Panama - MetaG Plot_28 | ecosystem: Environmental > Terrestrial > Soil > Tropical forest > Bulk soil | place: Panama | collected 2016-02-17
GCGGTATTTACCAAGGCGAGATGGCTCAGCGCTTGGGGGAAATTACCCATCAGACGCCTCGACCCGACGTCCCATTCTTCAGCCAGCAGCCCGACGTCGTTGCGCAAGGATAAGAGCCGCTCAAAATGGGCGCGCGCTTCGCGCATACGTCCCTGCATAACCCGGCAATTGGCAAGCCAGCAAGTGCAGATCAGGAACGCGCCTTCATCCGCTCCGTCATTGTTTCGTTGGCTGCGTCGTATCAGCCCATCTTCGCCGAGGATCCGTTCGGCAGCGTCGATCGTCCTCGCAATTCGTGCATCGGAAATCGGCAGGAAGCCCACCTGGGGCAAGCGCAGGAGGCTCGCGTCGATCTCGTCCGAACCGAAGGACTTAACGAAATTGCCGGACGAGGTATCGAAGCCGTCTCGGCATATTCGCGCATGGATATTATCCCGCAACGTTTCAAGCTCATGACGCCGCGCAGCACTAACCGATCGGCCCGCCGAGAGCTTGAGGAACCGATCAACGCCAACCCAGGCCATCACCTTCGAATAGGTGAAGTGCCGCGGCGGCCCCTGCGCTTCCCAGATGCCTCGGTCGGGCCGCTCCCAGATGCTTTCGATATGGTCGACAATGGCCTGTTCAACTTGGATCTCCCGCGGCCGATCCTGTTCGATACTCGCCTGTTCGCTCACGTAGAGCAAATCAAGGACCTCGCCATAGATGTCGAGCTGCACCTGCTTCGAGGCCGCATTTCCAACCCGGACCGGCCGTGCTCCTTCATAGCCGGGCGGCCAAGGAATCTCGTATGTCTCGATATGGCGTGCGCCATCGCATCGATACATCGTCTGCATGTGACCGGGATCGCCGGCAACTGCCCGCAACAACCAGTCGCGCCATATCTGTGCTTCGCGACGAAACCCGGCGTTGAGAAAGGCCTCGAGCGTCAGCGTCGAATCGCGCAACCAGCAATAGCGATAGTCCCAATTGGCGCTGCCGCCGGCGATCTCGGGCAGACCCATGGTTGGCGCCGCGACAATGCCGCCGCTGGCAGGATGCGCAAGTGCCTGAAGCGTTATAAGGGATCGCTTGACAGCCAGCGGCCACGGTGTCCGGCCGGCAGCGGGCTGCACCCACTCCACCCAACAGCGCTCGGTTTCGGCGATGCAGTCCGCGACATCGATCGGCGCCGGCACCGGCTCAAAGGAGCGCCCGTACTGCAGGACGAAGTTGAAGGTCTGGCCGACGCGGACATGAAAGGAGGCGGTGATGCGCTGGTCCTCACGCTTGAGATCGACTTCGGAACGCAAAATCACCAGGTCTGGACCGGCCACCGCGGTCGCCATCCTCGGGGCCACACGCAGCCAGGGCGGCACGCGGCCATAGTCAAAACGCATGTTGAGATCGAGCACCATGTCGACGTCACCGGCTTCGCCGATAAGCTGTCGAATGATGGCTCGTTGCCTGGTGCCAATCGGCATAAGATCAATCACGAGGACGCGACCACTCGCGACCGTGTGCCGAGTTTCGAGGGTCAGTGTATCAGGTCGATACCGCCGTGTGGTTTTGCTACCAGCAACACGAGGCGCGAGAAGCCATCGCCCGTGTTGTTCATTGCCCAAAAGCGCAGCGAAGCACGCATCGTTGTCGAACCGCGGCCAGCATAGCCAATCGATTGAACCATCGCGACAGATGAGCGCAGCGCTTTGTCGATCGCCGATTAGTGCGTAGTCCTCGATCCTTTTGCGCATCGGCCGCCTGCGGAACCCTTGGCGCTTCCATCAGGTTAACCGAACACAATGGGCAGTGGTTTCCTCGCGCGGAGCGTGGCGCGGACGTCTACGAAGCCCTCTCTTTGCCATTTCCTTGCGAGGCGATTCAATGGCGCAGACCGTTGGCGATTTTTTTATAGAGCGCCTTTATAAATGGGGCGTGCGGCGCATCTACGGCTATCCCGGTGATGGGATCAACGGCGTGTTCGGCGCGTTGCAGCGAGCCGAAGATAAAATCGAATTCATCCAGTGCAGGCATGAGGAGATGGCCGCCTTCATGGCGTCCGCCCATGCCAAATTCACCGGCGAACTTGGCGTCTGCATTGCCACGTCGGGTCCCGGCGCTGCGCATCTTATAACCGGTCTTTATGACGCCCGACTAGACCATATGCCAGTCCTCGCCATTGCCGGTCAGCAGGCGCGGACCGCGCTTGGCGGTCATTATCAGCAAGAAGTCGATCTGGGCGCCATGTTCAAGGATGTGGCGGGAGCCTATGTGCAGACCGCCACCATGCCGGCACAGGTCCGTCACGTGACTGATCGCGCCGTGCGCATTGCTCTAGCCGAACGTCGTGTGACAGCGTTGATATTTCCTAACGATCTCCAAGAACTGGCTTATGAGGAACCACCGCGGGCGCATGGCACACTGCATTCCGGCGTCGGCTATGCGGCTCCCAAGACCGTGCCGTACGAGGGTGAACTACGCCACGCCGCCGAAGTGCTTAACGCCGGCAAGCAAGTCGCTATCCTTGTCGGCGCCGGTGCCTTGCACGCAACCGATGAAGTCATTGCTGTCGCCGATCGGCTTGGCGCGGGTGCGGCCAAAGCCCTCCTCGGGAAGGCAGCTCTTCCGGACGATCTGCCATGGGTTACGGGGTCGATCGGCCTTCTCGGCACCAAGCCTAGCTATGACCTGATGATGGAGTGCGACACGCTGCTGATGATCGGGTCGGCCTTTCCGTATTCGGAGTTCCTCCCCAAGGAAGGCGCAGCAAGGGCTGTCCAGATCGATATTGCGCCTGAGATGTTGAGCCTTCGCTATCCCATGGAGGTGAATCTCGTGGGCGATAGCGCCGAAACGCTCAAGGCGCTGCTGCCCCTGCTGCATGAAAAGGCGAGCCCCGCATGGCGCGAACGGATCGAAGGTTGGACGCGAGCCTGGTGGAAGACGCTCGAAAACCGGGCGATGCAGCCGGCCACGCCGATCAATCCGCAGCGCGTGGTCTGGGATCTTTCGCCGCGGGTTCCAGAACGTGCCATCATCACCAGTGACTCCGGTTCGTGCGCCAATTGGTATGCGCGTGACCTGAAGATCCGTCGCGGCATGATGTGTTCGCTCTCTGGCGGCCTCGCCTCGATGGGTGCGGCGGTGCCGTACGCCATCGCCGCGAAGTTCGCCCATCCCGATCGACCGGTGATAGCGTTGGTCGGCGACGGCGCCATGCAGATGAACAACATGGCCGAACTCATCACCGTTGCCAAATACTGGCGGCGGTGGTCGAGCCCACGCTGGATCTGTGGCGTCTTCAACAACGAGGATCTAAACCAGGTCACCTGGGAGCAACGCGTCATGGAAGGTAATCCGAAATTCCAGGCGTCCCAGCAGATACCTAATGTGCCCTACCACACATTTGCTGAGCTGATCGGCCTGAAAGGTATTTATGTTGATTCGCCCGATCGTATCGCGGGCGCGTGGGAAGCGGCACTGGCGGCCGACCGACCCGTTGTTATTGAGTTCAAGACCGACCCCGAAGTTCCGCCACTGCCGCCGCATATCACCTTGAAGCAAGCAAAAGCCTTCGCCTCGTCGCTCGCCAAAGGTGATCCAGCTGAAGGCAGCGTCGTGCTCAATACCGCCCGTCAGGCCTTCGCCTCGATGGTGCCGGGAAAAGATGACTGATGGTTGGAGCGTCGATCCGAAAAGTTGCGGCTCGCGCCTTTGAAGTCCCGACCGATGGGCCGGAGGCCGACGGCACGCTGGCGTGGGATCGCACGACTCTCGTCGTCGTGGACGTCGACGCCGGGGCGGCGACCGGTCTTGGCTATACGTATGCGGATGCCGCACTTGTCGGGTTGATCGACCGGAAGCTTGCTTCTGTGGTCGTCGGCCGTGACGCATTCGACATTCCTGGCGCGACGGCGGCTCTGTGGCGCAGCGTCCGCAATCTCGGGCGGCCGGGCTTGGCTGCGACTGCGATCTCCGCCATTGACATGGCCCTCTTTGATCTGAAGGCAAAGCTGTCGGGGTTACCTCTCGCGTCGTTGCTGGGGCGTGCGCAGGAGCAGGTGGCAATCTACGGCAGCGGCGGCTTTACAAACTACTCGGACACTCGGCTTTGCAACCAGCTTGCGGGTTGGATCGAACAAGAGGGCTGCCGATGGATCAAGATGAAGATCGGCAGTGAACCGCACCGCGACCCAGGGCGCGTGCGAACGGCGCGCCAGGCCATCGGTAATCACGGCCTTTTTGTCGATGCCAATGGCGCCTTTACGACAAAGCAAGCACTGGGGCTCGCAGAATGCTTTGCCGAACAGGCAGTCGCCTGGTTTGAGGAGCCGGTGTCGTCGGATGATATCCCGGGACTTGACCTGGTGCGTCGCTCGATACCTGCCGGCATGGACATTGCCGCTGGCGAATACGGATACACGCTCGATGATTTCTCCCGGCTGACCGCCGGCCCCGCCGTAGACGTGCTTCAGGCGGACCTCACGCGGTGCGGTGGAGTCAGCGGATTTCTTCAAGTAGGTGCCCTGAGCGCTGCACATCACATCGAGCTTTCCGGCCATTGTGCGCCGGCAGCGCACCTCTCTGTAGCCTGCGCCATTCCCCACCTGCGTCACCTTGAATGGTTTCACGATCATGTGCGCATCGAGCACATGCTGTTCGACGGCGCGCCGCAAGCGCGGGACGGCGCCATCACACCGGACCTCACGCGCGCCGGGCTCGGCCTCTCACTCAAGGAGTGCGAGGCCGAACGTTTCCGCGTACGGTGACCCGATGGCGCGGAACGCCGAACTCGTCGGTTTGGCAGCGCTGGCAACGCTTGGCGCCGTCGCGGCCGCGTGCCGCAGCACCACAACAAGGCCCTCTGCGCGTTCCAACAATGCACGTGCCGTCGATTCGGCCTCGGCATTGCTGGCGTTCTCGGCATTGGCCGACAGCAGCGTTGAACATTACCGCGGCTCGTTCCACAACAAAACGATGTACGCGCCGCTGGCTGTGTCGGCACTCACCTTGGCGGCAAGTCTCCGAGATCTCTTCAGGCCACGTGGCCACGATTTAGGCGGAAGCGTGGTCGAGAACCTGGCATTGACGACCGGAATTATCGGTACCGGCTTTCATATCTATAATGTCGCCAAACGCCCGGGGGGTGTCTCGTGGCTCAATCTATTGTACGCCGCACCGCTCGGCGCCCCCGCCGCGCTGTCACTTGCCGGCTTGCTGCGCAAAGTGACGCGGGGGCTGCGCGAGGGGCGTCAGATCGGCGGCGTGCGACCGAGCAAGTTGCTTGCCGGCTTGGTCTCCGCCGGACTTATCGGCACCAGTGCTGAAGCAGGCCTTCTCCATTTTCGCGGCGCCTATCACAATCCGGCAATGGTTATCCCAATCACGGTGCCACCGATTGCCGCAGCGTTGCTTGCGTACGCGATATTGACGCCGAAGCAGCCACATCCCGTAACCCGTTGGTCGCTGCGACTGCTTGCCGGGGTGGGATTACTTGGCTCGGGATTTCACGCTTATGGCATCTCGCGAAACATGGGTGGGTGGCGCAACTGGTCGCAGAATCTGCTCAACGGGCCGCCGTTGCCGGCGCCCCCGGCGTTCACCGCACTCGCGATGGCCGGGCTCGTCGCGGTCCGCCTAATCGAAAGATCTGACGCATGAGTGATCGCTACCCGGGCTACGATGTTCTCAACAAACGCCGCACGCCGTCGTGGAACGAACAGACGCGGCGCGTGATTGATCGGCGCCTCGCGATGCCGCGCGACCCTCATTTCTTCGAAGCAGCGGAATGGTTGACGCTCGAGGCCGTTTGCGCCCGCATTATGCCGCAGCCTCGCACGCGCCCGCCCGTCCCGCTCGCGGCCATGATTGACGTCAAGCTCCATGAGCGACAAGGCGACGGCTATCGCGACCACCGGCTGCCAGAGATGGGCGAGGCTTGGCGGCGAGGTCTTCGCGCGCTCGAGGCGGAAGCAAGGCAACGTTACGGCGTAGCGTTCCCAGCACTTAGTACCGACGAACAGGACGGGTTGCTTCGAGCAGCTCAGGATGGGGCCCTCAAGCACGCCGCGTGGCAAGAAATGGAGTGCTCGTTGTTCTTCGCCAAGCGCCTATTACCGGACATCACCGCGGCCTATTACGGCCACCCGACCGCCTGGAGCGAGATTGGATTCGGTGGCCCGGCAAGCCCGCGCGGTTATGTCCGAATGGGTTTTGACCGAAGCGATCCCTGGGAAGCCACAGAGGTCAAGCCGGGGCGCGAGGCTGAAGCAACGCGGAGCAATGCCCGTGTTGGATGATCCGCAAACAATCCCGCGCGGCAAGAACGGTCGCGCTCCCGACGTGTTTCGGATCGGCGGGTGGGTTCCCATGCGGGAATATGCCGACAGTGATGCCGTCGATTTCGCCATCGTCGGCACGGGTGCGGGTGGCGGCACGTTGGCGGCCCGCTTGGCCGAGGCTGGCTTTTCGGTCGTTGCCTTCGACGCCGGCGCCTGGTGGCGCCCGCTTGAGGATTTTGCGTCCGACGAAACCCATCAGCGAAAGCTCTTCTGGACAGAGGAGCGCATCTGTGACGGCGCTGATCCGCTCATGCTTGGCACCAACAACAGCGGCAGGTCGGTCGGTGGCAGCACGGTGCATTTCGCCATGGTGTCGCTGCGCTTCCGGCCGGAATGGTTCAAGGCCCGCACATGCCTTGGCTACGGAGCGGATTGGCCCGTCGATTGGCGTACGATGTGGCACTACTACGGCGAGGTCGAGCAGGCCCTCAAGATCTCCGGTCCAATGCGTTACCCCTGGGGACCGAAACGGCCCCGCTATCCCTATCGGGCGCACGAGTTGAATGCCGCGGCGACGATCCTGGCGAAAGGAGCCGAGGCGATGGGGATCGCTTGGGCGCCGACACCACTGGCCACCGTGTCGGCGCCGCGTGGATCATCGCCGCCCTGCGTCTATCGCGGCTTCTGCGTGTCAGGATGCTCCACCAACGCCAAACAGAGCGCGCTCATCACCTGGATTCCCCGTGCCGTCAAGGCCGGCGCAGAGATCCGCGACCTCGCCATGGTGGGTCGCATCGAAACCGATCCAACCCATGGTCTCGTCACCGGCTTGCACTATTGTCGCCAAGACCGCTGGCGCTTCCAGAAGGCCAAGAACGTCGTCGTTGCGGGCTACGCCATTGAGACGCCGCGACTGCTGCTCAATTCGACTGGCCCGCATTGTCCGCACGGGCTTGGCAACAGCTCGGGACTCGTCGGTAAGAATCTGATGGTACAACTAAACCAGGCGGTCTACGGTACTATTGACGAGGAGGTGCGCTGGTACAAAGGGCCCCCATCACTCGCGATCACCGAGCATTGGAACTATATCGACCGGGGCAAAGACTTTTTCGGTGGCTATTGTTACATGAGCCAGGGGCCGTTGCCGGTTGTTTGGTCTGGCGCGATCGCGGGTGCACGCAAATTGTGGGGTGAACCGCTGCGGCGCGAGATGGAAAAATACAACCATCAAGTCGGACTCAAAATGGTCGGCGAGAGCTTGCCGGATGAACACAATCGGGTAAGCCTCGCCGATGAAAAGGATCGTTTCGGATTGCCGATCGCGCGGGTGACATTCTCCTACAGCGACAATGATAAGAAGATGATCATACATGCTTTGCGTTTTATGCGCCAAAGCCTGGAGGCGACCGGAGTCGGTGACATATGGCAGCAGACTGACGATACTTGCCATCTCAATGGCACCGCGCGCATGGGTTCCGACCCACGCGACAGCGTCGTCAACGCGGATTGCCGAAGCTGGGATATCCGCAACCTCTGGATCTGCGATGGTTCCGTGTTCCCGACCGTCGGCGGGGTCAACCCGTCGCTGACAATCCAGGCGATCGCCTGCCGTACGGCCGATCGTATCAGTGCGCTTGCCGCGCGCGGGGAACTGTGAGGTCATAAATCGCGGCCGTTCCCGCGAGGCTGACGGGCCGCGGCGGATGCGCGTTGACAATAGATCCAATGATGGGCACGCACTGCGCCGCGGAGCTCAAACCGGTTGTGAGCGCATCAGGAAGCTTGCGTACCCTACGAGGCGGCCGAGGGATCGATCAGAGCAAGCCCGCTCTCCGGGTCATAAACCTTACGCAAATGCGTAGGCGATTCATTGATGATGACTTCAAGTGTCGGACGCACGTGTGCCCGCCTCAGGTGACCGGCTAACGCCGTTCCGTCCCGCCGGCCGAGGACCAGGTGAATATGCAGCGAAGGTTCACCAGAAGGTGCCGATGCGACGTCGCCGATCAGGGATGCAACCTCGACCTGCTCGCGAACGGGGATGGACTGATAGTCCTTCTTTTCCCAATCGAAATACGCAAGTTCGGCATCGCTTAGCGCGCCAATCGCAGTAAGCTGCGCAGCGACGATGTTTTGGCTTTTGGTGAACGCGCTAAGCTCACGCATCGCCTCCTCGCCGCTACCTAGTACCACGACGAACGTGCGCTGTCCGCTGAGTTCGTGCAGCAGCCGAGCTTTCATTGCTGCTCCTGTATTGTCTATCGAGATAACCGCACGAGCGCACCAATGTTCCGGCGAGTGCGCGAGTACGGGCGCTGCGGAGCGCGCATGGAGACGCGAGACGGGAGACAAGGGGGATCCCCTTCTCCGGCCACGACCGGCTTCCGTGGGCGCGGTCTGGCTAAGCACCCTGTCTGCCGCAAAAATGTGTCGGACTCCCGACGTAACGACCACTGTCGAAATGGTCACGCGATAAGGAGCCGACGAGGTGTATCGTGGGCGCGTCATTGTCGTATCGGAGATCGCTTTGCCACGTGACCATTGTTGATGACAGGCTCAATGCCCAACGACCACTGGTGATAGGTTTTCTTGTGACGGGAGGTTGATCACTGTTTTCAAGGCGGCGCCCCCGTAGAGCCAGCATCATCGGATCAAACCAATGGCGCTATCGGAACTTGCGGAGGACTGCGTCGTTGCCTTTGGAGGCGATCGCACGCGAGGGCCCGTGCGCCACTGTGGCATCACGTCAGGAAACCTCATCACCCAATATTCGTTTTCATTGTTGATGGCCGCCGGAAATTGACCATCGTCAGCTTGGAGCAGCGGGAATGAGACCCGAAACCCTAAAGCTTACCATGCTTGCCATCGAATTGAAGACACTTGCGCTACGCGTCTCCCGGCGCCCTGCCAAAAATGAACCAGGTCAAGCCATTCGTCCGCAGGACGTTGCCATACTCCATGGCGCTGCCGAGATCGTAGATCGGCTGGCCGCGCAAGCAGAAACGAGATTGTAACGGCTTGATCCTCCATTAGTTTAGGGCTCCGCCCGAAAACGGGCGTTTATCCGGCAGTTCTTGAGGCCCAGTGAGGAAAACAACCACAGCCGCTCAATCCCTTGCAGGGATGTCGTGGGGGCACAGGAATAGGACTCATGGCAGCAGCGCCTGGAGCATTCCATGAACGCCCAGGGAAACGCATTGATGGACGGGCACAATTGAGCAATCCTATCGATCTTCATCTCCGGCCGCCGTTTAAGAGGCAAACGCAGCAGTGGCCTGGCCTCACCAGCAAGATGGAACCGCCGCCGGATCATGGGGAGAAGAGTTATCGAGGCTCAGGTCGACTGGCCGGTCGCAAAGCGCTGATTACCGGAGGCGACTCAGGCATTGGCCGCGCCGCCGCAATCGCATACGCCCGCGAAGGAGCTGATGTTGCAATAAATTATCTGCCTGCTGAGGAGTCGGACGCCCAAGAAGTCGCAACCCTGATCAAGGCGGAGGGACGGATTGCGTTGGCCATAGCCGGTGACATTCGCGAGGAAGCATTTTGCTGGCAACTAGTTGCCCGAGCGGTCGAAGGGCTCGGTGGCTTGGACATCGTTGTTAGCAACGCCGGACGCCAACAGAGCCATGCGTCTATCCTTGATATCTCAACGGAACAGTTCGATTGGACGATGAAGACTAATATTTACGCGCCGTTTTGGATCATCAAGGCGGCCTTACCGCATCTAAAGCCAGGTTCGGTCATTATAGGAACTGCTTCCGAACAAGCGTACGATCCTTCGACGGACCTCTACGACTATGCCCAGACGAAAGCAGCAACGATGAACTACGTTAAATCGCTCGCGAAACAGCTCGCACCAAAAGGCATTCGCGTCAATGCTGTTGCCCCGGGTCCGATTTGGACGCCGCTTCAGGTGTCAGGTGGCGCGACACAAGCAAAACTTGAGAAGTTCGGGGGACAGACGTCACTGGGACGCCCTGGTCAACCAGGCGAACTGGCGTCTATCTATGTCCAGCTTGCGGCGAGTGATGCGAGCTTTGCGACCGGCCAAGTTTATGGCGCGGCCGGCGGCACGGGTCAGCCATGAAAAGTGCGAGCCGGCCGCCAGCGGTTGAACGACGGGACGACAGATGGCCCGACGGCAAATGCGGCTCGCTGAAAATGAAGTCGCCGAAGATAAAAAGGTGGAGATTCCTGCTTTGCCGCACGGCCTTCGGTCAGCCGCCAACACTCGCCAGTTGCTCTAAAGCATCCCGAGCCGGTGCACTTGCGTGTAACGCGTCCACATGCCGCATAGGGAGCCCAAAACCTTTTTAGTCGGTCGACGTCACAAGTTACAGCCCGCCACATCGGGTCACCGAGCAAAACTGTTATCAATGTGATTGCGGCGGCGCTTGCTGCTCACGTTCGTGCTTCTTTGCTTCGTGGTGACCTATTGCGCAGCCAATGCCTGCACCCGCAACACCATGGTGGCCAGCGTAGTGACCCGCCGCTCCGCCGACTATAGCACCTTTGATACAGCCCTTGGCATCCGCCGCATTCGCAGCCACCAGGAATGAGATCGCTATCGCACCGCACAAAGCAATCGTTTTCATTTGAAAATGACCTCCATTCACCTCTCCATGAAAAATAAATTGGGAAGCAATTAGTTCCGCAGCAGCTCCAGGGCATTTACCGGCTGCGTCTGGTCGGCAACCTGGAATCGAGCACGCAGAGCAGAGCGAAGTCCCTCGGGCGATTCCGTTCACTGTTACGGCGTGTGCAGATCGATACAATCCACCGCGGCTCCACCCAAATGTCAGCTTAGAGCCCGAGGCGGCAATCGCCGGGCAGACGCTGTTGTGGCGATTGTTGCATGTCCGGGACGCGCGCGTGGTTAGCGCTGAAAAACGAGGACGAGCATCTAGGGGCGTCGATATCTCACCCTTGGCGCCCGGGCCTTAGAATCCGATCTGACACTACCGAACAGCACGGCTTGGCAAACTCGAAGCGCTGAACTGCGGCATAGTTCCTCAGTGAGCGCGCGGCCGTTCGATTTTGCTCAAAAAGGGAAAGACACTCGGACGGGCGACAATCCCAGGGACGGCACCGACCTGGGCAGGTTTATCCAAAAATCCTCGCTAACGTTCCCTAATGGAATGGCCATTCATTGAAAACTTGGCCCACCTGACCGACCAGCCTGTCTCGCCCGTCCAAGCCGTATCGGGGTTCTCGCACACCTCCCCGTCGTCGCGGCGATTCTCGGGCCCTCCTGTTGGCTAATTCTTCGAGTGAAGCCTGTGCGCTGATGCTTAGTGTGATTTGCACATGCTTGATTCGCGAACTGTGACAACTTAGTCGCCAATTGGTGATCAGGAAAACACGAGAGTAACCGGCTCCCGCCTCGGCATTTCAGCCGTGCAAACCGCCCATAAATACTTCGGTCGTCGCACTGCATCAGCAGATGCTCTCCTATAAACGATTTTTGTTCGAGGACAAGAGCAGGAACTGTCGCTGACGTCCATGGTTCTAAATAGGCGCGGAGGACGAAACGGACGGGGCGGCGAAGTCCTCTGCTTATGAGCGGGCTGAACAAATGACTGACATGCCAAGCGGCGGACGTAGAAGTCACCGGTCGACGTCTTTCCCGGACACCTCGGCGCGCGACGTTGTAGGTCGCGGCGAGGAGACCAGTGATGACCCGGTCCACACGGCAGCGCATCACGACCGACGAGGCCGGGGAGCGAAAACCCCCGCGCAGATACCGCCATCGGGTTGGAAGGACATTTTTTGGCGCATCTACGAAAATGTCCCGGAACACCGAATCTTCGCCATCGCGGCAGGTGTAGCCTTCTATGCGCTATTAGCGATTTTTCCCGGAATCGCTGCCGTGGTGGCCCTCTACGGCCTCTTCGCTGACCCCACTACGATCAGCAAGCATTTGACTGACCTTTCCGGCGTACTACCTGGCGGCGCGCTCGACGTGGTTGGAGACCAACTTCAGCGGCTCACGAACCAAGGTCATGCAGCGCTAGGCTTTACTTTTTTGCTCAGCCTCGCTGTCTCAATA
>Ga0126381_100007267_pt1 | contig 12311 bp, 8 predicted proteins | sample PanSoiMetPlot_28_FD_96465 | JGI IMG/M metagenome (GOLD analysis project Ga0126381, IMG submission 96465) | Tropical forest soil microbial communities from Panama - MetaG Plot_28 | ecosystem: Environmental > Terrestrial > Soil > Tropical forest > Bulk soil | place: Panama | collected 2016-02-17
ACGAGATAGTTCAGTTCGTTCGTGTCGGTGCAGCCACCCGTCCACGCGAACCCTTCGCATCGGTTGACCGTGCGTCCGCGCGCGTCTTTTTCGACAAACGTCGCGTCGCGCGTTTTCTTCACCCAGCGGGCGACCTCGTCGACCGCCTTGTCCCACTCGATGTCCTCCCAGCGATCCGATCCCGGGCGGCGCACCTGTGGCTTGAGGAGCCGTCGATCGTTCAGGATGTCCTGCTCGAGCGACGCGCCCTTCGGGCACAGTGTGCCGCGGTTGATCGGATGGTCGGGATCGCCTTCGACGTGCACGACCTGGGGCACGGCGTTCTTCGCGCGGTCCCCCAGCGTGTGGATGATGACGCCGCAGCTGACCGAACAGTACGGGCAGGTGCTGCGCGTCTCGCTCGTGCGCCCGATTTTCAGCGTCTTCGCCTGCGCGTAGACCGGCGCAACGTCGAATCCGAATGCCGACAGCGCAGCGCCACCGGCGATCGAGCTGCGAATAAATGTACGGCGAGAAATGTCCATCGGGACCTCACCTCGCTTCGCGAGCGAGGAGCTTACCCCGCGAACTCAACAGTGTCTAGACGTGTTTCGTGTAAAAACGCTGCAAACACCGCGGAGATACGTCCGGCTGACCACGCCGCGAAGTCGTCTCCCCGCATAGGGCAGCGCGTGGCGATCTTTTCCCAAACGGTTGACTGTGAACTCGGTGTCCGACCAGAACACCACCAGGTCCGCGTCGTAGCCAACGTCGACGCGGCCCTTACGTGTCAGCCCAGCAACCTGCGCCGGCGCACGGCACATCCAGTGCGCGAGCTGGTCGAGCGTGCAGCCGCGCCCGTGCGCGACCGTCCAGGTAGCCGAGAGGCTCAACTCCATCGGCGTTAGACCACCAGAAGACACCGCCTGAAGGAGGCCATGGGCAATAGCCGCGCAGAGCAGCTCGCGGTCGGCGCGTCCAGGGATCGGTGGAGTGCACCGAAACCGCGCGCCCAGCCCCGGCAGCTCCTCCGCGGCGAAATAGAGATAGTGCGGACAAGTCCCGGCACTGATCGGCAGCCGCGCCGCGCGCGCGTGAAACAACGGCGCCAGCGCGTCAGACGATGACAGGTTGAGAATGTGCGTGGGCGTCCGGAAGGGGCGGCCGGCATCCAGGAGCGACGGGACGGCCTCGTCCTGGGCCGGTACGATTCGGGTGGCGCACGCGCTCGCGTCGACAATCGTCGTGACACCGCCGGCCGCGGCCGTGCGCATCACCGCGTCGGCGTCGGCGCTCGCGTCCACCTGAATGTCGACCACGCCAGGCAGAACAGCCGCATCGCCGGCATCGTCCAGTGGACATCCCGGTGGCACGTCCTCGAAGTCGAGGACGCCGACAATCTTCCCGTGCTTGACGTGAATGGCCGCCGCCCGCGTGCCGCGCTCGGAGACGACGCGGCGGCTGCGGATGACGAGATCAGGTGCCACCATCTCAGAGGCCGACGAGGTTGAGCTCGATCTTCTCGTAGCCGTGCTCGCGCGCCCACGCATCGAGCGGCGCGGCGGCGATTTCATCGACGAGCGGATCGGCAAGACCGAGACGACCGAGGTCGATCGTCTTGATGTAGCGGCGGCACCGCTGACACGCGTCGACGCGCACGTGTTCGAATTCGGGCGCGCGAAAGTATCCGAGCTGCTTTTCGTCCTGTTCCCCGCACGACGGACACACCACGCGCGCGAACGGCCATGTTGCAAGGCACGTCGCGCATTGCAACAGACGGCTGCCGCCTGCGTCGGGAGCGCCAGCTTCGAGGACCGAGACTTGCGGCGCGCCGCCGCAGCGCGGACAGCGGTTCGCGGCGATGGAGGTGTCATGCGCGAGCGCAACCCCGCGATCCTGCAGCCACTGGCCGTACGGCTGCAGCATCGCTTTCGCGAAGAACGCGCCGTCAGACCGATCGCGCCAATAGCGTGCGAGCAGCTCTTCGGTCGCCGCGGCGTTGTCCTCGATCAACGCGCGCGCCGCCGAGGCGAGCGGCGCGGGTCCGTGCTCAGCCACGTCCCGGAGGATCGTCGATCGGCGCGCGGCGAGCACGGGCGCATCGCGAGCGACGTCGCCCGTCAACGATTCCCCATCGAGCGATCGGCAGACGTCTCGCTGACACCGCAACAATCGGGCGTAGAACGTCACGAGCTGCGCGGCGGGGCCATCGATCGACGCGAGTCGATCCGCGCGCCGTATGCGCCGGTCCCAGATATCAGTCGAGTTGCGCATCGATGAAATGGTCGACGACAGGTTCATCCTCGAGGTGCTGTCGGACTTCAGTCGCGACGTCGTTATCCGCGCGCGTAAATCGTTCGTGTTGCCGGATGTGCTCGGCCCACGATGTGACGAGAAACACTTCGACGAATGCATTCTCGTGTTCGACGTCTCGAAAGATGCCCCACTGTGACGCGCCGTCGCGACGCCGGATGAGGCCGAACGCATCCATCGCCCGAAGGAACGGCTCGACTCGGCCCGGCAACACCCGGTAGCGCACGGTCACCAACGTAGCCCGGTTCTGGACCGCGAACGCCGTGGGATCGGGAATCGTCGGCAACCGCCACTGGTTCCACGGCGTGGTATCGACGGTTGCATCGGGCAACGTCGCCACGGCACCGAGCGCAATCGTGGCGATCGTGCACAGGCCGGACAGCAGGAACGTATGCGGTATGCCAATCCGCGTGGCGATCGCGCCCCACATCGCGCTGCCGGCGGCGAGCCCTCCTTGAAAAATCAGAATGAATATCGCCAACACCCGCGCGCGCGCCCAGTCCGGAGCCAGGTTCTGCACAAGCGCGCTGATCAGTGAAATGAACGCGAGCCATCCGCTGCCAGCCACCAGCATGACGAGCACGAAGAGGAAGAGACTTCGCGCCTCGCCCGCCGCGATGATCATCGCGCCGAGGAGTACCACGGCGCCCGACGCAACCGTTTCGAGCGGCCATCGGCCTCGAGCGGGCTGCATCACGACGGCGCCGAGTATCGCGCCGACACCGAATGCTCCCAGAAGCAGGCCGTACACCGTCGCCTGAGCGCTCATCGCCCGCGCCACGGTCGGCAGGAGCGCCAGCAGTGCGCTGGCCGCGAACATCGTCAGACCGGCCCGAATCATCACGAAGCGGACGACGGGCGCGTAGTGCACGTAGCGAACGGCCGCAATCATCGCGCCGCTCACGGTCTCGATCGGCGCGGTTTGTCTGCGCGCGACGCGCTTCCAGCGCGCGATCACGAGGATCACGCCGGCGAAGGACACCACGTTGAGGACGAACGCCGTGCCGACTCCAGCCACGACGATGATGACACCCGCCAGCGCCGGACCGGCCGAGCGCGCGAAATTGAATTCGATGCCGTTGAGCGCGGAGGCTGGCGCGAGATCCGCTTTGCCGACCAGTTCCGGAAGGACCGCGCGCCACGTCGGCGTTTCGAACGCATCTCCAGCCGACAGCGCACACGTCAGGATCAGCAGAAGCCATGGCGACATCCGGCCGGCGATCGTCACGATGGCCAGGACGGTCGCGACGCCAACCATCCAGTATTCGCACGCCAGAATCAGCCTGCGGCGATCGACGATGTCGCCCAGCGCCCCGGCGGGCAGCGCGAACACGAAGAACGGCAACGACGAGGCCGTTTGTGTCAGCGCGACAAGGGTCGGGGTCGCGCCGAGCGACACCATCAGCCACGCGGCGCCGACACTTTGCATGAACGTCCCCATGTCGGACATGAGGTCCGCGACGAACAGGCTTCTGAAGATCGGAATGCGGAGCGGCGCCCAGAGACTCGGCGGCGCCGCGGGAGCGATATCCGCCGGCATCACCGCGTAATTTACTCGCGTCCCGCCTCTGCGACGAGCCTTACTCACATCTCCTGTGCTCAGCGCACGTGTCTGGATTCGACTGCGGCGGAGACGACTTGCTGCGCCTCGGTCAAGATCGTCTCGAGATGCGCCTGGCTATCGAAGCTTTCCGCGTAGATTTTGTATAGACTCTCGGTCCCCGACGGGCGGGCTGCGAACCATCCGTCGGCGGTCACGACCTTGATGCCGTCGATGGGCGCACCGTTTCCTGGAGCGCGCGTCAGTTTCTCGAGAATCGGCTCTCCGGCGAGAGTCGATGTCGTGATCGCTTCAGGCGACAATTGCCGAAGCGCAGCTTTCTGCGCCGGACTCGCCGGCGCATCGAGCCGCGCGTAACGCGGCGTTCCAAACTGTGCGGTCAACTCGGCGAAGTGTTCGCTCGGATCTTTGTCAGTCCGCGCCGTGATCTCTGCCGCAAGCAAGTCCATGATGAGACCGTCTTTGTCGGTGGTCCAGGCCGTCCCGTCCCGGCGCAGGTAGCTGGCGCCAGCGCTCTCCTCGCCGCCGAAGCACAGCGAGGAATCGAGCAGTCCCTGCACGAACCACTTGAACCCGACTGGCACTTGATAGATCGTCCGGTCGAGGCCGCGGACGACGCGATCGATCATGCTGCTCGAGACGACCGACTTGCCGATTGCGCTGCCCGAAGGCCAATGGCTTCGGACCGTCAACAGATAGCGAATCGCGACCGCAAGAAAGTGATTCGGATTCATCAAGCCGGAGGACGCGGTGACGATCCCGTGTCGGTCGGCATCGGGATCGTTCGCAAACGCGACACGGTACTCGCCCTTGATGCCGATGAGGCGCGCCATCGCATAAGGACTGGAGCAGTCCATCCGAATCACACCGTCGTGGTCGACTGTCATGAACGAGAACGTCGGATCGACGATCGGGTTGACGACGGCGACGTCCAGACCATAGAGGGCGTTGATCGGCTCCCAATACGAGCACGAGGCGCCCCCCAACGGATCGACACCCAGCGTCAGCTTCGCGGCACGAATCGCCTCCATGTCGACGACGTTGGCGAGGTCGTGAACGTACGGCAGGACGAAATCCTGCTCGTGGGTGCTCGCGGCGTTCATCGCTGCCGTAAAAGGCATCCGCTTGACGTCACCACTCCGACCTGCCAGCAGCGTGTTGGCGCGCTCTTCCACCCAGCGAGTGATCTCCGTGTCGGCAGGACCGCCGTTCGGCGGGTTGTACTTGAAGCCGCCATCTTCCGGAGGGTTGTGGGACGGAGTAATCACGATTCCATCGGCGGCATGCGCATGGCGGCCGCGGTTGTAGTCGAGGATCGCGCGCGAGATGACGGGAGTCGGCGTCACGCCGTCATCGCGCTGGATGATCACGTCAACGCCGTTGGCCGCCAGCACTTCGATAGCGGTTCGCTGGGCCGGCGTTGAGAGCGCGTGCGTGTCTTTGCCCATGAACAGTGGACCGTCGATGTCATGAGCGCGTCGGTAGTCGCAAATCGCCTGCGTGATCGCGAGGATATGCGCCTCCCTGAACGTGCCTCTCAGTGAGGAGCCGCGATGCCCGCTCGTCCCGAAGCTGACGCGCTCGGCCGGATTGTCCATGTCGGGCACACGTTCGAAATACTCACGTTCCAGGCGCGCAACGTCGACGAGTAACTCCTTCGGGGCGGGCTGGCCAGCGAGCGGAGAAATGTGCACGCGTTCAGCGGCGGAATCGGCCATGGATGTCTTGACGCATTGCGGGGACCGAACCTCACCTTACACCCGTGGTGAGTCTCGCGGCTACGCGATTCGTCGCACGGAACGCGTGCGTTGACGGTGCTGGAAGGTGCCGCATCCATGTCGGCACTCGAAATAGTCCCATTGCTCCTGGTGCTTGACGCTCACTCCCCCGACGTGACTCTTCACGTAGGTCAACGGCGCGTCACAGACGGGGCATACCAGCAGCGGCGGCGCGACCGGCGGCGTCGTCGTATCGCGGCGATCGAATGTGTGACTGAGCATCTGCCGCCGCGCGACGCTGGCGCGAGACCGATCGAGGAAATCGTCCGCCTTCGCCATTTGGCCGACGGCCTTCGAGCGGACGAGGCGCGACCGTGCACGCGCAGCCTGGGAAAGGGACAGCAGACGAGCGATTTCTGAACCCAGTCGATCGGGGAGAAAAGGCTTGGTCAGGACGGCGTCGGCGCCGGCGGCTTCCGCGCGTCGGATGTCCGACGCGAGTGCGTCGGCGGTCACCACCACGATCGCCATGTCTTTTGTCTGCGAGTCTTCGCGCAATACGCGACAGAGATCGAACCCGCTGATGCCCGGTAGCCGAGTCTCGGTGACGGTGACGACCGGCCGGAGGCGTAACGCCTTGACCAGCGCATCCCGTCCATCACTGGCCTCGTCGATCTCGTATGCGGAGCGCTCGAGAAATTCCGCGTACATCCGGCGCGTATCCGCGTCGCGATCGACGAGCAGTGCGATCGGCGACGGAACGTGTTGCGTGAATGGCCGCTGAGACGTGGGCATCACGACGCCGCAATCCTTTGCACATTCCGTGCACGACGGCGCCGGGAATCGCGGAATCCTCACGCGAAAGAACCTCCGGCATTTCCGACTCGAAACGCTGCGCTCAGGTCATCGCCGCGGCTGCGTCGGAGCGCACAGGATCACAACTGAACGGCCTGATCGACCTGATCGTGCGGACCCGGCGTCGATGGTCAACGCGACCGTGTCGACTTCTTCTCGTCGTGTTTCAGCTGGACGCGAACGCATAACGTCGCGTCGCAATCGAGGACGCTGTAGAAGGCACCGCGCTTGCGCTTTTGCGGAACGGAAGCGCAGCGATGGCTGGATCAGCAACCGAGCGTCATCTGCGGGAAGACATCAATAGCTCTGGCCGCCGAGTGTCGTGGTTCCTACGCGATTGCCGCCGTGCCCGGGGTACCCAAAACCTCGCGCTCCGCCTGAAGCCAATCGTCGAGATCGTGGCCGTCTTCACGGCCTCGCTGGAGAAACAGTTCGAATGCGCGCGTGGCGATCTGCTCGCGCTGTCCGCGCACGGTAGAGTCAATCTCCGCCAGCGCTACAGTAGAAGGAAACTGTGTGATGCTCTTACGTGATGGCATGGGGATGCGCTCCTCTTTTGTCGAGCCCGGCGCACCACTGAACGTAGGTCTGAATGGCTTCGCGTCAAGTGAGCGGTAACGGATGTGCCAGCAGGGGTTGCCGGGCCGTCATTTCAGATCTGGCGAATCGCGCGGACACGTCGAGGGAAATCCTTGTCGTCGTAGTGCTGCCGACCCGCGTCGGCGAAGTCTATGTGATGTGCCATGTCCGCTGTGGCCTGGGTGGACGCCCAGTAGCTGAAGTTGTCCAGTGCTCCGGTGTCGACAAAGTGGCCGACACCCGCGGCTTTCAGGTTCCTGTGCATGAGCGCGAGCTCATCACGCGACGGCAGGAACCAGCCGCGCACGCCGCTGACGGAGAGGTTCGCGCAGAGCGCCGCGGCCGCGGACGGATCGGCGCACGAGGCGACGATGTCGGCGGTGTTCTGTTTGCCGGCGCCCACCGCCGTCCCGCGCGCGCCCGGCACGGCGCGGCGGAAGCACCCCCACGGCGCGCCAGCGCTTTGATCGAACGGTGCCGCCTCGAGATAACGCCAACCGTCGCGCTCGTAGTTCGGGTTCTCGTAGAAGATGAAGCCTCCGGAGGGACCGATGTCGCCGACCGCGAACCCTGACATCGGCAGCCAGACGGACATTTCCGCCGCATCGCGATTCGCCCACAGGTGGTAAGGAATGAGAGTGATCGACTCCGCGGCATCGGGATGATCGAACGATGCTGCTGAGCCTCGAATCAGCGACGCGCCGCCGTAGAACCCTTCGACAACCTCTGCGGTCAACGTCGCGCGACGATCGAATTCGAGATTCAGGACGGGTACGGCGGCGTCAGGCCCCTCGAGACAATACACGACCGGGCCCCGCTCGATAGCCACGCGGCGGCGCGCTTCGCGCACGCGATCGTCGGCGACGACGCGGCGCACCGACATGGGGAGATCGATGTCGACACGGTCGCCGTTCGTCCAAACGCGATCGAGGGACACGTAACCGTCGTGGCCGATCGGCGCGTCAACGGTCGTTTCGTTCAGACGAACGGTCGTGCGACCGTCGAGCGAGTCGCCATAGCGATAGAGCGTGCCGGGCACCGGCTGATTGCGAGTCCAGCCAGGAATGCGCAGCTTGATCGTCGCGCGAACGTTGTCCGACGATGAAATACGCAGCGCGGAGTGCCCGTCCCACGGCATCCCGCTCGTCATCGCGAGCGCCAACGTTCCACCGCCAACCGTGAACGACGTCTCGCTCGAGACGTACAGGTTCACATAAATGGAGTTCTGGCGGTCCTGCGCGTAGATCAACCCCGGCATGCCCGCGAGGAATCGCACGAGGTTCGGCGGACAGCACTCGAGCGACGCGTGCTGCCACCGCGTGTCGCGGCCATCGCCTGCGCTCGCGAGCCGGTTGACGTAGAAGAATCGATCACCGCTCGCCGACACGCCCGACAGCGCGTTGTTGTACATGCCGCGCTCCATCACGTCGATGTAGCGGCTGTCACCCGTCGCGAGAAACAGACGGTGATTCAGCGTGATGAACATCAGCACGGCGCACGTCTCGGAGTACGCCGAAATCGTCGGCAACACATATGCTTCGCCGAACCCTTCGTTACCCGTTGTCCCGACGCCGCCCGTCACGTACATCTTCCGCGTGACGATATCGGTCCACATGCGCACGGCAGCGTCGACGTAGTCGCGCAATCCAGTGAAGACGCCGACATCGACCAGCGACACGAGCAGCGTGACGCAGTTCACCGCGTGGCCGACCGCCTCCGTCTGTTCGAGCACCGGCATGTACGACTGGTTGTGGCGGCTGCGGTTGACCGAGTTCTCGAGGCCGCGAATATCGAGGTAGTGCTTCGCCAGATCGAGGTGCCGTCTGTCGTGCGTCGCACGATAGAGCTGAAGGCAGTTGATGGCGTCGCGCTCGCCTCCCGAGAACGGCGGATTGTTCTTGACGAAGTCGTCGTAGATCTCCTGGGCCGTCGCGATCGCGGGATCGAGGAGATCGCGGCGTCCGGTCGTGACGTACCGTGTCACCGCAACTTCGAACCCGGCGTTGCTACGCGTCCGGCGCGTCTTCAGCTGCGCGACGCGCGCTTCGACGCGCGCCTGCAGCGCCGGATCCGGGTGAGTTTTCAACGACAACATCGCGGCTTCGAGCACATTGCCGCGAAACCCGTCCTCGAGTTCGGTCAACTTCTCGACTTCGAACGGAATCGTCACACGCGCGTTGGTGACGACTTTCGGCTGCCAGAAGCGGTCGGTCAGTGCGACGGCGGAGTACGGCTGAGGTTGAATTGAATAGTCAGCTGGCTGATAGGCGGTGCTCGCCAGGCGAACGTCACGAACAGGTGCGGCTTGCTGGCCCCGCAACGGCGCGACGGCGGTCAAACCGACAGCAGCTGGCGCAGCCTTCAGGAAGTCTCTGCGCTTCATGCGCGTCAGTCTACCGTTTTGGACTCGCGGACTAAAGGGTCTGTGGAAGCAGACATAACGGCTCCAGAAGTCGTACGGGGTTCACCGCGTCCGGCGACGGCGTCGCCAACGCCTCGCGTTTTGCTGCGTTCGCACCATCGGCATCGGTAACGACACTGACGCGAACGAAATCGATCATCATCTGCCGCCGCGGTCGCCGCGATGCGTATAAGGGTAGACTGTCGCCAGCTCGGCTGGGCCCACGCGATAGGAGAGCGGCATGAGTGAACCATCTGACGTCACACGTCGAACAGCGATTCGCGTCGCCATTGCCGGCGCGGCCTCGGTCGGCATCGGTGTGGTGCAAGCCGCAGGTCAGGGAGCGAAGGACATGGAACGGGTTCAAGGAATTGGCGGGTTCTTCTTTCGCGCCAAGGATCCCAAGACCTTGGCCGCGTGGTACGAAGCGAATCTTGGCGTCGGCGGCGTCCCAACCAGCTACGGAGCCCAACCGTGGCGGACCGGCGCAGGAACAACCGCCTTTGCACCGTTCAAGGAGGACACGTCGTATTTCGGCGATCGGCGGTTCCAGTGGATGATCAACTTCCGCGTCGCAGATCTCGACAAGATGGTCGCCCAGCTTCGCGGACGAGGCATCTCGGTGGACGTCGATACTCAGGCCTACCCGAATGGGCGTTTCGCCAGACTGGTCGACCCTGAAGGCAATCCGATCCAGCTCTGGCAACCGGACGGCAAGGACGCAGGCTAGATTTCACAGCCGCGGCGGCCGTCCGGTTTGCGCAACGAGCTACCGCGGTTGTCGTGACGAGCGCGTCGCGGGCGTGCCGGGCTCGAGCGTCAGCTTCTCCTCGGTCACGGACTCGATCTTCGAACGGCTGAAGAACACCGGGAAGTAGTTGCCGCGCGCCCAGTAGTCGAACAGATCGCGGTAGTGCGGGCTCTCGGGATCCCCCGACTCGCCCGGGTTGTTCATGCCGACCGACGCATCCCAGTCGTGTGTGTCCGCGATGATTTTGAACGACCCGCCCGAGGTCTGGTTGTCGGCGTTGCCAGTCGCGTTGATCGTGTAGCTGTCGCCGCCACGCGGGAACGGGCCAACGTCGAACTTCCCTTGCGCGGTCGCGTTCACGGCCGGACTGAGCGGATGGTAGATCGTCGCGTGATGATAATTCGGCTGGCCCCAGCGCCAGCTGTTCATGTCCGGCCCGAGCTTCTTCGTCAGCTCGGCGATTGCTTCGGTGAGACTACGCGCGAGCAGATCGTCACGGCCTTTCGTCGGACTGGCGCCGAAACGACCGTCGGGTGCGCCCATCCACTCGATGATCCTCGACATCGACACCTGACCGACGAAGGCCTGATCGGCTTTCGGTACAGCCACATCGCGCACGTTCGCCATCAGCCGCCGCTGGAACATTTCGTAGATGCCGGCCGGCACCGAGTCGGAATCGAGGCTGAAGTCCCATGTCAGCAGCTGGCCGCGCGCCTTCTCCGCCGTCGCGTCGGCGAGCGGGATCGTGCGCAGGAACGGCACGAGGCTGCGCGCGGGAATCGAGAGGACGTCGTTCTGCAGCCGCATCATGTCGGGCACCGAGACGAGATGACCGGTGGCGAGCACCTCGGTGATGCGCGACACACGATACGGATCCGTGCCGGTATAGTGCAGCGCGTTCGGGAATGGATACCCGAGCGGGAACATGTAGTTGTTCGCGGTCGCGATGAAGTTCTTCGGCGGGTTGAGCGCGTGCGGCAGCGCGTTGATCGGCAGAAAGCCGCTCCACTCGTATCGCCCGTCACCCGGCACCGGCACCAGGCCCGACCAGTTGGGCCGCAGCGGAGAGATCCCGACTGCCTGGTAGCCGATGTTGCCGGCCCGGTCGGCCCACACCATGTTCTCGGACGGAATGCGACTGTAGGTGCACGCGTCTTCGAACTCCTGCCACGTTTTCGCCTGGTCCATGCGCAGGCTCGCCAGGTACGGCGCCGATCCGATCTGCATCCAGGCGGCGCGGAGCGCGTACGCCTTGTGATGAGCGGCGTCCTCCTTCAGCACCGGTCCGTGGCGCGTGAACTTCAGCTCGACGGCAACCGGCGCCTGCCCCTTGACCGCAATCGTGTCCTTGACGATTCGCATGTCCTCCCAGGCGCCTTCGTACTTGTACTGATTCGGGTTCGACGGGTTCGTGTCGTAGACGTACAAATCCTCGGCGTCGCCCCCGAAGATCGTCAGGCCCCATGCGCCGTACTCGTTGTGCCCGATCGAGACGCCGGGCAGGACGGGCTCGCCGGAACCGATGACGTCCCAGCCGGGCGCGACCAGGTGCACCCAGTAGCGCAGCGAGGGTGCGCTCTGCGTCCGATGCGGGTCGTTCATCATCATCGGATAGCCGAACTGCGTCAGGGCGCCGCCGACCACCCAATTGTTGCTGCCGATGTCCTCCTTCCGCTGGCTCAGCTCGAGCGCGTCGGGACCGTACGGCTCCGCGACGAGCGCCTGTGCCCGCTGGTCGCTACGATACGACGTCGCGATTTCGTCGGGCACGAACCGGATCGGTTCGCGGAACGCGTTGTACAGTTCGAGCACTGTGCGATCGATCAACGACAGGTCGACGGCCGGATCGGGCGCGATGTCGGGATCGTTGTAAAAGCCCTCGATGTCCTTGACCTTCTCGACGCCGAGCGCGCGCACCGCCTGCGCGAGGTTCACTTCCTGCTCGACGTTCGACAGCAGGCCGTTGTGCCGCGAGATGACGACGGCGGGCGTCCAGGGCTCGGGTTTGATGCCGAGCATCTTGAATTCGATCGGGAGGGCCGACGGGTTCTTGAGCGCTTCGGCGATATAAGCATTCACGCCGTCGACGTAGGCGTCGATGATCGCCTCGCCGTGCGGGTGATACCAGTTCAGCTCGGACTTCAGGTCGCCGCG
>Ga0126381_100007268_pt1 | contig 12311 bp, 12 predicted proteins | sample PanSoiMetPlot_28_FD_96465 | JGI IMG/M metagenome (GOLD analysis project Ga0126381, IMG submission 96465) | Tropical forest soil microbial communities from Panama - MetaG Plot_28 | ecosystem: Environmental > Terrestrial > Soil > Tropical forest > Bulk soil | place: Panama | collected 2016-02-17
AGGGTCATGGGGTTTTGATCTATGAGCAACAGGAAGGGCGCGGCATTGGACTGATGCCCAAGCTGCAAGCTTATGAGCTGCAAGACTCGGGTCTAGATACGGTAGAAGCCAACGAGCGCCTCGGGTTTCAGGCCGACCACCGCGGCTTCACTCTCCCGGCAGAAATTTTGAAGGCGCTTGGAGTCGAAAAGGTGAGATTGCTGTCCAATAATCCGGAAAAAGTATCTGCCCTCGAACGTGCCGGGATCGAAGTGGCGGAACGGGTTCCCTGCGAAGTCGTGCCAAGCGCTCATGCCCTGGAATACGTGAAGACCAAAAAAGAGAAGCTGGGCCACCTCTTCTCGAAAGGGCACTCTTTCTGAGGGGCACGCCATTCGGCATAGCCGGTCACGAGTCCATTCCCATCCTTCCTATGCCGTAGACTATGCCCGCGCCGCTTCGAGCACGGCTCTTCGAGCATAGAGACGTATCATTTCACGCCGATACTCAGGTGTGAGCGCCGAGGTGGTCAAGGGTTTGGCGGCGCGGGCGGCCAGCTCTCCGATCGCTGCTGCTAGTTCGCCGGGCGTGGTTGCCTCCTGGAGCACCGCGGCGATTCCTTCCACCAGCGTCGGAGCTGGATTCACGGCCGTAAGGGCCAGCCTAAGGTCCGCAATTTCGCCGCCCTGCTGCTTGATTGCCAGCGCGACGCCGGCGAGAGGATAGTCGATCGAACCACGAACCCGCAGTTTGCGGTACATTCCGCGATACTCGGCTGAGCGCGAAGGGAGATATACGCGGCTGATCAGTTCGTTCGGTTCGAGGCGGCGATACAGATCGCCTTCGCCGGTGTAGAAGTCCCGTAATGGAATGCGCCGCGTACTCCGGGCACTCATGATTTCCAGTTCAGCATCGAGGCATAGCAGCGCCGGAGGCGTGTCGCCAGAAAACACCGCCCAGCACTTCGTTCCCCCGGGGGCAACATGACAGAGATTCCCATCCTTTTTAAGACAAAAGCCGCACGACTTCCTCCATGCGAGCGACTGGTTGTACCAGAGACAGCGAGTGTCCAGGCAGATATTTCCCGCGATCGTTCCCATGTTGCGGATTACCGGAGAGGCAACGGTCTTGGCGGCCTCGGTCACGAGCGGATAATGTTGTCGGAGGTAGTCCGAGTGCTCGATGTCGCCGAGAGTGGTAAGCGCGCCGATCTCAACGCCGTGCACGCTTGCTCGAATGCCCATGAGTTCGCTGATACGACGCATATCGAGAACATACTCCGGCAGAAACAACCTTTGCCGCATCGAGGGAAGTAGGTCGGTGCCGCCGGCGAGAATTCGCAAATGGTTGGCCTTCTGATCGAGCATGGCCAATGCCTCAGAGAGCGTGCGCGGACGCAAAACCGAAAATGCGGGCAAACTCACGTTTCCCCCCTCGAGAGCGGCCAAATCCCTGCCACAGGCGAGCCATCGGCTGTACCGGTCAGAATTCTCATCTTGCTTTCATCCGATCGAGTTCGTGCCGCTTGGGTCCTTTGCCTTTGTAGCAAAGGGCGCCTCCGTGTTCGCGGAATCGCGAGGGGGCCGTGGGGTCAATACCTGCGGTGAGATTCAGCGGCTTCAACTCCTTTTTTGCGCGCAGAGCGGCAAGCACCCGCTCGGGCGTGAAAGGCGATTCATGTAGGCGAATTCCCACCGCGTCATAAATCGCGTTCGCAATAGCCGGTATGGTGGCCGCCAGCGCACCCTCGCTACACTCTTTGGCCCCAAAAGGGCCTTCGGGATCGATACTCTCCACCAGGATGGCTTCGACCTGGGGCGATTCGACGGATGAGGGGCTGCGATATTCGAGCAAACCGGGGTTCATCAGCAAGCCGTCTTTCCAAATCATCTCTTCCGAAAGTGCCTGTCCCATGCCCATCCAAACCGAACCGATAACCTGCCCTTCAACGGCTACCGGATTCAGGGCTCTGCCGCAATCATGCGCCGCCCAGACTTTGTGAGTCGTGACCTCGCCACTGTCTTCATCCACACTGACTTCTGCTACTTGCGCAGAGTAGGAATAGGCTGGCGAAGGTCCGACACCGGCGCCTTTGTGGGTGCCGCCGCGCGCGTCCGGCGGAGGAGCATAGGCGCCGGTTCCCGTAAGTGCGCCATGGTAGTCAATCGCCGTCACCACGGCTTCTTCAAGGCTCATCGATTCCGGGGTAGTTTCCCGCTCTTGGCGCTTTTGTTGCAGAGATCCACGAAGAATTTGGCCTTCAACCCGACCGGCAACGGTTGCCCGCGGACGGTTTGGGCTGGCGCTGGCACTCAGATCTGGCCTGCATCCCGCGCGATATACCGAGTCTTCCCTAAAGATCAACTCTTCTCGCGAGCAGCCCATTTTCTTGGCTACCGCCTCGGCGATCAGAGCCTTCACCTGTTGCGCGGCTCGCAGGGTTGCATTCCCTGCCATGAATGTCACCCGGCTGGAGTACGAACCTATATCGATGGGCGTGAGGTCCGTATCGGCGGCAATGATCTTGATCCTTGAGAGCGGGCAGCCCAGCACCTCCGCGGCAATCTGCGCGGTCATGGTGTCAGAGCCCTGGCCAATTTCCGAGGCACCGGTGTACACCACGACTCCCCCGTCCCGGTCAATTTTGATGTTTACCGTCGAGTGCGGCATGTCGGAACGGATGATGGAATTAGCCGCCCCGCTTACGTAGTGGCTGCAGGCAAGACCCAGACCACGACCTCGCGGTAGGCGGCCCTTGCGCCGCGTCCACCCGGAGCGTGTCACGACTTGGTCGATGCATTCTGGTAGACCATAGCTCTGCACGCGTAGCCCGTTCACGGTGATCGAAGGCGGCTGGAGCAAATTGCGGCGCCGGATTTCTGCCGGGTCAAGGTTTAGATCGGCCGCAATCTCGTCCAGTTGGGACTCAAACGCGAAACGTACATTGACCGTGCCATGTCCGCGCATAGCTCCACAGGCAGGTTTGTTGGTGAGCACGCGGTAGCCGTCGTATTGAATATTGGGAATGTCGTAGAGCGCCCCCAGCAGAGCTCCCGAATAGAGAATCGTTACCACCCCATAGGAGCAGTACGCGCCTCCATCCTGAACTACCCGCGCCTGAACAGCTACGATTCGGCCGTCATTTTTCGCCCCTGTCTTTAAATCGATAATGGTGCGAGGGCGGCCACGATGGGCCCAGAAGACTTCCTCCCGCGTGTAGGTGATCTTCACCGGCCGCTTCGCCTTGCGGGCAGCCACGGCGGCAACGATTTCAAGTGGAATGACCTCGCTTTTACCACCAAAGCCACCCCCGACCAGCGGCTTGATAACCCGAATCTGTGACATCGGCATCTCGAGAACCAATGAGAGCTTGTGCTGCAAATAGTAGGGGACCTGGGTTGACGACCAGACGGTGAGACGGCCTAATCGTCCGGATTGCGGGTCGAGGTCAAAAGCCGCCAGCGTCGAATGTGGCTCGATCGCGGCGTGCGTCACTTCATTAGCCAGAAAACGCGCTTCCCTCACCACCTCACACTCGCGAAACCCCTTCGCCGGATCTCCAAAAACGTGGTGGTACTCCTTTTCGATGTTGTGAGGCTTGTTTTCATGAATCGTGTCCCGCTCGGCTTTCATGGCCTGCTCCGGGTCGAAATAGGAAGGCAGGAGTTCGTATTCCACATCAATCAGTTCGAGAGCCTTCTCTGCCGTGGCCTCATCGAAGGCCGCCACGCAGGCGACGTTATCCCCGACATAGCGAACCTTGTCGACAGCCAGCGCATGCTCATCGTGACCGACGGGCAGAATGCCGTAGGCGAGAGGCGCGTCTCGGCCAACCACAACCGCCACCACTCCCTCGAGGCTTTCCGCCCGGCTGCTATCGATGTTCTTAATCATTGCGTGCGGATGCGGGGAGTGAAGAATTTTCCCGTAGAGCATGCCGGGAAGAGAAAGGTCGTCGGTGTATTTGCCGCTGCCAGTGGTTTTGGCGGCGGCGTCAACCATGGGAACGGATTTGCCGATCACAGAAAAGTCGCTCATCGCGCACGCTCCTGGTTCTGTTCGGCGCGAATGGCGGCTCGAATGGCCTGATACATCTGACTGTAGCCGGTGCAGCGGCACAGATTGCTGCTCAGGGCTTGGCGAACTTCTTCCTCGCTGGGGTCTGGATTGTTCGCCAGAAGATGCTTCACCGTCATGAGAAAGCCGGGCGTGCAAAAGCCGCACTGTGCCCCGCCCCAGTCGCCATAGGCCTTTTGTATCGCCGCCATAGCGCCTTCGGCACTTACGCCTTCTACGGTCGTGATCTCTTGGCCTTCGCAACTGACGGTTAGCATGGTGCAAGAAAGCATGGGCGTGCCATCGAGGAGAACCGTGCATGCGCCGCAAGAAGAATCGTCACAACCACGTTTCGAGCCGGTTAATTCGAGCTCTCGCCGCAGTGTATCGAGGAGAACCTCGTTGCCTTCGCTAGCGAGCTCATAAGAACGGCCGTTAATCCGCAGTTCGATTAGTTGCTTCTTCAAGGTCTACTCCCGTTCTGTGGTGCTCACCCCGGCAGGTACGCTTTGTGCGACATTCCATTGTCTCAGTACAATGGCACCTTCGGATCGATGCTTCGCGACCAGGCATCGATCCCGCCGGCCATGGATTGCGCCCTGTGAAATCCTTGTTGCCGAAGCCAGGCGGTTACATTCAAGGAACGCACGCCGTGATGACAATAAACCACGATGTGCCGGTCGCGATCTAGTTCTTGAGGCGCACGCGCGGGGATCTGGCCCATGGGAATGAGTTTGGCACCATCGATATGGGCGGTCTGGAACTCCCAAGGCTCGCGCACATCGAGCAGCGTGTATGACTTTCCTGGTTGTCCGATGTTTTTTACCTCTTCGGGGGTGATTTCGTAATCCATGGTTTCTCATTCCCTGTCTGAACGGCGGTAGTACACCGAGTCGAATGCTCGCACCCAAGGCAGATCCCATCGGAGCTCAGAAGCCAAAGTCGGTGGCCGCGGCATACGCATGTCGTTTGACTCCTAAGTCGCTGATTCGCCCGCTTCCGATCCGCTCGCGATAGGCATGCCGATCCCGTACTCCGTAGATCCAGCGCTCGAGCCAAGCATCACTTCGGTCCTTCGTCTTTGTCTCCTCATGGTACTCACGAAAGAAACGGTGATCGCGGTTGTAGTGCCCTTGGACTGGAGATGGATGAGCGCCGTAAGGGCACTCGACTACGGCGCTAACCAAAAATCCTGGAATGGCGGTACGGTTAGGATCGCTTGAGATCACACTCTCGTCGACGATTTCCTCGGCCACGACAATCACCCGCTTGGCCGCGCGCACTCCCTCGAGCATCACCCCAAGATTCCCCCAGCAATGTGCGTTGCCTTCTTGGTCGGCACGCTGCACGTGCACGATGGTGAGGTCGGGATGTAGTGCACGCACCGCCCAAAGCTGTTCTTTCGGCGAGAAGGGGGAGAAGACGGGATAAAAGAAGTGGTTGCCCTTGGCCGTATCGCTGCCGAGGGCGGTGCGGGTAGGAAGGAAAGGGACGCCCATGGCGCCGGCTTCTAAGGCAAGCGCTAGCGCGAAATTCGTCAAATTGAACACTTTCAACCCATGTTGCTCAACCGCGCGCCGAAAATTGTAGGCCGAGCCCATCATCACATTCCCGACCCAGGCGGCAATGACCTGCTCCACACAGCCGGCCGCAATCAATTGGTCGAACAGGATGTCGGAAATCGGGCCGATCACGGTTAAGCCGCGTTTCTGCTGGCGAATGATCTCATGTCCGGCGGCAAAGGGAATCATCTGTTCCATTTGCAGGCCGAGGGCAATGGAGTTACCGTCAGCGACGAAGCGTCGAATCGCCTCCTCCATCGGCAGGAGCTTAGGCATAGGGCGGTCCTTCAGTTAGCCGGCAAATACGAATCCGGGAATAGCACAGGGGCTTCCTCGACGTCTCAAAATCCTGCTTCTCGATCCGACACATCGTGGTATTTATCGACCCATCCAGCGAGGTTCGCGTTTCTCTAAGAAGGCTCGTATTCCCTCCTGCGCGTCGTCGGTTTTCATCAGCTCGCTGAGATAGATCTTTTCGGCTCGGGCTAGACCTTTATCGAAATGCGAGGCGTCCCAAACGTAAATTGCTTTCTTGGCAAGCGACAGACTCATAGGACTGAGTTCCATGAATCTTCGTGCGGTGTCATTTACGCGCTGTGCGAGTTGATCGAGCGATACGGCGGTTTCATTGGCGAGCCCTGTGGCTGCGGCTTCCCTCCCACGGATGGTGCGGCCGGTAAGGATCAGTTCGGTCGCACGCTTGTGGCCGACCATAACCGAGAGCGCTGTTGCCGCCACCGGCGGAAAACATCCCAGTCGGATCTCGGGAAAACCCCACTGAGCGTCCTCAGTTGTGTAAACCAGGTCGCAAACCATGGCCAGTTCTGCGCCGCCCCCTAAGCAATGCCCGTGAACTGCGGCGATGGTAACTTTTTCTGTGCTAACCAGGGAGTGCACCACGGTATGAAACTTGTCTAGCATGGCCGTGACTTTTTCCGGAGCGTGGGCAGCGACATCGACTCCTGTGCTGAAGCACGCTCCCGCTCCGCGCAAAATCACTACCGAGGTTTGTGGCTGGGTTCGAATTTCCGCTAAAGCCGAGGCCAACTCTTCCATCAGGGGAATGTCAATGACGTTCAAAGGTGGATGGTTGAGGGTGATATTGGCTACGGCGCCCTCTAGGGCCACCGTAAGGCGCTCAAATTCGTGTGTGGCTACCCTGTTCACCTTCGATTCACACTGGCACACTTTTTTCTCATGCTAGCGATGATTTTCTCGCTGGAGCGGTCCAGAAGCCTTCTTTGTCGTACTCGCGAATGATCCGTAACTCTTCCTGAGAGGGCTCGGGCGTCTCTTCGACCCTGGGCGAGACCTTCAGTTTCCAACCCGTGTTGTTGAGGACGTCTTCGATGTCCATTCCTGGGTGAACCGAGTGCAAGTACGCCTCGTTGTCCTCTTGAAAGCGAAGAACCGCCTTGGTAGTGATCACCGCCGATGGCCCGCCACGTGGCAGGCCAGCACGCCTCCTCCAACCCACGCCATCACCATAACCTGGGCTAGTCAGAAACGAGACCCGCTCGGGTAAGCGTTCCGCCCGGTGTTCCAGCAAGACGACAAACCGATGCGCGAGCGATGCAATATCGCATGCTCCGCCGGAACCGGGGAGACGAACCAAGCCCGTGGCTCCGCGCACTTCGGTGGAGTTGAGATTGCCGAAGCGGTCAACCTGGGCTGCACCTAGGAACCCGAGATCTACCCGACCGGATTGCAACAACGCCATGACCGCGATCATATCCAGACACTGCGTAGCCCGGTAAATGTTAGGAGGATCGGCCATGGTATAGAGCAGCTCGTCGGCTGGAGTGGCGCGGACGACTCCGTTCTCAAATAAACCTACGGCTTTCCGAGCATGGGTCTTTTTAGCCACCAGGAAGGAAATTAGGGGCAGACGCATGCCCACGAACACCACTTCGCCATCTCGAATCTCGCGCGCCGCCGCGGCGACCATGAACTCATCGCAGGTATAGCGCGGGGGCGCGACGGGGTTCGAACCGACATCTAGCACGGCGTGCACCGCCGATCGAGAAGCTCTATCGCAGGCAGGAAAGCGCTCCTACTAGAGGTTAATCGCGGATTTTCTTGGCTCGGCGATGGTCGCGAGCGGATCGCGCGCGTTCTCCTTAGCCACAATCCAATTCTTCTCATTGAGAATGATTTCGAGCAGCAGTTTTTTATCATCCGCGATGGGCAGGAAATTAGTTAACTGCTCGCGGTACTCCTTGTCTTCTAGTGGAATTCCACTCTCCGGATGATACTGTTGTCCGGCCCAGCGTCCAATGGCGCGGTTGAACTTGATATCGGGCGCGTACAGCTTGGGCTCACCCGATTTCAGGACGTGGTTGAGCCGCTCGATCAAACCTTGGACCTCTTGTCGATACAAGTGCCGGTTGTAATCGTTGAGATCATCGAGATCCGCTTGCTTCGTGTTTGCCGCCTCATCGTAACGCCCTTTGATTCCCCAGACGTAGGCCCAATGTGCGGAGGAGGAATGATCGGTGCCAAAAAGGTCGTAGGAGCTTGAAATCCACTTATTCAAGTACTTCTGAATGAGCCATGCGGGTATAACCCCAGCCTGGACGATGCGCCGCAGTCCGTCGTTTCCCGTACCCATGTGGAAGGCCTCTTCGCGCAACATGTAGGACATCGAGCGCCCCAGGGGGGCAAAAGCGGAGTACTTCAGCATTTGCAGCTGGAACTTCCCGTCGCGATCGACGAAATCAGTGTAGGTGAAGAAATCCATCCAGTTATCCACGTCCACGTTGAAAGCGCCCAGCAGGCGCTTATTCTCGAAGGCTCGCCGCTCGAGCATCTTTTGTGCTTCCACCTTGCCGGAGTAGCCGAAGAATTCAATCAGCAGGGCGCACATCTGCCAGCCATGACGCATTTCTTCGATCATCACGCGAGTAATGGCACGTCGATCCCATGAGGTGGGAGCGGTTTCAAACAGATACCGCTGCTGCTCGACGCTGGCGAATTCCGTGTCGCCCTGATAGACGATGAGATTCAGGAGCGCGTCGCGAATCTGCTGGTTCGGGACCTGACGCAGATTTTCCCACTTCGGCCGGCCCCTGTAGTGGCCGAACTGGATTTCGTCCGTTTCGATCGCACCAAATAGGGTGTCGAATTTGAAGCTGGAGATTTCGTCTCGATCGACGCCGATTTCTTTCCTCCACTCGTCGAACAGACCCACCCAATCACTGAAAGTTCCGATTTTTGCCACTTTGCCGGGCATCTCTGAATCCTTATCTCGCGGGGGCCCCCGCCGCACTTATGGCCCTAGGCCCCACAGAATCGAGGCGCCCCGGGCCCAGAGAAGCTTATTTGGCCTTGAATTCTGCCGGCCTCTTCTCGACGTAAGCCTGCAAACCTTCCTTGGCGTCTTCACTCTGAAACAGCAATTGCTGATTCTCGCGTTCCAAGGCCAAGGCCGTCTCAAGCGGAATCTCCCAACCCGTCTGTACGGAACGTTTGATGCGTCCCACGGCTCGAGCCGCTTTGTTAGGCGGACAAAACTGGCGCGCGTACTCAAGGACGTTCTCCCTAAAGTTCTCACGCTCGTAAATGTCGTTGATGATCCCCAGCTCCAGCGCCTCTTCAAAGGAGTAGGTATTGCCGGTGACCATCAACTCGATGGCCTTGCTTTTGCCCACCAAGCGCGAGAGCCGCTGGGTTCCGCCGGTGCCCGGGAGAACGCCCAAATTGACTTCCGGTAACCCAATTTTTCCCGCATCTTTGCGCGCGATGCGAAGATCGGCGGCCATGGCGATTTCCAGTCCACCCCCCACGGTGTGCCCGTTGAGAGCGGCGATGACCAACTTCGGAGTGTGCTCCAGGCGAAGCAAGGTCTCATTGGCGTGCAGGCAGAAGTAATACTTGAAGGTGGGGTCGACGCTAGCCAACATCTTTATGTTGGCTCCGGCGGAGAAGAACTTCTCTCCGGCACCGATGAGCACGATCACGTAAACATTATTGTCCATACGCGCCCGGAGAATGGCATCGTCGAGCTGCCGGTTCATTTCATAGGTGTAGGTATTCGCCGGAGGATCGTTCATCTCGATGACGGCGACGCCGTCGATCACGCTGTAATTGATGAGTTGCCTGGTTGTTGTTTCGGTCGCCGGGGGCACTGTGGTTGCCATGCACTCCTCCTCAAGCGATGCTCATTGCATCATTGATTCCAGCCGGCGTCCGCGTCACCGGCACACGAGTTGGCCGAGCGTTTCGCCGTTGCCGCGCCCCTTGGGAGACACGGCGGGCGATTCCGCCAAAGAAAATGTTACCCATTTCCCGCGCCAAACGCCCTGCATCACCGTCCAGCCGCGGGTTGTACCAGGTGTAGATCCAGTTCATCATGCCAAACAGCGAAAGCACCGCCGTGCGGCTGTCAAACTGCAGCTTGTTTTCTCTTCTATACTGATCGAGTAAGTTGCGGCAGATACGATAGTACTCCCGCTTAAGCTCCGCAATCTCTTGACCATACTCCGCCGTGAGCACCTCGTCTTCGTGCGAGAGTACCTTCACGGCATGTTGGTGCTTGAGAAAGTATTCCAGGTGATTGGAGATGAAAGCACGAATGCGCTGCTCGCAATCATTGCTTCGAGCCAGCCGTTCGCGAAGATGCTCGAGAATGGCCGTGAAGCTCAGCTTTTGGATGAGATAGAGCAGCCGCTCTTTGGTGCCGAAATAGTGATACATTCCCGCCAGTGACATGCCCGTGGCGCGGGCAATGTCTCGCATCGAAGCACCTTCATATCCTTTATCGCAGAAGACTTCGGTGGCATGCTCCAAGATCTTCGAGAGCTGCTGATCAAAGCGGGCCTCGGTTATCGCGGCCAAACGAGAGCTTCTCATTCGCAAAGTCACTGGCCCAATCAATGGCTCCGTTCGAACGTTCGTTCGCATCACCGAGTATACGATGGCGGGGCTCGGATTCACAATCCCACCTCTCAAACTTGATAGAGGAAAAAATCGGGGTGGCAGCAGTTCGGATTTCCAATACGAGAGAGACCATCCCTAAGCCGTCGAACTTAGGTCGGTGCGGCACGCCTGCGTCGATTTGAATGTATCCGTGCGCGCTTGAACACGGTTTCGACCCTGTTCTAGCGTCTCATTCCTGTTCGAGTACACCGAACGACAACTTGAACGTGGTCCAGATTAGAACGTGAGGCTCTAGAGAGCTATCCATGTTAGACCGTGTCCGCCGGCATCACGACGGTTCATGGCCTTCGGCAATACATAATAGTACTTGGCGCGGGTAACCGCCTGCGCTACGCTTAGGGCGACGCCGCGGAGTAGAAGGAGATATGCGATGAGTCCAGAAGCCGCCCCAGTACAAACAGTATTGTCCTGCTCCCAATGCGGACGGGCGCTCGCGCAATCTGACTTGGTGCAGATCGCTGGAAACTGGGTATGCGCCGAGTGCAAACCTGCCTTTCTGAGCCGGGTGATGGCGAGCGGCGCCGCTGGGGCATCAACATGGCGCTACGGCGGATTCTGGATCCGTTTTGTCGCGCGCTTCATTGACGGCTTTGTCCTGATGGTGCCCGTCCTGATCTTCGCCGCTTCGCTCATACCAAATCTGTTCCGCGCGGCGGCTAGGGCCAGCCAAGGGCCCAACCCTGCGGTAGCGGCCTACAGCGTTAGTTTGTTTCTGGTTTTTTTCCTCGCGGCGGCTTGCTACGAGATTTCCATGCTGAAGTATCGCAGTGCAACTCTCGGAAAGATGGCCTGTGGGATAAAAGTCGTCCGATCCGATGGTCGCGGTTTGGGTTGGGGCGTATCCTTTGGGCGCTTCTTCATGTGGAATGTGGTTACCAGCGGCATCCCCTATTTGAATTTCGTCCTTATGCCGCTTAGCTCGATCATGGCGGGGGTGGACGGGGAGAAGCGAGCGTTGCATGATCGGGTGTGCGACACCCGGGTGGTCTATAGATAGAGCATAGCGTGAACCTTAACACCAATCTCTTCACTCCTGCTTCTACCGACTCCGGCCCGCTGGGTTCTTCGACAAGCGCTGACCCGACTTTGTCGCCTGCTGGACCAGGAGCTGTCCCCTGCCCCAGTTGCGCCGGGGATATACCCTCAGCTGAGCCGAATACAGAATGGCAGACCTGCCCTTACTGCCAGACGCGGTTACAGATCCGCGTCTGGCCAGTGGTTCGCCGGAGCGGCAATGCAGCGACGGCGCTTTCCGATCAAGCGACATGTTTTTTTCATCCCGACAAGGCATTTCAGGCTTGCTGCAAACGGTGTGGCCGATTTGTGTGTGCGCTCTGTGATTTGCAGCTGGGAGCGGAGCACGTTTGCCCCACCTGCTTCGAGCGCGGGCGCGCCGATTCCGGTGCGGAGGCTGGCAACGCGGAGTGGCGGTATCGCGATGTGCTCTATGATTCCATCGCATTGACAATCGGGTGGGCTTGGATTCTCTTTTGGCCCCTGATGGTGGCCGCGATCCCGACTGCGATTATCTTGCATGTGAAGTATCGGAAGGCGCCGCGGTCGTACTTGATTCCGCGGTCTGGGTGGCGTTTCTGGGTGGCGTATGTGGGGCTTGCTTGGGTTCCACTCTTGTTCGCCAGCTTGTTTTTCCCACATTGGATGGCAGGGAGGCACTGATTGAGAAGTGCTTTCCGCAAAATATCGCGGGTTCCCGGCCTAACTGGCGGCACCAAGTGGTACCTGAGTGAGGACTGTCTGCTGGCCGCGAAGCGCATG
>Ga0126381_100007270_pt1 | contig 12311 bp, 7 predicted proteins | sample PanSoiMetPlot_28_FD_96465 | JGI IMG/M metagenome (GOLD analysis project Ga0126381, IMG submission 96465) | Tropical forest soil microbial communities from Panama - MetaG Plot_28 | ecosystem: Environmental > Terrestrial > Soil > Tropical forest > Bulk soil | place: Panama | collected 2016-02-17
ACGGCGAGGCCTGTCCGGAGGACCCGATGGCGGTAACGCGAAGCTGGACGGCACCGGGGTCGGCGCCGATCGTGATCGCGGTGAAAAAACAGAGGCCGCCACGGAGCCACTGGCTGGCTCTGGTATGCGCATCGGTGCTGGTGGCGTGCGGGTTGGGGATGGTCTTTGCGGCCAAGACACGCAGCTTTGGCGGGGCCGGGCGCCTGGTGAACGTGAATGCGGTTTCCAGCCCCCAGGAGCTTCAACCGCTTCTGGAAATGTATTCAAACGGCGAACAGCGCGCGACAGCGGCCGAAACTTTGTTCAATTTTTTGGCGCGTAACCGGCCGCTGGCGAACGCGGGAACGCTGGCGCGAGTGAAGCTGGGAGATGCACCGCGGCTTCCGCTGGCGCGCATCAAGCCGATGCTGATGGTGCGGACGCCCGGCGAATTCACCGATCAGTTGCTACTGTGGAGCGCGGTGTATTTTGCGGGATTCTACATGGTGGCGCTGGTGTGGCGCTTCGCGTATTTCCGGGGCGATCGCGCGCTGCTGCCGGCGCTGCACCTGCTGACGGGCATCGGATTCATTTTGATGGTCAGCATGCGCGATCCGCTGCGCGACACGCTGGAGTTTCACAAGTTTTCCTTAGGCGTGGTGATGGGATGCGGGTTGCTGGCGTTGGCGGCGATTCCGGTGTTCGATTACCGGCGGCTCTCAGACTGGTGCTACACGCCGCTGTTTGCAGCGCTGGCGCTGTTCGGCCTGCTACTGAAGTTCGGACGCGGACCGGCCGGCAACGATGCCAAGGTGAACCTGGGTCCATTCCAACCGGTGGAGCTGATCAAGATCCTGCTGGTGATCTTTCTTGCCGGATATTTTTCGCGGAATTGGGAGCGGCTGCGCGATCTGCGGGAGAAGCGTGTGTTCCCAGGGTTCTTCCGGCGGATCGGGCTGCCGCGGCTGGAACATATCGTTCCGGTGTTGTGCGGCACGGGCGTCGCGCTGGTGATGTTCTTCGTCCTGAAAGATTTGGGGCCGGCGCTGGTGACCTTCTTTGTGTTCCTCACGCTGTTCGGAGTGGCGCGCGGGCGGCCTGGGCTGGCGGTGGCGGGTTTGGCGCTGATGGTGGGGTCGGTGGCCGTGGGCTACCGGATGGGACAGCCGCACACGGTGGTGGAGCGGATCGATATGTGGCTGGCGCCTTGGGACAACGACGTTCACGGCGGCAATCAGCTGGCACACGCGATCTGGGCGTTTTCGACCGGCGGGCCCTACGGTTCGGGACCGGGGTGGGGCGACCCGGAGATGATTCCCGCGGGCAACACCGACCTGGTGCTCCCGGCGATCGGCGAAGAATGGGGATTCGTCGGTGTGGCGACGGTGCTGCTGTTGCTTGGATTCCTGGTATCGAGGGCGCTGCGTGCCGCGGCTCGCTCCGACACTTATTTCGGATTTTTTCTGGCGCTGGGGCTGGGGAGCCTGATCGCGTACGAGATGCTGCTGATCAGCTCGGGCGTGCTGGGCGTGCTGCCCCTTTCGGGAGTGGTATCGCCGTTTCTCAGCTCGGGGAATACGGCGATGATTGCGAATTTTGCGATTTTCGCGATCGTCGCGTCGGTGAGTGGAGCGGGAAGACAGAAGACAGAAGACAGAGGCCAGAAGGACGTGCTGCGGCGGTCGATTTGGGCGGTGAAACCGGTAATGGCGGCTGCTGCGACAGTTCTGCTTTGCTTTGCAGCGCGGTATCAGATTTTTGACGACATGAATTATCTGGCGCGGGATGCGCATACATTTGAGCAGGATGGAATCAAGCGGGCGCAGCATAATCCGCGGATGAATTCGATTGCGCACGAGATTCCACGCGGAGGGATTTACGATCGCAACGGGGTCCCGTTGGCGACTGGAAGCTGGGAGGAACTCGAGCGGCACAGGGCGGAGTATGAGGCGTTGGGCGTGCCGCTGGATTCGATTTCGCGATTCGAGACGCGGCACTACCCGTTCGCCGCGGCGACGGCCCATCTGACGGGGGATCTGCGAACGGGCGAGAATTTTCACGCGACGAATGCGTCGCTGGTGGAGCACGATTTGAACGCGATGTTGCAAGGATACGAATACTCGGAGTTGGCGCCGCTGGTGCGCTACCGGCATCAGCCGGGAAATCCGGATTTGGCGCGCGTACTGGCTCGCAACCGCGACGTGCGGACGACGATCGATATTCGCCTGCAGCTCAAGGCGCAGGAGATTCTGCAGCGGCGGTTGAGGGAAGCGGGGGAATCGAAGGGCGCGGTCGTGGTGATGAGCGCGGCCACGGGCGACGTGCTCGCCCTGGTGAGCGCGCCTGCGCCGGAGCCGCCAGGCGTGCGGCAGACGGCGCCAACCAACGATGAGTTGCTGGACCGGGCGCGTTACGGCGAGTATCCGCCGGGCTCGACGTTCAAGCTCGTCACGGCGATCGCGGCATTGTCGAAAGACCCGGCGCTGCGGCATCGGACCTACGTGTGCCATACGCTGCCGGACGGGCGCGCGGGCAATACGATTGCGGGGTGGAACCGTCCGATTAAGGACGACGTCGGCGATCACGCCCACGGCACGCTCGACATGGAGCGCGCCATCGCGGTGTCGTGCAACGCATACTTCGCGCAACTCGGAGTGCACGACGTGGGATCGCAATTGCTGGCCGATACGGCAGCGCGGATGGGAATTTCCACCGGCGATCTGCGCGAGCTGCGCCGGGCGCTGCCGTTCGCGGCTTACGGGCAAGGGCCGGTGCTGATTTCGCCGTTCAAAATGGCGCGCGTGGCGGCGGCGATTGCGGCGGGCGGGCACATGCCGGAAGGAAGATGGGTGCAGGATGCCGGCAATGCGCGCACGGACGCACCCGTAGAGGTACTGCCGAGTTCGCAGGCGGCGTTTATTGCCGGCGCCATGCGGCGCGTGGTGACGGAAGGGACGGCTCGAGGTGCTATGTCGGGGACGCCGCTTTCGATGGCGGGCAAGACCGGTACGGCGCAGTTGGATGAAGGAATGCCACACAGTTGGTTCACAGGGTTTGCACCCTATGACGGCGACGCCTCGCGGCGCGTGGCGTTCGCGGTGTTGGTGGAGCACGGCGGATATGGCGCGCGGGTGGCGGCTCCGATTGCGCGCGAGGTGATGGAGGCGGCGCGGAATTTGGGCTTGGTGCCCTAGGGGAACGCATGAGCATAGGCGAGTTTTTGGAACGATTCGGGCGCACCGTTTTCGAAGCGCCGCTGGGCGCGACACGGACGGGCGATCTAAAAGAGCCGCCGGAGCTGGCCGAGATCAGGCTGGCGGTGCTGGACCAGGTGCGGGAAAAGAGCTACCGGTCGGGCGGGCGCAAGGTCTTTCCGTATGATCTTCTGCGGGTCCATCTGCGCGGTCTGGAGGAGAGCCGGCGCGACGTCTACGCGGGCGGTTTCTTCCGGCGATACCTGGAACAGGAGATTGCGGGCGCGCTGCGCAATGCGGCCTGCCGCTATCCGGAGAATCTGCGGGTGGAGGTGGAGGCCGAAGCCGGCCTGCCGCCGCGCGGCGAATCGTGGCTGATGGTGGAAGCGATCATGCAGGCGCGGCCGGATGGGGAAGCGCGGCCGGTGGCCAAGCTGGTGGTGCGGGAAGGCAACGCTAACGTGGAGAGCATGGCTATTAACAAGGCGCGCATCAATATCGGCAGGGTAGTAGATGTGTACCGCGACCAGGGGCTGTTCCGCCGCAACGATCTGGCGTTCGCCGAGGACACGGAGATCAACCGCACGGTATCGCGCGAGCATGCCCACATTCGCTACGATCGCGTCAACGGCGAGTGCCGTATTTTTAACGACCGCTGGCAGGCGCGGGGGCAGACGGGCGAGTGCGGCATCTGGATCGTGCGCGACGGCATGAGCCAGGAAGTGCATCGGGACTCGCGCGGCGTGAGGCTGGAGCCGGGCGACGAGATACATCTAGGACGGGCGGTGCTGGATTTCGAGGTGGAGTGACTTGGTAGAGCAAGCCTCCTTCATCGCGGAGACGCGGGCAGCGGAGGCGTGGAGAAGATTTCGCTACAGGGGAAGCTTCAGGATGACGATGGGGTTGAAGCTGGTCTGTTTGTCGTCCTGGATGTTGGCCATATAGAAGAAATCAGAGCCGGCGATCACGCCGGTGGTGATTCCGTCGAACAACGGGTTGCGGCGCTCGCGCACTTCCATTTGTTCGATCGCGCGACGATCTCCAGACAGTTTGAACCGAACGACGCGCGGATTCATCATGCCGTTCTGAATGGCAATGAGCGCACCGCGGTGACAATATAGGCCATCAATAAACGCGAGGCAGATGCCGGCGGGGTGCGCGATCGGGGCCACGGCGTGTGTTTTCAGATCCACGAGCGTGATGCCGTCGGGAAACGACGATACAAATAGCAGGTCCGCTTTGGAAGAGAGCGCGATTCCGTTGGCGGAAGTGAATTTGCCTGGAAGCCTGGACAGATGGGAGGCGCCACGTGACAGGACCCAAACCGACGCGGCGCGAGTGTCGGTGAGATAGACATCGCCTTTGGGTGAGAAGGCCAGGTCGTTGAAGAGGTGGCCTGAGCCGGTGACGACGTACTTATAAACGATGCGGGCGGAGGCGAGGTCGTAATGAATCAGGGCGGACTCGCGTTCGGAGTTGTCCAGCAGCCAGAGTCCACCATTCTGCACTTTGAGGCCGACGACGGTTCCCAGGCCCTGTGCGAAAGGCGCACAATCGCCGGCCGGCGAGCAGCGGATCACTTTGCCTTTGGTCAGGCTGCCGAGGTAGAACTGTTTGCCGCGCGGGTCGTAAGCAATGCTCTCGGGCACGAGATCGCCTTCGCCGACGACGAAGGCCGGATGGCTGTGCGAGACAGACGGAGTGGCTTCGCGAACCGCGGACTGAATCGAGGCGAATTCACGCGTACCGCGCAAGGGAGCGAAGGCGGAATCGCGCGAGGGATCGAGGCCTGAGCGAAGGTCGACCGCTCTGCGTAGCCAATCCAAGGCCTCGGGCCACTGTTTCGCCGCCGCGCAGGTTTGACCCAAGAGGTACATGAGGTTGGCTTGATTTGGGGAAGCTCTCAGGAGCGATTCAAAGCGCGCGATCTCGGCTTGGAAGAGGGGACGGTCGGCGTCTGACAGGGGAATTGACGGCGGCAGTTGCGCGGCCGCGGGAGTGGAGATGAGGGTGAGCGCGAAGATGAGCCGCCAACCAGGCATACAAGTGTCATTCTAGCGGCGAGGCCGGATGCGATCCGGCCGCAGGCTGCCAGCCTGCTCCACAGAAGCTACTATTGAGATTTCATGATCGACTGGAAGCAGGACCCTCACCGGCGGTTCAATCCGCTGACGCGGGAGTGGGTGCTGGTGTCGCCGCACCGCACGGAGCGGCCATGGCTGGGCCAGGTGGAGACGGCGGTTGCGCCGGCGGCGCCAGAGTATGATCCGGAGTGCTATTTGTGTCCGGGCAACGCGCGCGCGGGCGGCGTGCGCAATCCGCCGTACACGTCCACCTTCGTCTTCGATAACGATTTCGCGGCTCTCAAGCCGGAGACGCGGCGCGACCGGTTCGATCGCGATGGCCTTCTGGTGGCGGAAGCGGAGCCGGGGATTTGCCGCGTGCTGTGCTTTTCTCCTAAGCACAATCTCACGATCGCCAACATGGACGTGAGCGACGTGCGGATTGTGGTGGATCGATGGGTGGAGCAGTATGAGGAGTTGGGTGCGCGCGAGAGTATTCGCTACGTGCAGATCTTCGAAAACCGCGGCGCCATGATGGGAGCGAGCAATCCGCATCCGCACTGCCAGATCTGGTCGAGCCTCGATCTTCCGAACGAGGTGGTCAAGGAGCAGGCGTCTCAGGAAGCCTGGCGACGCGAGCGTGGCGAGTGCCTGCTTTGTGCGTACGCGCGCACGGAGGCAGCGGCAGTGGAGCGCATCGTGGAACAGAACGAGCACTGGATGATAGTGGTGCCGTTCTGGGCGATCTGGCCGTTCGAGACGATGGTGATTGCGCGCGAGCACGTTACCGGAATCGACCGGCTGAGCGATGGCGCACGGAGCGGGCTGGCGGATATTCTGCAGCGGATCACAGCGCGGTACGACCGGCTGTTTCAGGTTTCATTCCCATATAGCATGGGATTTCATCAGCGTCCAACGGACGGTGGAGAGCATTACGAGTGGCACGTACACGCGCATTTTCTGCCTCCGCTGCTGCGGTCGGCGACGGTGCGGAAGTTCATGGTGGGATACGAACTGTTGGGCATGCCGCAGCGGGATATCACGCCGGAAGGGGCTGCGGAGCGGCTGCGGGCGCTGTAGCAGCGAGCCGCGAGCTGGGATCTCTGCGGCAGCGGGAGTTGTCTGGTCGCTCGAAGATGGAAGCTCGCGGCACGAAGCTGGCTCCGCGCTACAATCGCGGTTTATGAGCACACCCTTTCGGCTGGACGGGCACACAGCGCTGGTGACGGGAGGCGCGAGCGGCATCGGGGAAGCTACTTGCCGCGTACTGGCGCAGGCGGGCGCAGCGGTCACGATCGCGGACGTGGATGACGAGCGGGCGCGGGCGCTGGCGGCGGAACTGCCGGGTGCGGCGGCGCTGCGGCTCGATATCACGAATGAGGTGGAGGTCAGTACGGCGGTCGGGGCGTTCGCGATGCTCGATATCCTCATCAACAACGCAGGCATCGGGCTGGTGGGGAATATCGAGGAAACAGAGAAAGAGGACTTCGAGCGGCTGCTGCGCGTCAATGTGGAAGGCATGTACCTTGTGACGCGTGCCGCCATGCCGAAACTGCTGGCGTCGAAGGGCTGCATCGTCAATATAGGGTCGGTGGCGGGGCTGATCGGCGTGAAGCGCCGCTTCGCGTATTGTGCGACAAAGGGCGCGGTGGTGGCCCTGACGCGGCAGCTTGCGGTGGATTACGCCGGGCGTCTGCGCGTGAACTGCATCTGCCCCGGCACCGTACACACGCCGTTCGTGGAGGCGTACCTAGAGAAGTTCCACAAGCACGAGAAAGACAAGGTCAGACAAGAGCTGCATCAACGGCAACCCGTGGGCCGCATGGGGAAGCCGGAAGAGATCGCGCACCTCGCACTCTATCTTTGTTCCGATGAAGCCGAGTTTGTTACAGGAGCCACGCCCACGATCGACGGCGGGTGGACGGCGGCGTGACAGCCGGACTCAATTGTCAATCAGAGAATTATCCGAGAAAGGAACCCATGCGTAGCACCTGCACCACCGATTTCGGCAGGGGAACGCCGATTCTGGATGCGGATTCGCTGGCATGAGCGTCACAAAATGCTTTGATGGGTCCGTTCCCTGTACGGAACAGGAAACCGGCGGTGCGGCCGCAGCCAGGAACGTCGCAGCGCATCGTGGGGCTGTTCAAAATCTTGATCTTAGTACGGGGCTGCGCACCAGCAGTTGCGTGAAGCACCATGTAACTATTTTACGCCGGAACATCTTTTCACCCATAGAAAGTATGTTTCAAAACAGTTACAAAATGAGTACAGATTGGCGAACGGGGGTTAATTCGAGACCCGAACCAGTAATGATATGAAACATACACGCGCAGCCGCGATTGTCCATAGTGGAGGACCGACGCCGGTGCTGAATGCCAGTTTGGCCGGCGCGATCAGCGAATGCAGGAAGCGGCCGCACATCGGCAACGTTCTGGGGGCAAGGTTTGGAGCGCAGGGATTGGTGGACGGCGACTTTATCGAACTGGCGCTCTGCCACGATGCCGCCCTTGAACATTTGGCGCGTTCGCCCGGTTCAGTCTTGGGCTGTTCGCGACGCAAGATCGAAGCCGAAGAATATACGAAGGTGATGGAGAACCTGGAACGGCGAGGCGTTCGGTATCTGTTTTATACCGGCGGGAACGGTTCAATGGAAACCGCTCTGGCGCTCCACCGCGTGGCTCGCGAGGGCGGATTCGAAATACAGGCGATCGGGATTCCGAAAACCATCGATAACGATCTGGAGGGCACGGATCATACTCCGGGTTATGCATCTTGCGCGCGCTTTTTTGCGCACGTGGCGCGCGATGTGGGCGAGGACAATCGCGCGCTGCCGCCGCCGGTGGAAGTGATCGAGGTGCTGGGCCGGACGACGGGATGGGTCGTCGCGGCAACGGCGTTGGCGAGGCAGGACGAGGATGACGCGCCGCACCTGATCTATTTTCCGGAAAACGGGCTCAGCATCGAACGGCTGTGTGCCGATGTCGAGCGTATTTACCGGCGCGTGGGCCGCTGCATGGTCGCGGTTTGCGAAGGGCAGCGCGACGAGAAAGGCGGATGGTTCGGGGCCGAACTGAACAACCTTCCCGGAATGCGCGGCGTGCTGCCGGCGAACATGGGGCAGGTGCTGGCAAGGATGATCTGGGATCGGACTGGCCTGCGGACGCGGTCCGAGAAGCCGGGGCTGGCGGGACGATCTTGCGCACCTCTGGCGTCGGAAGTCGATCGAAAGGAGTCGTGGCGCTGCGGGGAAGCGGCGGTCCGGGCGGCAGTGGAAGGGCGGTCGGGGGAGATGGTGGCGATCCGGCGCGGCGCGGGTTCTGGTTACCGGAGTGAAATGACGACGGTGGCGCTCGAGCAGGTCGTGGGCGTCGAGCGGCGATTTCCCGCCGAGTGGATGGCCGCCCAAGGCAACGACGTAAGGCGGGAATTCATCGAGTGGGCGCGGCCGATCGTGGGGCCGATCACTGCGCACTGGCGATTATAGGCTCGCGCAAAGACCGAAAGCTTTGAAAGAAAACCTAAGGATGAAGGGCGTCGGCGAGGATTTTGATGGGGCGGTAGGCGGCCAGGCGGACGTCCGCAGATGGCGCGGGCTGCTGAGCCGGAGTGGGGCGGCCGGGCGGTTTTCCTAGGCGGTCGAGCTCGGCATGGAGCTTGGTGAGCCAGGCGATTTCGGCATCGCGGGCGGCTTTCTGCTCGGCAAGTTCCTTTTTGCCGGGCTTGCGCGGCTTCTTGTTTTTGGCATCGACGGGCGGAGCCGGTGGCGGAGTGAGATATGCGAGAAGCTTCAGGCCGGCATCGCCGAGCGCGGAGAGATCCTTCGAGAGAGGCAGAAGTTCGGAAAGGAATTTGTTGTTTTCGGCCGTGACCTCGAACGCGGAGTTGTTGGCGGCCCAGGTTTCGAACTGACGGCGTAGAAGGGCGGCGTCGGTGGTATCTGCGCCTGGACTTGCGACAAATCGTTTCGCGACGGATTCGAGCGCGCGCACCGATTGGCTCTCAGGCCGGCAGGCGTCCACAAAGCGATCGAGCGGCATGGTGCCTAGGGGACGGCCGCGGCGGCCGGTGCCGAGGCCATAGGCTTCTGAGGCATCCGCGAGCACACGCAGTGGGACCACGGGCTGATCGCCCGCCAGGCGGTCAAGCATCGGTTCGTAGTTGGCGCGGTGCTCTACGCCCGTGAATTGCAGATTGCGGCTGACAGGTTCCAGGCGCGTGTACATGGAATCGACGTCGGTGACGTCTTTTGCCGACCAGAGCCGCTCGGCGATGGCGGCGGTCCGCGGCCAGATGCGCGAGTCCACCGTTTCCTGGCCGACTAGCTCTGCCCACATGCACGCTTCGCCCCCCATGATGCGGGCGGCCTGCTCGGGTGTAAGCGCGGCCGCGTCGGGCCCACCCAGAGGATCGACACCGTAGTGAAGCGACGCGGGGCTCAGGTGGTCGAGATAATAGCCCCAGGAGAGAATGCCGCGGTAGCCCTTGGCCGCTGCTTCGGAAAGCGATTTCTGGCCGCGCCAGGATTGGATAACGGCGTCGGTTGGCAGCCCAGGGACCAGAATCTCGTCCCATCCGACCATCGTCTTGCCGTACTTCTGGACGATCTTCAACAGGCGCTGATTGAAATAAACCTGAATGGCCGCCGCGTTCGCGAGGTTGTGCTCCTTCGCGAACGTCTGGATGGCGGAAGACTGATTCCAGAAACGCGGGTTGACCTCGTCGCCGCCGATGTGGAAGTAGGGATCGGGGAAGAGCTGCACCATCTCGCCGATGAAGCCATCGAGGAAGGCGTAGGTGCTGTCTTTGGACGGATCCATAACCGAGGTCTGGCGGTCGGCGGTGGAGAAGGGTCCCGGCGAGGAGGCGAGTTCCGGGTGACCGGGAAACCAGGCACTGGTGTGGCCGGGCACGTCGAATTCGGGAACAACGCGGATGCCGCGGTCGCGCGCATACGCGACGATGTCGCGAACCTGATCCTGCGTGTAATAGTCGCCATTCGAACCCATCTGGTGCAGGCGCGGGTAGCGCTTGCTTTCCACGCGGAATGCCTGGTCCTCGGAGAGGTGCCAGTGGAGCACGTTTAATTTCACGGCGGACATGGCGTCGAGATTTCGTTTCACCACTTCGACGGGCATCCAGTGCCGGCAAACGTCGAGCATCAGGCCGCGCCACGGGAAGCGCGGGCGATCTTGAATGTGGACGCCCGAGACCTGAAAGCCGTTCGGGCCGGGCAGGATCAACTGGGCAAACGTGGCGAGACCGTGGATGGCGCCTTCGGCCGTGGCGGCGATGATGCGGGCTTCAGTTGCAGAGACGTCCAGCGCGTAGGATTCATCTTCGTTAAGCGTGGGGTAGTCCGGGCCGCCGGCGCAGTCGATCACGAGACGGTGCGCGTCGCCAGACGCCGGAGGAACCGGAGCGTAGATGATCCCGGTCTGGCGCGACACGCGGGCGAGAAACGCCTTGACGGCGGGACCGATGATGGCGCTGCCGGCACCGACCGTGTCCGCCACGAAGTTCGAATCGACGGCAAACTGGGCGGACCCTGGCTGAACGCGGACGGGAAGGGGCATCAGCGCGGGCCCTGAGGGCGCCCCGGAGGCAGCGTACGCAAACGGAGCGGCCGCGGCCAGAAGGATAGTGTATAAACGCATAGGTTCCTTTAAGTCCTCAGAATACCAAGGGTCGCCGGTGATAAAATCGTGCAGCAGGAGGGGGCATGTTCCGGTTGGATGCCGACCGCCCGGTGGAGTTCTGCGATGGGTGGAGGCGGCGCGATTTTCTCCATGCGGGCTCGCTGGCAGGGCTGGGGCTGACGCTCACCGACTGGTTCGGGTTGCGCGCCCTCGGCGCGACTGGCGGCGCAGACGTCAACTGCATCCTGCTAATGCTGATCGGCGGGCCGTCACAGCTCGATACGTTCGACATGAAGCCGAACGCGCCCGTCGAGATCCGCGGGCCGTACAAGCCGATCAAGACGAATGTAGCGGGTATCGAGATTTCGGAGAATTTTCCGCGCACGGCCAAACATGCCGACAAGTTTTCGCTGGTGCGGAGCGTCTATCATACCGCCGCGGCGGTGCATGATACCGGCCATCAGATGATGCAGACGGGCCGCCTGTTCCAGGGCGGCATCGAGCATCCGCACATGGGATGCGTGCTCACCAAATTGAGGGGGCCGAAGGAAGATGTGCCGGCGCACGTGCTGCTGCCGAGACCTATAGGCAACACGGGCGGCAACATGCCGCACGGGCAGACCGCCGGATACCTGGGCAAGGGCTACGATCCGTTCGTGCTGAACGCGGATCCTTCGGATCCGAATTTCAAGGTGCCCGATATGCTGCCGCCCGATTACCTCACTGCGCTGCGTGTCGACCGCCGGCGGAACTGGCGCGAAATGGTGGACAAGTCGGTGAGCGAGTTCGAAACATCGCCGGACGCACGGCTGCTCGACTCCACCTTCCAACAGGCATACACATTGATGTCGTCGCGCAAGGCGCGCGAGGCGTTCGAGCTGCATCGCGAGCCGGAGACGGTGCGGGAAAAGTACGGCATGAACCGGTTCGGGCAAAGCTGCCTGCTGGCGCGGCGGTTGATCGAGGCAGGGGTGCGGTTCGTTACAGTAAACATGTTCGAGACCGTGTTCGATGAAATCACGTGGGACATCCACGGGTCGAAACCGTTCAGTCCGATCAGTTGCTACCGCGACCTGGTGGGTCCGATGTTCGATATGGCCTATGCATCTCTGCTGGAGGAGTTGGCGGAGCGCGGCCTGCTGAGCAACACGATGGTGGTGGCTACGGGCGAATTCGGACGCACGCCGAAGATTAATCCGGCGGGCGGGCGAGATCATTGGCCGCAGTGTTGGACGATGTTGATGGGCGGCGGCCCGCTCAAGGGTGGAACGGTGGTAGGGGCGTCAGACGATATGGCGGCGGCGCCGAAAGATCGCCCCGTTACGCCGGCGGAGATTGCGGCGACGGTGTATCGCGGGCTGGGAGTGGACTTGTCCACGGAGTTGCCGGGTGCGCAGGGCCGGCCGATTCCGCTGGTGGACCGCGGCGTGGAGCCG
>Ga0126381_100007271_pt1 | contig 12310 bp, 6 predicted proteins | sample PanSoiMetPlot_28_FD_96465 | JGI IMG/M metagenome (GOLD analysis project Ga0126381, IMG submission 96465) | Tropical forest soil microbial communities from Panama - MetaG Plot_28 | ecosystem: Environmental > Terrestrial > Soil > Tropical forest > Bulk soil | place: Panama | collected 2016-02-17
CGTTAACCGCGTCCGGCCAAAACGGCCGCCTTCCTCCAGTATGAGCACTCGCGAAGATCCAGTCGTCTGCTTTCCGGAGGCCGACCCCAAAAAAAGGCGAAAAACACCTAAAGGTGAAACCGGGAACTTCAGTCGCCGGAACAAACCTTTATTTCAGAGTCTTGATATACGCCGCAACTTGCTTGGCGTTATCGCTGTTTGCGCCCTTGAACGGTTTGGTGTGTGGTGCTTTGGAGAGGCCACCCGCGGTGAGTATTTTCACAATGTCATCCTCGCTCAACAGAGGTTGTTCCTGGGCTCGTTTGCCTTCGGGATAGGGAATATATCCCGCCAGAGCCTACGAATTGCCATAGCGATGTCGCAGTACCCTTGGCGGATTTCGGATAGACGGAGGCAGGCGCTAGACTTCATGCCCCTCTCTTTCCCAGCGGTCCAGGATAGTGAAGAATTCAAGCAGCATACGAATGTCGTGCTCTTCCAGTGCAGTGGCGGAAGATGCTGCCCCACAGCATTCAGTCGTATGCAGCGCTTCGCGCTCCTCCTGTATGGCAGGGCTCTGCCCTGCAACCCGCCCAGTTTTAGGCTGAGATCGAAGCCCTGCTGCGCGGGACTCCGGACCAACCTCAAAAACACATGGACGAGCCGCTGGCTCTCGGCCAGCCGTCGCTGGAGATGTAGGCCGTCTCAGCCCCGGAACGGACTGGTCAACCGTTTCCCCGGATTTTGTTCCGACCGCACCCCGCTCGTCCATGTTGGCTATTGACGCATTGTGCAGCCGCCTTAACAGCGCGCTGCAATTGTGGCTGCCTAGATGCCAAAATAGGGGCGGGGGGTTTTGGCAGTTGGACGAGAAGACAAGAGAGAAGATCGTATCTTCGTTTGAAGACGCTGTACGTGTAGTCGGCGCACCGAGTTATGAAGAGGGAATGGAAGCTGTCGCCCGGCTAATTCGTTTTATGAGTGACGGGCTGGACAGCATGCGCACTCCCGATCAATTGCGAGCGACATTGGACAAACTACCACCCCTATCGGCGCGCGGAAAAATGATGCTCATGCTCGTCATGGCGAAGCTGCCTCAGTTGCTACGCTGGGGAATAAAAATGGTAGGTGAAGAGGCTACTCGTTCGCTGCCTGTCCCTAGCGGTGGTCGTCCCTGTGCAATGTGAGCTGAGAAAATTGAACAGGCTCTGGACTATGTTTGCAAACTACAGCGTCAAGGCGTGTCTCTCGAAGTAGCTAAGACGAGAGCGGGGCTAAAGTTCGGGTGTAGTCGCCGCACTATGGCGCGCCTCTGGGCTGCTCGGGGGAATCCTGCTGAAGATACCCCAACACCGATTGAGGCCCTCACGTCGCTTCTAGAATGAGACGCAATGGCGTCATTCTTCGTTATCTAGGGGTTAGCGTTTGCCATTTTCAGAATCAACTACTTAGCTGGGCTGTGGAGACCGATTCGCTTCGGGCACCCAAAAAGGGGTACCCATTGAGCATTCGCGTTTTCTGTTGTTTCCCCTAAATTCGCTCTTTCAGCCTCAGTCCGTCGGCTGCTCACTCGTTTTTTCCACGCCCGGTAAGCAAAGCTGCGTAACAGTTGAGCACCTGCAGCAGAGCGGGAGAATTGTTCACCCTTCATCATCCTGTAGCATCAGAGGGTCCGAAGAATCGTGCCGCGATCAAAAAGAGGGACGAAGCGAACTGGACGGCTCCTTTCACCCACCGCCTGGTTGTCGAGTCCTAAGCAATGCACCATTAGCCTTGTTCAACCTAGCACACTTGAAACGATTAGTATCCACATAGAAGGGATCTACACGACATGGGGCGTTATATACTCATGATCTGTTACATTTTGGGGTAACTCCTTCTGTTCCCCGCCAGTCAATACATGCGTGAACAGAATCATAGTTTCGATCTCCCGGAACGGTCGGGTGACAAGGATCCTGGTGGCGTCACTGCTCCTGCCAAAGGAGACAGTTCGGGTGTGCACCCCATTGACACGGACCAGATTGCAATCAATCTTCCCAAGGTGCTTGCCGATCTCGAAGCTAATTTGGCGGATTCTGATGCCACGTTGGGCGGCTGGAGCACGCCGCCAAAGCCTTCTCCGGCACTGGTCTCCAATATTCAAGTCAGCACACTAATTCTCCGGCCAGGAGACGTGCTCGGGAATCGCTATGAGATCCTCCAACTCCTCGGCGAAGGGGGTATGGGAGCGGTTTACCGCGCACTGGACCGCGAACTTGACCGTCAGGTGGCTCTTAAGCTGATAAAGCCGGAACTGGCTTCGAATCCGGCAATCCTCGCCCGCTTCAAACAAGAACTCCTGCTGTCTCGCCAAGTGACACACCGGAATGTTGTTCGTATCTACGATCTGGGTGACGCGGATGGCGTGAAGTTCATAACGATGGAGTTCGTCAATGGGCGCGATCTTCGCGCAGTCATGCGCGAAAAAGAGAAGCTCTCTCCCGAAGAAGCAATAGAGATGATGCGGCAGGTCTGCCAGGCGCTCGACGCTGCTCACAGTGTGGGGGTAATCCATCGCGACTTGAAACCGCAGAACATCATGCGTGAGGAGGGCGGCCGGATCCTGGTTATGGACTTTGGCCTTGCCCGGACGATGGATGGTGACAGCATGACCCAGACCGGAGCCCTCGTCGGCACGATGGAGTACATGTCGCCGGAACAGGCTCTAGGTAAGGAACTGGATCAGCGCTCAGATATCTTTACGGCGGGATTGATCCTCTACGAGTTGTTGACAGGCAAGATGCCGTTCAACGCGGACAGCGCTGTCGCCAGCCTCATCAAACGAATACAGGAACGGGCTACTCCTGTTTCTGCTCATGATGAAACAATTCCGGGCGCGTTGAACAGCATCGTCAGCAAATGCCTCGAGCCTGATCCAGCATTGCGCTACCAGAGCGCCCGGGAAATGCTCCGGGATATGGACGCATGGCGCAACAGTCATATCAGCGTTGCTCCCACCGTCCTGCGCGGCGACGTCAAGCGGCCACGGTTCAGCATTTCGTGGCCTGTTATGGCTGGCATTGCGGTTTTGGTTGTTTTGGCCATCGTCGGTTACCTCTTTCGGGGAGCGCTATTCTCGCCCAGAGCAGAAAAACCGCCTCCAGCTCTTTCCCTGGCGGTGATGCCGTTCCAGAACGCCACCGGCGATTCGTCATGGGATTGGCTCGGATCGAGTCTGGCCGAAATGTTGAGCACCGATATCGGACAATCGGCTCTTCTGCGTAGCGTATCTCCGGATCGCGTCCAACAGGTTCTCCACGACCTGAGAATCACGCCTACCGCCATTGTCGATTCCTCGACTCTGTCCCGCGTCGCTGAATTTACTAGCGCCGATACATTGGTCTACGGACAATACACCCGGCTCGGAGATCAAATCCGTATCGACGCAACCTTGCAAAACCGCAAAAACAATCGCACCGTCCAATTGGAAGCCGAAGCGTCTAGTCAAAAGGACCTCTCAGGGGCGGTAGATCGGCTGTCCGAATTGATTCGACAGAATCTGTCGCTTTCTCCAAATCTCATAAAGGAGTTGCAGGCTCAATCTTTCAAGCCCACCTCTACCTCAATGGACGCATTGCGCGATTACAACGAGGGCCTACAGTTTCTACGGCAGGGGAATGATCTGGAAGCCCAAAAACGGTTTCAATCCGCGACCAACGAAGATCCTCAATTTGCAGCTGCTTACTCACGTCTGGGCGAAGCCTATTCTACGCTGGGATACGATAATGAGGCTGAAGAGGCGGCACGGCGCGCAGTAGAGCTGAGCCAGAACCTTCCTCTGGCGCAAAGGTACTTCATTGAAGCAAGCCAGGCTCGCATTAATAAAGATGGACCGAAGGCGATCGTCGCGTACGAAAACCTCGAAAAAAGCTTTCCCGACAAAGTTGACGTCCTTTCGGCACTGGGAAGTCTCTACGAAGATGCCGGGAACCTTGACAAGGCACGCTCGTATTACAACAAAGTTCTTCAGGCTGACCCAAGGAATTTGGATGCGCTGCTGGCCCTGGGACGGATCGAGATCAAGTCCGGCAATCCCCGACAGGGACTTGAACCTTTGGACAAAGCTCGTCACCTGGCGATCGAACTGGACAACCAGGAGCAACAAGCCCTCGCACTGCAGGCTACGGGCATCGCATACAAGCTGATGAATAAGCCTGAAGAGGCTTTGCGCAATTATCAGGACTCGATGGAGATCAATCAGCGACTGGGCCAGAAACGCGGCGTCGCGGCGAGCCTTGTCGAAATCGCGCAGGTTCAGCTCTCACTCGGAAAGCCGGACGCTGCATTGGCTGCGTACAACGAAGCTTTGACCATCCGACGTGAAATCGGAGCGAAAAAAGAGGCAGGAGACACTCTGATCGAACTGGGTGATCTTTATCTCGAGAGCGGCCAGCCGGACAAGGCCCTGCAAGTGCTCAAGGAGTCTCTCCAGATTCAGCGGGACGTCGGCGACGAGACTTATCAAGCTCTGTGCCTAAACAACATCGGGAATGTGTATGTGCAAAAAGGCGAGAATGAAGACGCCCTCACGTACCTCCAACAGGCATTGCAGATCCGCGAGAAGCTGAACGTTCCGGGGGACATCGCCGAGACCCTGCGGAATCTGGGAATTGCTTACGCGGCTCTGGGACAGTACGACCAGGCGATGATTACCTATATGCGCGGCCTTGACCTCTACCGCAAGGCTGGCGACAACCTCGGCGCAGCCCGGGTTGCGCACAGTATTGGTCTGGTCTTCGGCTACCAGGGCCGTTTGGGATCAGCGGTGGGTGCGTTGGAGGATTCTGTAAAGGTCTTTCGTGATCTCGGGGACCGGAGCAGCAACATGGCTGAGGCGCTGAGTGACCTGGCTGGTGCTCTAGCCCAGGCAGGAAGAGGAGGAGAATCGTCAAAATTGGGCGACGAAGCCGAAGGCCTCGCGCATGGTCTAAAAAATAACGCGCTGGTCGCCAGTGTTCTGAACAATCGGGGAGACGTCGCCTATTACCAGGGGGATTTGAAATCAGCGAAGAGCTTTTACGAGCTGGCTCTGCAGTCCGCATCCCATAGCTCTGATAAAGACGCGGTGTTGACATCCCGGCTGAATCTGGACAAGGTGGCGATTTCAGATGGAGCTCCGCGGACCGCGATCACCGACCTGCGCAACCTGACACGGCAGGCCGATGCTCAGGGACGGATGTATACTTCGCTGGTATCTTCGGTTCTGCTCGCAGATGCTCTCGTCGAGTCGAAAGATTATGCCGCCGCACTTCGAGAGCTGCAACACGATTTGGGAAGAAGCGAAAAGCTGGGTACGCGGCTCCAGAGTGTCCGCATCCACTATCTGCTGGGCACCGCTCTTCGCCAGTCAGGAAATGCCTCCGAAGCCGCCGCGCAGTTTCTCCAGGCAAAACGGCTTCTTGATGAAATCGGCAAGGAACCGGGGGCGGAAGATCTGGCCAAGCGGTACGATTTGAAGCCCGTTTACGCGGCGATTCAGCAGTAGGAATTACATCACGAAACGGTTAGGCGAGGCTTCAATCTTCGCAATAACACTCGGCATGTTGTGAAGCCTGCGCATTGGAACAGGCTTCAGTCGTTTTAACCCATCGGACTGAGGTCGATTCTCATTTTACGGTCAGGCTTACAGGTACGCTGTGTACCAGTGCGCCGTTGCTATAGGATCCGGTAAGAGTCAGCGTGTACGTGCCGTGGGTTACATTCTTGTTCGAACTCAGGGTCACGGTAGCTGCCGCGATGCCGGGCAGAGACACCACAGAAGGCCAAACCGAGCATTGGGAGTTCGGCGGCGTACCCGAACAGCTCAGTGAGACCAATCCCTTAAGCCCGGCAACAGGTGTCACCGTTATCGCGTAGATCGCCTGATGGCCCGATGAGATGGTCATTGAAGGAGGAAAAGCGTAGATCGAGAAATCGCCCGCATTGATCTGAACCGAAGCGCTCGTCGAGCTGCCCGAGAAATTCGCGTCGCCGCTGTAGCTAGCCGTTACAGTGCGCGTCCCACCCGTCGCGAACGTAAGTGAGCATCCACCAGCGCTGACCGCAGCCGAACATGATTCTCCAGTGGTTGCCCTTATCGTCATGGTTCCGGTTGGAGACGCCACATGCGTTGAACCTGTCACGCTCACGCTGATCATCACCGGACTGTTGGGCTTCGCCGGATTCGGCAAAATCGAGGTGATGGTTGTTGTCGTGGTCGCCTGGTTCACCGTCAGAGAAACGCTCTTGGACGCGCCGGTGTAGTCCGCGCTATCAGTGGGGGTGAAAGTTGAAGACAAAGACACGTTTCCGGGCGCCAAAATCGCACCCGCAACCGGGGAGTATACGAATGTTCCTGGTACGCTTGCTGACGCGTTCAGTTGAGCTGAACTCAGTGGTGTGCCATAAGAGATTGCCGCGGGCGCTACCCATGTAATTGTTGGCGTGGCTTTGCCGACTGTATACGTCGCCGAACTTGGCGTACTGATGTTGCCAACAAGGTCCTGTGCGTTCAGTGTGAAGGTATGCGTTCCGACCGTGCTGTCCAGAGTGCTCGTTAATGTACCTGTATTCGGGGTTGGCGCAATCTGCGGAGAACCTGTTGGACCGCACAAGACGACGCCCGACCCTCCATCTGTGCAGCTATAAGCTGCGGTGACTGTCTGACCAAACGTCGGCGACGATGGCGAAACGGTCGGGCCGATAATTGCGGGCGCCTTCTTATCAACCTCGAACGGCCCGAACGAGCCCTGTGAAGGTTGTGGCGTCGATGTATTCCCAGCTACGTCTTTTACCGCGACCGGGGAAATCGTTGCGTTGTTGGTCTCTGTACCAGCCGGAACACTCGTCTGCACCGTGAACGACGAAGGTCCGACCAGCCCGGAACCGCCCGAGTTATCACTGGCCATGCATGGAACGACCACGTCCGTGCTCTGCCACGCGACCGCCGGTGGAGTACAACTCAGTGTGGGCGGGGTCAGGTCTACGTTGATCGTGAAGGTTGGAGTCGACGTGCTCACCATATTGCCGCTGTTGGCAACATCAGTCTCAACCACGCCTGAGCTATCCGTCGCTGCGTAACTGATCACCGTTGATCCATCAATGGCTCCCGGCACATTGATCGATCCACTTGCACTTGTAATTGCCCCTGAGGCCGGACTCGGCGGGTTCGCACCTGTAGCCGAGTAATTAATCGATGTAACGGTTGGCAGAGGCGAAGGTGGATTCGTATTGTTGCTGGGCACCACCTCAGTGCTGTTGAAATTGACGCTCACCGGCCCATTGATCCATCCTCCATTCAAAGGAGGTGTGGTAGTGACGCTCGTGCTGGGTTGAACACCGCCGATAATCGGAATAAGCACCGAATTGAAATTGTTCGTGTGTCCGTTGCTCGTAACAGCGTCGCCATTGATGCTTGAAAAAATGCTAGTCAATCCCTTGCACGAGTTGTCTGCGCCGGCTCCGCAACTCAACGCTGTGTCCTTGCCCATGATGTAGCCGGGAGCAATGATCGGCTTTTGTGAAGGGTCGAGGTTATAGGTGTTCGACACAACAATGAGCGGATTCGTGCCCGTGCTCAGGCAGTTTGTACCTGCCGGTGTGGAGTTCGTCGGAGTCGTGCACAGATCGGTCGTCGTCACGCACGCAAAATTCCCGTTGCCAGTGTCCTGATGCTGGCAGGTGCTTCCCTGAAAAGGAGTATTGTTCACGAGGTCGGAAAACTGCTGGTCGGTGATGGCTGCTGCCGTGCCCTGCATGAACAAGCCTTGAAAGGAGTTGTTCGGCAGTCCGCTATGGGAGTAATCGACAGTGGCGCTCAAGTTGGATGTGTAATTGAAGTTGGTCACCGTGGGCTGCACTGGCTGAGTAATGGTGATCGGCGACAGTGGCCACTGACTGAAGGACCAGCTAAGGATATCGTTGTTTTCTACCAGTGATCCGGTAGCAGCAGTGAATCCGATATAAGCGCTGTTTCCATTGGTCAGGTTCAACTGTTTGGTGAGGTCGACTGATGCCTGTAGGATGAGCGTGCTGTCAAAATAAACACTCAAGTTGTTGCAATCGCTCGTGCAAGTTCCCGGTGGAAGGTAGTTCACCGTAATCGTATGAGCAAGTCCGTCCGACAGCGATAAGCCGGAGGGAAGGCTTTGCAGCGCGAGCTTCGCCGGATTGCCATCCGGACAGATGTAATTGTGGTCGGCGCTATTGGGAGTAAGAGTTGTAGAGTTGTTCGGCCCGCAACTCTGCACTGCAATGTGATTTCCGTTCGGATCGTCGAAGTTTGTGTTTTGGAAAGTATCCAACTCGATCGCAAGACTGTTCAGGATCGCCCGTCGCGGGCCGCTGGCGGTGGGGTCGTCGTTGTCGCCATACGAAATATTCTCACCGTTGCCTGTAAAGCCGAGTGCGCCTGTTCCCGCAGCAGGATCATTTTGAATCACCAGCGCCATACCATCCGCTGGGAAAGCGCATTGAGAACATCGATTTGTGTTCGATATCTGGAACTGAAATGCAGTCGTAAATCCCGTTGCCAGCGGCTGCTGGGTTCTGAACCAGGCCGACGCGTGCTGGTTCGTGTTGGCTCTATTCAGCCGCAAGATGCCGCCAGTTATAACCTGAGGCTGAGACGGAGACCCATTTGTCAAAACCTGACATCCGGATGCCGGATTGTTACTGTTCGCGCATACGTTGCTCGAGGTGAATCTGCCTGCGGGAAAACTGAATGATTGTGCCCAAAGCGGGTGTGTTTCCAAAGTGCCAATGACGAGAAGCGCAATGAAAAAACAGAATCTTGGCCTGATGCGCATGGTTGTTCTCCGCTCGTTCGCTTGGGAAATCGCGAAAAGCTATCCTTAGGTTTCAGGGGGAAGTTCTACAGCGGGTACACACACCAAGTTGACTTATGTGAAATAAATCACCGGGAAGGCAACTGGAGAGATTGCCGCATTATCGACGTTCATTCCGAGCGGTGTCAATCTCATATGCGGGGAGTAAACCGGAACACACGTCTGGATTGAACGTGCGGAACACTCGACCTCAGGCGCTGGTGACGAAAAATTTGGAAATGAATGGAAATGGTAAAATTCGGCCAACCGAGCCTATGGCGGATTCAGCTACTGCCGCTCATGCCTATTTGGAGGTCGTGCTTTTTGATCGGCCGCGGCAGGTAGTTCCCATAAGCGAGTTGCCCTTCTTCATCGGACGGGACAGCGAGAAGGGGAACCACCTGCCCTTGGACGACCCGCACATCTCACGTAAGTGCGTGGCGATCTCTGCCGTCCCCGAAGGCCTCCAGATAGAGGATCGCGGTCAGCGAGGCGGCATATTCGTTAACGGGCAACAAATATCAGACGGACGAATACTTCGCCACGGGGATCGTATTCGGCTCGGAGCAGACGGTAAATGTCAGCTGGTATTTCTCTCCTCAAAGGGATCTCATGCCGACGACAACCGTCAGGCGACGATGCCCGGCCTGATTGGTCCTCGGCCCGGCGATTCTCATTCTGAACTCAATCGCCTGACGTTGCTTCTAGAAGCGACATCGCTATTGCATTCCCAACTTCCGCTTGAGTCCATCTTTGCAACCATGCTGGACCATGCCATCGCCATCACCCGTGCTGATCGAGGAATGCTGCTGGAACCCGATGCGTCTGGCGCATTGAAGGTGAAGTTGGCACGGGGCCGGAAGCACGAGAGCCTGGGGCAGGAAACTGTGAACCCTAGCCGTACGGTGATTCGGCAAGCTGTCGAACAGCACTCCACGGTGATCAACGAAGATCTGCGGCTTGCTGACCTGAATGTGCAGCATGCAAACAGCGTGGTTATGCAATTCTTGCGTTCTGCGGTGGTAATTCCGCTATACAACTTGCCCTGCGTATATGACGTGCAGACTACCGAGCCTGCCGACGACGAATTGCTTGGGGCTCTTTATCTTGACTCAAAGCGAACCGCGGCGTTTTCGGCGCTGGACCGACAGATCCTGGATGCTTTGAGTGCGCAGGCAGCCAACATCCTCAATAATGCCCGGCTTATGCAACGCGAACGCGAACGCCAGCGACTTGAGCAGGAGTTGAGTATCGCTCGCCAGATTCAGCAGGCACTCGTTCCCCAGGGACTACAGGACTATCCGCATTTTGCGATCACAGGAATTCACCGTCCATGTCATGAGGTCGGGGGCGACTACTTCGACGTGTTTTCTCTACCGGACGGCCGCACCGCCATTCTGATTGCAGATGTCGCCGGCAAAGGGCTGGGTGCAGCACTGCTGACCGCCATGTTGCAGGGATCGCTTTCTGGAATGACCCTTGGCGTCGAACCGGTAAAGGTATTTGAGCATTTGAACCGGTTTTTTTGCGAACGTGCGAACGTAGGTCGACACGCAACGATGTTCTTCGGGCTGATCGACCCCGACGGCATATTCGAGTTCGTCCGAGCTGGTCACCCTTCTCCACTTTTGCTCCGGCATGGAGCCGTGAGCGAACTCTACACGGGAGGATCTTTCCCTATTGGGCTGATAGAACAAGCGTCTTTTACCGCCAGCCGGATTCAGCTTGAACCCGATGACACACTGCTATTGTTTTCGGACGGAGTGATCGAGGCCGAGGACAAAGACCAGAACCTCTTCGGGCTGGAACGCCTCAAAGAAGCATTTGTCCATCATGTGGAGTCATCGCTGGACGCGCTTCAATCCGGAATCTTCGAGGCAGTGAAAAAGTTTTCGGATGGCACCCAACAGTCGGACGATATTACGCTGTTGGCGGTTCGGTTCAGGAAGCAGGCGGACCGGATCGGTACTTTTATTGAACATTCAACTTGAAGGCACGAAAACTCTGTAATACGGCATTCACACTTGCCGGTTACGATCAACGCTCTACACGTGCCGTGGGGATCGATCGACGCTAGAGAGGGAGCATGATGACAATTTCGACTGAGTCTATGGAGGCTGATATTACGCGGGTTCTCCTGGATGGCCGTTTGGATATTGAAGGCGCGGCTGCAATCGATCTGAAGATGAATGTGCTTGCGGGCAGCGCCAAGTTTCTTCTCATCGATCTCCAGAAAGTGTCGTTCATTGGTTCCATGGGGCTTCGCTCAATCATCATTCCAGCGCAGAACGTTCACCGCCGGGGAGGGAAGGTAGTGCTATTCGACCCCGTACCCATGGTTGAGGAAGTGCTCAAAGCCAGCAATATCGACCAGGTGATTCCCATCTTCCACGAACTTGACGCAGCCGTAGCCGCTCTGCAGTAACACATAAGAAACCGGGTCGCTTTCTCAGTGATCGAGACCGCCGGACATGCCAATCGAGGAACTTCAAGATCTGATTGTGCTGGATAGCCAACTCTCCGAGTTGAGCCGTGCCCTGTCATGGGCCGAAGGATTGGCTAATCGACTGGGTCTGAATGAGAATGCCCGTTACGCGATTCGTCTCTGTCTGGAAGAGGCTCTGGCCAACGTAGTTCTTCACGGGTACAGAAACGAACCTGGTCATCCTGTCGTCATACGTTACCAGCTTTCATCGGACATGCTGTCTTTTGCAATCGAAGATAAAGCACCGCCTTTCAATCCGATTGACACGTCGCCATCGGCTACCCAAGCTGAACCACCCAATCTAGAATCGCTAGTACCAGGCGGAAACGGAATTCGGCTGCTCTGCCAATTTGCAGAATCGTTAGTCTACGAACGGCTCACCGACCGGAATCGGCTCACGATCGGCTTCTCCATTTTCCCTCCTGCAATCTGAACTGAGGTCGGATTTGACCCGTCTCAATTCGACTATCACTCTTCTAAAAGCGAATGCGAAGCTGCGGATGAGAATGGGAATAAAGGACAGTGGGTTGACGACGGCGGGTGGCCCGCTTACGCTGTTTGCTTGAATGCGTGTTCTGCAGGGCATGCTCACGACATCAGGCGAGGAACAACCAGAAAGTTCTAAAATCGTCTGCTAAAGCCGACCATTAAATCAGTCAGTTACTTCAGGCATCTGAAGTCCTTGAACGGGCGACTGTAGCGCCGGCGCACAGGTCCGATTCATCCCGATAGACGCACATCGCGCCAGCCATTCCCGATTGAATCGGATTCCTGGACACAAGCCGAGTTCGGGGTACTAATCGTGCGTCGATGAGTACACATTGGCGATTTAGCACAAGCGAGAAATTGCACGCGATGGTGCAGGACAATTGGCGCTAGCTATGTTGCCTACCTGGTGACCACAGTCATCGGATCGTAGGGCGTCAATCAAGGTCCTTGCCGTCGGCTGAGGGCGCCCGTGCTAGCTGACGAAGATCCTGCCTGACCAGATCAGTTTGGGTCA
>Ga0126381_100007272_pt1 | contig 12309 bp, 8 predicted proteins | sample PanSoiMetPlot_28_FD_96465 | JGI IMG/M metagenome (GOLD analysis project Ga0126381, IMG submission 96465) | Tropical forest soil microbial communities from Panama - MetaG Plot_28 | ecosystem: Environmental > Terrestrial > Soil > Tropical forest > Bulk soil | place: Panama | collected 2016-02-17
CTGGACAAAGTAGAAAAGGATGTAGAGCGCGACTTCATCATGAACGCGCAGCAGGCTAAGGAATACGGAATCATCGACGATATCATCTACAAGACGAAGTAGAGTTATGATCGGCGTTCGCCGATCGCGTTCTACTGGAGGTCTCGGCGAGATAGCGGGTTGCTGGCTGATGGGGCAGAAGGCGTCTCGGGGCGGGCAGTCCGGGGTGAAGAGAAGGAGTAAAGCCGAGTGAAAAACCGGTCGGGCACTGACGAAATCTTGCGCTGTTCGTTCTGCCACAAATCGCAGGACGCGGTGGCAAAACTGATTTCGTCGCCAAGCGATTATCCACGGGCCTATATTTGCGACGAGTGCGTAGCAGTCTGTAACTCCATACTTGAAGACGATCGCACTACCACGACGGAGTCCTCCACTCCGAATCAGCTTCCCAAGCCACAAGAGGTAAAGACGTTCCTGGATGAATACGTCATCGGCCAGGAGACGACGAAGAAGAAGCTTGCCGTCGCGGTCTATAACCACTACAAGCGCATCTTCATGAACCGCCAGAAGACCGGCGATGGCGTCGAGCTCACCAAATCCAACATCATGCTGATCGGTCCTACGGGCACCGGCAAGACGCTGCTGGCGCAGACGCTGGCGCGCATGCTCGATGTGCCGTTTGCCATCGTCGACGCGACCACGCTGACCGAAGCAGGCTACGTGGGTGAAGACGTCGAGAACATCATCCTGAAGCTGCTGCAGGCGGCCGAAGGTGATGTGGGGAGAACCCAGACCGGCATCATCTATATCGATGAGGTCGACAAGATCGGCCGCAAGGACGAGAACCCGTCCATCACCCGTGACGTGTCGGGCGAAGGCGTGCAGCAGGCGCTGCTCAAGATTCTCGAAGGTACCGTGGCCAATGTGCCTCCACAGGGCGGGCGCAAGCATCCGCACCAGGAGTTCACCCCGGTCGATACCACCAACATCCTGTTCATTTGCGGCGGCGCATTCGTGGGGCTCGACAAGATTATTTCCCGCCGTATCGGCAAGAAGTCTCTGGGTTTCAAAACTGGAGAGGAAGCCGAGGCGGAAGATAGCGCCAATGCCGGCAAGCGCAATTACCAGTTGCTGAGCGAAATTCAGCCAGAAGATCTCATCAAATTTGGTTTAATCCCCGAATTCGTCGGCCGCCTGCCAGTGGTCGGTGTGCTCGAAGACCTCGACGAATTCGCTCTGATCGAAATTCTTACGCGTCCCAAAAACGCCATCATCAAGCAATACCAGCGGTTGTTCGAGTTCGAAAACGTACGCCTGAAATTCAGCGATGAAGCCACCCGCGCCATTGCCCGACAAGCGATGGCACGCAAGGTGGGAGCGCGCGGGTTGCGCATGATCCTCGAAGAGCTCATGCTCGACCTGATGTACCACTTGCCGAGTCAGAAGAAGGTAAAGGAATTCGAAGTGACTCGCGAGATGGTCGAGAAGCACGATGTGTCGCTCGCGATGATGGATAAGGCGGGGTAGAAGACGGCTCTTGGCCTTTAGCTGTAATGTTTAGCCTTTTCGCGGGTGCGGGCAGGCTTGCAATACAGGCTTTTGAGGCTAGGCGCTGAAGGCTAATAGCTAGGAGCGCATTTCTGGTGACCCAGTCGAAGGAAAAGTTCGAAACAAAGAAGCTCCCGATGATGCCCATCCGGGACGTCGTGATCTTCCCCTACATGATGACGCCGTTTGTCGTGGGCCGGGAATCGAGCGTGCACGCGCTCGAAGAGGCGCTGGCCGCCGACAAGAAGATCTTCCTTGCCACCCAGCACGATGCGTCCATCGACGAGCCCAAGGCCAACGAGATCTACCAGGTCGGCACCATCGTCAACATCGTGCAGAGCCTGAAGTTGCCCGACGGCAATATCAAGGTGCTGGTCGAAGGTATTGAGCGCGGCAAGATTTTGCAGGTCACCGATAGCGATGGCTTCATGCAGGCGTCGGTGCGCGTCGCCCGCTACGCCACCGAAACCAATCCGCAGATCGAAGCGGGGATGCAGCGCGTTACAGGCCTGTTTGAGCAGTACGTGAAGCTGTGCCAGTCGCTGAACTACGAAACCATGATCGCCGCGGTCCGGATGGAAGACCCGGCCAAGCTGACCGACACGATCGCCGCGAATCTACAACTCTCCATCGAAGAGAAGCAGGAACTGCTCGAAATCTTCGACCCGGCCGAGCGTCTTACGCGCATCGCCGACGTACTCGACATCGAAATCGAAAAGCTGAACATGGACCGCACCATCCAGTCGCGCGTGAAGCGCCAGATGGAGCGGGCTCAAAAAGAGTATTACCTCAACGAGAAGATCAAAGCCATCCAGAAGGAACTGGGCCGCGGCGAGAAAAGCGAATTCGATGAGCTGAAGAAGAAGATCGAAGCCGCCGGCATGCCCAAGGAAGTCAAAGACAAGGCCATCCAGGAACTCAAGAAGCTGGAAGCCATGCCACCGATGTCGGCCGAGTCCACCGTATCGCGCAATTATCTCGACTGGCTTTTGGCCGTTCCGTGGAAGAAGCGCTCGAAGGAAATCCGCAACATCTCTCGTGCGGAAAAAGTTCTCAACGAAGATCACTATGGGCTCGAGAAAATCAAGGAGCGCATCCTTGAGTTCCTCGCCGTTCGTCAGCTTGTAAAGAATCCCAAGGGCTCAATCCTGTGCTTCGTCGGACCTCCCGGCGTCGGCAAGACCTCGCTGGGCATGTCGATCGCAAAAGCTACCGGACGCAAGTTCGTGCGCATGTCATTGGGCGGCGTGCGTGATGAAGCCGAGATCCGCGGCCACCGCCGCACCTACATCGGAGCCTTACCCGGCCAGATCATTCAGATGATGAAGAAGGCCGGCACCAAGAACCCGGTCTTCATGCTCGACGAAGTCGATAAAATGTCGATGGATTTCCGCGGCGATCCGTCTGCGGCGCTTCTCGAAGTGCTCGATCCCGAACAGAACTTCATGTTCGTCGATCACTATCTCGACGTGGAATATGACCTCTCGCAGGTGTTCTTCGTAGCGACTGCGAACGTCATGCACACGATTCCCCCGGCCCTGCAGGACCGCATGGAAGTGTTGCGGCTGCACGGTTATACGGAGCCGGAGAAGGTCGAGATTGCGAAGCAGTTCCTCGTCAAGAAGCAACTGGCGCAGGCTGGCCTCACCGACAAGAACATCAAGTTTACCGACGACGCCATCACCACCATCATTCGCTCCTACACGCGTGAAGCGGGTGTCCGTAACCTGGAGCGCGAGATTGGCAACGTCTGCCGCAAGATTGCGCGCAAGGTGGTCAAAGAAGGTCCGGACTACAAGATGACCGTGACCGGTCAGAACATAGCGGACTTCCTTGGCGTCATCAAATTCCGCGACACTCTCGCCAACGAGAAGAGCGAAGTTGGCCTCGTTACAGGTCTGGCCTGGACCGAAGTCGGTGGCTCGATTCTGAGCACCGAAGTCACCGTCGTCGACGGCAAAGGCAAGCTGACGTTGACAGGCAAACTCGGCGACGTGATGCAGGAGTCGGCCCAGGCCGCGATGTCTTATGTGCGCTCACGCGCCAACGGCCTCGGGTTGCCGCGCGATTTCTACCGCAACCTCGACATCCACGTGCACGTGCCCGAAGGCGCCATTCCGAAGGACGGCCCTTCAGCCGGAATCACCATCGCAACGGCGATCTCAAGCGCGTTGAGCAAGATTCCCGTGCGTCGGGATGTCGCCATGACGGGCGAGATCACGCTGCGTGGCAAGGTGCTTCCGATCGGCGGCCTGAAAGAGAAACTGCTGGCGGCACACCGCGCTGGTTTGTTCGAAGTGATTCTGCCCAAGGACAACGAGAAAGACCTGGCGGAAGTCCCGGAGAATCTGCGCAGCGAGATGAAGATGCACTTCGTTGAGACCATGGACCAGGTCTTGAAGATCGCACTGGAAGGCCCGCTGCCGCAGATTTTGGAAGAGACGCCGCAGGCCATCACCCCCATCGCTCCGCAGACAGGCGAGGCTCCGGCGGCACACCAGTAGGGCAAGGTGTCAGGTCTCGGGTGTTCGGTCTTAGGTTTGCAAGAAGGCCCGCTACGGCGGGCCTTTTAATTTGTCTTTTGTTGCGTGGTTAGAATCATGGCGATCAGACCTGAGGCCTGGTCCTGCGACCTAACACCTGCGACCTAAGACCTGCCTTTACGCTCCCACGGGGCTCCCCGCTCCAATCGACACGATCTCCCGCCCGACGACCGCAGCGATCTGCCGCACCTGCGCCATCAGATCCTCGAACTGCTCCGGATAAAGTGACTGCATGCCATCCGAGAGGGCCTTATCGGGTTGGTTGTGCACTTCGACGATCAGGCCGTCGGCTCCCACCGCCGCCGCGGCCCGCGACATGGGGGTGACTTTATTGCGCTTGCCGGTGCCATGGCTGGGGTCCACGACGATGGGCAGATGGCTCAGCCGCTGCACGGCGGGCACGAGACTCAGGTCAAGCGTGTTGCGCGTGTGATCGGCGAAGGTGCGCACTCCGCGCTCGCACAGGATTACGTTGTAGTTGCCTTCGCTCATGATGTATTCGGCCGCCATGAAGAACTCTTCCAGCGTTGCCGACATGCCGCGTTTCAGCAGCACGGGTTTGCGGGCGCGTCCCGCGCGCTTGAGCAGCGAGAAGTTCTGCATGTTGCGTGCGCCGATCTGGATGACGTCGGCGTATTCGTTCACCAGGTCGAGCGACTCGTTATCGATGGCCTCAGTGATGATCTTCATGCCGAAGTGCTCGCGGATCTCGGCCATGATCTGCAGGCCCTTTTCACCCAATCCCTGGAACGAATAGGGAGATGTGCGCGGCTTGTACGCTCCGCCTCGGAAAAACTGCGCGCCTGCGCGCTGCACGTGCTCGGCGACCGCGAACGCCTGTTCGCGGCTCTCGATGGCACATGGTCCGGCGACGATCGCGAAATTCTTGCCGCCGATAGTGGCCGCTGTCCCGGCAAAGCGCACCACAGTGTTTTCTTCTTTCACGTCGCGGCTGATCAGTTTGTAGGGCTTTGAGACGCGAATGACTTCCTGCACGCCCTGCATGTCCTCGAGCGTGCCCTGCTCGACTTCGCCCTGATTGCCGGTGATGCCGATGGCGGTGCGGGTCGCGCCCGGCATGGGATGCGCGCGGTACCCGAGAGACGCAATCTTCTGACAAACGGCGCGCACCTGCTCTTCGGTGGCATGCGCCTGCATGACAACCAGCATGGGAATCTCCTCAAACACTAAAGTTTATCAGTTCGGCAGGGAAGGGTCGGTGTCGGGGATCACGGGAACGTAAGTGTCAGGTCTTAGGTCTCCGGTGTTCGAACTTGCGCTCGCCCCACTCCGTCTTGGCCGCCCACAGCCGCGATGCACTGGCGTTAGAATGTTTAAAGCGATGCGGAGTGACAATTTAACGGCTGTGACAGCGAAGTTCTGCTACCCAGAAATCGAGTGCCGGAAGCCTAAGACCCAAGACCTAACACCTGAGACCTGAATTTCTGAAGCCCGAACGCGACATCCTGCTCCAACCTCCTCCGAAAACTCCGCCACGGCACACATCGCGGCGCATCGGCATTCACACATCGATCGCCGGAGGGGTGCAGAATGCCGCCGAGCGGGCCTATCGCCTGGGCTGCAACGCTTTTCAAATCTTCTCCACCAGCCCGCGCCAATGGCGTCCATATGAGACCAGCCTTCCCCAATGCGAGGAGTTGCGCCTTCTGCGCGCAAAGTACGATCTGACGCCGCTCGCCATTCACGTCAACTACCTCGTGAATCTGGCGGCGCAGAACGAAACATTTCTCAAGCAATCGGTCGTCGCTTTTCGCGGAGAACTCGAGCGCGCGATCGCGATCGGCGCTGAATTTCTTGTGCTGCATCCGGGATCGTTTCGCGGGATGACGCGAGAACAGGGCCTGATGCGCGCGTCTGCGGCCATCGCCGCCGCGAGCCGGGACCTCGATCTTGCGAAGGCGAACCTGACCATCCTCATCGAGAACACGGCCGGCGCCGAATTTTCGTTGGGCGGATCGTTCGAGCAGGTTGCCGAGATGCTTCAGCTACTGGGCAGCATCATCCCGGTGGGAGCCTGCATCGATACCTGTCACACCCATGTTTCCGGCTACGACATCGTCAGTCCCAAAGGTATGCGCGAAACGATGTCCCATCTGGACGAAACCGTCGGCTTGAAGAACGTGCATGTATGGCACTGCAATGATGCCAAGTGCGATCGCGGCTCAAAACTCGACCGCCATGAGCATGTTGGCAAAGGGACGATCGGCGGCGAGCCGTTTCGCCGCCTGTTGAACGATCCGCGAACCAAGCATGCCGCCTTCATTGCTGAGACCCCCATCGACCGGCCCGGCGACGACCGCCGAAACGTGGAAGCGTTGAAGGCATTAGTTAGACCTCGCGGGCGCTAGAAATCCTAGTGCAGTCGGCGTCGATCAAGTCAGCATTTATGGGGTTCTGCAAGCCCCGATGTAAAATAAACGTTTATCCGCAACCTGGCCGAAGCCACTATGGCACAAGACGAAAAGACCACCACACCCACGCGCGATGAGCGCTACGACGCCCAGCGTGTCGAGATGAAGTGGTCCGAACGCTGGCAGCAGGATCCGTCACTTTACGCCGCCGAGTCGAACTCGACGATGCCGAAGTACTATGTGCTCGAGATGCTGCCTTATCCTTCGGGCGCGCTGCACATGGGCCACGTGCGCAATTACTCGATCGGCGACGCGCTCGCGCGCTACATGTGGATGAACGGCTACAACGTGTTGCATCCCATGGGATGGGATTCGTTCGGCTTGCCCGCGGAAAATGCGGCGATCAAGAACAACACGCCACCGCGCGAGTGGACGCTCGCCAACATCGCCAACATGAAGGCGCAAATGAAGCGCCTCGGGTTCGGCTACGACTGGTCGCGCGAAGTCACTACCTGCTTCCCGGATTATTACCGCTGGAACCAGTGGTTCTTCCTGAAGCTCTATGAGAAAGGCCTCGCCTATCGCAAGAAGAGCAAGGTGAACTGGTGTCCAAAGTGTGCCACGGTGCTGGCCAATGAGCAGGTGGTCGGCGGGTACTGCTGGCGCCACGAAGATACCTTGGTCGAGCAACGCGAATTGGAGCAGTGGTTTTTGCGGATCACGAGCTACGCCGACGAATTGCTCGGCGATCTCGACAAACTCGACGGCTGGCCCGAAAAAGTGCGCACCATGCAGCGCAACTGGATCGGCCGCAGCGAAGGTGCGCTCGTCGACTTCGATCTCGGCGGCACCGTTGGCCCAGCCGGGTCAACCATCACGGTGTTCACGACGCGCATTGACACGATCTATGGCGCGACCTCGTTGCAGCTTGCGCCCGAGCATCCGATCGTTCGCGACATGACTGCGAACAACGCAGACTTGCGCGCCAAAGTCGAGCAGTTGGTCGTCGAGCAGCGCAAGGCGAAAGAGTCGGGGGACATCGGTGAAATCGAAAAGCACGGTGTGTTCACAGGCCGGTACGCCAAGAATCCGTTTAATCACGAGGCGTTGCCGATCTGGGTCGCCAACTACATTTTGATGGACTACGGCACAGGCGCGATCATGAGCGTGCCCGCGCATGACGAGCGCGACTATGACTTCGCCAAGAAATACAAGTTGCCGATCCGCGTCGTCATTTTGCCAACGGGCGGCGATTCCGAAGAAACCATGATGGATCCGCCTTTGCCGTTTGTCGCCGAAGACGGCTTGGTGGTGAACTCGGGCCAGTTCAGCGGACTCACCAGCAAAGAGGCCCTCAAGCAGATGGCGGAGTTTGCCGAGCAAAACAAGTTCGGTAAGCCGACGGTGACGTTCCGCCTGAAAGATTGGGGCGTCTCGCGCCAACGCTACTGGGGCACGCCGATTCCGATGCTGTATTGCGAAAAGGATGGCATTGTCCCGGTCCCTGAAAAGGATTTGCCGGTGATCTTGCCAGAGAACGTCGAGATCACTCTCACGGGCGCGTCACCGCTCGCGAATGTTCCGGGGTTCGTGAACGCGACCTGTCCGAAGTGCGGCGGTCCCGCGCGGCGCGAGACCGACACGATGGATACCTTCGTCGATTCGTCGTGGTATTTCTACCGCTACGCCGACGCGCATAACGAGGGCGCGCCCTTCGACTCCAAGGAGATCAACTACTGGTTCACGATCGACCAGTACATCGGCGGCGTAGAGCACGCCATCCTGCATCTGATCTACTCGCGCTTCTGGACGAAGTTCATGCGCGACCTAGGCCTCGTGAAAAATGACGAACCAGTCGCTCGCTTGTTCACGCAGGGCATGGTGATCAAGGACGGCGGGAAGATGTCGAAGAGTCTCGGCAACATCGTGTCGCCCGATGACATGGTCGCCCGCTACGGCGCTGATGCTGCGCGTCTGTACAGCTTGTTCGCCGCGCCGCCTGATCGCGATCTTGATTGGCAGGATACTGGCATCGAAGGCATTCAGCGATTCCTCGGGCGCGTCTATCGCTTTATCATGCGCAACGCCAAGCCCGATTCCGCGGAATGGAGAAAGCCCGTCCCGGCAGAGTTGTCTCCGGAGGCGCGCCAGATCCAGCGCAAACTGCATCAGACGATCAAGCGCGTCACTGATGATTTCAAAGGCCGCTGGCATTTCAACACCTGCATCGCGGCCATCATGGAGTTGGTCAACGAACTCTACGGCGCAGAAGAAAAGGCGGGGCAGGGAATGATCCCTGTAGCGTTGCTGGCGCAAGTGCAGCGCGACCTGGTGTTGTTACTTGCGCCATTTGCGCCATACCTTGCCCATGAACTCTGGGAGACGCTCGGGGAGAAATCGAACTTGTTGCGCGCTCCCTGGCCGAAGTACGATCCCGCGCTTGCTAAAGAAGAAGAGATCGAGGTTCCTGTACAGGTGAACGGCAAGTTGCGCGGCAAGGTGGTCGTGCCTGCCGGCGCGAGTCAGGAACTCGTGCAGGAACGTGCGCTCGCCGAGGAAAAAGTCAAAGCGGCGATTGCGGGAAAGAAGATCGTAAAGGTGATCTTTGTTCCCGGAAAGCTGCTGAACCTCGTTGTGAAGTAGAAGCGCGTCCGCGAAAACAGGCGAAAGCGCCCGCCCCATACAAGCCAAGAAAACACAAAAGGCGGGACACCATGTCCCGCCTTTCTAAGTCGCGATCGGCTTACGTTGGCCCTCTTACACAGAGTGCCTGCTGAAACCGCACTACTTTTCTGCGGTCTGTGCTGTACCGAAGACCAGGGCCTTCTTGGCGCGTGCGAAATCGATCTCGTCAACGGTCTTCGCGTTATCCGCGCCGCCCAAAGTGACGGAATCATTCGTACTACCCTGCTTGTCGACCAGTTTCGCCGACGTCGTAGCCACCACGTCTTTGCCCTTCAAAATCTTCACTTGCACATCGGAACCGGTACCCTCCCACACTGCCTTGTAGTCTCCGGGCTTGAGCTGAGTGGATCCGATCTGCGCCGGATTCGTAAGCGTAAATTTCCCTTCATTCTTGTCCTTGGCGAAAGCGCCCATGGCCAAGACGACCGCAGCGACGAGTGCGAGAGCTCCAAATTTCAATGACTTCATTGAACACTCCTCCGTGACGAAATGCTGAGGGCCGGACGAAGAGCCGCCGGCACGTTTATGAATGTTAGTTTGTAAGCAAAGACTTATTCGCTTGATTGGATGTCCGGGCGTCGGCGCAAGTTGCCGAAAATATCGTCAAGCGATGTGATCGATAGGGCGGCCGTATTCATGATGTGTAAATACTTGTAACGTTTTGTTTATCTGTCAGCGTTGTCTTTAAATTCTTGCTTAGGAGAAGACTGAAAGCCTTAATAACACTGACAACAGCTTTGTTTGTGGTGCGCTGACTACGGGCAAAACAGTACCTGTCCCGTATCCAGACCGAACGCGGACCGGCGAGCCAAAAACCAAACCACCAAACCGCGCCCCGAACGCCGAACACCGAATTTCTAGCGCTGAGTTATCCTACAAACCATGGCGGCGTGGTCTCCGACTCTCGAAGGTTTTCGTGCAATCTTTCGCAGGCCTTCGGTTCCCTTGGCGGAAGTAATGTGGCGCTGGTCTTTCGGTGCCACAGCATTGTTTCTACTTGGATTCGGGTTGCTCGAGTACTTCGACACATTGCCCGTATCGAATGGCGACCTGATGTTCCTGCGCAGCGGCCAGCCGGTGTTGATCTCGCAGGCGCTTGGGCGGATCTTTCAGGGAAGTAGTCTCCGTTTCATCCTGGCTACGATTATTGTTGGTGCGGCCCTCGCGATCCTATGGATTTTTCTGGCCTCGATCGGCCGCAGCGCCACGGTGGATGACCTGCTGAAACATGTCGGGGAACGCGCGCGCACAGTCCTTGCCGCGAGCACGTCTGATCAGAAGATTTCAACCGAACAAACGCTGGCTGATGGCAGTAGAGGACGATGGCATTTTCGCTCCATGGCTGCGCTGCATTTCTTGCGCGCCGGCCTCGGCTTGGCAGCGACCATCGCTTGCTTCGCGGTTATCGTCTTCGCTCCGCTTATATCCACCAAAGAGCATCCACATCCCGCGATCGTTTTCTTCCTGACGCTCGTTTTCCTGTTCGCGGTCTGGCTGATCTGGTCATCCGCCAGTTGGTTTCTGTCGCTGGCGTCGATCTTTGTTGTGCGCAATCGCGAAAGTGCATTCAGCGCGCTCTCCTCGGCGACAAATTTCTGTCTCACGCGCGGCGGCCCGGTGGCCATCATCGGGACGTGGTTCGGGCTTACACACGTGGTGCTCTTCTTTGTGGCGATCTCGGTGATTGCGTTTCCTTTGTCGCTGGCGTCCGTGCTGCCGTTCAGTGTCGTGGTCCTAGTGATTGCCGGACTGACACTCATCTACTTTGCGGTCGTCGACACGCTCTACGTTGCCCGGCTTGCAGGATACGTTGCGATTCTGGAGGCGCCGCCCACCGTCCCCGAACCGCCACGCCCGATCGCGCGGCCTCAGGCGCTGCCCGCGAATTTGATCGAGCAAGAGCGGGCCACTCTCGCGGCTGCGCCGGAGCCCGACATGGTCGATCAGAACGAATTGATTCTTGGAGATCCCGGGAGCACAGACTCTCCCGTCCCAGCGCCCGACGAGACACCGCCTCCTCCGCACGACCAGTAGCACTTCTTAGTTACTACGCTCTCGAAGTACTGCCCCTTCTTCGCGAAGCTATCGTTTCTATGTGGCGAGCGTCTATGCTGCGAGCCACTCTCGAACGCATGAATTCAAGTCGACGGAACCCGCTAAACCTCCTGGCAGTGATTCTTTGTTGCTTTTCCGCGTTAGCGGGTGATCATCCGTCGAAGAGTTCGCACGATGGGCTGGTGCTGATTCGAGGCGGCACCATCGACATGGGGATCAACACCGACGAAATCCCGCGCTTCCAGAAGGTCTTCGATATCCACAACACGCAATTGTTCCAGGACGAAATTCCGAAGCACTCCGTCACCCTTGACGATTTTTTTCTCGACAAGTTTCTGGTGACGAACCGGCAATTCAAGCGCTTCATCGATGCCAACGTCGAGTGGCAACGCGATCGTATTCGGCCGGAAATCGACAATGGCAATTACCTCAAGCATTGGGCGAGTCCCGAAACATTCAACTCGCACGCGAACGATCCGGTCGTCAACGTGAACTGGTATGCCGCGGTCGCGTATTGCCGGTGGCTTGGCAAGCGGCTTCCAACGGAAGCAGAGTGGGAATACGCGGCTCGTGGTGGGCGCAACACGATCTTCCCTTGGGGCGATGAGCCTGCTGACAAGACGCGCGCGAACTACTCGGCGACAGGCTTGGGTACGACCTCGCCGGTTGGCTCGTTTCCCGCAAATCCATATGGACTTTTCGATATGGCTGGAAGCGTTTGGCAGTTCCTGGCCGACGAGTGGAAGCCGTATACGCCGACTGCGCAGAAAAATCCAGTGGCCGGAGAGAACCGCTTCGCCGAAGGCGACGCGTACCTGCAGGTGAAGACCCGGCGGGTGATTCGAGGAGGGAGCTTCGGAGGAGCGCCCGTAAATATGTGGGTCGAATATCGCGACAGCCATCCTCCGAACGGGTCGCGCGAGTTTGTAGGATTTCGCTGCGCCGCGCAATAAATCTTGGAACGGCGCAACCGGCGCCGGGCGCGCTGGCGAGCAAGGTGCTCCCTGCTTTACACTTTCTCTCCATATCTGAGAAACTCATCAGTGGAAACTCAATCGATCGTTGTCCTCGACTTCGGGGCGCAATATTCGCAACTCATTGCGCGCCGCATCCGCGAACTGAGCGTC
>Ga0126381_100007273_pt1 | contig 12309 bp, 8 predicted proteins | sample PanSoiMetPlot_28_FD_96465 | JGI IMG/M metagenome (GOLD analysis project Ga0126381, IMG submission 96465) | Tropical forest soil microbial communities from Panama - MetaG Plot_28 | ecosystem: Environmental > Terrestrial > Soil > Tropical forest > Bulk soil | place: Panama | collected 2016-02-17
GCCTGGAACGCGGTGCCGCGAATGTCGAGCGGCAGGTCGGGCTGCTCACCGGGCGCGGTGACAAACCGCACGATGCGCTCGGACCATGCCGCCAGCTTCGAATCGGCCGGCCAGATCAGCGCCGCCGGAAAGCGCCGGCGCAATTCCGCCTCGAGCGGTGCCTTGTCGTCGCCGAGCGCGGTCATGCAGATGCCGCGCTCGGTCGCCGCGACCAGCGCCCAGCCGAGCGCGGTCCTGACCGTGGTGTAGCGGATCGTCTCGCCGCGCCCGCCGTTACGCCGGGCGGCCGGCGTCATGCCGAGCCCCGACGGCGCCGCCTCGTAGGCGCGCGAGCTGGCGCCAAAGCCGGCGGCATAAACCGCCTCGGCGACGTTGTCGCCGGCGTCGAGCCGCTCGGCGAAGCGGCCGAGGCGGTGCGCTTTGCCCCACTCGCGTGGGGTCGCGCCGGTGATCTGCTTGAAGACGCGGTGGAAGTGATAGCGGCTGATCCCGGCGGCGTCCGCCAGCTCGTCGAGGCTCGGCAGGCTGTCGCGGGCGCGGATCAGCGCGCAAGCGCGCTCGACCGCGGCGATGTGGCGCGCCGCCTGGGAGTCCTCGTCGGGCCGGCAGCGCTTGCACGGCCGGAACCCGGCGGCCTCGGCCGCGGCGGTCGTCTCATGGAACGCGACATTCTTCCTGAGCGGCTGGCGCGACGCGCAGCCCGGCCGGCAATAGACCCCGGTGGTCTTGACCGAATAGAACCACTGCCCGTCCTGCGACGCGTCATGCGCGCACAGTGCCGTCCAGCATTTTTCTTGGTCCAACATGGTCTCACTCCTCAAGCTCACCATGAGCGAGAAGATGGTCGATCCGCCTCGCGCGCTCTATCCGACGATTGCTTTCTAATTCGATGGTCCTGCGTCCTTTCGAGGTCGCGCTGCCGCGAGGCACCTCGGGATCAGCGGCGTCGGTCGGCCCAAGAACCTCCTCATCCCCGGCCTCCGCCGGGGTAGGCCCGGAGGTGCGACCGCAGGGAGCCCCGAAGGTTGCGCAAGTGCTATGCCGCCTTAACCCGCTCCGCGTAGCGCTTCGGCAGCATCGCGTGGATGCCCTTGTTGCCGTCGACCAGCTGGGTCACCCGCATATCGACCGCGAGGCTGGAGAACATATAGGCGTCCGCGGCCTCCAGACCCATGCGCTCGCCGATCAGCTTGATCATTTCCCGGAGTGCGTCCTTGGCCGCGTCGTCGAGATCCTCGTTGAACGCCATGGTGATGTGATGGGTCGGGGTCTCGGCGCGCGGCAGCTTGAATTTGAGGTCCTTGCGCACGGTCAGCCGGAAGGTGCCGGAAAGCGCGGTTTCGAGCGCGGTCACGCAGACCTCGCCATCGCCCTGCACCCCATGCCCGTCGCCGCAGGAGAAATTGGCCCCCGGCACAAAGACCGGCAGGTACAGCGTCGTGCCCTGGGTCAGCTCCTTCAGATCCATGTTGCCGCCGAATTCGCGCGGGATGATCGAGGTGCAGAGGCCATAAACCGGCGGTGGCGCCACCCCCATCACCCCGAAGAACGGCGCGAGGTCGATCTCCTGGCCCCAGGGCAGGGTGCAGACGCCGCGCTGGCGGTCGATCCCGCTGTGCAGCACCTTGCGCATCGGGAAGTCCTCGGGAAGCGTCCCGGCATGCGGCCGGATGCGGGTATAGCCCCAGTTCTGCCGGGGGCTGATGCCAAGGATGTCGACCTGCAGCACATCGCCCGGTTCGGCGCCGGCGACCGCGATCGGCCCGGTCAGGATGTGCGCGCCGGTGCCCTTGTCGAGCCCAGCATGGATCGCGAGATGGTCGCCGAGGATTTCCCAATGGTCGCCTTTCGGCAGGATGTCCGGTCCGCCGGAGACGCAATCGACCTGCACCGTGTCGCCCGAGGTGACCGTCACCACCGGGTTCAGCGCCGCATCGAAGAACCCCCAATGGCAATGCTCCGGCCGGCACGAGACGATGTGATGTTGCGACATCGGTGTTCTCCCCTGGTGCTGCGCGCGCTCTGCCGCAAATCCTATGCCTTGTGCCTGCGTCGAGCCAGTGCTGCCGCCATGACCGCAATTACTGCTTCCGCTCCCCGGCGAAAGCCTGGGTCCATTTTTCAGCATCTCGCGGGCTGAAGGATGGATCCCGGCTTTGACCGGGAAGCGGTGTAAATGAGGCTAAGGCACCAGCACGGCGGCGCCTTCGAGCCGGCCGTCGCGCAGATCGGAGAGCGCCCGGTTGGCGTCCGTGAGCGGGTAGGGTTTTGTCGTCGTGACGATCCCGGCCTGCGGGGCGAGCGCGAGGAATTCCTCGGCGTCGCGCCGGGTGAGGTTGGCGACCGAGCGGATCACCCGCTCCTCCCACATCAGCGCATAGGGAAAGCTCGGGATGTCGCTCATGTGGATGCCGCCGCTCACCACCACACCGCCCTTTTTCGTGGCCCCGAGCGCCGCCGGCACCAGCGCGCCGACCGGGGCGAAGATCAGCGCCGCATCGAGCGGCTCGGGCGGCATCTCGTCCGAACCGCCCGCCCAAGCGGCGCCGAGCCCGCGCGCGAATTCCTGCCCCGCCGTGTCGCCGGGCTTGGTGAAGGCGAAGACCTGGCGGCCCTGATGGCGGGCAACCTGCGCGACGATGTGGGCCGCCGCGCCGAAACCGTAAATTCCGATTCGTTCTGCGTCCCTGCCGCCTTCCGTCGCCAACCGCAACGTTCGGTAGCCGATCAGCCCGGCGCAGAGCAGCGGCGCCGCGGCGACATCGTCGAATTCCGCCGGGAGCCGAAAGCAATAGCGCTGGTCGGCGACGGTCAGCTCGGCATAGCCGCCGTCGATCTGGTAGCCGGTGAAGCGGGCGCGGTCGCAGAGGTTTTCGCGACTACCGCGGCAGTATTCGCAGACGCCGCAGGTCCAGCCGAGCCACGGCACGCCGACCCGCTCGCCGAGGCGGAAGCGCTCGACCCCGGCGCCCGTCTCGACCACGGTGCCGACGATCTCGTGGCCCGGCACCAGCGGCAGCTTGGGATGCGCCAGCTCGCCATCGGCGATGTGGAGGTCGGTGCGGCACACCGCGCAGGCCTTGACCGCGATCAGCACCTCGCCCGCCGCCGGGCGCGGCGGCGCGAGTTCCTGCATCACCAGCGGGCGATGCGCGGCGGTCAGCACCTGAGCACGCATCGAAAGCCTCCGAATCGGCCGCGGCGCGGGCCGGCCGCGGCGCCACCATAGCGGCTCTCGCCCGCGGGAAACGTTGGCGATCAACAAGCCCTTGGCAAGAGGCGCGGATTTGCGAATCTTGGCACCGCGATGACACGGAGCGCCGACGAGGAGCGCCAGCGGCGCCTGATCCACGAATATTTCGGCGAGGATGCGCGCATCCGCCTGCTGCGCCCGGCGCCGACCTTTGGCGCCTCGCTGTTCGTCATCGATTTCGATCGCGGCGCGCGGCATTACCGCACCCTCGGTTCGTTCGGCGTCGCCTTCGAAAAGACCCTCGCCAACTGGTTCGGCAGCGCGTTGCAGGTCACCGAGCAGTCGAGCATGGACCTCCTCTACCCGGCGCAGCTGGTGTTCCACTACGAGCGGCTGATGTCGCTTGCCTTCGCGCTGGTCGACAGGCCGCAGAGCGCGCTGCTGCTCGGGGTCGGCGGCGCGGCGATGTGGCGGTTCCTGCGCGCCTACATCCCCGAATGCGCGCCGACCCTCGTCGATTGCGACGAGATCGTCGTGTCGATCGCTCGGCGCTGGTTCTATCTCAACCAGCCGGTCGTGCTCGACACCGCCGAGCGGTTTCTCGCCGATACGACCGAGAAATTCGATGTGATCCTGGTCGATCTCTACAATTCGGGCGGGCCGGCGGAGTTCGACCCGGGGTTCTGGGCAGCCTGTCTCGATGCGGTGGCGCCGGGCGGGTGCATTGCGACCAACTGGGCGGATTTCGCGACCAACAAGAAGGTGAAGCCGATGGCCGAGGGCCAGGCGGCGCTGGCGCGCGGCCAGGGGCTCGACTGCTTCTTTGTCACCCGCCGCGGGTTTCGCGATAACCTGATCCAGTACGTCCCGACCGGCCCCGGCCGGCAATTGCAGACGCTGACCGAGGCGCACCACCGCTTTGCCCGGGAGCGCCGCCTACCCAATGGCGGTCGCGGCATCCTCGAACATTGCGTCGTGACGCCCGATTTCCCGATCGATTTCGACTGAGCCATTTCGGCGCGAAGCGCCGCTGAATTTCGCCTCGGCGCGCCGCGCCGTCGAATTCACCACCGAGACACGAAGGGCACGGAGGGTTCTGACCTTTATCGCGGCTTCGCCGCGATGCTTGCAGACCGCCTACTCCACCAGCTCGGGTTCCTGCGGCTCGACGTCGGTCGAGGGCTCGGGCGCCGGGCGCTCGTGGAACGAGAAGTCGAGCTTGTCCTCGCTCTCGTGCTTGCGGACGCGGACGACGCCGCCTTTCGCCAGGTGGCCGAACAGCAGCTCGTCGGCGAGCGGCTTCTTGATGTGCTCCTGGATGATCCGCGCCAGCGGCCGCGCCCCGAACAGCGGGTCGTAGCCCTTTTCGGCGAGCCAGGCGCGGGCGCTCGCTTCGAGCTCGATGGTCACGTTGCGGTCGGCGAGCTGCTCTTCCAGCTGCAGGATGAACTTGCCGACGACCCGGCCGATGGTTTCCGCCGAGAGCGGCGCGAACGAGATCGTCGCGTCGAGCCGGTTGCGGAACTCCGGAGTGAACATCCGGTTGATCGCTTCCTCGTCGTGACCGGTGCGAATGCCGCTGCCAAAACCGATCGCCTGCTTGGCCAATTCGCTGGCGCCGGCATTGGTGGTCATGATCAGGATGACGTTGCGGAAATCGACGATCTTGCCGTTGTGGTCGGTCAATTTCCCGTAATCCATGACCTGCAGCAGGATGTTGAACAGGTCGGGGTGCGCCTTCTCGATCTCGTCGAGCAGCAGCACGCTATGCGGGTGCTGGTCGATCGCGTCGGTCAAGAGGCCGCCCTGGTCGAACCCGACATAGCCCGGCGGCGCGCCGATCAGCCGCGAGACGGTGTGCCGCTCCATGTATTCCGACATGTCGAAGCGGGTGATCTCGATCCCCATGGTGCGGGCGAGCTGGCGCGCGACCTCGGTCTTGCCGACGCCGGTGGGCCCCGAGAACAGGTAGGAGCCGATCGGCTTCTCGGGATCGCGCAGCCCGGCGCGGGCGAGCTTGATCGCCGAGACCAGCGCCTCGATCGCCGTGTCCTGGCCGAACACCATGGTCTTGAGGTCGCGGTCGAGATTGCGCAGCACCTCGCGGTCATCACGCGACACGCTCTTTGGCGGGATGCGCGCCATCGTCGCGATGCAGGCCTCGACCTCCTTGGCGGTGATCGTCTTGCGCCGCTTGCTTTCGGGCAGCAGCATCTGCGCCGCACCCGATTCGTCGATGACGTCGATCGCCTTGTCGGGGAGCTTGCGGTCGCCGATGTAGCGGTGCGACAGCTCGACCGCGGCGCGGATCGCATCGACCGTGTAGCGCACCTTGTGGTGGCGCTCGTAATAGGGCTTGAGGCCGCGCAGGATCTTGATCGAGTCCTCGATGGTCGGCTCGTTGACGTCGATCTTCTGGAAGCGGCGGACGAGCGCGCGGTCCTTCTCGAAATAGTTGCGGTATTCCTTGTAGGTGGTCGAGCCGATGCAGCGGATGACGCCGCCCGCCAGCGCCGGCTTTAAGAGGTTGGAGGCGTCCATCGCCCCGCCCGAGGTGGCCCCGGCGCCGATCACCGTGTGGATCTCGTCGATAAAGAGGATCGCGCCGGGCTGCGTCTCGAGCTCGGCCAGGACCGCCTTGAGCCGCTCCTCGAAATCGCCGCGGTAGCGCGTGCCGGCGAGCAGCGCGCCCATGTCGAGCGCGTAGATCGTGGCGTTGAGCAGCACTTCCGGCACTTCCCGGCCGACGATGCGGCGGGCCAGACCCTCGGCGATCGCGGTCTTGCCGACCCCGGGTTCGCCGACATAGAGCGGGTTGTTCTTGGAGCGGCGGCAGAGGATCTGGATGGTCCGCTCGACCTCGGCCTCGCGGCCGATCAGCGGGTCGATCTTGCCGGTCTTGGCCTTCTTGTTGAGGTTGACGCAATACGCGTCGAGCGCGTCGTGACCGCGCTTCTGGCTGTTCTTCTCGCCGCGGTCGTTGTCCTCCTCGGCGCCCTGGACGCGCCGCGTCTCGGTGCGGCCGGGCGCCTTGGCGATGCCGTGCGAGATATAGTTGACCGCATCGAAGCGCGTCATGTCCTGCTCTTGCAGGAAGTAGACGGCGTGGCTCTCGCGCTCGGCGAACATCGCCACCAGCACGTTGGCGCCGGTCACCTCCTCGCGGCCGGACGACTGGACATGGATCGCTGCGCGCTGCAGCACGCGCTGAAAGCTGGCGGTCGGCTTGGCGTCCTCGGTGTGGCTGGCGACGAGGTTGCCGAGCTCGTTATCGACATAGGTTAGGACCTCGCGGCGCAGCCGGTCGAGATCGACACTGCAGGCGCGCAGCACGGCGACCGCGTCCTGATCCTCGGTCAGCGCCAGCAGCAGGTGTTCGAGCGTCGCGTATTCGTGACGCCGCTCATTGGCGTAGGCGAGAGCCCGATGCAGCGACTTTTCAAGATTACGTGAGAGCACCGCGCTCTCCTTTCTGCCAATGAACGTTCACGACCGTCATTTAAGTCCTCGGCATACAAGTCCTCGGCCACATAGTCGTCGGCCGCTCAGTCCTTTTCCAGCGTGCACTGCAGCGGATGCTGATTTTGTCGCGCAAAATCCATCACCTGCGTCACCTTGGTTTCGGCCACCTCGTAAGTGTAAACGCCGCAGATCCCGACCCCGCGGCGGTGTACGTGCAGCATGATGCGCGTCGCTTCCTGGCGGTTCTTGTTAAAGAACCGCTCGAGGATATGCACGACGAATTCCATCGGCGTGTAATCGTCGTTGAGCATCAAGACTTTGTACATCGCGGGCTTCTTCGTCTTCGGCTTGGCCTTGACGATGACGCCAGTACCCGGACCTTCCTCGCCGTTTTTTCCGTTGCCGCTCATTCAGGGCCTGCGGGGCTGAGAGTGCACGCCACCACATATGATATGGGCTTTGGCGCGTCGCGGAAACGAATTTTCCGGTCCCGCGCCGGTGACATATGGCAAACGACCGATTGTCGCGTTCCGCGCGCGAGCGGCGCCGCCATCGTCATTCGGCGCGGCGCGGACGGGCGAGCAATCCCTCGATCATCGGCGCGATCGCCATACCGCGATGCAGCACCGCGTCGACCGCGGCGGCGATCGGCATCTCGACCTGCAGCCTCGCGGCGAGCGCCGCGACCGAGGCGGCGCTGGCGACGCCTTCGACCACGGCGCGGCCGGCGAGCGCTTCGCCAAGGCTCGCGCCGCCGGCGAGCGCGACCCCGAGCCGGTGGTTGCGCGATTGCGCGCCGCCGCAGGTCAGCACCAGATCGCCCAGCCCGCTGAGCCCGGCAAACGTCTCGGCGCGCGCGCCCTTGGCGACGCCGAGGCGCGTCATCTCGGCAAGACCGCGGGTGATCAGCGCGGCGCGCGCATTGTCGCCCAACGCCAAGCCGTCGAGGATGCCGCAGGCGATCGCCAGCACGTTCTTCACCGCACCGCCGAGCTCGACCCCGGTCACATCCGCCGACCGATAGGGGCGAAAGCGCGGGCTGCCGAGGGCCGCGGAGAACAGCTGGGCCAGGGCGGGATCGCGGCTGGCGATCACCACCGCGGTCGGCAGGTCGCGCACCACCTCGGCCGCGAAACTCGGGCCGGACAGCACCGCGAGCGGCGCCGCGGGGCGAAGCCCGGCGGCCAGTTCCGACATCGTCATCAGCGTGCCGGTCTCGATCCCCTTGGCGCACAGCAACAGCGGCAGATCGGCCGGGATGTGCGCGCCGAGGCGCGTCAGCACGTCGCGCAGAAATTGCGCCGGTACCGCGACGAGCGCGGCGTCGGCGCCGGCGATCAGCTGCGCGAGATCAGCCGTTGCGGTGATCGCCGGATCGAGCCCGGTGCCGGGCAGGTAGACCGGGTTTTCGTGGCGGCGGTTGATCGCGTCGGCGATCGCCGGGTCGCGCGCCCAGATCGCCGCCTCGCTGCCGGCGCGGCGCGCGACCTGCGCCAGCGCCGTGCCCCAGGCGCCGGCGCCGACAATGGCAAGCCGTGTCATCGCGGCGGCTTGGGGCTGGGCGCCCCGGGGTCGAGCGGCCAGCGCGGGTGCACCGGCGCGTCGAGCGGGTCGGCGAGCCCGAGACGCAACCGCTCGAGCCCGGCCCAGGCGATCATCGCACCGTTGTCGGTACACAGCGCCGGCGGCGGCGCGACAAAGGCCAGCCCGGCATCAGCGGCAAGCGCCGCGAGCCGCGCGCGCAGCCTTGTGTTGGCGGCGACGCCGCCCGCCGCCACCAGGCTCGCGCCCTGCGGGTAGCGCTCGCGGAACCAGCGCACCGCGCGTGCCGTGCGGTCGATGAGACAGTCGCAGATCGCCAGCTCGACCGCGGCGGCGAGGTCGGCGCCCGCGGCCGCGTCGCCCGGGTCGAGCGCCGTCGCGATCTCGCGCACCGCGGTCTTGAGGCCGGAGAACGAGAAATCGCAACCCTCGCGGCCGAGCATCGGTCGCGGCAGCGCGAAGCGGCGCGGGTCGCCGCGGCGCGCCTCTTCGGCGATCGCCGGCCCGCCGGGATAAGGCAGACCGAGCAGCTTGGCGCTCTTGTCGAACGCCTCGCCGGCCGCATCGTCGAGCGTCGTGCCGAGCTGGCGGTAGGCGCTGACCCCGGTGCAGGCGAGCAGCTGCGAGTGCCCGCCCGACACGAGCAGCAGCAGATAGGGAAATTCGACCGCGTCGGTCAGCCGCGCGGTCAGCGCATGCGCTTCGAGATGATTGACTGCGGCGAACGGCTTGTTGGCTGCCCAGGCAATGCCCTTCGCCGCCATCGTGCCGACGACGAGCCCGCCGATGAGGCCCGGGCCGGCTGCAGCGGCGATGCCGTCGAGCGCATCGAAGCCGAGCGTCGCCGCGGCAAGCGCCGCGGCGATCAGCCGGCCGAGATGGTCGAGATGCGCGCGCGCCGCGATCTCCGGCACGATGCCGCCGTAGGGCGCGTGTTCGGCGAGTTGCGACTGCACCAGGTTGGCGCGGATCGCCGGCCGCCCCCCATCGTCACCGACCACGGCCACCGCGGTCTCATCGCAGCTCGTCTCGATCCCCAGGATGTTCATGCGCGCCAAATGGCAGCTAACGCCGGCAGGTGCAAGCATCCCTGACCGTCATTCCGGGGCGCGACGACGTCGCGAGCCCGGAATCCATGCACGCTGACTTTAGCGGGGATTGCACATACGCCAGCGGGAGCTTGGCGGTCGCCTGTGTTCATGGGTTCCGGGCTCGCCGCTGCGCGGCGCCCCGGAATGACGGTCAGGGGGCGCTACTTGTCGCCGGCTTCGTAGGTCTTCAGCACCTTGTCGGTGGCCGCCTCGATCTCGATAAGCTTGACCGCGTAACCCCAGAGCAGCGCGGTGTGACGCAGCACCGATCGGCAGCTCTTTTCCTCGAGCAGCACGCCGTCATGGACGTAGTGCGCCAGCACCAGCTGACGATCGCCGGTGAGATCGACATCGACGACCTGGATGTCCGGCTCGCGGCGCGACAGATCGTATTGTTTCGACAGCGCGCTGCGCAGCTTGCGGTAGCCGAGTTCGTCGTGGATCGCCTCGACCCGGAGCGACGGCTTCGCCGAATCGTCGCTGATCTGGAACAGCTTGAATTGGCGGATGATCTCCGGGCTCATGTACTGCAGGATGAAGCTCTCGTCGCGGTAGTTCGCCCAGGCGTGGCGCAGCACCCCGTACGGGTCCTGGTTGCCGGCGATATCGGCGAACCATTCGCGATCTTCCGGCGTCGGGTTGGTGCAGATGCGCTTGATGTCGTCCATCATCGAGAAGCCGAGCGCATACGGGTTGAGCCCGCCATAGCGCGGGTCGTCGAACCCCGGCTGAAACACCACGCTCGAATGCGAATGGAGGAATTCGAGCATCGAGCCTTCGGTGATCAGCCCGCGATCATGCAGCCGGTTCATGATCTCGTAGTGCGTGAAGGTGGCGCAGCCCTCGTTCATCACCTGGGTCTGGCGCTGCGGGTAAAAGTATTGCGAGACGTGGCGTACGATGCGGATCAGCTCGCGCTGCCAGTCCTCCAGACGCGGCGCGCGCTTCTCGATGAAATAGAGCAGGTTCTCCTCGGGCAGGCCGAGCTTGCGCTGCATGTCCTGACGCTTGTCGTCGGCTTCGCGCTCGTCCTCGTCCTTCTCGGGGACCGGCACGGTGCGCCAGAGGTCGTTGAAGGTGGTCTCCTCAAAGGCGAGGCGCTCGCTCATGCGGCGCCTTTCCTCGGCGAGGTTCGGGCGCGAGCGACGGGCGTAGCGATTGACTCCGTGGTCCTTCAGGGCGTGCCCGGCGTCGAGAATCCGCTCGACCGCTTCGAGCCCGTATTTCTCCTCGCATTTGGCGACATAGTCGCGGGCAAAGCTGAGGTAGTCGAGGATGCCGTCGGCATCGGTCCACTGCCGATAGAAATAATTGTTCTTGAAGAAGTGGTTGTGGCCGAACCCGGCATGCGCGATGACCAGCGTCTGCATGGTCATGGAGTTCTCCTCCATGATGTAGCAGATGACCGGGTTGGAATTGATGACGATCTCGTAGGCCAGGCCGGCGAGGCCCTTGCGGTAGAGCGTCTCGTGATAGGCGAAGCGCTTGCCGAAGCTCCAATGGCCGTACATCAGCGGCAAGCCGATCGAGGCGTAGGCGTCGAGCATCTGCTCCGAGGTGATAACCTCGATCTGCAGCGGGTAAGTGTCGAGGCCCATCTCGTCAAAGGCAATGCGCTCGATCGCGTCATGCACCTTGCGCAGGCCGCCGAAATCCCAGTTCGGGCCGGTGAATAGCGGCGACCCGGACGCGGTCGCCGACTTTGCCTTTCCGGGCTTGGTCACGGCGTCAGGCACGCACGCCCCCTTTGGCGAAGAGCTCGTGAAACACGGAGAAGATCTGCGCCGGGTCGCCGACCCGCCGCATCGCGAAATGCTGGTGCGCCGGCGCGACCTCGCTGTAGGCGCGCCAGAGGTCGCTGTCGCGCGACAGCCCGGTGAGGCTGCCGCTGGTGCCGTCGCCGACCTCGACATAGGCGAAATACTGGCAGAGCGGCAGCACCTCGCCGCCGAGCAGCGAGACGCAGCGGCTACTGTCGGCACCGTAATTATCGCCGTCCGAGGCCTGCGCGCCGTAGATGTTCCAGCGATCGGTCGAATAGCGCGCGCGGGCGATCTCGAGCATCTTTTCGAGCGCCGTCGAAACCACCGTGCCGCCGGTCTCCCGGCTGTAGAAAAAGGTCTCTTCGTCGACTTCCTCGGCGGTCGAGGTGTGGCGGATAAACACCACATCGACATGCCGGTAGCGGCGGATCAGGAACACGTGCAGCAGCATAAAGAAGCGCTTGGCGAGGTCCTTCATCGCCTCGGTCATCGACCCCGACACGTCCATCAAGCAGAACATGACCGCTTCGGTATTGGGACGCGGGACGCGCTCGAAGCGGCGATAGCGCACGTCGAGCGGGTCGATAAAGGGGATGATCTTGCTGCGCCGCTCGCTCTTCTCGAGCAGCAGGGTCAGGCGCTCGACCTCGTCGTCGTCGCCGCGCGCTTTCGCCCTCTCGATCTCCTCGCGCAGCGCCTCGAGCTCGCCGAGCTTTGGCCGCTTCAGCGAGATGCGCCGCGCCATGCTCTGCCGCATCGTGCGCGGCACGCTGAGATTGGCCGGGGTGCCGGTCACCGTATAACCGGCGCGCTGCAAATCGACGGCGGTGGTGTCCTTCAATGTCTTCTTGACCAGGTCAGGCAATTCGAGGTCCTCGAAGAACATGTCGAGGAACTCTTCCTTGGTCAGGGTGAACTCAAACGCATCCTCGCCGCTGCCGTCGGGGCTGCCCTCGCGACCGCCGCCGTCGCCGCCGCCTTGTGGGCGCGGAATCTCGTCGCCGCGGACATATTCCTTGTTGCCGGGCACGACGTGATCGGTGCGCCCGGTGCGGCGGCTGTGGTGGAACACCGGCTCGGTGATGCCGCGCGTCGGGATGGCGATCTTTTCGCCGTGCTCGACGTCCTGAACCTTGCGCTTGCGCAGGGCATCCTGTACCGCGCCTTTTACCTCGGCGCGGGCGCGTTCCAGAAACCGCTGGCGATTGCTGAGGCTCTTGCCCTTCGGGTTCTGGCGGCGATCGACGACATTCATCAA
>Ga0126381_100007274_pt1 | contig 12305 bp, 14 predicted proteins | sample PanSoiMetPlot_28_FD_96465 | JGI IMG/M metagenome (GOLD analysis project Ga0126381, IMG submission 96465) | Tropical forest soil microbial communities from Panama - MetaG Plot_28 | ecosystem: Environmental > Terrestrial > Soil > Tropical forest > Bulk soil | place: Panama | collected 2016-02-17
AAATCCGTCCACGGTCAGCGAAAAATCCGGGTTGGGCCGCAGATACGCCGTAATCTCCGCCGCGCGCGACTCGTCGATATTGAGCTGCGCCGCTTTCAAAGTAGGATTCGAAGCTTCGAATTTGGTTTTGACCGCTTCCCAGCTCAACGCGGTCTGGCCGAACGCGTGGGTCAAAAATCCCATCGCGGGGAGAAGTGCGGCAATGCGGTATCGTAGCCAAGCACTCTTCACCGCGGAAGTGCACTTCCGAGGATTCTGTTTGCGCATTGGAGTTGGGAGAACATGTGAATGGATAGAAGTCGGGCGTCGACTCCAGCCCGCTTACCGGAGCCATCTATCGTTCGTACCGCAAGCAGTATTCTTTAGATTAAATCATCCAATCGCCGGTTCCAACCTCACAGTGCCGAAACGATCCAATCGAAAGGTTAATCTTTTGATTGGATGGCGCGGGAGCCCTACAACTATAAAGTGTTACGGTATTGTTCCAAGGCCACACGCACTAACTGGCTGCGTGTGCGCACGCCTGTCTTTCCGAACAGTTGCTGAATGGTATTTTTTACAGCGCTCTCGGAGATCTCCATCTGGCTCGCGATCTCTTTATTCGCCAGACCCTGCACGAGCAGCCGCAGCACCTCGGTTTCGCGGTGGGTCAATTGCGTAACCGCTCTATGCTCGGGAATCGCCGGAGTGCCGGCCGCTGCGGCTTCCTCCGCCGCCGCCCCGTCGACTGCCTCCTCGGTAATATCGGCGATAATCGCCGCGACCTTGGGCGTCAGCCCCTCCTTGTACGTGGAAAACCAGACCTCCGCCGCGAACGACTCCCCATTGGCCCGGTGGCCCTGGCATTGCATGTGGGCGCGGAACTGCGGTGCCTCCTCCCATCGCAGCGCATGGTGCAGTTCCGGCAAAAATGCGGCGATCGGGTTGCCGATCAGCACCCCGTCGCGCGGCGCCATCATTTCCAACGCCGCGCGGTTCGCCAGTTCGATAAAACCCCGCTCGTCAACCGTGACGATCGCTGCCGGGCTGGTTTCTACCAACGCCTTCAGCCGCTCCTGCGCCTCAAGGCTCAACCGCCGGTTGCGGATCAGCTCTGAAACGAACAAACCGCATCCCACCAGCGCCAGCGCCTCGAAGCTGAGCCGGATGAACGACGGTGTCAGCGAGCTGAAGATCTCCGCCAGCACCGCGCAGACCGTGCCGAGCAGCACGACAACCAACCGCGACAGAAAGGCTGCCGCCATCATGATGGGAAACAGGTAAAGGAATCCCAGCGAGACGTAGGGCTTGGTCCACCAGTCCACCGCCGCCACAACCAGAATGATCAGCCCGCTCACCAACAGGACCCGCGCGCGGTTACGCTCGTCCCACACTCGCTCCAACGGCAACAGTGACATTTTTCTGGAGAAAGGTCTATTATCGCGCGGTTCGTACAGGTTGAGAGCTATCTTGCTCACAGATCTTAGCCATTAGCACCCTATAGTGGGACCTGGAGCTTCGGCCGCGCCCTAGTGGCTGACTACCCGGCCCTTGATGTTCCTGGGCGAATCGACGCGTAGAGCCTCTCGAAGACGTATTGCTCCAATGGTTCCCTCTGAGCCGTCTCGGGCAGTTGCCCGTCAATGAACAGCATGGCTGTACCGTGGACCAGCGCCCACACAAAGCGCGCCATCAGCACCGGGTCGTCTCGCCGGATGTCGCCGACGTTCTGTTGATCGACCAGCGCCTCAACCAACACTTGGAAGGCAGCCCTGGCCTCGGCAATGAAGTGGTCGTCTTTTGCGGCCGACTCGATGAATCCGCCGAATATCACCCGGTAGTGTGACGGATGGTCGACCGCGAACTGCACGTAAGCCCTGCCCATGGCATCAAAACCGGCGCGGCCGCGCCCGTTCTGTTCCCAGGCATCCGCGAGGGTTTGCCGGAGTTTGCGGAACCCTTCGGTCCCTACGGTGGCCAGCAACGATTGCTTATCGGCAAAGTGCCTGTAAAGCGCGGTCCGGGAGACCCCCAAGCGCTCACCCACGGTCCTTAACGTCAGTTGCTCGACGCCGTGCTTCTGGATAGTGCGCAGCGCCTCATCGAGAAGCGCGCGGCGCAAGTCGCCGTGGTGGTAAGGCTTTGCGCGTTTCTTTTCCGACGGCGGGTGTGCGGAACGAGCCATATAAAAAAATTCTAGCGATAAGTGTTGACAGTGTCAACATACAGTGGTAAATTTGATGTTGACGCTGTTCACATTTAAAAAGGGAGGAACCCATGATTCCGTTCATCGTTCTGGTAATTACCACGCTGATTTTGAGGGTTATCGGTGCTGCCGGAGTGGCCCTGCTAAACAGTTGGACCTGGAGCCTGCGCGGCGGGCTGGCTCTGATGTTCCTGTTCACGGCGTCTGCTCATTGGGGAAAGCGGAGGGGTGATCTCGTCGCCATGGTGCCAAGTGCCTTTCCCCGTCCTGACCTCATGGTGTCCGCCACGGGCGTGTTGGAAATACTCGGTGCGGTGGGACTCCTGATCCCTGCGATCGCACCCCTCGCCTCGGCGGGCCTGGCGCTGCTGTTGATCTCGCTCTTCCCGGCGAACGTACGTGCCGCTCGCGAAGGTCTAACGATCGGCGGTAGACCGGCGACGGCGTTGCCACTCAGGACCGTTCTGCAGTTGGTGTTCCTGGTCGCGGTGCTGGCGGCGGGACTCCCTGGCGTGTTTCCGTTTGGAGTTCGATAGGAGAACGACTATGACGAATGCAACGAAACTGATCGCAGGTATCCTGCTGATCGTCATGACCACCATTGAGTACGGCGGTACATTTCTTCTCGGTGTCCTCTCGGGCAAGTATGCCGGGTTCACCGATTTTCAGCGCTCCATGTTCCGGGCAGGGCACGCGCACGCCGGCGTGCTCACGATTCTCGCGCTCATTGCGCTGCTCTTCACCGACCAGGCAGGCTTGTCCGCGCCGGTCGGATGGGCGGTACGGATTGGATTCGCGGCCGCTCCTGTTCTGGTCAGCGCCGGGTTTTTCGGTGCCGCGATACGCCACGGCAGTACCCGGCCCAGCGAACTCATCGCGCTACTGTGGGCCGGCGTCTTCGTGCTGGGCGGAAGCCTGATCACACTGGGAATCAGCCTGCTTCGGGCGCGAGGGTAAGCGATATGACGACGAACAAGAAAGAACACTTCGCCGCTCGTTCGCGTAAAAAGGACCCGCAGATTTCTTCGGGACTACGCCGTCTTATCCTTCGCGTAGCACAGGTCGTTCAGCAGGCATTCCGCGCATTTCGGGCTCCGCGCCTGGCACAGGGCTCGACCGTGCAGAATGATCTGGTGCGAAAACAGAATCCACCGATCCTGCGGAATCGTCTTCATGAGATCGTCTTCGATCTTCTTGGGATCGGTGGCGTGCGTCAGGTCGAGACGCCGCGCGATGCGCTGCACGTGCGTATCGACCACGACCCCCAACGCAATCCCATAGGCCGTGCCCAGAACTACGTTGGCCGTTTTGCGCGCCGCGCCTGGAATCGTCAGCATCTCTTCCATCGTCCGCGGCAGCACCCCGCCGAAATCGTTCACGACGCGCTTGGCCGCGCCGACAATCGACTTCGCCTTGTTGTTGAAGAAGCCGGTGCTGCGGATGTCCTCGGCCAACACCTCAGGCCGCACCGCCGCGAAATCCTTTGGCGTAGGATACTTCGCGAACAGCCCGGGCGTCACTTCGTTGACGCGCTTATCCGTGCATTGCGCCGAGAGAATCGTCGCGACCAGCAGCTCCCATGGGTTGTGATGCTCGAGCGCGCAGGTCGCCGCGGGATACATCTTATCCAGCCGGCTCAGGATTTCCAGTACGCGCGCCTTTCGCTCGGCTGCGCTTTTGGGCCGCTTCACGTAAGCTCGTAGTTGGAGATGCGGGCGCGCCTTGTTCTGCTCGCCGCGGCGTTGGCTGCCTTTGGCGCTTCGCTCGGTTCGGGCTTTCACTTCGACGATTATGCCATTTTCTCGCCGGGCGGTCGCGAAACCCGCCCGCTCACGTTCCTCACATTTTGGTTGAACCGGCAGCTCGGTGGGGACAATCCCGCCGGATTTCACACCCTCAACCTCGCGCTGCACCTCGCAGCCGGACTGCTGCTCTACGAATGTCTGCGCCGCCTGATTCCGCCGCGGCCTGCGCTCATCGCCGCAGCCATCTTTGCCGTGCATCCCATCCAGGCCGAATCGGTGGATTATATCTGGGGCCGCAGCATCATGCTGGCTGCCGCGCTCTGCTTCGCTGCTCTGCTCTGCTGGATCGCCGGATACCGTTGGCTCGCGGTCGTCTGCTTTGCGGGAGCTCTGCTTGCGAAGGAAGAGGTTGCGGCGTTTCCGCTTGTGCTGTGGCTGATGGACCGCCCTGCGGGCGGCAAAATACGACCGCCTGCCCCACAGACTCTCGTCATGCTGCTGCTCTCACTCGCCGCGGGCCTTCACGTGATGTACGTGGCAGCCGTCACGCCCGGATCCACCGCGGGCGCGCACGCCGGCATCACGCCGTGGAACTATTTTCTAGCGCAAGGCGCTGTGGTGTGGCGCTACCTACGGCTCCTCGTGATCCCTTACGGCTTCACCGTCGATCCGGAAGTCGTCATTCCACCCCCGTGGCTCGGCATTACCGCCTGGATCGCTGTCGTGGCCCTCCTCTTCGTCGCTTGGCGCGCACGACGCGATTGGTCGATTTGGCTGATTGCCGGTTTCGTGCTGCTCATCCCGAGCTCCACCATCTTCCCCGCCGCCGATCTCGCCGCCGACCGCCGCCTGTACCTGCCGTTGGCCGCCTTCGCCGCCGCCGCCGCTCTGCCGCTCGCACGCGTGCGCTGGAAGGCCATCGCACCCGCAGTCGTGGTGGTGCTGACAGCCGTCGCGTTCGCCCGCACGCAAGTGTGGATGACGGAAGAATCGCTCTGGCGTGAGGCGGTCGAACGCGCGCCCAATAAGGTACGGCCCAGGATCCAGCTTGCGCGCCAGGTTCCACCTACCGAAGCGCTGGCTTTGCTGGCCGACGCCCGCCGCCTCGCGCCTTCCGACCCCTTCGTCGCCGCCGAAACCGGCAAAGTTCTGCTCGCGGCCAATCGCCCCGCCGAAGCGCTCGCCGAGTTCGGGCGCGCGCTGGCGCTCGATCCACGCGACGCACGCAATTACAACAACCGCGGGGTTGCGCTACAGGCGCTGGGCCAGACAGAAGTGGCGCGTGAGGACTTTCTGCGAGCGCTGGCTATAGACCCGAACCTGAGTACGGCGCGGGATAATCTCAGCCGGATAGCACACTGAAGACGGGTGGCCTTAGGCCGCCGGACAGGCTCAAGCATGTCCCATCAAAAACTATCCCGTTGGACCCGTGATCTGGACGTCGGTCGTCAGGTTTTGCCAGTCCGGCATCTCGTAGGCTTTCTTCTTCGTCGTCAGCGGCTCGGTCAGCTCCTTCGATTCGGAAGGCTTGAGGTCCGTCTTGAAACTGAACGTGCCGAACGCGTCCTCTTCCGAGCGCCGCGTGCTGCCCCAGAGCGTGACGTTCCCCGAAAGGCCGCTCAGGTCCGCGGTCTCGGCGTGGCTCGTCACCACGAATCTCACCAGCAGCCTGTCCTTGTGCTTGGGATCGTCGAGGAAGCGAACGCCGGAGATTTCTACATACCGCTGAATCGGATTGGCGGGCGCTCCGGGTTTCGCCGCCGGGCTCTCCACCACTGCGGTGGGTTTCGTCGGCGTCCGGTTCACCAGCGAGTACACACCGAATACGGCACCGGCGAAAATCAGCGCAAACAGAATCGTGAGCAGCCACGTCGGCAGGCGGCGTTTGGCTAACGGAGGTGGGGCAACGGCGCTGAACGGCGGGGTGTATGCCGGCTCCGCGGGATGCGGCGCTATAGGGGGCGGCTCGGGTGCCGTGTATGGCGGAGGAGGAGGCGGCGCCGTTTGTGCCGGCGCATCCGACCATACCGGTCTCCGCCGCGCTGGTCCCGATGGCCCCTGCGAAGGATCGGGCGGCGCACTCGATTCAACGGCTCCCGGTGGGTTCACCGCCTGAGGATTCGCACCCCCCTGTGCAGTCTGGCCGCTGCAATCCGGGCATTCCGTATACGCCGGGGGGACTTCGCGGCCGCATTTCGGACAGATCCAGGTGAACATCGGTTATCTAACTTTTACTGTACCGCGCGCCGCAGCCTACCGGATGCCCGCAAACGACCACAGCCGTCCCGCCGCTTCCTTGTCGCGCCGGAACGAATGGAACTCGCCGGCCAGGCACATGGTACACAGATTCGCCGTGTAAATCCGCTCCAGCGCTACACCAGCGCCTGCAAGCTGATCGCGATTCGCCGCCGCCAGATCGATGTAGGTACGCCCAGTCTCGCCGAACCGCGCGGCCACCTCCGGTCCCACCTCATAGCAGCACTTGCCGATCCCCGGCCCTATCGCTGCGCGTACGTCCGCAGATTCGGTCCCAAAACGCACGAGCATCGCTAGGAGCGCACGCTGCGCGATGCGCGCCGCCGTGCCGCGCCACCCCGCATGAACCGCCGCCACGGCGCGCCGGCGCTCATCCACCAGCAAAATGGGAATGCAATCGGCCGTCTTCACGGCGACCACCGCGCCGGGCGTGTTCTCCAGAAGCGCATCACCGCACCCCAGTTCGCCCGCGCGTCCTGCCGCCGCGACGCACTCCGCCGAATGAACCTGTTTCAGGGAAGCCAGATTGCCGAAGAGTCCCGGAATATCCGCGTGACGCGTGCCGAATCCGTGTACCAGCCAATCGACCGCGTCCAACTCCGTGACGTGATAAATTTGGTGCGAGCCCCTGTAGAACACTTTACGCGGGGTTGTTGACCTGCGCGATGCGCACCTGCTGCTTGAAATTCTCCAGCATGGTCTCGTCGAGCCGCACTTCCGTCGGCCGCTTTACCAGCGTGGTCATCTGATCGATCTTGTCCTGCAGCTTCAGCAGCGCATAAAAGAGGTTCTCAGGCCGCGGCGGGCATCCGGTCACATATACATCCACCGGCACGACCTTGTCCACGCCCTGCAGCACTCCATAGGTGTTGAACGGCCCGCCTACGCTCGAGCAGGCGCCCATCGAGATGCACCACTTCGGATCGGGCATCTGGTCCCAGATCCGCTTCAGCACCGGCGCCATTTTGAGCGTCACTGTGCCCGCAACGATCATCAGGTCCGACTGCCTCGGGCTGGGCCGGAACACTTCCGCGCCGAATCGCGCAATATCGAACCGCGAAGTGCTGGACGCAATCATCTCGATAGCGCAGCAGGCGAGTCCGAACGTTAGCGGCCACAGGGCCGACTTGCGCGCCCAGTTGAAAACGTAATCCACCGACGTGGTGATGACGTTCTCTTCAAACTGGTTCTGAATAAAAGAAGACACAGTCCTCTCCTTAAACCTCAAAGTGGATTGTAACACCGGCTCAGCCGATCGGTTCACGGCGCGAGACCGCTACGCCTTCCGCGCCCCCACCCGCAGCCGCCGGTAGTCCGCCGTCCACGTCCCGTCGCGCAGCAGCTTGTGTGCCACCAGTTGTTCCGCCGCGCGTACGAATTTCTCGCGCTGCGCCGTCGTTAATCCCGCAGTCCAATGCCGACAAAACATCTCGTACCACCGCTCCAGCCCGGCCGCGCCTCCTTCCAGCGGCGTCGGCCGGTCAAAGAGCGACGCAAACGTCACCTCCAACCCGTGGTGTTCCAGCAGCGATGCATACTCCGCAATGCCCGGATAATACCAGGGACTCTCAGGCGGCGCCCCGCCGGTGACGTCCGCCAGCGCTTCCTCCGACGCGCGGATGATCTCCGCGACGTTACCGTGCCCGCCCAGTTCCACGGCCAGCCGGCCCCCGGGCTTCAGTGCCCGCGCGATCGCCGTCACCGCCGCCTCAGCCGGCTGAACCCAATGCAGCACCGCGTTGGAGAACACCGCGTCGAATTCGCCGTCATACGCGATTTCGCGCACGTCTTCGACGCGAAAATCAATTCCGGGAAAGTTCTTTCGTGCCTGTTCGACCATCGCCGCCGAACGGTCGATGCCAGTCACGTTCGCGCCAGCCTGCGCGATCTCCGCTGTGAGCTGCCCAGTTCCCGAGCCCACGTCGAGAATGCGTTCACCGGCTTTTGGCTCCAGCAGCCCGAGCACGTCGCGGCCAAACTGCCATACGAACCCATAGTTCTGCTGGTAAGATCCCGCATTCCACTGCTGGCTCATTCCTTCATGGTATCCGTTCACAAATACGGCTCCGTGACTTTGTTATACTTGCCCCGCATGAAGTCGACATTCGCTCTTTCGGCGTTGCTGCTTTTCGCGGCATCTGTTTATGGCGCTGACCCGCTCACCGTCGCCCGCCTCTACGAAAGCCAGTTGCGTATTCCCGAGGGCGAGGTGGTTTCGCTCGCCGAAGCCATGCCGCTGGAGAAATACGGCTTCGCGCCGCGCAACGGCGAGTTCTCCGGAGTTCGCACGTTCCTAATGCAGGTGAAACATATCGCCACTACGAACTACATGACGTGCTCCTCCGTCCTGGGAGAAAAGCCGCCGGTCGATCCAGGCAAGGGTGAGAACGGACCGGACAGCATCATCCTTAAAGACGACGCCGTGAAATTCCTGAAAGACTCCTACACCTATTGCCACAAAGCGCTAGGCACCCTCACATCCGACAATCAATTGGACATGCTTCCCTCACCCTTCGGACAGGGCCAGATGGCTCGCGGCGCCATCGCAATGGTTCCCGTCTGGCACAGCTTCGATCACTATGGGCAGATGGTGGTCTATGCCCGAATGAGCGGAGTCGTTCCGCCGGCGAGCCGGTAAACGCGGGGACGCGCTTCGCGCATCTCCTGTTTCGAAACGGCTCCGTAAGCGAGCATCCATCCCCCGGCCCGTGGCCGCCGGACCCTGGCCCCCATTTACGGCGTCGTTTCGCTCAAGCGCTTCAATTCCAGCACCAGATCGCCGCGCGAATCCACCGAAAACGCCGGCGCAAATCGCGCCCCCCAGATGAGCTCATCATGCCGGTAGCTGGCGCGTGCCAGGACCGTCTGGCTGAATGTATCGTCATATGCTTTGATCAGGATCAGGAGCTCGGCCTGAAGCCGTTCCAGGTCGGCGGAACTTTTCCCCCAGAACGGGCTGTCCGCGTCGATGGGGTGCACGACAGTCCAGGTGAGCGCCAGGAACATCACCTGATCCCTCTCCAGCTTCAGCAGCTTGTACTTGCGCACCGATTGTCCGCCCTGCGACTCCACCGTCATGAGCATCACCCGCGCCTCCACGTCCATCAGGGAATTGGTGCGGCGGTTGACGAGGCGAAATTGCAGGCTCTGCCCATTCTGATACGGCGCGATCAACGCCTGTTGGCTGAAACCGAAGCGCGCCGAAGGGCGCGATACACGCCCATAAAGCAGGCCTGCCGCTACCGCGAAAGACAGGATTCCCACCCACGCCTCGAACGCCGAGAGCACGCTGCCCCCCGTTCCGTGCGGCACGATGTTGCCGTACCCCACCGTGCTCAGTGTGTGTGCGCTGAAGAAGAAATCCCCCATGAACCGTTCCGCCTCCGACGTGCCCTTGATTCCTTCCAGCGCCTGCGGACCCAGCAGGAAGTACGCCACAGCGAAGATGGTGTTCGCCAGCAGATAGCCCGCGAACAGCACCAGGAAGAACTTGGGCCAGCCCATGTTGATGAGGTGCAAATAGGGATGAAAATCGCGCCATGTGGTTCCGCGGCGGTGAACGTTGAGGGTCCCGTCCTTGTTGATGGTACGGCGCACCGACCCGGTATATTTGTTCGTCAAGCCGGGATCGAAACTCGGTCTTTCCATATACATCCGATGATGGCAGAACCATGCCAGTCGCGATAGGATGGGAACTTGTCGCTGCCCGCTACTCCCGTACCTCCACGCGACCGCCTCAAGAAGCTGCGCGACGGCTTGTTGCATCTGCACAAGTCCCTGCTCGATAGCGAACGCGCGGCCTACGAACGCGATGTGCAGCGCATTGGCTCTCCCGGCGAGTTCCTCAATCTGCTGCTCAATGATCCCTGGTTCAACTGGCTGCGCGAACTCTCCCAATTCATCGTGCTGGTGGACGAGACCCTCGACCTGGAAGACCCTCCCACCGACACCGAAGCCGGCCGCCTTATCACCCAGGCACGCGAGCTGGTTAGTCCAACCGAAGACGGCGGAGTGTTCGGACGCCGCTACTGGGAAGCCCTGCAGCGCGACCCCAACGCCGTATTGGCGCACCGCGACATGATCAAGGTTTTCGGAGAACTTTAGTTTTCATCACGGAAAAGCGGAGGGGGCGGAGAGAACTCATTTTTTCTCCGCTCCTCCGCGTCTGGCGCGATTCGAGCAGACTACTTGAGTGAGAAAAACCCGCCGACGTTTTCCCACAGGAGCCGAGGGAAGCTTTTATCGAGATACGAGCGGATCGAAACATAGCATTCGTCGCACTGGTTGCGGCGCGTGAACTCCTCGATCATCTTCTCGCGGTCTTCCAGCCGGTAGCGTTCGAACTGCATCGAGCAAGGCTGCAGCATGCCGTTACAGGTCACGACCAGGAATCGCTGCCCCGCCTTGCAACCCGGAAGGCCGCCCCGCTCGAAGTACCGCCGTGTGGCGTCCAGCGTGGTGGTCGAGTTCACAATCCAGTTGCTGCAATCGCGCCGCGCTTCTACGCGGTCCAGTCCGCCGTTCAGCATCGCCAGGTCGTCGTCGGATCTCAGGGTGTAGTCGCGGCATCCCGTGCGCCGCGCCGAGTACGCGCTGTAACAGAGATTAACGCCCCACTCCCGCGCCTTATCCGCGATCGCCCCGATCTCCCGCACGTTCTCGCGCGTGAGGCACGAGTTCAGCACGATATCGTCGTGCCCCAGCTTCGCCAGTTCCGGAATCAGACCCTCCAGATGGCTGTAAAGCCCCGGAAATCCGCGAAAGCCATCGTGCCGGTCGTCCGGAAAATCCAGACTGACCGAGAAGTGATCGATGCCCGCCGCTCGCAGCTCCAAATATCGCTCTGGCGTCATCAGCGACCAGTTGGAAACCAGGATGATATAGGGTAGTCCGCCGCCGCAGTGAATCGCCTGCACGATCTCCGTCAGGTCGTCGCGCATCAGCGGCTCGCCGCCCGAGACCTGCACGACGCACGGGCGCAGCGCTTCCATGTAGCGCCGATAATCCTTCGGCCGAAGATTCGCCGAATCGTCCCGCGGTCCGCCATGGTCGCAATGTTTGCAATAACAGGTGCAGGAATCGGTGACTTCGAACGATACCACGAGCGGCCGATCGGCAATCCAGTTCAACGACCCTCTTCCGATAATTCGCAGGGATTCTGCGAGCGATACCTTGCGCATGAAGGAGCTTATTTAACAATAACAGATTCTAAAATCTCATTATTTAAAAAAAAAAAAGACGCCAAGAAGACGGAAGTCAAGGAAGACAGATGTCAGAATCAGCGGTTGCACTCGAGGATTCCGACTTCTGTCTTCTGAATTCCTTTTTTTCGTCTTTGCGAGAGCTTATTTTGCGGCTACCGGCTGCCCCGCGTGCACAGGCGAGAGCCAGTTGAAGCGGTCGGGGCGTTTGCCTTCCACAATCGCGAAGAACTCCTTCTGCAGCCTCTCGGCGATCGGTCCACGGTGGCCCTGTCCGACCTTGATTTTGTCGATCGACCGGATAGGCGTGATCTCCGCTGCCGTTCCGGTGAAGAAAACCTCGTCCGCGATGTAGAGCATCTCGCGCGGCACGATGGTCTCCACCAGCGGAATATCGAGATCGCGCGCCAGGGTGATGATGCTGTCGCGTGTGATTCCAGGCAGCACTGACGCGCCCAGCGGCGGAGTATGAATCTTGCCGTCGCGCACGATGAAAATATTCTCGCCCGACCCTTCGCTGACGTAGCCGTTGCTGTCGAGCGCGATGCCTTCCACGTACCCGTTCGCCACCGCCTCCATCTTCATGAGCTGCGAGTTCATGTAGTTGGCACCGGCCTTCGCCAGCGCCGGGAGCGTGTTGGGAGCGAAGCGCGTCCAACTGGAAACGCACACGTCCACGCCTTCCGCCAATGCTTCTTCGCCCAGATACTTGCCCCAATTCCAGCAGGCAATGTACACATCGATGGGATTCTTGATTCCGTGTACGCCGATTTCGCCGTACCCGCGCAGCGCGATGGGCCGCAGATAGCAGGAATCCATTTTGTTGACGCGTACCAGTTCCAGCATTGCCTCGGCGAGTTGCTCAGCCGAATACGGCAGATCCATGCGGTAAATCTTGGCCGAATCCACCATACGCCG
>Ga0126381_100007276_pt1 | contig 12304 bp, 10 predicted proteins | sample PanSoiMetPlot_28_FD_96465 | JGI IMG/M metagenome (GOLD analysis project Ga0126381, IMG submission 96465) | Tropical forest soil microbial communities from Panama - MetaG Plot_28 | ecosystem: Environmental > Terrestrial > Soil > Tropical forest > Bulk soil | place: Panama | collected 2016-02-17
CAGCATCCGCTGCAGCGGTCGCTGCACTAGCGCGCCGGACTTCGCGGTGCGTACGGAAACCCGGCCGCAGGCCGTGTCCGGGTTAAGCTGGCCACGATGCCTCAGCGCGTCGGGAGGCGGCATGAGGGACCCGCGCGATCCGGCGCTGCGGTTCGGCGTGCTGGGCCCGCTTCGGGTCTGGCAGGGTGACAATGTTGTAAATCTCGGGCCGGTCCAGCAGCGGGTGGTGCTGGCCGTGCTGTGCCTGCAGGCCGGCCGGCCGGTCGGCCGGGAGCAGATGATCAATGCCGTCTGGGGCGAGGCACCCCCGACGCATGCCGTGAACCTGGTGCAGCGCCACGTTTCCGGGCTCCGCCGGGCGCTCGGGCTCGACCGGCATAGCGGGGCCGCATCTTGCCGGCTCGTCTGGACCGATGCCGGCTACCTGCTGACCCTGCCGGCCGGTGCCCTGGATCTGGAGCTGTTCGACACCGAACTGGCCCGGGCCCGGGCCGCGCGGGCCGCCGGCCAGGTGGCGGAGGCGGCCAGAATGCTGCACGCCGCCTTAGAACTCTGGCGAGGACCGCTCTGCGACGGATTGTCCAGCCCGTTCCTGGACGCGCAGCGCGACCGGCTGGCCGAATCACGCATCGGCGTGATCGAAGAGCGTATCGAGCTCGACCTGGCGCTCGGCGATGACCCCGACCTGATCGCCGAGCTGCGGGATCTGGTGGCCGAGCATCCGCTGCGCGAGCGGCTGCACGGCCTGCTCATGCTGGCGCTGTACCGGGCCGGCCGCCAGGCCGACGCGCTGGCCGCCTTCCGCGACGCCCGGCGTCGGCTGCACGAGGAACTCGGCGTCGAGCCCGCGGCCCCCCTGCAGCGCCTGCACCAGCAGATCCTGGCCGCCGATCCGCAACTACTCCTGGCCCCCCGGGGCGAAGTCACGACCGGCGGCCCGGCCGGCGGTGCTTATCGCCGGCCGGTACCCGCCCAGCTGCCACACGGCATTCCCGATTTCACCGACCGGGATGCGGAGATCGAGGCGCTGAACGCGCTGCTGCCCGGTGATGGCGCCAGCGCGGGCGGCCCGGGGGCGATCGCGGCCATCGCCGGAACGGCCGGAATCGGCAAGTCGGCGCTCGCGGTGCATTGGGGTCATCAGATCCGTGACCGGTTCCCTGATGGGCAGCTGTACGTCAACCTGCGAGGTTTCGACCCGGCTGGGTCAGCGATGGAGCCAACCGAGGCGATCCGGGGCTTCCTTGATGCGTTCGCGGTGCCGCCGGAACGAATCCCGGTAGATCTTGACGCACAGGGCGCGCTCTACCGCAGCATCCTGGCCGATCGGCGAGTGCTGATCGTCTTGGACAACGCGCGGAACGGTCCCCAGGTGCGCCCGTTGCTCCCCGGCTCTCCCGGCTGCGTGGTGGTCGTGACCAGCCGGAACCAGTTGATCGACCTGGCTGCCGCGGATGGCGCTCAGTCGGTGTCGCTTTCCCTGCTGCCCGCGGACGAGGCACGGCGGCTGCTCACCCGCAGGCTCGGCCGAGAGCGGGTAGCGGCCGAGCCCGCCGCCGTAGACGAGATCATCGGTGCCTGCGCCGGGTTGCCGCTGGCGCTGTCTGTGGTCGGCGCGCGCGCGGCCGCGAACCCCCAGTTGCTGCTGGCCGGTCCCGCCGAGGACCTGCGCGATACGTATGGCGGCCTCGACGCGCTTGACGCCGGTGACAAGCGCACTGACGTCCGGGCCGTATTCTCCTGGTCCTACCACGCGCTCAGCGCACCGGCAGCGCGGTTGTTCCGGCTGCTGGGCGTGCACGCGGGCCCGGATATCGGGGTGCTCGCCGCCGCCAGCCTCGCTGGGGAGGCGCCCACCCGGGCACGGGCGCTGCTGGCCGAGCTGACCCGCGCGCACCTGCTCACCGAGCGGGGCCGCGGGCGGTTCGCCTTCCACGACCTGCTTCGCGCGTACGCCCGCGAGCTGGCTGACACGCATGACTCGGCCGCGGAAAGGCGCGCTGCGGTTCACCGGGTACTGGATCATTACCTGTACACCGCCTCCCATGCCGACGAACTGCTTCGCCCCAATGAGGACACCATCGCGCTGGCCCCGGCCACGGCGGGGGTGACGGTTCAGAAACTGTCTGATCACAGGAAGGCACTGACCTGGTTCGACACGGAGTACCAGGTACTGCTGGCGGCCCTTCGCCAGGCAGCGGGTGAAGGCTTCGACGTCCACACCTGGCAGCTGGCCTGGGCGCTCATGTCGTTCTTCGACCGCCACTCTCACTGGCACGACGCGGCTGCCTCGCAGCGGGTCGCCATTGAGGCTGCGAACCGCTTGAGCGACCTGCGTGGGCAGGCGGTCAGCCACGGCTGCCTTGCCTATGCATACACCCGCCTGAGCCGTCACGAGGACGCTCACGCTCACCTGGTGAAGGCTCTCCAATTGTATGAAGAACTCGCTGACACCACAGGTCAGGCATATATTCATCGACGACTCGCATGGGCTTTTGATCGGTTGGGCGACTATCAGGCGGCACTTCCACACGCCCAGCTGGCTTTCGAGCTGTTTCGGTCGGCCGGGCAGCGGACCGGAGAGGCCAGAGCGCTGAACGCGATCGGCTGGTTCCACCTCCAACTCGGCGATCCCGAGGATGCCTTGGTGTATTGCCAGCGAGCTCTAACTCTGCAAAGAGAGATTGGGGACCAGTTCTGGCAGTCAGAAACGCTTGACAGCATCGCAGGCGCCTACCACCACCTCGGCCGCTACGAGGAAGCTATCGTTCACTATCGGCAGGCGCTGGACCTGTACCACGATTTCGGTGACCGCTATACCGAGGCTGAGGGGTGGGTATGTCTCGGTGACACCTACCTGGCCGCCGGCGATACCGCATCAGCCGATGCCGCGTGGCACAACGCCCTTGTCATCCTCGGCGATCTCGGCCATCCGGACGCGGCTCAGGTACGCAGGAAGCTGGAAGGGCTGCACACAACCACAAAGGCATCTTGACGGGCGCCCTCCGATGGGCGTGCCTAAATAGTTGGCGGGGTCCGCTGCGCTAGCCACCCTGTCATTGCTAACGTTGACCGCAGGCCTAGCTAGATACGAGGGCAAGGTTCCACCCGGAGGTGAGCCATGATCAAATTAGAGTTCAACCAAGACGAAATCGACGAATTGGCACGCAAGCTGAACGAGCTTAACTCCGAACTTTCCGACAAGGAAAAAGTGTTGCTGCTGAGCGTTTTTTCGGGAGCGGCAGAGCGAGTTTCAGGAGAAGTCACGATACGAGAAGCGGATCTCGTGGAACTGAGCAATCAGCTCATCGACTCCTTCACTCCGGACTCCGGAGGTCAATTCATAGTCCCCTGCAGGATTTTGCCGCCACCCCCTCCGGACCCGCCGCATCATCACTCGTCAGCCTAGCCTGAAACGTGGCTGAGAAACCTCTAAGTGGAGCAGCGATAAAGTCTGATCGCGAAGCTGAAGCACACCTGGACAAGGAGGTTCCAGAACAGCGACCGGCTTGGCCTGTCGTTCTTGTCTGCATGCCATTCATAGATGCCTATCGTCCATCTATCCAGCTCGGCCTGCTCAAGGCCGTGACCGCAGCGCATGGATTTCCGGTGCGCACGCTTCACGCCAATCTCGATTTCGCGGCGCAAATCGGCCTGGATTACTACCAGATCCTGTCCCAGCATCGCGGTCACATGCTGGGTGACTGGCTGTTCTCGCGCGAGGCGTTCGGCGGCGATGCGCCAGATCCCGATGCACGCATGCTTGACGAGATGGCCGACGCTCTGTCCTACCTCGACCAGCCACATGAGGACGTGAGACAGAAACTAATCCGCACGCGGGACACCGATGTCCCATGGTATTTGGATGCACTCGCCGACTCGTTTCCCTGGGAAGAAGCTGCCGTTGTAGGGTTCAGCTCGACATTCCAGCAGAACGCAGCGTCCTTCGCCTTGGCCCGGCGGCTGAAACAGCGCTACCCGCAGATCTTCACGGTATTCGGCGGCGCTAACTTCGATGCCGGGATGGGCCCGGAGTTGGTGCGGGCCATCGGCTGCATCGACGCTGCCGTCATCGGCGAGGGCGATGATGCCTTCCCTGGGCTGCTCAGAGCCCTGGCCGCCGGGACCGACGTGGGCCTCGTCCCGGGCGTGGCTCGGCGCCGCGGAGCGCAGGTCACGGTGATGCCGGCGTCGCCACCGCGAGAGCAGCTGGACGACTTGCCGCCGCCTGATTACCAGGAGTATTTCGAGCACGCAGAGGAACTGGGCCTCCTGTCGGCCGGAAATCGCAACGTGTGGCTCCCGATCGAGACCGCGCGAGGATGCTGGTGGGGGGCGAAGCACCACTGCACGTTCTGCGGGCTGAACGGAACGACCATGCAGTTCAGGTCGAAGTCACCGGAACGGGTCCTCGACGAGCTCGCGCAGCAGGCGCGAAGGTATCGGAGCTGCCGCTTCGAAGCGATCGACAACATCCTCGACATGAGCTACCTGAGGACGTTGTTCCCCGCGCTCGTTGACAGTGACGCGGGTTACGAATTCTTCTATGAGGTTAAGTCCAACCTGGGCAGAGAGCAGCTCAAGCTGCTGGCACAGGCCGGCGTCACCAGCATCCAGCCCGGTATAGAGTCGCTGAGTTCTCGCGTCCTCGGTCTCATGCGCAAGGGCGTCCGCGCCGTTCAGAACGTCAACCTGCTGCGCTGGGCGCAGTATTACGACATCGAGGCCGAGTGGAACCTCATCTGGGGCTTCCCAGGGGAGACGGAACTGGACTACGCCGAGCAAGCGGCCGTCATCCCTCACCTGTACCACCTGCCGCCCCCGGCGGCGACCGGCCGGATCTGGCTGGAACGATTCAGCCCCTTGTTCAGCGAAGTGAAGGACAGAAGGCCGGAACGCAGCTACCGGTACGTCTATCCGAAGGATGTCGATCTCAGCCGGGTGGCCTATTTCTTCGACTATCGGCTTGAAGACGGACTGCCGGACAGCGCCTACGCGGGCGTGCGTCAGGCGGTAGCGGACTGGTCCAAGGCCCGGGTGGCGGACAAGCCACCGTTGCTCACGTACCGGGCCGCACCGCACTTCGTGCAGATTCACGACCAGAGGCAGGAGGAGCACGCGGGCACGTATACATTCGAAGACACGCTCGCCGACCTGTACCTGGCCTGCATAGACCGCCCCACCACCGCCGCCGCCGTGCGGCGGGAACTGGGCCTGCGCCTGTCGGCGGAAGCGATCCAGGAGCTCTTCACCGAGTTCAGGCAGCGCGGCCTGATGTTCCTGGACGGTCGGCTCGCGCTCGCGCTGGCGCTGCCCGCCGTCCGGGGCCGGTGAGTTAGCGGGCCAGGAAGTCGAGCAGCAGCTCGTTGACCTGATCCGGGGCGTCGAGCTGCATCCAGTGACCCGGGCCGTCCAGCCGTTCGTACCGCCACGGGCCGGTCACGCTGGTGGCGGAGTCGGTCATCTGCGCTTCGGTGAGGGCGCCGTCCGCGGTGCTCCACACGCCCATGGTGGGTGCCTGCACGGGCGGGAGCCGGGGCGGGGGACCCAGCCATGACTCGGGCGGGACGTTGGCCCGGTACCAGTTCAGGGCCGGGGTGAGCGAACCGCTGGCTTCCAGTTCGGCGATCACCTGGTCGGTGTCGGGGTGCCGGGCCCAGCGCCGGAAGTTGGCCCAGTCGTCATCGGACAGCCAGCGTTCGGCCACGCCGGGAAACTGGAACAGCAGCATGTACCACGACTTCTCGCGCTGCTGCATCGTGCGGCGGAAGGTCACCGGGCTGCCGACCGACAACGTGACCAGGTGGTCGACGCTGCCGGGTACGTACGCGGCGAGCCGCCAGGCCAGGGCGGCGCCCCAGTCGTGGCCCACCATATGCGCTCGGGTGATCTCCAGGCTGGCCAAGATGGCCAGGACGTCCTGGGCCACCAGCGAGAGCGAGTAGGCCTCGACGGTCTCCGGCTTGCCGGATCGCCCGTAGCCGCGCAGGTCGGGGACGACGACCTGGAACCCGGCCTCGGTCAGCGCCGGGACCTGGTGCCGCCACAGCCGCCCGGAGTCGGGGAAGCCGTGCAGCAGAACCACCGGACGGCCCTCGCCAGTGACCTCGTACTCGGTGCCCACGCCGTCCACGTCTACTCTGCCCATGCGTCCTCCTCGCCGGCCCCGCGGACTCGCATCGTAGCTACACGGGCATGAGGTCAGGCTGCCCGGGGGACGGATCACCCGCCCGGCCGACGGGGTCGGCCGCGGCGCTGACCAGGCTGGCCAGCTCTTCGCGGCACGGGCCGTCCGGGATCGGCGGGCGCCAGCCGCTGGCGTAGATCTCCCGCGCCCGGGCCTGGACCGCGTCGAGGCTGCCGGGCAGGGTGAGCATGGCCTGGAAGGGCCCGACCACCTTGATCATCTCGGGATCGGCAGCCGCCGCCGCGATGATCAGGTCAGACGGGAGGGGCCGGGTGAGGTCAACGTCCTGGCCGGACCATCGCCGGATCAGGTCCGCGTCCCAGCGGACATGGTCATCGAACCAGGGCTTGATGTGGCCGGCGCACCAGTGATCGAGGGCCAGCGAGCAGGACGTGAAGTCGCGCCCGTGCTCGTCCAGCAGGCGGATGAGCTGCTGTGCCTGCAGCAGCGAGGTGGTCACGCCCCGCCCCGCGGCCGGGTTGGTGGTGCACACGCTGTCCCCGGCGAAGATCAGCCCGTCCAGCGCCACCTGGCCGGCGTCGTCGAGCTGCCCCCGGTAGCTGTTGTACAGCCGCCCGCCCGGCAGGACCGGGGTGATCGGCCGGGCCCGTCCTGGACCGACCCATCTCGCCAGAGCCGGGATCGCCCGGACGGCGATCTCGAACGCGGCCTCGGTCCGCAGCGCCGCGAGCCGACGGTCCGCGCTGGCCCGGGCGATCAGCGCGGACACGATCCGGTTGTCGTGGAGGAACGCGGCCGCCACGTAGCCGGGGTACACCATCATCACCCCGAACGGCGCATTGACCGGTCCATCGCAGGCGCCGGGCAGCAGCCGGTACTGACGTGACACGTAGGAGATCCCGCAGTCGCCGCCCTCGGCCGGCGCCCGCAGCGCCCGGGTGAGCCGGCCGGCCCGGCCGCCTGCGTCGATGACCAGGTCGGCGTCGACCTGATGGCCGCCGCCCGCCCTGACCCCGGTGGCGCGTCCTCGGTCCCGGCACACCTCATCGACGTGAGCGGTGCGCAGCATCACCCCCGGCTCGGCTGCGGCGGCCGATCGCAGCACCCCCTCGAACGTCTGGCGGCGGCAGTGCAGCCCGGCCGGCAGGACCGGCTGGCCGGGCACCGTGGCCGGCTCCGCTCCGGCGGCCAGCAGGCCGGCCCAGACCTCGGGCATCTCGGCGAGCAGCGCGTCCGCGACCTGCTGGCGAAAAAAGTGCGGGTGATGGAACTGCATCACGCCCTTGCGGTCCCACCACTGATCCCCGCCTGGCCCGGGGTCGCGATCGATGACCGCGACCTCGTGCCCGCGCCGCGCCAGCGCGATCGCGGTGTACAGCCCGGTTGGGCCCGCTCCGACGATGACTGCCCGCATGCTGATCCCTCCCCGTCATTCCGCCCCCGCTTAATCGGGAAAGAGGAGGCAGTAGGCGATCTGATACATCCGCGCTAGGGACAAAGCGGTTGGCTGCTCGCCGCCGTCGCGCTGATCGCTCTGTTCTTCAGTCGGCGGATCCCGGCCGAGCAACCCACCGCCCCAGCTGCGAGCGAGCCCGCAGCCTGATGGCCGGGCCGCGTTCTCCCCGCGCAGGCTGCTGCGCCGGGGCTAGAGCTCCGCAGGCTGCCGCGCCGGGGCTACAGCGATGTGATGTCGGCCGCGGCCGTGCGCAGCGCATCGGCGAGAAGGGCGGCCGCCTCGGTCGGCGGGCCCGGAAGCCGCGCCAGGATGATGCGCCGCCGTTCCTGCGGACCGCCGCGTACCGCCAGCACCCGGACCCCCGGGGGCGCGGCAAGCGCAAGCGAGGCGGGCACCGTGGTCAGCCCGCACCCGGCCGCGACGAGCTGCAGCTTGGCCAGCCAGTCCCGGACGGTGTGCGCGATCTCGGGCCGCTCGTCCAGCCCGGGCCAGACCCCCATCAGATTTTCCTCTCCGGCGGGGGGGCTGGCGATCCAGCGCTGGCCGCGCAGGTCGGCGACGTCGGCCGCGTCTTCCCGGGCGAGCGGATGGGTCGCGGGTACCGCGAGGCACAGGCTGCGCTCGGCGAGCACCTGCACGTCCAGCGGCGGTGACTCCGCGTCGGGCGGGCGGAACGGCGGCGCCGAGGCCAGCACCGCGAGATCCACGCTGCCCGCCCGCAGCGCTCGGACGAGCCTGGGGGTGCTGCCCTCCCGGGTGGTGACCGTGATGGCGGGATGGCTGCGGCGCAGCGCCGCGATGGACCGGGGCAGCAGCCAAGCGCCCGCGCTGGTGAACCAGCCCAGGCGCACCGTCCCGGCCTCGGCGGGCAGCCCGGCCAGCTCCCTCGCGGTGGCGTCGATCTGGTCGATTACGGTCGCGGCGTGGCGCAGCACGACGTGCCCGGCGGCCGTCAGCCGCACCCCGTCGTGGCGCCGCTCCAGCAGCGGCGCGCGCGCCGCCCGTTCCAGCGAGGCGATCTGCCGGGACACCGCGGACTGCGTGTAGCCCAGCGCGGCCGCGGCGGAGGTGAGCGTGCCGCGCTCGGCCACCTCACGGAAGACGCGCAGCCCCGGCAGCGAGACATCGGTGAAATCCATGAGTTTTACGCATACCAGATCTGCAAGACTTTCGTTGGACGCATGGCTTCGGTGCCCCTAGCGTGGCCGTCATGACAGCTACCCGCATAGCCCTGGTCACCGGGGCCAACCAGGGCCTGGGCTTCGCGCTCGCCGCCGGGCTGGCCGCCCGGATGAACGCGGATGACCTCGTCCTGCTCACCGGGCGCAATGCCGAGCGCGTCGCGGCCGCCACCGCCGCAGTCACCGCGGACTCCCGGTCGCGGAGCCGGGTGGAAGGCCGCGTGCTCGACGTCGCCGACCCTGGCGCCGTCGCCCGGCTGGCCGCCGCACTGGCCAGCCGCCACGGCGGGGTGGACATCGTGATGTCCAACGCGATCGCCCCGCTCACCCCGGACCGGCCTCAGTCCGAGCAGGCCGATGAGTTCATCGCCGTCGCCAACGGGGGCACCCACGCGATGCTGCGCTCGTTCGGCCCGGTGCTGCGGCCCGGTGGCCGGCTGATCGTCGTGGCCAGCACGCTGGGCACGCTCGGGCACTTGGACCCCCGCCTGCACCCGCTGTTCGACGGCGTCTGGCTGGATGACGTCGAGGCGGCCGTGGAGTCCTGGCGGACCGCCATCCACGACGGCACGGCCGAAGAGCGGGGCTGGCCCCGCTGGATCAACGTGCCGTCCAAGGTGGCCCAGGTGGCCGCGGTGCGGGCGGTCGCCGCGCAACGCCGGGCCGACGACCTGGCCGAGGGAACCCTGCTGGCCTCGGTCTGTCCCGGGATGGTGGACACCCGGGCATCCCGGCCATGGTTCGGTGACGACAGCCAGGCGCAGGCGCCGGACCAGGCCGCGCGGCCCGTGCTCGACCTGGTGCTGGCCGACCGGGTCGACCCGGCCACCTACGGCGAACTTGTCCGGTTCGGCCACGTGCTGCCCTGGCACGGCGGCACGCCGCCTCGCTACCAGGAACGGCTGCTCAGCAGGCAGGCAGGATGAATGGCAGGGCTCAGCGCGCGGCCCCGGCGAGTGCGTTCTCGGCCCAGGTCCGCAGGGCGGGCGGCGGGAGAGCGCCTACCTGCCGGGCCACGACGCGTCCGTCGCGCAGCATCAGCAGGGTCGGGATGGCCTGAGCTTCGAACCGCTGTGAGATCTGTGGCGAGGTATCGACGTTCACCTTGACCAGCTTCACCTGGCCGGCCAGGTCGCGGGCGAGCTGCTCGAGCGCGGGGCTGACCATGCGGCAGGGTCCGCACCAGGGCGCCCACAGATCCACGATGACCGGAATCTTGGCCGCCTCGGCGACGTCACCGAACGTGGTGTCGTCGGCGTCGGCGATCCACGGCAGCGGCTGATGGCACTTGCCGCACCGCGGTGTTCCGGCTGCCACGGTCGGCACCCGGTTTTTCTGGCTGCAGTTCGGACACACGATCAGCTCGCTCGCCATGACTTCATTATCGGCATCGCGGGGCGGGCATCGGGGGCTGGGGTGATTACCTCTCACCGGGGGCGTAAACCTCAAGGTCGGTGGCTTTCACCGAGAGCCACACCTGGCGGCCAGGGTCGAGCGCTAGCTCGGCCACCGCGGCGGGCGTGACGTCCACCAGGGCGGGCGGCTGTCCGTCGAGGTCGAGCCGGACCCGGTCGGCCAGCAGCGTGAGCCCGGTGATCTTCGCGGGCCAGGCGTTGCGGGCGCTGCTGAGCTGGGGTTGCTGGTCGCTGACGACCACCGCCGAGGGGCGGACCGCGACGAGCACATCACCGTGCTGGCCGTGGTCAGGGACGACGAAGGCGCCGCCCCCGGTCAGCTTCACCTGGGAGCCGTCGGCGTGGCCGGCGTACAGGTTGAGGCCTACGAGCCTGGCCACATAGTCGGTGGCGGGCTGGCGGGCAATCTGCGCGGGAGTGCCCTCTTGGACGATGCGCCCGCTTTCGAGGACGACGAGGCGGTCGGCCAGCACGAGCGCTTCGAGCGGGTCGTGCGTGACCAGCAGGCACGGCCCGGTGAAGTCGGCCAGATGCCGCTTCAGTTCGGCCTGCATGTCAAGCCGGGTTCCGGCGTCCAGGGCCGACAGGGGCTCATCGAGCAGCAGCAGGGCCGGCTCCCCGGCCAGAGCGCGGGCCAGCGCCACGCGCTGCGCCTGCCCGCCGGACAGCTCACCGGGCTTGCGGTGGGCGAGGTCAGCCAGTGCGAGCCGGTCGAGCCAGTGGCTGGCCGCCGACCTCGCCGCCCGCCTCCCCAGCCCCCGGGCCCGTGGCGAGAACGCCACGTTGTCGGCCACCGTCAGATGCGGGAAAAGCCGGTAATTCTGGAACACGAAACCGACCGGCCGCCCCGAAGCCTCGACGAACGTTCCGGCATCCGCGTCGTCCATCACCTGCCCCGCGAGCATGATGCGCCCGGCGGAGACGGGAGTCAGGCCGGCCACCGCGCTGAGCAGCGTGGACTTCCCGGCACCGTTCGGCCCCAGGAGGCCGAGGACCTGACCTGCTGCCGCCGCGAGGCTGACGGCGAGGGTGAAGCTGCCGCGCCTGACCTCGGCATCGACGACCAGGCCGTCGCTGCCCTCGCGCGTCATGTGACCGAGCCGCCCCGCAGCCAGCGGTCACGCAGACAGACCAGCACCACCACGGACACCAGTAGCAGCACCAGGCTGAGAGCGATCGCCGCGCTCGGGTCATTCTCAAGCGCGTAGTACACCGCGATAGGCATCGTCTCGGTCTGGCCGGGGAAGCTGCCGGCAAAGGTAATCGTCGCCCCGAACTCGCCCAGGGCCCTCGCCCAGCACAGCACGGCGCCCGCGCCCAGGGAGGGGGCGATCATGGGCACCGTGACCCGCAGGAACACCGTCATCCGCTTCGCGCCCAGCGTGGCCGCCGCTTCCTCGAAACCCTGATCCGCGGACCGCAGCGCTCCCTCGACCGCGATGATCAGGAAGGGCATGGCCACGAAGGTCTCGGCCATCACCACGGCGATAGGCGTAAACGGGATGGTGATCCCGAACCAGGAATTCAGGTACCGGCCGATGAACCCGGTCCGGCCGAAGGCCAGCAGCAAGGCGACCCCGCCCACCACCGGCGGGAGCACCAGCGGCAGCGTCACCAGCGCCCGCAGCAGCCGCTGTCCGGGAAAGCTCGTCCGGGCTAGGACCCACGCCAGCGGCACCCCGATGACCAGGGAGATCGCCGTGGTCACGGTCGAGGTCCAGAGCGAGAGCACCAGGGCCTGGGTGGCATCGGAGCCGCTCAGAGCCGCGCCCATGTGACCCCAGGGCGCGCGGATTATGAGCCCGACCAGGGGCAGCACCAGGAAGGCGACCGCGATCAAGGCCGGCGCCAGCAGGGGCGCCGGCACCGATCGCGGAGCACCGCCCCGCGCGGCCCGCCTGGCTCGTTCCCGGGCTGTCAGGTGCGACGGGGCAGGGAGGGTCACCGTGGCAGCTCCGGAAGGCTAGATCAGGGCTTTTCGAACCCCGCGGCCGCGAGCACCTGCTGGCCCGCGGGCGACAGCACGTAGGAGACGAAAGCCTGAGCGATGGACTTGTGCTTGCTGCTGCTGATGGTAGCGATCGGGTAGAGCGTCGAGGCGTTC
>Ga0126381_100007277_pt1 | contig 12304 bp, 8 predicted proteins | sample PanSoiMetPlot_28_FD_96465 | JGI IMG/M metagenome (GOLD analysis project Ga0126381, IMG submission 96465) | Tropical forest soil microbial communities from Panama - MetaG Plot_28 | ecosystem: Environmental > Terrestrial > Soil > Tropical forest > Bulk soil | place: Panama | collected 2016-02-17
CCAACCGGGACATCAGGTTCGAGCCTGACCGCAGCCGGCCCGCGGTCGAGGTGATGACGCCGATGCCGCTGGTCACCGCGCCGGTCGGGGTATCGCGCGAGCAGGCGTTGCGGCTGCTGTCCGAGAACAAGATCGAGAAGCTGCCGCTCGTCGACGCCGATGGCCTGCTCCGCGGGCTGATCACCGTCAAAGACTTCACGAAGAGCGAGAAGTTTCCTTACGCCACGAAGGACGCACAAGGCCGGCTGGTGGCAGGTGCCGCCGTCGGGGTTGGCGAAGACGCGAAGCGCCGGGCTCAGGCGCTGATCGACGCCGGAGCTGACTTCCTTGTGGTGGACACGGCGCACGGTCACGCGCAGGCGGTGCTCGCCATGGTCGCCCAGCTCAAGGCCAATGCGAGGATCGACGTCGTGGCCGGCAACGTCGCGACGATGACGGGCGCTCAGGCGCTGATCGACGCGGGCGCCGACGCGATCAAGGTCGGGGTCGGCCCGGGGTCTATCTGCACGACCAGGGTGGTCGCGGGGGTCGGAGTGCCGCAGATCACCGCGATCTATGCGGCCGCGGAGGCGGCCAGGTCCGCAGGGGTGCCGGTGATCGGCGATGGCGGCGTGCAGTACTCCGGCGACATCGCCAAGGCGATCGCGGCCGGCGCCGACACCGTGATGCTCGGCGGGCTGCTCGCGGGCTGCGAGGAGGCGCCTGGCGAGATGGTGATGATCGGCGGGGAGCAGTACAAGCTCTACCGCGGCATGGGCTCGGTCGGTGCCATGCGCACCCGCGAGCGCGGCCGGTCGTACTCCAGGGACAGGTACTTCCAGGATGACGTGCTGCGCGAGGACAAGCTCGTGCCCGAGGGCATCGAAGGCAGGGTCCCTTACCGCGGGTCGGTGTCGGTCGTCGTCGGCCAGCTCGCTGGCGGCCTGCGGGCCGCGATGGGCTACTGCGGCGCCCGCACCATCGCTGACCTGCAGGACGCCAAGTTCATCCAGATCACAGGTGCCGGACTGGTCGAGAGCCACCCGCACCACGTCCAGATGGTCGCCGAGGCGCCGAACTACGGCGGCCCGGCGTGACGGCGATGGAGATCGGCCGCGGCAAGAGCGGCCGGCGCGCGTACGCGCTCGACGAGATCGGCATCGTCCCTTCGCGCCGGACCAGGCGGCCGGAGGACGTCTCGATCGCCTGGCAGATCGACGCCTACCGGTTCGAGCTGCCGTTGGTGACCGCGCCGATGGACAGCGTGGTCTCACCGGCCACGGCGATCGCGATCGGCAGGCTCGGCGGCCTTGCGGTGCTTGACGTCGAGGGCGTCTGGACCAGGTACCAGGACCCTGAGCCGCTGCTCGCCGAGGTGGCTGTCCTCGACGAGGACGCCGCGACCGCGCGGTTGCAGGAGATCTACGCCGAGCCGATCAGAGACGAGCTGATTGGCCAGCGGATATCGGACATCAAGGCGGCCGGGGTGACGATCGGCGCGCGATTGTCGCCGCAGCGCACGCTGAAGTACCACAAGGCGGTAATCGACGCGGGCGCCGACTTTGTGGTGATCAGGGGCACAACGGTCTCAGCTGAGCACGTCTCGAGCCAGGCCGAGCCGCTCAACCTCAAGCACTTCATCTACGAGCTCGACGTTCCGGTGATCGTCGGCGGCTGCGCCACCTACACGGCCGCACTGCATCTGATGCGCACTGGAGCGGCGGGGGTTCTCGTCGGGTTCGGGGGCGGTTCCGGCCAGACGACCGCGGCCGTGCTTGGGGTCAAGGTGCCGATGGCTACCGCAATCGCAGACGTGGCCGCCGCGCGCCGCGAGTACCTCGACGAGTCAGGCGGCCGCTACGTGCACGTGATCGCCGATGGCGGCATGACCCGCAGCGGCGACATCGCCAAGGCGCTCGCGCTCGGCGCCGACGCCGTAATGGTTGGCTCGCCGATCGCCAGGGCCGCGGAGGCACCAGGCCGCGGCTACCACTGGGGCAGCGAGGCGCATCACCCTGAACTGCCCAGGGGCGACCGGCTGCGGGTCGGCACGATCGGCACGCTCGCCCAGATCATCCACGGCCCTTCGACGGTCGCCGACGGCTCCATGAACCTGATGGGCGCGCTCAGGCGGACGATGGCGACCTCCGGGTACTCAGATCTGAAGGAGTTCCAGCGGGTTGAGGTCACTGTGACTCCCGGAGCCCCGCCGCCGGCCCCAGGTGCTCCGCACGCGGCGGCGGCAGCACCGGGCCGGTGAGCTTCCTGCATCCCTCGCCTGGGTAGCGTTCTGCACTGTGACGACGCACGCGCTCGGAGAGGTCAAGCTCGGGCCCGCTGAGCGGGCGTCGGCCATCGTCACGATGGCCGAGGCCGAGCTGCAAGTGCTCGTGGTCGGCGGCGGAGTCGTGGGAGCTGGGGTAGCGCTCGACGCGGCCACCAGGGGCCTGTCAGTCGGCCTGCTAGAGGCCAGGGACTTCGCGTCGGGCACCTCGTCCAGGTCGAGCAAGCTCATCCACGGCGGGTTGCGGTACCTGGAGCAGCTCAACTTCGGCCTCGTCCGCGAGGCGCTGACCGAGCGAGCGCTTCTCATGCAGCGGATCGCCCCGCATCTGATCAGGCCGGTCTCGTTCCTGTTCCCGTTCAGCCACCACGGGTGGGAACGGGCTTACGTCGGGACCGGCCTGGCCATCTACGACGCGCTCGGGATCGCACGTAACCAGGTGCGCGGGCTGCCGCTGCACCGTCAGCTGACCAAGAGCCGCGCGCTGCGGCTGGCTCCCGCGCTGCGCAGGTCGGCGCTGACCGGCGGGTTGCTCTACTGGGACGCTGAGGTCGACGACGCAAGGTACGTCGTCGACCTGATCAGGACCGCGGCCGGATACGGTGCGCAAGTCGCGTCGAGGACCCAGGTCACCGGCTTCCTGCGGGAGGGGGAGCGGGTTACCGGCGTGCGCGCGGTCGACCTGGAGACCGGCAGCGACTTCGAGATCAGGGCACAGCAGGTGGTCAACGCCACCGGCGTGTGGACCGACGAGATCCAGGCGATGGTGGGCGGGCGCGGCTCAATCAACGTGCGTGCCTCGAAAGGCGTGCACCTCGTCGTGCCAAGGGACCGGATTCAGTCAAGCACCGGGATCATCTTGCGCACCGCGTTGAGCGTCCTTTTCGTGATCCCGTGGGGCCGGCACTGGATCATCGGCACGACTGACACGGCCTGGGCGCTGTCCAAGGCCCATCCGGCGGCCAGCAGGGCGGACATCGACTACGTACTCGACCAGCTGAACAGGGTGCTGGCCGTGCCGCTGACGCGTGACGACGTCGAGGGCGTCTACGCCGGCCTGCGGCCACTGCTGGCCGGCGAGTCCGACACGACGTCCAAGCTTTCCAGGGAACACACCGTGGCCCACCCGGTGCCGGGACTCGTGATGATCGCGGGCGGAAAGTACACGACCTACCGCCTCATGGCCCGGGACGCCGTGGACGCCGTGGCCCACGGCCTTGACGGCAAGGTCGCCCCGTCCTGCACCGATCAGATTCCGCTCGCCGGGGCTGACGGATTCCAGGCGCTGTGGAACTCGCGGCACGCGATCGCTAGGTCGTCCGGGCTGCACGTGGCCAGGATCGAGCACCTGCTCCGCCGTTACGGCACGCTGGCCAGAGAGGTGCTCGACCTGATCGCGGCCGATCCGAGCCTGGGCAAGCCGCTGGCCGGCGCCGACGACTACCTGCGAGTTGAGGCGGTCTACGCCGTCACGCACGAGGGCGCCAGGCACCTTGACGACGTGCTGACCAGGCGCACCCATATCTCGATCGAGACCTGGGACCGTGGGCTCTCCTCGGCACAGGAGGTGGCCTCGCTCATGGCAGGGCCGATGAAGTGGCGGAGCCGGCAGGTCAGCCGGGAGATCGACAACTACCGTGCCCGGGTGGAGGCCGAGCGGAAGTCGCAGGAGGCCGATACTGACACCGACGCCGACGCGATCAGGCTCGGCGCACCCGAGATCGTGCCGGTCGTCGTGCACGATACGGTTCCCGCGGCCGGAGACGGCGGCGCCCCCAGGCAGCCGGGCGGTGGCGCGCCGGCCGGGGCCGGGACCGCGCCTCGTACGGCCGCCGCGGAGGCTGAGTGAGGGAGTACCACAGCCTAGACTTCTGCCATGGTGCCTCGTGCCAACCGCGTGCTTTCTGGTATCCAGCCGACCGCTGACTCGTTTCACCTCGGCAACTACCTCGGCGCGATCCGCCAGTGGGTGAGCTTGCAGGACAGCTATGACGCGTTCTACTGCGTCGTTGACCTGCACGCGATCACGTTCCCGCAGGAGCCTGCGCTGCTGCGCCGGCGGTCAAGGGTGGCGGCGGCCCAGTTGTTCGCGGCCGGCCTTGACCCCGACCGTTGCACCGTATTCGTGCAAAGTCACATCCCCGAGCACGCCGAGCTGTCATGGGTGCTGAGCTGCCTCACCGGGTTCGGCGAGGCGAGCAGGATGACCCAGTTCAAGGACAAGTCGCAGAAATCGGGTGCCGACCAGGCCAGCGTCGGGCTGTTCACGTACCCGATCCTGCAGGCTGCCGACATCCTGCTCTACCAGAGCGACCAGGTGCCGGTGGGCGAAGACCAGCGTCAGCACCTGGAGCTGACCAGGGACCTCGCGCAGCGGTTCAACCACAGGTTCGGCGCTACCTTCGTGGTGCCTGGCCCGTACATCGTGCGCGACGTCGCCAAGATCGCCGACCTGCAGGATCCGTCGGTCAAGATGAGCAAGTCGTCATCGGCGCCGCAGGGGATCGTGGACCTGCTTGAAGATCGGTCATCGATCCGCAGGAAGATAGCCCGCGCGGTCACCGATATGGGCTCGGAGGTCACCACCGACGAGGTGAACAAGCCAGGCATCACTAACCTGCTGCGGATCTACTCCGCGCTGACCGGGGCCAGCGTGGAGGAACTTGAGCAGCGCTACCAGGGATCGGGTTACGGGGCGTTCAAGTCGGATCTGGCTGATGTCGTTGTCGACGCCCTCGCCCCGATCAAGGAGCGGACCGAGAAGCTGCTCGCGGACGAAACCGACCTTGACCGCATTCTCGCTGACGGCGCCGCACGGGCCAGGCGGGTGGCCACCGCCACGATGACCACGGTCAGGGAAAGGGTCGGCTTCCTCCCTGCCCGATGACGCGACGGTCATCCACGGTCATCCATTAGGTTCTAACCGCCGGCCGGGCGGCCGCCATGCACGCCGCGACGCCTGAGCCAGGCCAGGCCGCCGAGCGCGGCCGCGCCTACGAACGCGGCGACGCCCGCGCCGAGCATCACCGAGCTACCGGCCGATCTGGACCGCCCGCCGGAAACCGCGCTGGCCTGGCCGGCGGCGCGGGCCGCGTTCCTGGTCGCCGCGGGGGGTGGCGCAGGGAGCGGCGGTACCAGCATGCCGACCGGTGTTACTCGGCCGTCGGCCGCGAATCCCCAGTTCAGCAGCCGCTCCGCCGAGGTGATCTCGGTCAGCGGCGTGGCGTGCAGGACGGTGACGATCAGCGTGACGCCGTGCCTGCGAGCCAGGCCGATGTAGGTGGCCTCGGCCTTTACCGTCCAGCCGATTTTTCCGCCGAGCCCGCCGCGGTACTGGGTGAGCAGCGAGTTCTGGTTGACCAGCGTGACGCGGGTGTGCCGGCTGATCGGGAACGTGGCGGTCAGCGCCGAGTCGTATCGCATGAAGGCCGGCATGGAAAGCGCCTTCCTGGCGATCAGCGCGAGGTCGTAGGCGGAGACCACCTGACCCGGGGCCGGCAGCCCGTTCGGCTGCTTGGCCCTCACGTCGTAGGCCTGCAGGTGATGTGCCTCGGCGTTGACCAGGGCCATGCCCCTGGCGAACGACCCGCTGGCCTGGACGAGGGATACCGCGGCGTCGTTGGCCGAGATCAGCAGCAGCGCGCGGAACAGGTCGCGCACCGCATACCGATGGCCGGGGATGAGGCCGACGATGTTGGGCTCGACGGAGGCCGCCCGCTTAGTAGCGAGAACGGTCGCGTCAGGCCTGAGCCTGGGCAGCATCGTGATCGCGGTAAGCACCTTGAGCGTGCTCGCGGGCGGGAACAGCCCGTGCGCGTCCTTGGCGGCCAGCACTGCGCCGGTGCGCGCATTGGCGATCACGTACGCGGAAGCTGGTACCTGAGGCAGCGGCGTTACCCCGCGGTGTGGGTAGTGCACGACAAGGCCGTGCCTGGCCAGCAGCGTGCCGCCGATCTCGGCTGGATCGATCGACCCGGGACGGCTCGCGGTAAGCATCGATCCGGCCGACGAGGCCAGCGCGGCGGTGGGTATCGCCATGACAGCGGCCGCGCAACAGGTCATGATCGCGAGCCCGGCCTGTGCTCCGTTCCGCGCGACGCCGCGATTGATGTTCGTCAGCATGTGGTCCTTCGATCAGGTACGTCGGCACGGTTCCCCGCCACGGCGCAGCTACCCGTGCGGCAATTGCGGTCGATGCCAGCGCAACCGGTGCGACCTGCGCGGATGGAAGGCCAAGGTTGGACCAAGAGCGGTCCAAAGTATTGTCAGGCGGGCGGCACTAGCATCCCGACCGCGCGGACGTGCCCGTTGCTGGCAAAGCCCCAGTTGAGCAACTGCTCCGCCGAGGTGATCTCGGTGAGCGGCGTGGCATGCAGGATCGTCACGATCAACGTGACGCCGCCTCGCCTGGCCATTCCGATGTAGGTGGCGCCAGCGTCCGGGGTCCAGCCGATCTTGCCGCCGATCCCGCCCGGGTACTGGGTGAGCAGCGCGTTCTGATTGACCATCGGCACCGGGTTGCGCGGCGTGACCGGGAACGTAGCGGACAGCGTGCGGTCGTAGCGCATGAAGGCCGGCATCGACAGCGCCTTCCTGGCGATCAGCGCGAGGTCATAGGCGGAGACAACCTGGCCGGGCGCGGACAGGCCGTTCGGCTGGACGGCCCGCACGTCATACGCCCGCAGGGAGCGAGCCTCCGCGTTAACCAGGGCCATGCCCTTAGCGAACGACCCGCTCGCCTGGACGAGGGCTACTGCCGCGTCGTTGGCCGAGATCAGCAGCAGCGCGCGGAACAGGTCGGCCAGCTGGTAGGAGTGCCCGGGGATCAGCCCGGCGACGTTCGGAACTACCGAAGCGGCGAGCCTGGTCGCCACGATCCGGGCGTCCGGCTTCAACCGAGGCAGCATCGTGATGGCGGTGAGCACCTTCAGCGTGCTGGCCGGCGGGTATAGCCCGTGCGGATCCTTGGCCGCGAGCACCTGGCCGGTCCGCGCGTTGGCGATCACGTAGGCCGAGGCTGGAACGGGTGGCAGCGGCGCGGCTTTGGGAGCCACGACGATCCCGCCGCCGGCCAGCAGGCGCCCGCCGACCTCCCGCCTGGCTACCAGCGAAGGCCCGCCCGATGAGCGCGAGGCGACCCGTCCGCTCGTGGCGCCGGCCAGAGATCCGACCTGCCGTGGCGTCGCAGAACAGCGGCCCGCCACACAGCACCGATGTACCGTCGACCCCGATCCGGCAGCCGCGTTGGCGCATCGGTGCTGATCGATGACCGGCGGGCCCGAGGCCGCCATTGCGTAGCCGACGGCGGCAAAGCCGATCAGAGTCGCGGCCACCGACGCGGCCGCTCGTCGGATGCTGGTCTGCATTCGGCCCTCGATCCGGCAGACGGCGCGGTCTGAGAGCCGCGTGCCGCTTGCCCGTAGTTGCGAACCTCGCGAAGTCGCAGCATATTCGGGCCGATTTAGTGCTTTAACCACGTTTGCATGGCACGGCCGCGTTCCCTGGGCGCCGCCGAGCCGTAATCTTGTCACTATGGCGCGTTTTTCCGAGTCCGGTGACCCGATCGAGGCGGTCTACGGGCCGAAGGCGCTTGCGGATTTCGACCCTGAGCGGGACCTGGGCGAGCCTGGCGAGTTTCCGTTCACCCGCGGCGTCTATCCGACCATGTACGCGCGCAAGCCGTGGACAATGCGTCAGTACGCGGGGTTCTCAACCGCGGCGGATTCCAACGTCAGGTACCGGCAGCTGATCGCGGCGGGCACGACGGGCCTTTCGGTCGCGTTCGACCTGCCGACCCAGATGGGCTACGACTCAGACGCGCCGCAGGCCCGCGGCGAGGTCGGCAAGGTGGGCGTGGCGATCGACTCGATCGAGGACATGCAGACGCTGCTCGGCGGAATCCGGCTCGACTCGGTGTCGACCTCGATGACGATCAACGCGCCCGCCGCAATGCTGCTTCTGCTGTACGAACTGGTGGCCCGCGAGCAGGGGATCGCGGCCGGCCAGCTCGCCGGCACCATCCAGAACGACATACTCAAGGAGTACATCGCCCGCGGAACGTACATCTATCCGCCCGTCCCTTCGCTGCGCCTGGTGGCTGACACGTTCGCATACTGCGGCGCGCGGATCCCTCGCTGGAACACGATCTCCATCTCCGGATACCACATGGCCGAGGCAGGTGCCACGCCGGTGCAGGAGATCGCGTTCACGCTGGCGAACGCCAAGCAGTACGTCCGCACCGCGATCGAGGCTGGACTGGTCGTCGATGACTTCGCCCCGAGGCTGTCGTTCTTCTTCGTGTCGAGGACGACGCTGCTCGAAGAGGTCGCCAAGTTCCGCGCCGCCCGCTGGCTGTGGGCGCACATCATGGCCGAAGAGTTCGGCGCGAAGGACCCGAGATCGCAGATGCTGCGGTTCCACACGCAGACCGCCGGCGTCCAGCTGACCGCGCAGCAACCCGAGGTCAACATGGCAAGGGTCACCGTCCAGGCCCTGGCTGCGGTGCTCGGCGGCACGCAATCGCTGCACACGAATTCCTACGACGAGGCGATCGCGCTGCCGACCGAGAAGGCCGCGCGACTTGCCCTGCGCACGCAGCAGGTGCTCGCGTACGAGACCGACCTGACCGCGACCGCGGACCCGCTGGCTGGCTCGTACGCGGTCGAGTCGATGACCGCCCGGATCAGGGACGAGGCGGCCGAGATGATCGCCCGGGTCGAAGAGATGGGCGGTGCCGTGGCCGCGATCGAGCAGGGCTTCCAGAAGGCCGAGATCGAGCGCTCCGCCTACCGGGTTTCGCGGCAGATAGACGCGGGGGAGCGGGTGGTCGTGGGGGTCAACAAATTCACCGCGGCCGCCGATGGGAATTACGCCCCGCTGCGGGTAGACCCGGCCATCGAGCAACAGCAGGCGCAGCGGCTGGCCAAACTCAGGCGGATGCGGGACGGCGCGGCCGTACGGCGCGGCCTGGACGCGGTCCGGCGGGCCGCTGAAGGTCAGGACAACGTTCTCTACCCGCTCGGCGAGGCGCTTTCTTCCCGCGCGACCGTGGGCGAGGTATGCGACGCGCTCCGTGATGTATGGGGCGGCTACCGTCCACCGGACGTCTACTAGCCACGAGGTAAACGCATTAGGAAATAGCGGGCATAAAGTCACATGGCACGCTACGGGGGCGTGCGGTGCGCTCCGCCCACAATCGGGCAACGCCAGCGCTCAGCCGCTGCGGGCGCTACCATGGCGTCATACCGGGTCGCATCCCGACGGCTACCGAGATGCGACGAGCACGTCGCCCGCGTCAGGCGGTGTTGTAACGCTCTTGTTGGCGTGAGCGCCTGACCCCGGCCAACGGACCTGCTGACGATGCCGGCCGATCCGGCGAAAGGAAAAACAGTCGCCCGCGTCAGTGCGTTCGCTGCGATAGCAACAGCATTTCCTGCCGTTGCCACATCGGCGCGCCCGGTGTGCACCGTTACGCGATCGCTAAGGGACCGAATGGATACACGTTTGGCCTACCGGATCCGGGATAGCTACCGGGGTGGTGCACGTGGGGATTTTGGCGCCAGAGTGACCCCGGTGAACAGTGATGACGGCCGTAGAGTCATCCTTAGCGAGAGGATCCGGTGCGCTGGCGAGGGGGACCACAGCGCCAACGACGATTTCCGGTGCGCTCCTGACCTGATCCTGGCCCAGAGGGAGAGGGCGGATGGCTGAGAGTGATCTGGTAGGCGAGCTCGACGAGTTTCTGGAAGCGCATCAGCCCGAGCTGATCGAGTTCCGCCGGGACTTGCACGCGCACCCAGAAGTCGGTTACGCCGAGCACAGGACGACTCGACGGATCGCGCTCCGGCTTGAGGCGGCGGGGCTCAGGCCTGCCGTACTTCCCAAGGGCACCGGGCTGATCGCCGACATCGGGGGCAGCAGAGATGACACCCCGGCAGTTGCCCTTCGCGCGGACATCGACGCGCTACCAATTGTTGACGAAAAGAATGTTCCTTACCGGTCATTGAACGTCGGCGCGTGTCACGCCTGCGGGCACGATGTGCACACCTCGATCTTGCTCGGCACCGGCCTGTTCCTGGCCCGTGCCGCCGCCGCCGGAGCGCTCCCCGGCAAGGTCAGGCTGATCTTCCAGCCGGCCGAGGAGGTGCCAGGCGGAGCGCTCGACGTGCTGGCGGCGGGCGGGATCTCGTCGGTTGAGCGCGTGTTCGCGTTGCACTGCGACCCCAAGCTTGACGTCGGCAAGATCGGGACCAGGATCGGCCCGATCACCGCGGCCTGTGACAAGGTGAAGGTTGAGCTCAGCGGCCCAGGCGGGCACACGGCCAGGCCGCACCTGACGGCCGACCTCGTGTATGCGCTTGGCAAGATCATCACGGAGCTTCCCTCGGTGCTGTCGAGGCGGATCGATCCGAGGTCCGGCCTCAGCCTGGTCTGGGGTCGGGTCAGCGCGGGTTCGGCCCCCAACGCGATACCGGATTCCGGTGTCGCGGAAGGCACCGTGCGGTGCCTCGACGACAGCGCCTGGCATGCCGCACCGGACCTGCTCAAGGAAATAGTCGAGTCCGTTGCCGGCGCCTACGGCGTCACCGCCAGCCTGAGCTACGAGCGGAGCGTCCCTCCTGTCGTGAACGAGGCGGTCAGCACCGCGATGGTCGCGGCCGGCGCCGACCGCGTGCTCGTCCCCGACTCGCTGGAGACCGCGCCCCAGAGCCTGGGCGGTGAGGACTTCGCCTGGTACCTGGAGTCCATTCCTGGCAGCCTGTTCAGGCTGGGAACCAGGAGTCCTGGCGCGGTCCGGGAGCTGGACATTCACCAGCCAAGCTTCGACGTGGACGAGCGCTGCATCGGCGTGGGCGTGCGGGTGATGGCCGCGACGGCGCTGACCGCAATCGGCGGCCAGCACGGGCCATCATCGGTCATCGCCGGCGTCGGCGTCGGCGTCGCGAACGGCTCTGGCCAGGACGGGCAGGAAGGCAGGTACGGCCGGGTACCCGCAGGCGGCACGTCGGCCGACGGGATGACGCTGGCCGGCCCGTTATTAGCCAGCCACACCCCGGTTGCCGGACCGTAATGTGATCAGGGCCCTCTGGCGGGGGGCATCCCGGCGAGACAGGCATAATGTGGGAGACAAGCCGCCGAGCGGCCGACCCAGCGTCGAGCTGCCCGGCGCTGGTTTCCCAACACGGAGCACCCGGAGTGTCCGCACCGAACGAGCCGGCCGCCATCGCCGCTGCTGCCACGGCTGGCCGCCTGCTACCCGACGGCAGGCGGGTCTACCGCCTGGCCACGGCCCTTGTGGTGTGGTGGGCATGGGTCGTGTTCGCCACCGCGAGCGTGGCAGACCTGGTCATCCAGGGACACGATTTCGTGTCGCTGAAGTTCGGGCTCGGCCTGCTGACGGTTACCGGCCTGGTCTTCTCGTGCACGCTGTGGCCGAAGGTGATCGCCGACGACAACGGCCTCGTCGTGCGGAATCCGTTGCGCAGCTTCACGATTCCATGGGGTGCCGTCAACGGCATATTCCTGGCCGACTCCGTCGAGATCCAGTGCGCACGCGGCGCTGACAAGAAGGACAAGACCGTTTACAGCTGGGCGCTGTCGTCGGCCAGGCGCGGCAGGGCAAAGGCCAGGTTGCGTGGCTGGCAGTGGGATCACGGCAAGAGGAACACTCCCCAGAGCTATGGCCAGCTTCCCACCGATGCGAAGGAACTGGCCAAGATGTCCTCGGCCGAGGTCATGGCCAGGGAGATGGCCAAGATGTCCGAGGCGGCCAAGGCACGGCTCGGCCAGCAGGCCGGCCTCAGTGATCAGGACATGCCGCCCGCGAGCGTGAACGGCTCCGGTCCTGACAGCGCGGATCAGGCCGGGCCAGGAAGCGGTCAAGCCGCGCCAGGTTCGGTCGTGGCCACCGCGGGCGACACGGTGACAGGCACGTGGGCCTGGCCGGCGCTCGCGGCGGTCCTCGTCCCGGGGATCGCGTTCGCGATCGTGATGCTCGCGGGCTAGGCGGCGTCGTTCCTGCCAGGATCTGGCGGCTCGTTA
>Ga0126381_100007278_pt1 | contig 12303 bp, 12 predicted proteins | sample PanSoiMetPlot_28_FD_96465 | JGI IMG/M metagenome (GOLD analysis project Ga0126381, IMG submission 96465) | Tropical forest soil microbial communities from Panama - MetaG Plot_28 | ecosystem: Environmental > Terrestrial > Soil > Tropical forest > Bulk soil | place: Panama | collected 2016-02-17
CAGCGCACGTCCTGACGAGCACTGGGACGCGATGCAAATGAAGCAGATATTCGAAGACGCCCTCCAGACCCTGCCTGAGAGTTATCGCCGCGTGTACGAGATGCGCGATCTCGAAAACCAGCCGGGAGAGAAAGTCGCAGAGGCGTTAGGGATTTCACTGGCGGCGATGAAGTCGCGTCTGCATCGGGCAAGGGTCTTGCTGCGCGATCGATTGGACGGGGTGCTGAAAGGAAATTCAAAAGAATGCTGAGGTGGAATAGACAATGGAAGTTACAGTAGAACATCTGGGCGCAGTACAGTTTGAAATCCGTGCGCGGCAGCACACGATTGTCAGTGATCAGCCGGCAGCGAGCGGCGGTTTCGACGAAGGCATGACGCCGCCGGAACTCATGCTGGCATCCTTAGGTTCCTGCGTGGGTTATTACGCTGCGCAATATCTGCGAAAGAAGGGTCTCGCGAGCGAGGGAACTCACGTCCGGGTGACGGCAGGCAAAGTCCCGGGACCGGCACGTCTTGAAAATTTCAAAATCGAATTGCGGCTGCCGGTTCTGGTCGGGGACGACCATCGCAAGGGTGTCGAAGAAGCCGTGCACCATTGCCTGATTCACAACACGCTGCTGAATCCACCCAAGATTACGATCGAAGTCGAAGGGGTGCAGCAAACCGCGCAAGTGGCCTAGATTCTCTCTAGCACCGTTTGCAATCTCCGTTTCGCCTCTGGGGCGATGGGCCTGAGTTCGGGATTGCCGACAAAGCGATTAGGCGAATGGCGGCGGCACGGTGGTTGCGAATTATTGTTTGCACGATTTCTCGACAGTTTCTAGTCACGACGCAAAGCTGAAGCTTCCGCAAAGTACAACTTGGGATCGTGTTCTCTTTGGCTTTGCGCATGGCGCTCCGTGATCGAGGCGGCGAATATCCACGCCGCTCCTGCCGCAGCCAGATTGTACGCGTTTGCTCCCCAGACCACGTGCTGGTGCGGACCAGCAAACAGCAGCGGTATCAAGGCAAGCTCGAAGATCACGAGCATCAACCCAAGGAGACGGGCAGCTAGGACGTTCAGAACCCCACTGAGGATCGCAACGCCTGCCAGAACGAAGCCGATCCCGGTTACCACAACCCAGAAGGGGGCGCCGAGAGGCATCCATCTGGGAATCATACGGGCCACGATGTCAATCCTGGTTAAGTGTCCAAAGCCAAAAAGAGCTGAGCCCACGCCGAATGTCCAACGAGCACCCACCAACGACGCCTTTGGCCAGAACGAAGCGGGTGGTTCAAAGGACGCATAGAGAAGCAGGCCGCCTGCTACCACGATCAATTGCGAGCACATCTGTGCCAGCAGACCCGTAAACAGCGTAAATCGAAAACCAAGTATGTGAGGCCCCGAATAGAATCGCGGCAACCAAAACATCGCAAACATGAAGTAAACAATGGCTATTGCCAAAGCACCGGCGCGAGCGGTTCGCCGCCAAAGGACGGCCGCGCCTCCTGAAATCATCCAGACGGCCGTGATGTACGCGAATACCGTACGGCCCGGGAGATGATCGCCTAAAGCGTCAATCTGTTGATGTGCCGCATCAAACTCTCCCCAAATCAGATCCAGGATGCCAGCGGCAACGGTTCCCAAGGCTAACAGATAAGCCCCAGCTTTCCGAAAACGATCGGAGTTCGCAGATCGCCAAAACTCATTCATTTGTATCCTCACGCTGTCCAGTAGCTGTTTCACTTACGGCATTCGCCAAAAGCTAAATCATCGGTGTGCGGGGCAGGGGAACGGATTGTCGGTCGCTTCGGGCGTCAACTTTCCATCCATACGATTTCGCCAGTCCATTTGCAAACTTGTGCAAACTGAATGAGATCGGCAACCCGACCAGCAGCATGTGGACGAGAACGCCCTGAATGAGTCCTCGAAGCTGATAGGGACCTCTAAAGTGCAAGGCGCTCAGCGGCAGCACTACGAGATTCATCACCAGGAACACAGCGATTCCATAAAACAGGCCACACACCAGCCAGTGTTCGACAAGAAATTCAAGCCTGCGGCTGGCCAGGCAATAGATCGTGGCCACCGAGAACGCGATAAAGAAGTGCAGCAGCAACCCCACCATCCAGGTGCCGGCTCCTCCCTGGAATGCAGAGCGTCCGAGCAGGCCCGCTGCGATGCCGAGCGGGGATCTGAGTCCGAAGGAAATGAACCCCGAAATCTTATCGAGCGTACCGGCAACCGCACCTCCAACCAGAATCGGGCGAAGCAGCTCTATTCGCTCGGCAGGTACAGAAGGCGCCGCAAGATGCATGGGACAAACTCCTTGACCGCTCGGTTGCCGGTTTCAGCTCGACGATGGGTCAGTTTCGGCCGGGGTTCAAATATACGGGGTGTAATGGTGCAAGGAGTAGAGCCATTTTCTACATGGCTCAGTGGACCAATTGATCCTTCGATTGCTGCGGGGTGTTACCGTGAAGTCGATCTCTCGAAAGAGGCTGGAGCGTCGGTCGGAGGATACCGGAGAGCGCTGTCAAGGTTCATTGAGCGAGTCCTAAATGTAGTTCTTCCCGAATCACAGCGGTCTGCTCAGCGCCGTTGCCAGCTTAGTAATTCCTGCGCGAATGGCCTTTTCATCAAAGGCGGCGAATCCCAGGAGCAGTCCTTTTGGATCCGAGCGCTTCAGTGTGAACCGATCGAGTGCCCTGGTTTCGATGCCGTTCGCAGCGGCAATTGACTCCGCCTCATGCGATGTCATGCCATTCTCGAGGAACGCGGCAGTGTAAAGGCCAGCCTTGGTATCTGATATATCGAGCAGTCCACTCAGATATCTGCGCCCGAAATAGAGAAGTGCTTCACGACGCTGTCGGTAGAGACTGCGCATCCTGCGGAGGTGACGGCCGAAATGCCCCTCGGTAATGAAATCGCAGAGAACTACCTGGTCAAAACCGGATGAGCGCAAATCTGAGCCCCGCCTGAACGAAACGAATACGTCTACCAGGGATGGTGGCAACACGATATAAGCGAGCCGCAGTAACGGAAAGAGGAGTTTGGTAAATGTACCGATGAAAATCACATTCGAATTACGGTCAAGGCCTTGCAGAGCAGGTGCCGGCAGACCTTCGAACTGATATTCGCTGTCATAATCGTCTTCGATAATGAAGGATCCGGTCTGCGCGGCCCATTCCAGCGCTTCGATTCTGCGTTTCAGCGACATCGCCATTCCCAGGGGATATTGATGCGCCGGGGTGAGAAATACGCCCTTGGCATTGGGGCACGCCTTAATTCCTCGTGAAACGGAGAGGCCCTCGGAGTCTACAGGGACAGGAATGATTCTGGCTCTCACTCTTTCAAATGCGATGGACGCGCCGAAATAACCTGGATCCTCTATCCACACTGGATCACCTGGCTTTAGTAGAAGGCGCGCCAAAAGATCCAGCGCTTGTTGCGTACCGGAAACAATAACCACTTGCTCAGCACTACAATTCACACCGCGCGAAGAGCCGAGATAGTGTGCAATCGCTTCCCGCAGCGGTCGAAAGCCAACTCCATCATCTTCTTCTCGCAACCAGGACCGGAACGCGTGAAAACGCCTCGTCGCAATGCGGCCCCAGAGTTCAGCCGGAAAGTCGGCGAGAGCAGGATTCCGCATGCTGAATGGACGAGTCCCAGGAAACATTACCCAGTTCACAAATGGCCTGGGCTTCCTGTATTCCGCAACGATACGACGGACGTACAGGGGGAGTTCAGGCGATGCTCGTCGAACAGAGTTGTCGGGGCGCACTTTGGGACTTACCCAAGTACCGGCTCCGACGTGCGATGCCAGGTAGCCTTCATCCTGTAGTCGCTCAAACGCGCTGACGACGGTTCCGCGCGAAACCGTGTAGCGCCGGGCGAAGTCTCTCGACGCGGGAAGTTTGACGTTCGGTTTGAGACGACCATCCAGAATCGCTGCGCGCAATTCGCTGTAGAGCCAGTTCGCTAAGGTCTGCCCCAGGGGACGGTGGTTGAGCGAAAGTTCGAAGGAACTGACAACCTTACCCATTCGTTCTCCAATGGTCCAATACGAGGACCACAAAATGGCTCCACCAACCATACCAAACAACATCGCAGGATCATCACCGGATGTCTGGAGTGCTGCCGCAATGCGGACGATGTCGTTCTTGTATTCCGGAATACTTGCATCCTGGAACATTCCCCAAAACCATGAACTTTATGGATTCCAGTGGTGCTCCGGGGTGAACTGGGCGCGCTGGCTTCTCCGAGGTTTCCGCAGGTCTTACTCTTACCCCGGCAACTTCGCTCTGGGGCGTTTATCACGGCCGGGAAATTGCCGCCGCCATGGGGATGAAGCCTGGCACCTGGCGGTAGTCGGCAACGCCCCATCGTTATCTGCCATCCAGTATCCGTGTTCCTAGAGGGAACCAGTACAGGAGAAACGACGATGGCCAAGAGCGTATCCCATCAACACATTGTCAAACGGCTTTTGGATTGCTGGAACTCTGGTCAAATGGAGATCATCGAGGAGGTGTTCTCCCCGAATTTCGTCCGTCACGGCGACTATCTGGGAGGAGTTGGCGAAATCCAAGGATCTGCTGCGTACAAGCAAGTGGTGAAACGATTTCGGGACCTGCTGCCAGATCTCCACAGCCAAATCTACGACGTCATCGAGCAGGACGATAAGCTAGCCTTCCGCTTTCGTACCACCGGCAGACACCAGGGCGAGAAGATCGAGTTCGAAGGAGCCAACATTCTACGTTTCGAAGAAGACAGGATTGTCGAAGACTGGGTGTACTACGATGCAACTGGGCTGGCAGCAAGGCTAGGACAGAAAAAAGCAGCATGACTCGGGTCGAACCATACCCCCATTTTGACCCTTTTCGGATTCCGCCAATCGAGACGGGCGATGAAACCTGATCCCGAAACCCTTAACGCGATTGCTGCACTTATAACCGCCTTGGCTACCGTGATGCTGGTGATCGCGACTGTATTGCTCGCCAGCGCCACCCGTCGACTCAATCAAATATCCGACGACCTGAAATCGACGCAACATAGCGCTGCTATCACGCAAGCGCTAAACATTCTGAACTTTGTAGTTTTAAATAGCGACGACAATCTAAAGATCGCCGAAGCTCTCGTTGCCCAACCGGGTGATGATCAGTCGATTGCCAAGATTCGCGAACGCTGGATTTGCTTCCTTATTCTCAACGTGCAAGCCCTGATTTTCGCGACCCGCCATAAGGATAAATCTTTCGAGGAGCTGTGGGCCGCGGCGCAGACAGGTGTTCTTGACCACTTGCTCAGGAACGATAGCGTCATGCATCTGCTCCGCACCCGAGGATACACGGCTGATTTCATCAAGTATTGCGAAGAGCGGCGAAAAACGCTTCTCCAGTCTACTGCGGTGTAAACTCCCGACTCCAACCGGGCCGCATTCTTTGGGCTCCGCGATGGTTGGCTGTCGTCCCGCCTCATTCACTCGCGCTCGGCAACTTCGATTGGCGAGTTAGTCTCAATCCACGCATTTTCATCTGGCAGAGGGATCGAAGGGGTCATGCTTTCCGCAAACATCGTTGCTTCGGGAGACAGGTTTCTAGGGAGCCTCTTGAACCAACCGAACACACGAGTTCAGGTGACTTGAACGAGAACGTTTAGACGAAAGCCGACAGGGGGCGAGTGTTAACGCGAGCGGAGTATGCTTTTTTCATCCACCTCTAAGGAGGACGATTTTGAATCGTCGGCAATTTTGTACCAGTTCCTTGGCGGCCGCCGGTCGAACCCTTGTCGCGCGCGACATACCCATGACGGCTGCGGATCAAATTCCTGGAGCTGTTCCTTCTACCGAGATTCAGCAGGCGCGCTTTCCCGAGGGGTTTCTTTGGGGAACCGCCACCGCCGCCTATCAGGTCGAGGGTGCATGGAAAGAAGACGGGAAGGGCGAGTCCATCTGCCTGCGATCAGTATCATCTTTACCCGCAGGACGTCGTGCTGGCCAAGCGCCTTCATCAGAAAAGCTATCGCTTTTCCATCTCCTGGCCCCGCATTCAGCCCTCCGGAACCGGTGCTCCAAACGGAAAGGGCCTGGATCACTACAGCCGGCTGGTCGATCAGATGCTTCAGGCTGGCATCCGCCCCTTCTGCACGATCTACCACTGGGACCTGCCGCAAGCGCTCGAGGACCGGGGAGGCTGGCCGAATCGTGATCTCGCTGGGTACTACGCCGACTATGCCGGCATCCTGGCGAAACATCTCGGCGACCGCATCACGGTCTGGGCTCCTTTCAACATGCCTAGGTCGTTTACCTACATGGGTTATGGCGTAGGAGCTTTTCCCCCGTGCCGGGCGAACTACGGTGACTTTCTGAAAGCGGCGCACACGGTTGCTCTGGCACAGGCACAGGCGCTTCGCTCGATCAAGGCTGCCTCTTCGAGGGCCACTGTGGGGAGCGCCTACGGAATGTGTCCGGCGTATCCAAAGACGGATTCGGAGCGCGACCGCGCGGCGGCGGCTCGCTATCACGCGATGAACAATGTGTACTTCCTCGAAGCCGCAATGCGCGGGGGTTATCCGAATGCCTTTGTTGGAGAACCCCCATACGAGCTTATGGGATTCAAGCCCGGCGACGAGAAGATCATGCACGCGCCCCTCGACTGGGTGGGGTTTCACTATTACACGCGGCGCATGGTTTCGGACGCGAGCGAGGCACACAACTTTCAAGGCGGGACTTTTGGTGGCACCGAGATTGAGGCTGATTCTTCCGGGGGTCGCGATCCTTATACCCGCTTTCGTGCGGTGATGCCGAACGAGGGTCCGCTGACGGAATCCGGTTTGGAAGTGTGGCCGCGCGGCATCTATGACCTGGTGACCCAAATCTCGCAAGAGTACAACCATCCGATCATTGAAATCACCGAGAGCGGTTGCGGTTACTTAGACACGCCTTACGACCAAGCCAATGGCGGCGTGCCGGATCGACGGAGGATCGAATTCTTTCGCGCAGAACTCGCGGAACTCGCACGCGCGATCTCGGGCGGGGCGCGCGTCCGCTCATTTCATGCCTGGAGTCTTCTGGACAATTTCGAATGGGCGAATGGCCATTGTGAGCGTTATGGCCTTATCTATGTGGATTACCGAGACCAGAAGCGCACGATCAAGGATTCAGGTTTGTGGTATGGCCGCATTTCTGCCTCGAATCGGCTGGATGCGTAGAAGCCGCGTCTCACGTCCCGGGAAAAAGCTGCACAACCAGCCGGTGGTGTGAGATGAAATGCTCCTTTCGCACCCGGATCACCACCGAGGTTACATTCCATCCGGTGCCGTTGCTGGCGCGCAATTCATAATCTCCGGTCTTCAACCGGAAAGAAAACCGTCCGCGCTGATCGGTTATGCATCCCAGGATCCGCGTCTGCCCGGGCCGGTTCGGGCTCGTATCCCGCAGAACCACTTCAGGATGGTTGTAGACCTCCACCAAAACCCCCGGCCAAGCTTTGCCGGTTTGGTAATCCTGAAGCACGGTGCCGTTCGCCTGACGCATCGGCTGGCGCACCTGCATGACCACGTTTTCGTTGCCGCCCCACTTTGTGGTCTGGTTCGAAGGCGTACATTCGCCAAACCCATGCGCCGAGGCAAGACACACCAGCAAGAACGCGACTTTCTCGACCCGGCACCAAGCTCTCGATTCCATAAGTGTCGGGATTTTCTATTCGATTTGCACCAGTTCGCCGGCCTCGGAGGATGGCGCTTGCGCCGGCCGTTGCGGATCACGCCAAAAGTCAAAGATGGACACCTGGTGCACGCAAGAAACGGTGCAGTGTGCCGCGCACGACTTCTCGGTGAAATACTCTCGCCGCATGTGCTCGCGGGTGTACTTCTCGAGAGGAATGCCGGGATAACCGCGCTGCTGGGAGCAGTAGTGCACCCGCCCGTCTTCGCAGATGTAAAGATAGCGCGCGCCCGCCCGGCAGCGCCACTGGTTGGGACGGCCCAGCGCGATGTTGTCCTGAAACCGGTTGATGCGTGTGAAGCTGCGCTTCTCGAGCGATTTCATCTCGTGATAAACGCGACGCTCCTCTTCCCCGAGCGGTTGCAGCTGACCATCGCCGTCGTGAATGATGCCGATGGTCGAGCTGAAGCCGAGCTCGAGCGCCCGTTTGCCAATGGCCAGCGCATCCTGAGGATGGTGGACTCCGCCGCCGACTACGGAGTTAATATTCACGTGAAAGTCGGCATGCTCGGACAACATCTCGAGCTTCTTGTCGAGCACCTTCAGGCTCTTCTTGGAGACCTCGTCGGGGTTGACGTTATCGATCGAAATCTGCAGCCATTCGAGCCCCGCCCGGTTCAGCCGCTCAATCCGCTCCGGCACCAGCAGGTACCCGTTGGTGATCATCCCCGCCACAATCCCATTCTGGCGAATGCGGCCAATGATCTGATCCAGATCGGGATGGAGCAACGGCTCGCCGCCGCTGATGGTTACCACGGCCGTACCCAATTCGCCGAGTTTATCTACCCGCCGGAACATCGACTCGGTCGGCACCGGTTTTGAGAAATCGTCAAACTCGTTGCAGTATTTGCAGGCCAGGTTGCAGCGGCGGATGGGAATGATGTGGGCGAGCAGCGGGTGCTCCGTCGAGACGAAAGCCCAGGCGATCTTGCGCCAGCCATGAACACCGCGTGAAAGGGCTCGCATGCGGCGGCGGAGTTGGCGACGTACGGATGACATTCTGAGTTGGTAATATTAAATCACAGCGTACCGCTAAGTACGTCATTCTGAACAGCGTATGGGGAATTTTGCGGCCTTAATGCGCCGTTCTTTGCGCTGAAGAACTCCCTCTCGAGGGCAACGGTTGTGGGTAGGCACGGCTTTCGAGCCGGGCCGTCAGAGGCCGCTAGCCGATCGGGCTCTCGCCCGGCGGGAGCCTCCGAACGGGGTTCCACCCTTACGCGGCTCTACTCGGCGGCTTTTGCGCCCACCGCAGCGGTATTTTCCGCCTCGGTATTGGTTTGTTCCGCGGCCAAACGGTCCAGTTCGGCGCGGGAAAAGTACTGACCTTCGAGGATCACGCCTGCAATCTTCTGCGTGTTCGAAATGTCCTCGAGGGGATTGCCGTTCAGCAAAACCAGGTCGGCGATGTGGCCGGGTTCAACGACTCCATATTTATCGGCCTTCGCCAGGTAAATCGCGGCATTGAAAGTTGTGCTTTGCAAAGCTTCAAACGGACTGCACCCGGTCTTCACCAGCAGCTGAAGTTCACGATGCAGCGACCGGCCGGGCATCAGATGGGCTCCACGTCCGCTGGTGCCCGCAAGCAGCTGCACCCCCGCGTGGGCCATCTCATGCGCCAGCTGCAGTGCTTGGTGGAAGCGCGCTCGCGCCTGCAAAAGGTTTTGCACCCGCGGCGTTTCCTTGTCCAGAGAGAAAGGATCGTCGATCGACTTCCATTCCCTCTCCGGCACCTCCGCGATGGGTGCCTCTACCGCAACCAACCCAGGTATGACCCATCCGCCCGTTTCCGAAACCTGGTGAAACAATTCCATCGTCTTCTGCGGATCATAGACGTCGGCGTGCAGCGGCGCCGAGTTATCGAAATCCTGCATGGAAGGTTCGCGCCCGAGCGCCTCCGAGCTTGAGCAGCAGCCGCGCAGCAGATCGTAGACATTGTCAATCGCGCGATCCTGCGGCGGGCGCAGCTCCACGATGGCGGCATTCGCCTGCTCTTCCGGGGTCGGGGAGGCGGCCATCTTGCTGACCAGCCGCATGCGCTCGGTGGTTCCATCCGACTCCCGGATGCCCACGATCCCATTGGACAGGTAAAGCGCATAAAGCGCTTTATTGTCCATGGCTTGGGCGCCGTTGCCGGGGACGTGCACGTTCATGTCCCAGAAGCCCGCCACCAGATACTTTCCTGCCGCGTTCATCATGCGAACGTGCGAGCCGACATCCACAATACCAATCTTGGTGATCGCCTTGACCTTGCCGTCCTGAATGATGACGGTCATGTTCGGCACAATACCGCCGTAACGGGTATCGACCACATCGACGTTGGTAATGATCAGCGAGTCGGTTGGTTTATGCGCAGAACCAGCCCACAGAAGGGAACCCCCGAGTAGAAGCACCAGTGCGGATCTCATGGCACCCACTTGGCCCAACAGCAGAATGGAATCGACCTTAGGCCCGAGCGGCTTCTGAGTCAAGTAAATTCAGAAACGCCAGTTTCTTTTCGGGAGACAAGAAGGAGGCCTCAAAGGAGTTCCGTGCCAGCTCACGCAAATGCTCGTCTGAGAACCCGAATTGCGCCTGCGCCACTTCATACTCCCGGTTCAGCGATGTCTGAAACATTGCGGGATCATCGCTGTTCAACGTGATCATCAATCCCTGGTCGAAGTAGCGCCGGACGGGATGGTCCGAACGAGAGATGCAGCAGCCGGTGCGCAAGTTGCTGGTCAGGCAGATTTCGACCGGAATTTGACGAGTCGCTAGTTCCTCAATGAGCTCGGGATCGTGGCCTGCCGTGAGCCCATGCCCGATCCGCTCCACCCCCAGATTCAGCGCTCCCCAGATGGATTCCGGGCCGGCACTCTCGCCGGCGTGCGCCGTCAGCCGGAGACCTTCCCTGGCGGCATAGGCGTAAGGCTCGCGGAATAGCTCTGGAGGAGCTTTCTGTTCGTCCCCGCCGATCCCCACCCCGGCCACGTTCGAATCACGGTACTTTACCGCCAATTCAAAGACCTGCCGGGCCGCACCCGTTCCAAACTGCCGCACGGCATCGAAAATCCATAGCAAGGAGACGCCGAAATCCCGCTCCCCGCGCTCGCGGCCGCGCTCGAGCCCCTCGAAGATCCCTTCGAAGTCCAGCTTCCGCCACAGGCATATGCCGACCGAGACGTAGACCTCGGCGTGGAGCACGTTCTCATTCTTCAGCTGCTCCATCAAGCGATAGGCAATCAGTTCGTAGTCGTCGGGAGTCTCGAGGTCTTCGGTGAGCGCCTTGAACGCCATGAGGAAGCCGAGAAAATCTTTGTACCGATAGAGCGCCTCGGCTTCGGCCAGGGTGCTCTCTTTGCCATGCCGCCGGCGCAATTCGACAAGCGTCTCCGGTGTGACCGAGCCCTCAAGATGCAGGTGCAGCTCGGCCTTAGGCAGCGCGCGGATGAAGCTGGACGGCATGATTCAGATTGTAGATTAAGGCGGGAAACCAGCAGAGGGCAGCGAGCACACAGAGGAACATGTCACCGAAATCCCTCAACTGGCCTTAGCGAACTCACTGTGGCGACGGCTGAAGGTGAAGTAAATCGCCAGGCCAATCACCAGCCAAATCACAAAGCGTAACCAGGTGATGACGGTTAATCCGGTCATCAGCCCGCCGCAGAGCACGACCGAAAGCAGCGGAAACCAGGGTACAAAGGGCACGCGGAAGCCGCGGGGACGGTCGGGCTGCTTGCGGCGCAGGAGAATCACGCCCAGCGACACCAGCACAAAGGCAAACAGGGTCCCGATATTCGAAAGATCAGCGGCGTCGCCGATATCCACCAGGCCAGCCGGAATGCCCACGGCAAAGCAGGCGATCCAGGTCGACCAGTGCGGGGTCTTGAACCGGGGGTGCACCGCAGAAAAAAGCTTGGGCAGCAGGCCATCGCGCGACATCGCATACCAGATCCGGGCCTGCCCGTACTGAAAGACGAGGATGGAGGAAATCATCCCCATCAACGCACCCAGCACAATGATCGCCTGGAAAACCGGCCGTGCGCCCAGTGTCTTCAAGGCGTAGGCCACGGGAGCTTCCGCAGCCATGCCCGAAGCAAAGGTGGTGTACTTCATCATGCCGAGCAGCACGACCGCCACGCCTACGTACAGCAGGGTGCAAACGATCAACGAGGCGATAATTCCGAAGGGCAGATCGCGCTGTGGCTTCTTGCACTCCTCGGCTGCGGTGGAAACGGAATCAAAACCGATGTAGGTAAAGAAGACAATCGCCCCGCCGGTCACAATTCCGGCGAAGCCCGAAGGCGCAAAAGGCACCCAGTTCGCCTTATTCACCAGCAGGCCGCCGACCACCAGAAACGTGACAATCGCCCCGATCTTGATCGCGACCATGACATTGTTGGCTTCTGCCGACTCCCGCACGCCGCGCACCAACAGCAGTGTCAGGACGAAAACGATGAGGAACGCCGGCACGTTGAAATAGGCGCCCGTCCAATTCCCCGAGGCCCAGACCGGACTGGCCCATTTGTCCGAGAGATGGATCCCAAATGCCGCCAGTTGTGCCTTGGAGTAGCCGCTGAAGCCGACGGCCACAGCGACATTGCTGACCACATACTCGAGAATC
>Ga0126381_100007279_pt1 | contig 12302 bp, 17 predicted proteins | sample PanSoiMetPlot_28_FD_96465 | JGI IMG/M metagenome (GOLD analysis project Ga0126381, IMG submission 96465) | Tropical forest soil microbial communities from Panama - MetaG Plot_28 | ecosystem: Environmental > Terrestrial > Soil > Tropical forest > Bulk soil | place: Panama | collected 2016-02-17
CACTCGGTCATTTGATCTCCCCTGGATAAAAAGTCCATAGGTGCTGAGCATACTGCAGTACCAGTTCTGACCTATCGCCGAGCGCGGCCTCCACATAGGGCTTAGCTTCAGTTGGCGACACTTGAAAGATGCCATCAAGAGCGGCGGCTCTGACGACCTCCCATTGGTCTTGAGCGAAAGCTCTTTTCAGTGGACCCAACGTGGTCGTGCCGCCAATGTCCATGAGAAACCGAACAGCGAAAAGCTGCGTGAAGCCGTTCTTTTGCTTTAAGTCTAAGTATCGTGCTAGCGGCGCAACGCCTTTCGGGCCGAGTGCCTTCACCTCGCGGACCTCGTCGTTTGTGACCGGCACAAAGGTGATTGCCTTCGTTCCGTCTGGCATTACTGAATAGCAACGCACGAGAGCTGTAGCCATTATTTGGTCTACTACCGCAGAGCTTTTTAGATCGCTCGCCTGGCCAACTCCAAGGGATGCATATCCACTAACCATACACGACAAAACAAGAGCACCACAAAAGCTTCGTTGAGTTTGGTTCATTGTTTAGCCACTCACAACAGGGTGTGGTGTTATGACTGCCTCGCCGTCAACGCTCCAGTTCGTCGCAGGATGCCTTCCCAACTCAATTGCAGCCGCGATGAGTTTCTCCGCATCCATTGTATAGGTTCTTGAGCGGTCGGGATTCAGTTGAAGCAACTCCTCCGAAAGCGGAACGAAAGAACGAAAACGTGATTCGTCCGGGTTGGGAGCGAAGATCGCACGCTGATTTCGGCAGACACCGATTTCGGTACCATATTGGCTTTGCGGGATGAAAGAAAGCCCTCAGTTATCCTGTTTCGACGTGGACCACGGAAGCCCACCGAACAACTACAACTGCTCCTCTCCAATCTCAGTGCCATCGAAGAATCTATCAAGCTGGGCAGCATCGTCGTAATCGAACTGAAACGGATTCGCGTACGAAGACTGCCTGTAGGTGGCAGCGACTAGAATCTTTCTTCCAACTGTCTGGTTGACCGGGTTCGCGGCAACTTGCCAGTACCCTGATTTGCATGAGGAGCCCTTCTGAAATGTCGCGCGATTTCAGTCCCGATTTGGATAGCTTCCGCGAGGTTGCGAGAGAGACACGGGAGAAGCCCCCGGAATCCAGTCGAACCGCACGCGGCCGTGCCTCAAGGCAGAAAGAAGAAGACAGAGATTCCAGCGTTTGTAGTCACGGTCTCGAGCGAGCGTCTGGCAGTTGAACGAGCGGCAGCATTCTTGGACCGTATTGGACCGAAAATCGAAGGATCGGTGAACTAAACAAAAGGGGTTAGGTGGGGTGGGAGATGGGATTTGAACCCACGACATTCGGAGCCACAGTCCGACGCTCTACCAGCTGAGCTACTCCCACCGTATTGACCTGCAATAACTTATGCTACCGCCTCGTGGGTCAATGGGTCAAACACGTCAATTTTGTTGCCAATCAGAGAGGGAATTGAGGCCAAAACACGCGACCGATACATCGGCCTTAGGTGCGTGTAGCGGCGAACCATTCTCTCTGACCCATGACCAATCCATGCTTTGATTACCTCGACCGGTGTGTCGTTTTCAACCAAGAACGATACCCGCCCGTGCCGGAAGCCGTGCATCCCACCTTGCGGAATGCCGAGCCTTTCCAGCAGTGGGTGAAGCTGTCTACGCAACACGTTGTTGTTGCGGAGCGGCTTCCCATTCTTGGAGTAGAACACCAACCCCTCAGTCTTTCCGCCGAGATACTGTCTTAGCATGGCAATCAGCGAGGGTTGAACGTCTATCGCCCGCGTCGCGTTGCGTGTTTTGGCCGACTGTCTCTGTCCTTCCCATACAGCGCGTCGAATATGAATTATATTCCGGGCGAAGTCGATGTCCTTTACCTCAAGCGCGTATAGCTCACCCGCCCTCGCGCCGGTCTCAGTGGCGGTTGCGTAGAGCACCTTCCACATTCCATGTGCTTCTTTTACGATGCAGCACATTTGATCCGGCGTGTAGCAGATAGGTTCCTTCTCTTCCGTGAGTGTGGCTGGGTAATTGATCTTTTTTCGCCCGAACCACCTGCCCAGGATGAGACAAAGGGTGGTGACAATATGCTTCACGGAGGTCGGCGAAAGATGGTGCAGTTCAGGCTCGCCGATCCACTCATTTACCCCGTCGGCCGTAATTTCATCAAGGGGGAATGATTTCCACTTTGGCAGAAGGTATTTCCGCACGTGGTACGACATCGTTTTCCGCGTTGATGGTTTCTGGCGTGCGAGGTAATTGTCCAGCCACCAATTGACGCGCTTGCCGAAGAGGTCCGTCGAAGGAATCACATAGCTTGGGCTGTTTATGCCCGTAGCCTCAATGATGCTTCTCAGCTTTCTTCGGGCTTCGCTTTTCGTCATCTCCTTGACGAACCCTAGCACGACAGACCGCTTGATCCGTTCATACTGACCGGGTACGTCCTCAAGCCATCTGCCGCGATAAGCCCCGTCGCGAACTTCTATCGTTCCGTTCTGACCGATCCTGCGAGACATTGCTTTCCGCCTTCTCGCTCGAATCGGCACCGCCTGTTCGCAGATAGCAGTATGCGTCGGCGATTGCGTGTCTGGCAATGGAAAGTCACTTTGTTTCGTGTAATTCGGCAAAAGGTTGGCGCGTAAATCATCAACGCCACCAGCGGTGTTGTTTTGAGAGTCGCATCTGATGTCCACAAACCTCTCCATCGAATCGATTTGCTTTCAGGAAAAGGAAATGGATAAGGGGAACGGCTAAGGGAGAAATGGGTAAGGGACGAAAGGGCTAAGGGAATGGTCTCCGCCCTGTGGGTAGTGCAAGGGCGCCGGGACGCGGAGGCAAGCTTGTCGCCGCGTCCCGGCGCGAACGTTTTCGCTTTTGCAGTTGCCTATGCTTCATTGTGTTTGTCGGAGGAACTCGCGGAACAGCGGGTGGTACAGCTTGTAGCAGCCTCGCTGGCAACAAAGCCCTTTGAGTTGATGAGCCTCTGAATCACTGCTTTTTCACCTCGGAAGGCGCGGTTGTCTGACGAGCTTTTCTCTGCTCTTTTTGGAGACGGTCAAATTCCTTGTCTTTCCAGAACACAAACCGAAGAGCTGAAGCCACGACGTAGTCGGGCTTGCTGTCGATAAACTTGGCATAGGTGTCGAGTTTTTGAGCGAGAGGCTCTTCCAACTGGAATTCACGAGTGACAAGCTCTGGTGGTCTCTTAATAAAGGACACTGTGGTTTTCGTTTCGGGCTCTCGTCCGATTGATTTCGGAACTCTTCTTAACTGCGGACAAAACCGTTGGCACAATCCGTGCCATTGGGCGGGAGCGACCCCGGAGGATCGTTTTGGGCGGCAAAACCGGCCAAAACCCCGGGTCGCTCCCGCCCAAGTTCCGTGTTTTGTCCGCGGTCTTTTTTCAAGGCTTGGAGTTTGTACTCGGTTCTTTGTTGGGGGCTTACGCGAGCGGGCGATAGAACGCGAGCGGTACAAATTGGCCAGAACACTGCGTCTGTTTTAGTGTTCTGCTTATGCAGCAATTCCAGCCGGAAGAAACCGTTGCCGCTTCATACGGCAAGTTGCAAATCCTACCCGCCGCTGCCCATTTGAATCGGTGAAGAGCGAAGCAAGGTTGGAGTCGGGGAGTTCGCCCTTTGCCCAGGATTTGTAAAGCTCCTGCACACGCCCGGCGGCAAAGCGCCGTGTGGCTTCGTTCAGAAACTCGACATCTTCGGTTGTCAGTGCTGCGAATTGCTTCGATTCTCAAAGCTTCCGCACGCGGAAATAGCGCCTGACTTCCGATATGCATGGTGTCTCCAGCGGACCTTTCACCATCGACGAAAAAATCGCTCTTGCGTTCGGGAACAGAGGTTCACAGGGGGAGAGAAAGAGAAAATTGAACTGCTTCAGGTTCCGAAAGAGCGGTAAGTAATTCTGGAGGTGCGTTACGAACGCAACCAGGTTTTGAGCCTCGGGCACAATGTAAGTGAAGGTCACGATCGGCGAAACGGTGCCTTGGGTTAAAAACATCGGGAATTTGTCAACAAAATACCGCGATGTAATCGACGGGTTCCTCGTGCCCAGATAAAGCTTGGCAGGGAGCGCCTGCCTCTCGACGCCCAGACCCTCGCAGAAATATCGGAGCTTGTCATCTTCGGTTTCAAAGTAATCGTGCTGCCGGTTGGCCATAATAAAGTCGAGGGCCAAAAGGCGTGTTGTGATGAACTGGAATTCGTGGTCGTGGCGATTACGTATGTTCTCTTTGCCGATAGCGGAATAAACCTTCCTGGAAAACAGATGGTAAATGCGGGCATTCTTCTGATGAATTTCGGCTGAGGCGTGTTTCTTGGCGAGGAGTTTCTGGGTGATCGCGTCGGAGCGATACCCCCGCTTGACACCGGCAAAGTCCAAATACTGCTGCGAAGTGAAGTAGCCAGAGTGCGTGCCGACAATGTAAAGGAAGCGCCCTTCCGTCTCGCTGTAGCCTAGCCCTTGCAGCGCGTCTAGATAGATGTCGTTGATCTTCACAGGCTGAGGATCTCCGCAGTGATCTCGCGGTCGTTCAAAACTCGTCGCAAACGGTCGGCGTCCTGCGCGGGTGCGTACAGGCTGAATCCGGCCTGGGCTTTGGCTTGAAGCTGGCTGGGCCGATAGTGTTTGGTGGCGAGTTCGAGATTGACCCGGGCGATCTGGCCTTCGGCATTCTCGTACTCAATCTGGAGGTCGGGCACAACAACGCGGTCGTTCACGACCCTGACACCATGCGCCTCGGCGATCTCGACTTTCTTGCCGGGGTTGTGGCGGTCTGGCCCTAGGCGCGCGAGTTCTCTGTTGATCCGCTTTTTCAATTCGTAGTCGAGGGCGACTGTTCGCACTTTGCCCCCGTCTCGTTCGATTTGGTGAGCCGCCCTGTGGTAGAGCCGATAAAGAGTGGCGTCGTGCTGTGCCTCTTTTGGCTTCACTAAGCCGTAGTAAATGGGCCGATCCTTGGGCATCAGCTTGTGGTTTCTAAGCAATCGTTGGCCGGCTTTGGTCAGGGAGAGGACATGCATACGCTTGCTCTCGGGGCCCTCGATAGCACGGCGGGTGATGAGTGATTGCCGGATAAGGTTTCGCAAATCTTGTTCCAGGCGATTCCGATTCCCGCTGTACCCAATCTCCCCCAGTGCTTCGGAATCGACCGCGCGGAAAGTTCCAAGCTCGCGAAGCGTCTGGATTTCTGAAGTCCTCAATGAGTAGGTCCAGCGTTGATCCCGGTAGGGTGTTCTGGGTTCCGTAGAGCGTGTTTGAGATGGACTTATGTCGCGCTCATGCTCTTGCGGGTGTCCGGCGCCTGAATTAGCGCCATGGGCACGGCCGTTGCGGGAATCAGATTCCGGTCGGCGCTCGGTGTTCGCGGCCTGGCGCAGCGCGGAATCGCGAAGATGTTCAAATGCATCCGGCTCGTACCTTCGTGACACGTGAGCTTATTCCTCGTCAGAAATCCCTACTGGCACGTCGCTGTGGCCGACATTGAATTGCTTGTCGAGATGGGCCCGCTTCCGGCCCGTGTCCTTAAGGAAGAATTTCCGGTTCAGGACGAAGGCGGCTGCGAAGACATTCGCAAACAGGAGAGCACAGCAGGAGCGGTATGCTGAATACGCCCTCCAGATCACAACTTTGAAGGGGATGAAGAACTTAAGCTCACCCATGAGAGCGAAGCCGACGGCCAGCATCACAGCGATGGTGATTAAGAGAGCGTTGGCTATCATAAGCTTTTTGTCATTGGAGAAGGCTTGTGCTCTTGGGTCTCGGTCTTTTCAAAACCCTCAATTCTGTTTGGGAGCGGGCGGAAAGCCGTAAAGCACCGGAGGCCCTCCAGAAGCGCGTCTGGGGTGTCGAGGAAGAAAACCGACCGGAAGGGCTGTGGGGTGCGTTGGGGCAAGAGCCCTCTGTGTTGAAGCGGTAGTGGCGTGCGGAGGTTGGTTCAGGCGCCAGGGAAAAGTCAAGCCAGGAAGTTCACGGCGGCGATGGCCATGCCGACGCCAAAGAGCACCCCAGCAAGGATTCGCTTCGAGCCGCCCTCACCAAAAGCAAACGTCAAGCCCGCGACAACAATCGAAACGAGCGACAGGCCGCGAGCAATAGTGGTTGTGAACGCTGCATCAAGACGTTGACTCGTTCTCCCACGGCGAGGCTCCTATAGCTGGGGCGACTGCCGCTGATGCGAGAATCAGCGAACAAGAGAAAGTGACGAATGCGGCCGGAGCCAGCCGGAGACAAATCTGTTTCTGAGGATTTTCTTCATTGCTGGTGAATTCCTTTCGGACGATGCGGGACGGGCCCGCATCGGGCCTGGCAGGCAATGTCTCGCTGGATCACCGTGCTAGAACGACGAGGGAGCCTGGGTGGGAGGTGGGGCGGCCGCCGCGAGGTCGCGCCTTCCGTCAAGTTCACGGGTACGCCGGAGCGGGGGGTGGAACTGGCAGCGATTCCGATCAGGGGCAGGTGCCGTCATTGTCCTTTACCGCTCGCCACCGAGGAATCCAGCGAGAGTTGCCCTCCACTCTTACTAATGGGCAAGAAGTCGGCCGAATGTTTCAAAGAAAAGTGTTTCACGCTTTTTTCGCTTTTTTTTGAGTTGGAGTGCGTTCGTCTGGCGGGAACCATTATTCGCCCCCCCAGTCCGGGTGCTGAGGGACAGCGCGGTCTCTTGAAGACGCTGCATCATTCTGTGCACGCGCAGCCGAACGGCTTGGTTAACCGGCTACGGACGGTGTCCAAGGTTTGACCCTACCGGGGAGTGAGCTTCCCGTTTCACAGACGATGATTCTTTTTCTTTCCGCTTGAGGGCTGGCCGAAATGAAAATGGGCCTTTCACATGTGAAGGGAGGCCCCATCTTTCAGGACTTCCACGACGGATAGCCTTCGAAATACCGCTCATTCAAGGAGAAGTGTGTGCTTTCGCGCGTCCCGCGGGCTGTACCTGATAGCGTGAGCAGCAAGCCTTCGGTATGCTGGGGAATATAGGGCATCTTCCACGCTCAGACATAAGACGCGTTTCTCGTTGGGACTTTGGTTTTGACAGCCTGCAAGGGGAAGAATTCGAAATAGTCCTTCTCATCAAACCAGGCGCATTTGAACACCTTAAGGGGAAGGCGCGTGCGCGAGGCCAACGCCAACGCATAGACCACCAATTGGTTGACCGGATCAATTTGGCGAGCATCCGGCTTGTAGTCGAGCAGGTGGATCAAGCCGTTCCTCACCTGCACGACATCGATGTGGCCTGTAATTGGATTGGGCGACTCAGGCAAACTCACGAAAAATCCGAGCGATTTGTAATAAGCAATGTCCTCCCGGGTCAGATACACAGGAACCTCGCAGGCTACCGTGCAGGAATCGTTGGCCAGCATGAAATCCTGCACGGCGGGATGGCGCTCGCGGTTCTTGGTGGCGAGCAGCAGACCGAGTGCGGCGAGGTCGTTCGCCAGGTTTTGCTTCTCGGTTCGAGCGAGCGGCAGGATGTCGAAGCGTGACTTCGAGGACCTCAGCGCAGGTGGCTGCGAAGACTGGAAGGAGTGCGCCAATAGGTTGCCGTCCGGCGTAGCCTGGGCCTGGCCATTGAGATTTGCGGTGTGGTGGTCGTCGCGAAACAAATCGTCGGGAAAGTTTTCAAAGACACTCAGCAGATAATTCTTGATCTTTGCTGCCACGTCCGGCGGAACCGCAGTCACCGTAAGGCGGAGTTTGGCCAAGTGGACTTTGTATTGATAGGTCTGCTGATGATCCAGAGTCCGTTCCTTCAACATCCAGTGGCCAAACTCCCTGACGGCCGCACTCCGCAGCCGGTGGAAGGTCGTTATGGATCGGTAGCCCGAGACCCAGTCCGAGATGGTCCGGCGCGCCACCGTGATGCGGTGCTCGGTGGTGAGGCGGCGCGCGGTCTCTTCCTGGGAATGGCCAAGGTTGTACAGGCACAGCGCGCGTGCGATGACCCGCGGAGGATATTTGACACCCTTCAAGCCCGACAAGGACAGAAAGTATTTGCCGCAGTCCTTGCACCAGTAAATTTGCAGCTGCCGGAAACAGTTCTTGCGCAGGCCGCGCTTGATGATGCGGCGCCCGTCGCACGCCGGGCAGCACGCCGGCTTGGATTGGATGGTTGGACCGAGCGAGGGAGATTTTTTCATCCACTAGGCCTTTCTTCGGGTTTGCTAGAGTGCCGCGACCGGGAAGCAACGAGTTTCACCGGCGGTGCACGCGACGACTTTCGCCAGTCCAGTAAGCGAAGCTACGGGACGAATTTTGCCATCCAGCCATCCGGTTGCTGGATCTAGTTGGTGGCGAAAAGCGTTAAGCTTCACCGGCGGTCACGGCGACAGTTTTCGCCAGATATGGCCTCACTTCGGCCGCATTATCAACGAGATGGGCGGGGCTGTTTTGGCACCTCTGTCGGGGGCATCTTCTCGCAAGTCGCAAGTTTGTCCAGGAGGATGTCGGGATTGATTTCCGGCGTTGCTCACAAATGTCCTTGCTCTCCCGTCGCTCCGGTGCTCTGGGCTGTATTCGTGCGGATTCCCAAGAGCGAATCCTCGTCGGCCTCAGGACAGAACCTCCAGCGCTGGATGATCGTGATCCACCGGCTCCGCCCATTGAGTCTTAGGACGGAAGGACGCGGTCGCCAAAATCCAGCACCTCGGTCGCACGCGCGATCCACGCCAAGACGAGAAGAGCGGAGCGACAATCGGCAAATCGAGTCCAGTCCAATAGGGAGTCCGACTTCGCTAGATTGTGTCTCCGTGCACAAAACTGGCTGGGCCGTTGCCTCTCAGGTTGAGCTCCACGTCGCTACCCAAAGCAGTGACGCTGGAGAATGTGTCTCGAATGGACTGAAATTGATGGAACATGGGATAGGAAAAAGAGCAGCCATGTTCCCCGGTGGAAGGGGGCGACGGACATGACATGTAGCGGTATTGTCCCTTTGTGTTTGGCGAATGGAGAGCGGCCCATTGAAATACCACAAGCTGCTGCGGGTCACGAACTGGAAGTGAGCGAAGGAGAGCCGCGTCAATCAACCTGAAGATGGCGGTGTTGGCTCCGATGCCGAGCGCGAGAGTCAGAACTGCAACGATCGTGAACCCAGGCGATTTGCGCAGCATGCGAGCGGCGTGGCGAAGGTCCTGAAGCAAGGTATCGAGGAAGGGAAGGCCGCGGGCTTCACGGTGCGGCTCGTTGGTTTGTTGTGCGTCGCCGCAACGGAGAATGGCTTGGCGGTGCGCTTCAGCGGGAGAGAGGCCGCGCTGAAGATTCTCGTCGATGGCCAGTTGCAGGTGGGCGGAGATTTCTGCGTCGAGGTCGCGGTCGAGTTGCGAGCGGTGGAAAAGAGAGCGGAGGCGGTGACGCAGTTGGCGGAGCTGGGCGATCATTTTCATAACCCCTTCTTGCTTGCACGTGATTTCGACGAGCAAGGCGTGGTTATTCGTAACGAAGTGCGACCACCACCCCGCCTGCCAAATCAACTGTACAATTTCAATTGTGCGATGCAGGGCGGGAAGCATTCCGAGTCATCGTGCGGTTAATTAACAACTCCAAATCCAGCGTCGGATCTGGCACCCCATCAGTTGTTTTTTTCTGATTCTGTCTACGCGTCGGATGAAGGCACGGAAGAGATATGAAGGAAGATCCTCAACGTTGGCTTGCGGACAGTTTTTCTTCGAGGCAAGTGCGCGAGAAACGGTAGCCGCAGCTTCCTCCAATAGGCCGGCCGCGACCGCTGGATCAACCAGCAACTTTTCAGCATGCTCTATCGCGCGGCGCCCGATTTGCTCGGCCGCGTCCAAAACGGCAGGACTTATCCTCCGCCCGAGCCGATCCACAGGGCTGACACGGAAACTGCGACTAGGCGGCCGCGCGCCTCCGTCCATAAACGGACCATCCTGAGCCCAGGATGTGCGGGTTGGGCGCGCACTGGCCGGGCCGACCAACTTCGGTTCGTACTAGACTGCTCTAAGAATCGCGTGCCGCTCGGAAATCGAGGCCAATCTTGCCTCTACTTACTCAGAGTACCGATTTTCGGAAAACGTCAATCGAAGGCGATAAAAAACTTCGGCTCGTCTGGATACACCCTTCCCCTCCGAGTTCACACGCCTTTCGTCAGGATTGATGCGAACAGAAACCCAGGGGTTTCATCGAGGACCACTTCATCCTCTAGTACCCTAGTACTAGGGTTAGGCGCATCCGCCCGGATGTGGTCGCGTCAGCTTCTCCTTGACCTTCCCAGTCACGAATTCTACGAAGCGCATAGCGCCCTCTTCCAGCTCCGGCGTTGTCGAGCCCCGATTCCTCAAGCGGTTCTCTCTAGCAGTACGAATGACCCGCCGCCAAATGCGTGGGACTCTCTTCATCACCCACGCAAAAGCCTCGTCCTTGGAGACCAGCGTTTTGTGCCGCACCGAGTAAAGGATGCGGCAAGCCGTGAGCACCGCGTAGGCGTTGTAGACGAATGCGTTGTCTGATCGGTCTCCAATTCTGGATGCCAATCCTTCCGTCAAGTAGTTCAGTTCCAGTGTGAGGCCATCATTGAGGCATTGCTCGGACACGTGCGGCGCGATGAGCTTCGCATCCTCGCCCCACAAAGAGATGCCGCTCTGTCCAATATTCACCCAGATGATCGGGTTTCCGTCTGACCCAGTGCGAATCATTTTTCCTGTGTAGTGGTAGAAACCGCAGCATCGCGAGGCCTTGTCGAGAAATTCCTTATCGATGACGAAACGCATGTCGATGCGTTTTACCCAGCGATTGTGCTCACCTGTTTTCTTGAACCAGTCATCAAGCTCCGAAAATCCGCGGTCGTCGAGGTCTCGTCGCGTCACGACAATGAGATCCACATCGCTGCACGTTTCGTCGAAAGCCTCGTAGGTCAAGGAGCCCCACAGGTAGACGCCGACAAGATTGTCTGGGAGTATGCCGGGGAAATCCGTGGCTATCGCGTGAAGAAGGTCGGCCAGATCCTTCGGAATGTTTTGTGGGAAGCTCATTCTTCTTCACAGAGTATCAGTTCTTAGTGATTAGGCCGGCAAATGCGGCTGCATGATATGGTTGCTCATAATGCAGACGGTCACTGTGATTCTCGCAGTCCTTCTCGGCATGCTGGCACTACTGCTGGCTTTCGGTGCTGTGTACCAGTGGTTTGGCACGTGGCGAGACCGCCGACGCTTTCCTCCTCCAGGACGCCTCGTGCGCGTCGACAACAGGCTGATGCATATCCATCCGACCGGAGAAGGTACGCCGACCGTGCTCTTCGAATCGGGCATGGGTGCGTCGTGCTTAAGCTGGACCTTAGTGCAACCTGCCGTGGCTAAGTTCTCTCGCGCCGTAAGCTACGACCGCGCCGGACACGGATGGAGCGATCCTGTGCAGGAGCCCCGCACCGCAAGGCAAATTGCACAAGAGCTGCGTGCCCTATTGAACGTGGCAGACGTGCCGGGGCCGTATGTTCTCGTTGCCCATTCTTTTGGTGGATACGTCAGCAGAGCGTTCGCACACCAATATCGAGATGAAGTGGTCGGCATGGTGCTCGTGGACTCGATTCACCCAGCCGAATGGGAAAACCCGACGCCGGATCAGCTGATGATGGTGCACGTCGGATTGCGATACGCCCGCATTGCTGCTTGGCTCGCACGATTAGGTGTAGTGCGGTTCTGCCTCGTTCGGGCGGCGAAAGGGTCTCCCGGCTTGGGCCTAGCTGCGGCGAATGCCTTTGGAACTCGTGTCTCCTCGACAGTCGAGCGCATCGCGGGGGAGATCCGCAAGCTGCCTGCTCCGATTGTACCAATTGTTCGAGGCTTCTGGTCGCAGCCGAAGAATTTCATTAGCCTTGGGCAGCACGTTGCGGCGTTGCCGGTCAGCGCTGCGCAAGCGGCTGCGGTGAAATCGTTGGGGGATTTGCCGCTGGTAGTGCTTTCGGGAGACCACCATCCGGCGCCATACGATGACTGGCAACGCGGCCTGGCGCACCTGTCGTCGCGTGGATTGCAACTCTTGGCGGGCGACTGCGGGCACTGGATTCATCTGGACCGCCCTGAGTTCGTTACTGAAGCTATTCGCCAAATCGTGGCCGTTGCGCGACAAACGAAATCCTTCCCGCAGGCTGTCTAACAAAATAGCCGCGCGAACAACGTCGGCCCGTCGATGGTTGTTGCACTATAGGTGCAACGGCTCGGGCAAGATGGGGCGCCCCTTCCATTGGCTGACAACCGTTGTGGAATCCTTTTCGCTAATCTCATACCAAGAATAACGACAGTTATATTCGTACGAGACATCGTTC
>Ga0126381_100007280_pt1 | contig 12301 bp, 12 predicted proteins | sample PanSoiMetPlot_28_FD_96465 | JGI IMG/M metagenome (GOLD analysis project Ga0126381, IMG submission 96465) | Tropical forest soil microbial communities from Panama - MetaG Plot_28 | ecosystem: Environmental > Terrestrial > Soil > Tropical forest > Bulk soil | place: Panama | collected 2016-02-17
CACAACAAGAGCACCAGGTCACTCCCTTCGGCTTGCACCAGGGCCCGGCGCACGCCTTCCGCTTCAATGGCGTCTTTTGTATCGCGCAGGCCCGCGGTATCGGCGATATGGACCAGATAACCCCCGAGATTTAGCCTCAACTCGATAACATCCCGGGTGGTGCCGGGCGTCTCCGCCACGATTGCTACGTCACGCTTGGCCAAGGCGTTGATCAGCGAGCTTTTGCCCGCATTGGGTGGACCCAGGATGGTAAGCCTAAGGCCTTCGCGCAGGGCCTCGCCGCGCCGGCCATCATCGATGTGGTCTTGGATCGCGGCAATGAGAGTCCTCGAGACAGCACGGGCTATCTCGAATTCGGCCTCGTCCACGCCGTCATCAGAAAAATCGATGGCTGCTTCCACATGCGCCAAGGCCCCAATCAATGCCGTGCGCCAGCCTTCATAAAGTTCTGCCAGCGCTCCGTCATATTGACGTAGCGCCTGGCGCAACTGGGCCGGGGTCTCGGCATCGACCAGATCCGCGATGGCTTCGGCACGGGTGAGGTCCAACCGGCCATGCTCGACCGCACGGCGGGAAAATTCTCCCGGTCCCGCAGGCCTGAGGCCCAACTCCGTCAACGCTTCAAACAGAGCCTCTCGCACCGCCCGGCCACCATGAACATGGAATTCCGCGACATGCTCGCCGGTAAAGCTGCCGGGTGCGGGAAACCATGTCACCAAAGCGCGGTCAATCACTGCGCCACCGTGCCTCAAGGTGCGCAACACCAACGCCCGGGGAGGGGGTAACTCACCTCCCAGCACCTCCAATGCCGTCCCGGCTTGCGGCCCGGAAATCCGAACTACCGCCACGCCGGCCCGGCCGGTGGCACTCGCCAGAGCAAAAATTGTTTCGGATTTCAGGGCTTTTCTTTCGACTTACTGCCGCCGGTCATCAAACTGGCGCTATCCCAAAGGAATTTCTGGAACTGATCGAAGGCTTCCCGGCCACCCAAAGGCGTCCAGGCGCGCATCAGAGTTTCCAGATCGCCAACTTCCATAGCCTGGGTCATGCGCGCCTTCATCTCGTCCATCATCTGTTTCTGCAATGGCACCACGTCGGGCAGACCCATCAGCACACGCGCTTCTTCCGGGGTCATGTCCACTTCGATATGCACTTTCATGGTTCGCCATCCTTGTTTCAGCCGCTCTTCCTGGGGCGGACAGTTTCAGCTAAGAAGCGCGGCCTTGGGGTCTAAACCTAATAATCCCGTGAGGCGCGTTGCGAGGAAAAATGGCCGAATGGCAGGAGAAAGGCGATGGGCGTATCGGCGATACGGCCGAGACTTTCGCCGACCCGGTCGGCCATTTCTCCCGCAACCCGACGGGACGCGGGTCGCCAAAGCCGCGGCAGCGCGATAACTAAGTTTAGACCCTTTAACCTAACGGCGATTTTCCATCATCGCCGCTTCCAACGGAACCGCGATGAGTGCTCTCGACAACGCCACCAGCCCCTATCTTCTGGCCCATAAGGACAAGCCTGTAGCGTGGCGGGTCTGGAGCACCGACCTGCTGGCAGAGGCCGAGCGCGAAGGAAAGCCTATTTTCCTCTCCTTGGGCTATGCCGCATGTCACTGGTGCCATGTGATGAATCGGGAGAGCTTCTCCGATCCCGAGACTGCCAAGCTCCTCAATGAGAATTTCATCCCCGTGATCGCCGACCGGGTCCAGCGCCCGGACCTCGACCAACTCTACCAAGCTGCCGCAAATGCGATGGGTCACGCCGGCGGCTGGCCATTGAACATTTTCCTCACCGGCAAAGGCCTGCCCTTTTTTGTCGTGGGCTATCTGCCCAAGGAAGAACGGCTGGGCCAACCGGCTTTTAGCCGCCTCCTCACCGACATCGCCGCACTATACCGCGATAAACCCGATGAAGTCGCCCGCAATGCCCAGGTCGCTTACGAGCGGGTAGCCACTCTGCTCGACCGCGACATGCGCGGGCAAGCTGAAGCCATCCAGCTCGACGTAGCCGCCATGCGCATGGGTCAGCGCTACGACATCTTCCTGGGCGGTCAGATCGGGCAGATGAAATTCCCCCAGACAATCTTCCTGGAAACTCTCTGGCGTGCCTATTTGCGCACCGGCATTCAGCAATTCGTCCAGCTCATCACGACCACCATGGACGCCTCGGTGCTGGGCGGCCTGTACGATCATGTCGGCGGCGGTTTCTTCCGCTACACGATGGATGAGAGATGGCTAGTGCCGCATTTCGAGAAGATGCTGGCCGACAATGCCCTGATGATCGAATTCCTCACCAGCATGTGGCAATTCAACCGCAGCGGACTTTGCCGTCAAAGGTTGGAGGAAAGCGTAGCCTGGTTATTGCGCGATCTGTTGATGGACGGCGCCTTCGCTGCGGGCCTGGAAGCGGAATCGGAGGGCGAGGAAGGAAAATATTATCTTTGGAGCGAAGCGGAAGTGGATGCCGCTTTGTCTGGCACCTTCGCTCAACGCTTCAAAGCAGTCTACGGCATCACCCGCGACGGCAATCATTTGGGACGCAATCTTCCCCGCCGCATGGGCCACCTCCAACCGCAACTGTCCCAAGCCGACGATGTGCTGCTCGCCAAGCAACGCGGCTTGATGCTGGCAGCGCGCGACAAGCGTGTGCGCCCCGCCCGAGACGAAACGTTGCTGGCGGATTGGAATGGATTGGCCATTTCCGCGCTGGCTCAGGCAGGTGCGGCGCTTGACCATCCTGATTGGGTCCTAGCCGCTGTCAACGCCTTCGACACGGTGGTGAAAATTTTGGAAGAGGGAAACCGGCTTTATCACTCCGCCAATGGAGGCAACCGCGGTTCCTTTGGCTTTGCCGATGATTACGCCTTGATGGCGCGCGCAGCATTGCACTTGTGGGAAGTGACCGGCGAGCAGCGGTTCCTCGATGCAGCACGACGCTGGGTAGCGACGCTGGACACCCATTTCTGGAATTCCGAAAAAGGCGGCTATTGCACCACCGCCGATGATGCCGAAACACTGATCGTGCGGGCCCGCGTGCTTTATGACCAGGCCATACCGTCCGCCAACGGCATCATGATAGGCGTGCTCACGCGGCTCGGCATGATTACAGGCGAGGGGGCCTATGGCGAGCGGGCACGCGCGCTACTGGACGGTTTCGCCGACGAATATGGCCGGGCCTGGGCTTCTTGCGCCTCTTACATCAACGGCTTCGAGAATTTCGCCACCGGCTCGCAGTTGGTGATTGTGGGTCCAAGGAACAATCCCCGCACCCAGGAACTCATCAAGACGGTCTGGGGCAAAGCCTTGCCCAACCGGCTGCTTTATGTGGTCGAGACGGGCGAAGCGCTTCCCATGGGCCATCCCGCCTTCGGCAAGGGCATGCAGAATGGGGCGCCCACCGCCTATCTCTGCCAGCGCAATATATGCTCGCCGCCTATCACGAGCGCGGTCACGCTCAGCCAGGCGCTTACCCTTCCACCAAGGCCAGCCGCCGCCGGCTCGGCTTAAGTTGCTAGTGCGAAGAGGCATGCAAAAAAGACGCTGGGCTTGAGTCCGTCTGCCCGGCTAACGTGTAGAAAAGCACAAAGGCTCGGCATGAGCGGACAGACGGTCACTATCAAAGGCAAGGGCGGCGACTTCACCGGCTATCTTGCCAGCCCCGGCCCCGGCCGCGGCCCTGGCCTGGTGGTGATCCAGGAGATCTTCGGGGTCAACAAAGTGATGCGCGATATCGCCGACGGAATGGCGTCGCGCGGTTATTTCGCGCTAGTGCCCGATCTTTTCTGGCGGCTCGAGCCCAAGATCCAACTCACCGATAAGAGTGACGCGGATTGGAAGAAGGCACTGGATCTGATGGGGCGTTTCGACGTCGATGAGGGCATCGTCGATATTCAATCAACCGTCGATTACTTGCGCGCGCTTCCGGGCTGCACCGGCAAAGTGGGGGCTTTGGGTTATTGCCTGGGCGGGCAGTTGGCCTTCCTCACTGCGGCGCGAACCGATGCCGACGCGGCGGTAGGCTATTATGGGGTCAATATCCAGAACCGGCTGGAAGAAGCCAAGAACATCAACCACCCCCTTATGCTGCATATCGCCGAAGCTGACGAATATGTCCCGCCCCCGGCACAGGCCAAGATCGAGGATGGCTTGAAGGGCAATGCCCACATCACTATCCATCGCTATCCCCTAATGAACCACGCCTTTGCACGGGTGGGCGGCGCCCATTACGACAAGGCGATGGCCGATCATGCCAATATCCGCAGCGCCACCTTTTTCCGTCAGCATTTAAGCTAGGGCAGTCCATTCGACATCCTATAGCTTCGCACCTTGAGGACTGTTTGTTTGATGTCCTATCGGTTTGCACCTTGAGGACTATTTGTTTGATGTCCTATCGCTTCGCTACTTGAGGACTCCCCATGAAAGCCATTCGCTTCGAGAAAACCGGCGGTCCCGAAGTCCTGGAATACAAGGATGTCGATCTGCCCGCGCCTGGGCCGGGCCAAGTTCGGATTAAGCACACTGCGATCGGCGTGAACTTCATCGACACTTATCACCGCAGCGGCCTTTATCCTCTGCCGCTGCCCTCGGGCCTGGGCTCGGAAGCAGCGGGCGTGGTGGAGGCGCTGGGCTCCGGCGTGACCGGTTTCAAGCTGGGCGAGCGGGTGGGTTATTGCAGCGGCGCCATCGGCGCATACGCCGAGGCCAACAATGTCCCCGCCGAGAAGGTGGTGAAGCTGCCCGACGGAGTCAGCGACGAGGCCGCCGCCGCCGCCATGCTCAAAGGCATGACGGCGCAATATCTTCTTCGCCGCATTCATCCCGTGAAAGCGGGCGAAACCATCGTATTCCACTCCTCAGCCGGCGGGGTCGGCCAGATCGCCTGCCAATGGGCCAAGCATCTGGGCGCCACCGTTATTGGCAGCACCACCTCGCCCGACAAGGTCGAACAAGCGCGTGAGAATGGCTGCGATTACGTGCTCAACACGCGCGAGGCCGGCTGGGAAAAGCAGGTGCGTGAGATCACAAAGGGTGTGGGCGTGCCCGTGGTTTATGACTCCATCGGCAAGGACACGTTCGAGGCATCGCTCGATTGCCTTCAGGTGCGCGGGTTGATGGTGAGCTTCGGCAATTCCTCAGGGCCGGTGTCGCCATTCCCGCTGGGCATCCTCGCCACCAAAGGCTCGCTGATGCTGACGCGACCGACGCTCGCGCATTTCACGCGCACCGCCCAAGAAATGCGCGAAACTGCCGATGATCTATTCGCAGTGCTGAAATCCGGCGCTGTCAAGGTCGCAGTCAATCAACGCTTCGCGTTGAAGGACGCCGCCAAGGCCCAGCAAGAACTCGCCGCCAAGAAGACGGTGGGCGCAACTGTTTTGATCCCTTAGAGAACGATCAATCGGCGATGGGTGAGGGCCAATTTCGAGTCGACTTGGGGCCGTATTGGCTAACGTTGCCAAGGAACGCCGAGGTTTCGGCGGAAGTCTCCCGACCTTCCTCTTCTCTCGGTACTTATCAAATTGCGCTTACTCATTGGATTGTTCAGCTCGGCAGATTCCAATTCTTTGCCCATCTTTCGACCAAAGAACTCAGCGAACTAAAATCATTCATCGATTACACAACGAAGAGCGATGTAATCACTCCGTCAATTACGGTGAACGGCGTGCAAGGCGTGACGCACGGGGACTACGGACCCAATCGAACTTGGATTGATTGGTGGTTCAAGAAAGGCGACGTCGCCCTATGCTTATGTCTTCAATCGAAGGCGTTCCCGGTCACAATTCCAGCCGAAGCAGAAATCGCTGAACACAAAGCAATTATAGCTTCAATTAAGTACAGCAAAGACTTCCCGCATGAACGTCCGCCTCACAACTAGGCGGCACAAGCTTTGGTGCGTCTTGGTCGGGACCCGGCTCCCCCTTCGGCGCGAAGCGCCTGGAAGGGGGAGATGCCGTCGCACGCTCTCGAGCGTGCGGAGGCAGAGGGGGTTAAATGAATACCGTTAGGTGTTCATGCTTTCAAAGAAATCGCCGTTGTTCTTCGACTGCCGGAGCTTGTCGAGCAGGAATTCTATCGCGTCCACCGTGCCCATGGGCGCCAGAATACGGCGCAGCACATAGGTTTTGGCCAGCGTGCCTTTTTCGACCAGAAGCTCATCCTTACGGGTGCCCGAACGCATGATGTCGATGGCTGGGAAGACGCGCTTATCGGCCACCTTGCGGTCCAGGATGATTTCCGAATTGCCGGTGCCCTTAAATTCTTCGAAGATCACTTCGTCCATACGGCTGCCGGTATCGATCAGGGCGGTAGCGATGATCGTGAGGCTGCCGCCTTCTTCGATATTGCGTGCGGCTCCGAAGAAGCGCTTAGGCCGCTGCAGCGCATTGGCGTCCACGCCACCGGTCAGAACCTTGCCTGACGAGGGCACAACCGTGTTGTAGGCGCGGCCCAAGCGGGTGATGGAGTCGAGCAGGATCACAACATCGCGCTTGTGCTCCACCAGGCGCTTGGCCTTCTCGATCACCATTTCGGCCACCTGGACGTGGCGCGTGGCGGGCTCGTCAAAGGTGGACGAGATCACTTCGCCATTCACCGTGCGCTGCATGTCGGTGACTTCTTCCGGCCGCTCATCGATCAAAAGCACAATCAAATACACTTCCGGATGATTGGCCGAGATTGCCTTGGCGATGTTCTGCAGGATTACGGTCTTGCCGGTCCTGGGCGGCGCCGTTATCAGCGCGCGCTGGCCCATGCCTTGGGGCGAAACGATGTCGATCACCCGGCCCGTCTTGTCCTTGATGGTGGGGTCCTCCAGCTCCATCTTGAGCCAGCGGGTGGGATAGAGCGGCGTGAGGTTGTCGAAATGAACCTTGTGCTTGATCTGCTCCGGGTCCTCGAAATTGATGGTCGAAACCTTTAGCAGCGCGAAGTATCGTTCTCCATCCTTGGGCGCGCGGATCGGCCCTTCAACCGTGTCGCCCGTGCGAAGGCCAAAGCGGCGGATTTGCGAGGGCGAAACGTAGATATCATCTGGACCAGGCAGGTAATTGGATTCTGGCGAGCGGAGAAACCCGAAACCGTCTTGCAAGGTCTCGACCACGCCCTGGCCCAGAATCTCCACATTGCGCTCGGCAAGTTCCTTCAAGATCGCGAAAAGCATGTCCTGCTTGCGCATCGAGGAAGCATTCTCGATCTCGAGCTCCTCCGCGAAAGCCAGCAGATCGCCCGGCTTTTTATTTTTGAGATCCTGCAGCTTCATCGCTTGCAGGCCTTCTTGAACCGTCATTGTGAGCACCTAAAGAGGAATTGGACCGATGAAACGGGCGCGTCAGCCCCGGAAAAGAATCATCGGAAAGTGGCTGGATCCGCTACCCTTCGTATGGCCTGGCGTCAGGCCGAAGCCCATGCCGCGCGGATCTGGAGAACAACGCTCTTATAGCGTGATTTCGCGCGCTTGCAAACATGGATTGTCAAAGTTGATCACGGCTGTCCCGCTAATTTTAGCTAAGTTCTTTTCGCAAGCCCGGCAGCCGGAATAACCGGGATGGATCATGAAAATGGCTTAACCGCAACCAGTATCACGATTGCTACCATGAGCACTGCGGGGATTTCATTGAGAACGCGGTAAAACCGTTCGGAGTAGATGTTGCGGTCTTCGGCAAAAGACCGCCAGCAGCGCACCAGCACGCCATGGATGCCGGAAAGTATCAAGACCAGTACGAATTTGATTTGAAGCCATAAATCCAGGTAGGCGCTGGTAAGCCAAGCCAGGAGCGGACCGAGAATCCACACTGCAATCATCGAGGGATTAATAATGCCCTTGAGCAGCTTGCGCTCCATCACCTTAAAGCGTTCGGATCCTTCGGAGCCCGGCTTGGTCTGGGTGTGATAGACAAACAGCCGGGGCAAATAGAGAAGGCCGGACATCCAGGCGATCACCGCGATAATGTGAAAAGCAATGAACCAGGGTATGTAATCAGCGAGCGTGTTTCGAAGGGCGTCCATCATTTCGTCTCTCTGTAGCCGCAGCGCACAAATTTCCGTGGGCAGATACGCGCGTCACCATCATTGATGCAAGGCTGGCCTTCCTGCAGCGTTTCAGCCAAGGCCTTTCTCGTCAATTGGGCCAATCCCTCTATGAAGGTCTTGTCCGCGCTCACCGTTGCTACCCGGCGATAGTCGGGCACACCCGAGGCGCGAGCAAGTTTCTCATACTCGATGTCCAATTCCACCAGCGTCTCGGAATGCTCGCTGACAAAGGCGATGGGCACGACCACCACGCCTTTCCCGTCTGCGCCGGCGCGTTTTATCTCGTCGTCGGTGGCCGGCTCCAGCCACTGGAGAGGCCCGACCCGGCTTTGATAACAAATGGCCCAATCCAATTCCTTTATCCCCAGTTGATCCACAAGGGCCAGCGCTGTTCCTTCTACTTGCCACTGATAGGGATCACCGCGCGCCACCACCCGTTTGGGCAGCCCGTGTGCAGAAAACAACAGCCGATAGGAGACACCTTGCTGCGGATGTTCCATCGTTGTTCGGATTTTTGCCGCCAGGCCGGCAATGAAACCGCGATTGGACGGATAGCAACACACACGGATAGCGGGCACGCCAAGCCCCGCCTTGCGCGCCGCCCGGTCCCAATCCTCAAAGGAAGAAGCACTGGTCGTTGTGGAGAATTGGGGATACAGCGGCAAAAGCACGACGCGGTCGGGCGCAAAATCCCGCAATATTTCCGCGGCCATCTCGCTGAAAGGATACCAATACCGCATTGCAACTACGGCTTTAACATCCAATTGTTGCGTCCGAAGCGCGCTTTCCAAAGCCTGCGCCTGGCGATTGGTCTCCTCCAGGATCGGTGAACGTCCTCCCAAATGCCGATAAATTTCTCGCGCCAGGGGCGCGCGCCGCCGTGCGATGAATCGCGCCAAGGGCTTCCGCGCAATTGCAGGCAAAGAAATGATAGCAGGATCGCAAAACAGATTTCTGAGAAATGGCTCAACCGCGTCCAGACCGTCCGGTCCGCCGAGATTGAAAAGGACAATTCCTAACTTCACAAGAGAACCTTCAAGACAAGACTCCTAAGAAGAGTTGGTGAAGATGATGATTGGCCTGTGGGTTGTGGAATTTTTGGTTGGTATCTTTTCCGTCTAGTCCTTGAATCGAAGTGACTCAAGACCTTGTGAGAATGCGGGCGCCGGCATTTTGTCCATAGCTGTCTTCCTTAGCCCTACATGGCACTCACAAGTGTCCACTATTTGGTATTGGCCACAAGGCAGCCAAGAGGGCATAAGGGATGATTGGTGGATCAATCGGGGCAATTGTGGGTCAAAAGTTTCATATTCATCTCGTATCGGACGCCACCGGCGAGACATTGAATGCCATCGCTAATGCGGCGCTGGCTCAGTTCGAAGGTGCGGATGTCCAGATACATTCCTACGCGCTGGTGAGGAGCGAGCATCAGCTGCAGCGGTCGGTGGATCATATTGCCATAAGTCCGGGGTTGGTGTTTTTCACCCTTGTCAATCCGCGTCTCCGGGAGATGCTTTTGATCCGATGCGGCTCGCTCAACATCGCTTGCGTGGATGTGATGGAGCGGCCAGTGACCGAGCTTTCAAAATTCCTTGGCATCGCCGAGACCCATCGCCCCGGCGGTCAGCACGAAGTGGATCAGCGTTATTTGGCCCGCATCGAGGCGCTCAATTTCACCATCCAGCATGATGATGGCCAGTCGCTGGATACGATCCGAGACGCCGAAGTGATCCTGGTGGGGGCCAGCCGGACCTCCAAGACGCCCACCTGCGTTTATCTCGCTATTCGGGGTATACGTGCAGCCAACATTCCCCTGGTGCCGGGCATGGGTGTTCCCTCGGTCCTTAGCCAAGCTAATAGCCCACTCATTGTGGGCCTGTGGGTATCTCCCGACCGGCTGGTCCAAGTCAGGCGGAACCGGCTGTCCAGCATGGGAGAGCAACGCGGCACGAACTATATCGATCTCGACAGTGTGCGTGCCGAGATCGCCGCCACCCGCAAATTGTTTGAACAGCAGGATTGGCCTTCAATCGATGTGTCCCGTCGCTCGATCGAGGAAACTGCCGCGTCGGTGATGAATCTTCTGACCGAACGGCGTGAAAAAGCGTCGTGAGCAGACTGATACTGGCTTCGGCGAGCCCCGCCCGGCAGGCCATGCTCGAGGCCGCCGGGGTGGTTTTCATTGCGCGATCCGCCGGTATTGCTGAACGGCACCTGACCGCGGAACTGCTTTCCCAGGGCAAAGGTCCGGACGCCATTGCGCTCCATCTGGCAGAGCAAAAGGCGCTGGCCGTGTTGCACCAAAATCCCCACGACATGGTATTGGGGGCGGATCAAGTCCTTGCGCTAGGATCCCAACTGATCAACAAAAGTGTGGATCTGCTATCTTTGCGGGCCGAGCTGCTCAAACTCTCGGGGCGGACTCACTACCTGATTTCCGCGGCGGCCCTGGCGCGCAACGGCCAGATTATTTGGCGTCATGTGGCTCGCGCCGGCATGACCATGCGGGTTTTGAGCGAGGCGTTTATCGATGATTACCTTACGCGGGAGGGAGAAGCGGTGTTGGGTTCAGTAGGCGGCTACCATTTCGAGGGCCTGGGCGCCCAGCTTTTCGACCGCATCGAAGGCGACTATTTTTCCATCCTCGGACTTCCACTTCTGCCAGTGCTAAAGGAATTGCGAACGCAAGGGTGGCTTAAAGCATGACTCTCACTGGTGCTGCCAAGGTTGCTGGGGTAATCGGCTGGCCCATTGTGCACTCCATTTCGCCTACCCTCCATGGTTATTGGCTTAGGGAAAACAAGGTGGACGGCGCCTTGGTGCCACTGGCGGTGGCGCGGGAAAATTTCGCCCGCGTGGTCCGGGCGTTGCAGCTTTCCGGCTTTCGTGGCGCCAACGTAACCCTGCCGCACAAAGAGGCGGCGTTTGCTTTGGCCGATCAAAGCGATGCCGCGGCGAAGACTGCTCGTGCTGCAAATCTCCTGATTTTCCATGATAGTCACATCGAGGCGCGCAATACGGATATGGTGGGATTGCGTGAATCCATCCGCGAAAGGCTGGGTGACCTCAAAGGCCGCAACGTCGTGCTTTTGGGCGCGGGCGGCGCTGCGCGCGGCGCAATTCTGGCTTTGGACGAATTGGGCGCTGCCAATGTCCATATCCTTAACCGACATCCGGAAAAGGCCGCGTCCTTGGTGCGGGAGTTGGGGCCTCTGGTAGCGTGCGCGCTGGAAGCGGACGATCTCAGGGATTGGAACAAGGCGGCCGGTACTGCACATCTTGTCATCAACGCAACGAGCGCCGGCATGAAAGGTCATTCACCCCTGGCGGTTGATCTTGGTGCTCTCTGCTCTACTGCCAGCGTGTTTGACATTGTTTATAATCCCCTGGAAACGCATCTACTGAAAGATGCCAAAACCCGTGGACATGTCATCATCGATGGCCTGGGCATGTTGATGCATCAGGCCGTACCGTCATTTGAGGCTTTCTTTGGCGTCAGGCCTAAGGTTACGGACGGGCTGCGGGCTTTCTTGGAGAAGTCGCTTCATGCCTAAGCCCTATGTGATCGGGCTGACCGGTGGTATCGGCATGGGAAAAAGCGAGACCGCCAGGCTTTTTGCGGCGGAAGGCGTGGCGGTGCACGACGCTGATGCGGCGATCGCCGAGCTTTATGCCAAAGGGGGCGGTGCGGTCGCGGCGATCGCCGAAGCCTTTCCTGGAACACTGAAGGATGGTGCCGTTGACCGTCAGGCTCTGTCGGCGCTGATTGTAAAGGACCCCGCCGCGCTCACCAAATTGGAGCAGTTGGTGCATCCCCTGGTGGCCCATGACCGGGAAAAATTCCTGGAGAGCACAAAGGCGCCGATCGTTCTTCTCGACATCCCCCTTCTGTTCGAGACCGGCGCGGAAAAAGAGATGGATGCGGTGGTCGTGACCAGCGCGCCGGAGCAGGTGCGGCGCGCTCGTGTGATGGCGCGCCCAGGCATGACGGCAGAAAAATTTGAATCCCTCAAAGCTCGACAAATGGACGACGCAAAAAAGTGTCAACAGGCGCATTATGTGGTGATGACCGACAAAGGCTTGGATCATGCCCGCGAACAGGTAAGAATGATCCTCACCGACATCAAAAGAAAACTCCAGCCGAATGCGTGAGATTTCGACACTGAGACTACGGGCTTCGAGCCGGGTGAGGGGCATCGCACGCGGCATTCGCGTGAGCGAGAGCCGCAAGTAAATAGTGGTCCTGATGCGTGAGATCGTTTTCGACACTGAGACTA
>Ga0126381_100007281_pt1 | contig 12300 bp, 17 predicted proteins | sample PanSoiMetPlot_28_FD_96465 | JGI IMG/M metagenome (GOLD analysis project Ga0126381, IMG submission 96465) | Tropical forest soil microbial communities from Panama - MetaG Plot_28 | ecosystem: Environmental > Terrestrial > Soil > Tropical forest > Bulk soil | place: Panama | collected 2016-02-17
CGAATTCGCAAATGCAAGGTGGACAAGGGTTTACGGATATACACCAAGGTCGTCCCTACGAAAGGGGTACGATAGTGGTTTTAATGCCAAAGGTGTGTGAATTATTCGTAATGTTACAATGGGCGCGAATGATTCTCATTTAGGAATGGTTCGCATTGACACGTGGGTATGAACTTTGTATACTTGTTACAACAAGGATTTGTGTGACAAGGAAGTCTGATTCTCTAACGGAGGTTGCGATGTTGACGGGCCAACAGTGGGCAGACAAACTGGTCGCTAATGCCTCAGCTGCTAAATTTTCGCAGGGCGTTCAGAACACCACGGTCGATCCTGCTTCCCTTGCGATCCAGCAACAAAGTGCCTTGCTGGCAAACTTCACCGACGCCGTGACTTCGGGCCGCTGGGCCGCTAATCTCCAGGCCGCCGCTGCTACCTGGAAACCCAATACGCTCGCCAAAGCGTCAAACTACACCACGGGGCTAAATGCCGCCAAAGCAAAACTCGCGGCAGTGGGAACCGCATTGATGGCCAACGCCGCAGCCATCTCCCAGCAAGTCCAGGCAATGCCCAAAGGCGTTAAGGGCGGAGCTGAAGGACTGGCTCGCTTCGATGCCGCTCGCCAGGCCATGATCCAGTTTAAACGGAGCGGACGGATTCGCTGAGTTATACTCTCCCGGTCGCTTTTACCGCTCGTTGCGGTCTGTGGTGGCACACGGAAGCGGGGAGGGTCAACGGCCGGGAGAGTATTTTATGATCCGCCAGAAAAGGGGACGCTATAACTGCCTGAAACTTTTACGGGAGAACAAAACACCCCAATTTCAACGCGACGAAAAATTGATCGAAGAGGCGTTATCTACATTACCTACAACAACATCGGAGGATCGCCACCTAAGAGCAATAGTCCAAATAATGCTGCGGGCACATTACAAACAACTCAGATACAAGCGTATCGTAACCCCCTTGGTGCAGGATGAATACAACCTTGCTGTTAGTTCTGATCGGCCTGTTCTTTCTGATCGCTTTGCGACAGAATCTGTTCCACTGCTCGGCCTACTCGGCTTCGCTGGGCAACGTTACGGATACCGACACCACGTTCGCCAATGACCTGATCCTTGGCTTTCGCAACAACCATTTGTTGCTAACGGACGACTTCAACCCGATAGCACTATACGGATCAGGCAGCAACCTGGCCCGGATGCGGTTTAATAACGCTCAGCTCCTTCAGTATGGTATCCCGCACATTTGGCCGCTGGATACCGTTGCCACACCGCCTGACTTACCCGCAGTGATGGACCTGCGGGACCAGATACTTGATTTCCCTATAAACGAGGAAATCATTGTACAGTCTACCACAACCGCAGTCGGCCCCCAGCAAATTACCCTATGGATGTGGTTGGCAGCTAATAACTGGAATCGCCAGTTATCGCCCTACATCTGGAAGGGCACCGTACGGGCCACTGTGACCACGCCGGCCGGCAGCGCGGGCGGGTTCTCGACGCCGACAAATCTCGTCTTTGAACGTGATCTCAGGAACGGCGTCTACGAAATATTCGGGGCAGAAGTCTTCCAGGCCACGGGCTTCGGTTTCCGCCTCAGACTTCCGGATCAGACTTCCGTCTACGGAAAGCAAATCCGCCCCGGAGGATTGGTACAATCAGCGGTCGGAAACGAGCCGTGGCTACCGCAACGCGGGGCACTCGGCGGTCTGGGAATCTGGGGACGGTTCCACACCTTCACCCCGCCTCAACTGGAGATGTTCGGGGACGCGGCCGGCGGAACTGCGGAAGTAAGGTTGCAACTAGGTTACGTCGGCGAGGACCGCAATCTAGTGTTCGGCGTCCCCGGTAAGATATGAACTACGACAGCGTATTTGATTTGATGTTACTCGGCGGGCAAGCCATTGTTCGCACCGTCCACTGTGACAGTGGCGTGCCCGGAATCGTTCAACCGGAACCGACCAGGACCACGCTACTATTCTGGGCCTGTGATGGGCAGTTCACACTATTTCCCGATAACAATGCGACCACGGATTTAATCGGGATGGCGTTTGAAGCGGCCGGACCAAGTGTCGGAGATTTTAGATTGCCGCTAGTTTTGAATCTGCAAACGCACCGGCAGATAGTGACCATGGGGTTCCGGATGGTATCAACTAGCCCGGTTAATGTCACCATCATGGAAACCTTCGACCGTAATAAACCAGTGTCGCCTGACATGCTGCGGTATCGGCGAAAAGCCTGCCGAGTCCGTTGAGGATACATCACCAATGCTCAACATCAATAACTCCATTCCGGCCGGACGGCGAACATTCACACAATCCTTGGTTGCGGCCGGACTGGCATCCGGCGGACTGCTATCGACAGACGTTAATCGCGTAGCGTTCACCATCTCGCCGGGGACCGCCGGACGTTGCTCGATCTCTGCGGTAGCCGCCGCTGTTCTAGATACCGGAATCTCAATTCCGGCCGCCGGTCAACCTGTTACGGTCACGACTGACATGGTCGGTAGAACGCTGATGCAGGGTGTGTGGAATATTATCGCTGCTTCTGCCGGCAACGTCGCCCTACTCCAAACTAGGGATTTATGATGTATCTACCAGACCCCAAAACAATCCAGCATCAGCCTATTGTGGCAACACTGCCAGACGTGACCGATACCATTATCGCACGTCAGAACCCCAAGAGAGTGGGACTGATTATATCGGCCCCCATCAATTGCCTGCGAGTATCAATTGCCTTCGGTGAATTGGCGGTACTAGGTGGCGGCATCACACTCTTCCCTGGGCAGGTTCCGCTTAAGCTCTGGTATGCTGAGCTGGGCGAACCATTCCTACACGACTGCCATGCAACCGCCGACGGGGCCGGCACGATAGCGGTAATGGAGATTTACTCGTCCTGAGAAAAACAAATAGCCCGGCGGTCAGTCGGGGGAGGATCATGGATCAGCCAATCCTAAACACTACCGAACACTTGCCCGTAATCAATGCCGGCATGGCCGAAGCCCAAAAGATTCTTGATGAATGCTTACGGGCCGAACGATGTAAGATTGGCGTGGACGCACAAAAGGCCGATGCTGTGGACGCATTGGAGTGGCTTAGAACCCTAAAAGCGGAGTACTTCCCAGATGAAACGTAAGGACATGTATACCGGGGCCGAACGCGAAGTCAAGCACTACTACGTCATATCCAAAGACCTAGACCCTGATGCGAATTGGGCTGAAAAGGAAACGTTCCGCTTCGACATATACGAAGCGGACCCAGAAGCAATCACCACGATCTACACCCGAATCGGCGAGCTGAAAAAGAAGGGCATCCCTCACGTCATTCACAGCCGCGGGGGGCTGGCGACAGCCGAAATCGCCGAGCATTTGGCGATGGTTGAAGGGCTGGCCCGGGGATTGGATGTAAAGAACGTGAAGGATGATCGGCGGGCGGATAATGTCCAGACCAAGTCCAAGTGACCTGCCCGCAATTGCTGGACGCATTAATGTCGTCCAGCAATTGCAATCGGCTTTAACTGACACCATTGGTTCTGATCTAAAGGGACGGGCCAGTGGTGTTCAGCTATTGACAGACCGATTAGCAAAACCCGTCAAGACCAAAATCAGGGCCGCGGTCAAGCAACTAAAGAATTCACTTCTGCCGATTGCTCAGATATTATCCACTCCGCAACCACCGGACGGTCTGCCGCCGGCACCGACACTGCCGCCCGTGCCGTTGGTGCCCCCGAACCCACCAGTTCCACCAGTTCCCCCGAATCCGTCCGTACCTCCCTACGGTTCACAGGATTGCCGATCTATCGAACATCCGTCTCCAGGTGATCGGCTCGCGGTCGGTCCCGACGGGGCTTTGTGTTCTACCGACCGAAAATCCGGTGCCCTAATATGCGACCCCAAAACTAATCCTGATGGGACAATTAAACCTCCGGGCTGGTCGCTGTTAAACTTCATCGGTAGTACCAATCCCGCTACATGCATTATGGTGTGTAATGAGGAAGTACCACAATTTCTCGCCGCATGGCCAACCTATCAGGTTGTACCGACTTGCACCACGCCGGGTGGTCCCCCGCCGCCGCCTCCCCCTCCCCCGCCGCCCCCACCACCCTCAGAGGGATGTCCGCCGCCGCCGCCGCCGAGCTGCGGCCCGTGCTGTCCGCCGTGTGCCCCGCCTACCGATCCGCCAGTTTGCGGACCTACAGATACGGTGCCGTCAATTGATTCTGTGGCTAAAGCGGGACTACTTAATACCACGGCGGAAGCCTGGTCGGTTCCCGGTGAAGTCCATCCCATACAGGGCGGTCCAACCCGAGTATATATCGGACAGAAGCCCTCAAATCCCGGTGCAGAACTAATATCCGGCCCTATGGCCGCGTGGGCGGTATTACACCAATTGAGTAGTCTACCGAACGGGGCAGCGGTTCCCAAGATTAACGTTCCTAGCGGCCCACCATCCGGGCCGGGCGAAACCTGCCCGGCGGATAATTCCTGCCCACCCGATCAGCAGCCGCCGCCTGCCCCACAGTGCGATCAGAATTCCTTGCAACTGGTTACACTATTTGACCCGTGTGATCCAAATTTCTGTGAAAATATCCAGACGTTTGTGGACGCATTCACCGAATTCGGTCAGGCTGTGTTGGGGGCATTAGGTGGGGTCGATTCTCTCTCAGGATTTTTCGATACGTTCGTTAACCTAGTCGGATCGGTGTCATTTATAGGCGGGTTCCTAAAGAAACTGCTGACGCCAATTGCCGACAACATGGACGTTATCACAAAACTGGTATGCAGCATTAAATCGCTGCTGGCTACGCAAATCGTGAAGCAACAGGATGCGGTGATCGGGATTTCCATATGTAAGACAGTGGTGGAGTGTCTCAACCGAGTCAGGGGTGGTATTGATCCCGGGGTTTGGTTGACGACAGATCTTAGCTTTGAAATCCCACTCCTGTCTGAAATATTAGATAAGTTAATGGCCTACGCTTCCCAGACCGAAGTACCCTCACTTCAGGAAGCGTTGAATCTCTACTATTCATGTCAGATTGGACCGCAAACGTTATACTGTTACGGAAATATGGATGGGTATTGTAATGACCTGATAGATAAGTACGTCCAGGCCGACCGCGAGCAACCCACCCCGGACGATTTCGTTAGGTATTCGTGGCGGATCAACGATCAGCAGAATTGGACCGATACTAAGCTCCAGCAATTAGGATGGGTCAATCAGGATGATAGGGACACCTTTAAGCTAATGCGGGTCGAGCCGCCGTCGCCCGCCGAGCTGCTGGCATTTGCTCGGCGGGAAGTGTTCCGGGTGGATAAGCTCGGCATAGACGAGATGCAGAGGGAGTTCTTAAACGAATGCGGATTACGGGAGATGTTTTTCATTGGCGGTATACAACCAATCCAGTTTCAAGTTCAGGATTGGAGTAACCTGCCGGCGGCCGAAGAAACTTGCGGTGCCTTGCCACCGATATTCCGAGATCAGGGCAACGGGTTATTTACCTTTGATAGTCCCCTAGCGTTTTGGCTGGAGCATTATACTGAGATATCCCAGGGGCAGGGGGCCGAAGGATTGCACCGGCTCAGACCGAACCGCGTTCGGCGGTTCCGATCCTTCGTACCTGGAAAAACACCTGACGATTTGGTAAAATTAATACCTTTCGCGGATTTTGAGCTAGCCCCAGACGGGAGCGGAACCTATGTCATCCCAAAACCCTGGACGAGTTTCGAGCAAGCTAAACTGTTACGACAACTCGAATACAATCCAGTTGAACGAGGACTACTGGAAGCGATTTCATACCGCGTTCTGGGACGAATTGATGTCAGACGAATCTATTTCTCTGGCGGATTTGGCCAGCCTAATGGACGCAAGGCTTTCACTAGAGACCAGGATGGAAATCCTATCCCTAGTCAAGATGCGGAAAAAGAGCTAGTAGAACGTTTCATGGATCAGGGTTATACACGCGAGGACAGTTACCTTCAGGCATACAATCTGGCCTATCAGTACGAAATTCAGTATGTCGGCGACCCTATCAAACAACAGATTACGACCATTTGCACTGCAATCACGCTGGGAGTGATTGATATTGGGACCGCGACCGATCGGTTAAAGGAGATACTCGGCTCACAAGAGCTAGCGACCCAGGAAATCACCAAATGCGTGGTTAAGATGCGGTCGGATGACTTGAAGAAAGCTCAGGCCGCAGTCCGTAAACTCTATATGTCCGGGGCCGCTTCCGAGCAGGAAGTGAACGCTATGCTCCAGGGGATCGGTGTCGTTCAAGAACGGGCCGATCAGATTGTGAGTATCTGGAAGGTTGAGCGGGCAGGTATGTCAAGGCAGGCTTCGGCAGAAAAACTTTGCCAATGGCACGGTAAGGGTCTGATTTCAACTCAGGAGATGATCGGTCGGTTACAACGTCTGAACTGGAACGATGATGATATTCAGAGGATCGTTAGTTACTGTATCCTCGGAGAGCTGGCCGCACAGCAGAAAGAGGTGGATAAGCGAATTCAGGCTGAAGCAAAGGCAGAGGCCCAGAAGCAAAAGCAGATTCAACAGGCTCTCGACAAACAACAGAGGGCGGCCGAGAAGGCATTTGCGGCAGCTACCAAGCTAGAGACAGAAAAGAACGTGTCCGCCTGGTGGAAAGCCGGTATCATTGGCCCGGAGACGGTCGCTAAGATTTGGCTGATGAAGGGCAATTCTCAGGCTGACGTGATCCGCTGGATGGAGCAGAACGCTCCGCCGCCCCCGAGTAAGTAACATGGCCAATGGTAACATACCTCCTGACTGCCAGGGCAACCCCGATTGCATCGCGGCCGAGCAGGCGTGCGACGAGCAGTTTAACGCGGACGTTACACAGTGTCAGACGGATTACGATAAAGCTAATACCGCCTGCGATACCGCCCGCGACACCATGTTAGCTCAGTGCGAACAGTTAGATGGTCAGAATAAAACCAATTGCCAGAATGATGCCCAATCACTGTGGGATCAGTGCGTGGGACAGGCGAAGAACGACCTTAATACTTGTGCTGAAGCGGCGGGAATCAGTCAGCAGGTTTGTTATAATCAGGTCTCGCAAGCGTTTCTGAACTCAAGCCGAAATAGCGGCAAGAAACGGAAGCCAGGTACTAACGGGTGCGCCCCGTGTACGCTGCCCGATTGCTCGCAGTTTACCCAGCAATATCTGGACGCACTCGGGACGATTGACTTGCTAATCAAAAGCTATCAGCAGACGGAGAACCCGTCTGCTGATGCGTTACTGACTCAGATTGACGCGATAGCTACGGGAACATAGGCGGGTCAGTGGTAAACTTAAGGGTGCGGTTGTGTTTTCCTCGTTTACCTTTTCGGTTAGCATTCACTGGCTTCACGATGATGGCGGTAAGAAGCCGCTTTGCCCCTACACCATTAGCTCTAAAACCATCACCGCCACTATAAAGTGCCATAGCTTTACCGACCGCGAACCACGGGTCGTTGTCTACAAAAACCTCACTCCAGCGATGGGCGCCAAAGATCAAGGTAACTTCAAAGCGTTTCATGGGTTACTCCGGTAAGACATTCAATCCCACCTAGGATACGGATACGCTCCGGGCCATATCCACGCTTACAGGTATAAACACCCCGCCAGCAAGATTTGCGGATTTGTCGGCGTGGCACGGTAATCTGAACTAGAACGAATTCATCTGGCGTGAACCCGTGTCTGGCCGCTACATGGGATAGTGCCCAACCGATCTTGGATCGGGAACACGCCCAAACCGCTTTGAGCGATCCAAGTGCTAGATCGGATCGCAGTCCCTCCCGCCGGACCCTAGATTGGGTCCGGCGGGGTGTCCAGTGATAGAGAAGACGGGGCATTGTTGAATCCTGTCAGCGTTTACGGTTTGGACGGCGACTTGAACGCGGTAGCCGCGATCAGGGATGCCAACGCTTCCCGAGCGTTTTGCAGCGCCCGCTCAGCGTTCATCCGGCAGGTTAGTGCGAGTTCACTGTCGGCAGGAATTTCGCACACTTCATCATAAATCTGCTGCAACTCTGCCAGTAGAGCTAGTCCGGTCGGCGGTGTGTGGGTTTGCGGGTCAGACATCGGTCATCACTCCATTGCGAGCGGGGCAGCGTTGTGCGTCCCCATGCTGATACTTTATCGTCCCGGAGCATCCCTGTCAACTGGAATCCGGATTATTTTCCGGTAATATCTTGCATTTTCTCCACAGTGTACTCCCGTTCACAGAGAGATCCAATAATCTGATAGTACGCATCCGAGCATGATTGCGTTAGAATATGGATTGCAGTCAATATCGCGTTAGCTTCGGATGTTGCCGCTACCGTAATCTTCCAGCGAGGAAACGACTTCCCCCGGAATTCACAGTAGTAGAGACTCAGCACCGATCCGGGTTCTCTTCCGGAAACTTCAGGGGGCGAGTCCATCCGTCCGTCATCACTTTGCATTTGTCGATCCTCCTATTAAGTCCTTTTTCCATATGCGCTACGAACACCCCGTCAAACTGCTGTTTACGCAATTGCGTAAGTGGTTTGGTGAATTGGGTTTGCCGGTATTTACCGTCTTTTGTGACAATCAGGCACCACTCTTTTTCCCCGATTCGGACGGGAATGGCAATATCCCCCTCTTGGACATCTTCCCTTTTGCGAGCTTTGATCCCTTTAAGCTTGAGCCCTTTTTCGCTCTCGTAGTCTTTAGGCCCGTGTATCTGGAGATATTCGTGGGGCTGCTCATATTCGAGTCCGCCGATCCTACCCGTAGATATGTAACCTCCCCCGTACAATCTAGCAAGGCCCAGACACGTAACCCAGATTGAGTCTGTGTCTGTATAAAACCAGTCCCGTTCTCCACAGACTGTATGATATTGTCTGATTTTACGTCTAGCATGGCTCGTAACAGTAGCTGCAATCGCTGGTACAGAATCTCTGGATTCATCGCGTTCCCCTTGAATTTCTATGAATCCGAACCAGTTTCTAACCTCGCAGACGTTGCCATATCTGTCCATCCACGGAATTTGTTGGAAACGATCTCGCTCCGGGGGTTCTTCATAACGATACGCTAGTGCCCCCGGCTTCATTCCGAGTTCTCGTTCTCTCCGTTGAAGAGATTGTTCCCCCCATTTTTCCCAGACTGGTCTTTTCTGAGCTGTTTTTCCGTACAGGTTGGTAATAAAATATTTGCTGATCTGTCGGAAGGCTGGATCAGGCACACTCCCTCTTCCGCACCGGACGCAATCCAGACCGTTCCCTCCGAATCCTTCGATACAATTACAGGATCCCTCATATTTGATCTTTTGATTACCAAAGTATTCCATGTATTCGGCAAATATATGGCCAGAGCGGTAAAACTGGGCACGATGACAGGAACGGACCGCCCCGGATACCAATGCAACGTCAAGCTCAGGTGACGCAAGGGTGGTTCTGTAACGACCGACAGGATAAATTGTCCCGATTCGTGTCCGGACCGGAAATCGTAATGATTCATGGTCGATTGTAACCTCCGCGATGCAGATTTGGTCACGGTCGTAATCCTTCAGTGATCGCACTGAGGGGGTGAATCGTGTCGGAATGAGCCTATGTGGCAACAATTGCTCACATGCCCAACCGTACATTGAGTTAACGTCCAGCTCATGAACAGGCGACGCGGGAACACGCCCAACGAAATTAGTGTCCACGAGTCCACCATAATACGCATTACGCTCATGTGTGCTGACATCCCGATCGGCGGTAACAAGGATTTTATGTCGCATAAACCGTGAACGGAACGCATTGAAGGCCAGCCCCGCAATTGATATCGCCCACGGTCCTAGCTCGTGCTGCCGCTGGTACTCGATTAACTTATCGAGACCGTCCGCCGTAATGAGTACGTCATTTTCGCAGTAGGTGAACCACTCTGAATCTGGGCGGGCCTGATCCGGCATTTTGAGTTTCGGGCGACCGACCGAACGCCCCACATCTTCCAGGCGGCAGTGGTAGTAGTTAGCGAGATCGCTGAAGATAACCGGGTAGCCATCCCATTTACCTCTAATGAGAAACATGCTCTGGGTTAGAATCACGTCTTCCGCGACAAAGCTATTTCCCAATATGATGCGCCATCCACCAAGAACAGGAACATCATATCCGGCATTATGGGCGAATATCCATAGTGGCCGTCGTTCATCACGTCTAGCTCGGGCAAGGTTCCAGAACGTTTCTCGACTCGTAAAACGGAGTAATTGCTGGCGTGTGCGAGTACCGCGTTCAAGACGATACGCAAGAGCAACACCAAGTCTGAACTGCTGGTATTCTCCGGCATTTTTCCCGAACACTCCGGGTTCAACCCATGTACGTTTTCCATGCCATGCCTCCGCGTCCACGACGATGATGTTTGACGGGGCCGCCGCTGGCCCCGCCTTTTTCCAATAGTGCGTATTACGCATTTTACATCGTACCTCTACGACTAAACCGTTTTGTTCGCTCCCACTTGAACCACTTACGCATGATATCGTGGGCCTTTTCCATCGGCATACCACCAACAGCCCGCATCAATCGTAGGTGGAGTTCCATCCGTTTTAATTGATCGCCGTACATGCTCGCTGCCATAGTCGTCTCCCGAAACTTAAGCAGGCCGACCCCCGGTCAAACATCTTGCCCGGATCAGGGTGATCCGGAAATCCTGATCCCTCACGGCGTTTGCCACTCCAGCCCGTAGCGAAGCGTGCTGCATTGCCCAACGTAACGCCGAGGCTGCCGCGCGGGCCAAATGGCTTGCAACGGTGGCCCTAAGATTGCCTAATCCCCTCATGTCTACGTCCATGAAGAATTCCCTATTCTCTCCTGTTACCGCATGAACGTAGTCAATCCGGATACCTAGTTCCACAGTTTGGCCACGCTGACAACCGGCGATTACCTGTAGGGACTGTGGTCCGCCGCCCTGAGCGAGCCGGACTCGTTCGGTGGTGGTCCGCTGGGATTGACCAGTGCGAACCGCCCTACGGATATCGTTCTGATTGTAATTGGGAAACTGGCGAATGGTCGCGGAAATCAGCGTTCTCGGATCATCGGTTTGCCGAGCTAGACGGACTAGGTGCGAAAACTCTCCCGGCGGCACCCGGTCACGTCTAGCTCGGGCCATGTCGGTTCAACTCCGATCCAGAGTTAATACCGATCACGCCAACCGATCAGACTACCGATTCACGGCCACACTGCTGGATATCCCGGAGTAGTTCCCCCGCTCCGGGGAGCGAGCGGAGCAAAACCCGGGCTTCCGCTACGAGTTGATCCAGCAGTGCCAGCTCAGGTGAACCGGACGGCATGTTGCCGGTAGCCGCGACGATAGCGGCATCTTCGAGATTGGTAGCGGCCGACCGCAGTAGCCCACGCATACGGGCGGTGTACTGGAGTGCCCGGTGCAGAGCCTTTCGGTTGGGTGTCCACGATTCGTACCCGGCGGGCTTCTCTCGCACTTTCTTAACCTTCTTGACTTGTTCGGCCATTGCTAGCCCCTCCCGGACAGGTGAATTGCCGGCCGGGAAAAGCTCCCGACCCGACCACGCTATCCTACCAGAACTGGAGCCGCCCCACAATATCAGTTTCCGGTAATTTAGCAGAATTCGGGTCGGGAACATGCGGGACCGACGGGAGGAATCAGCGGAACCGCTGTCTGAAGATACCGACAGATAACCCGCCGCAGCGACCATTCGGGCAGAGGGAAAGGCCGACGAATCCGTTCTGAAACGTCTGCGGGTTCCAGAACTGCGGGGGAATCTGCTGGGGAAGGGTCACGGGCGGGACGAATTGAGGGCCACCACCCTGGACGAAGCCCGGGAGCACCTGCCCGTTAAAGTCACTAAACGCGAAGCAGGAAGGGCAGGTCTGGGGAATCACAAACGGTTGGAATTGCTGGAATTGTGGCATGAAGGGCTGCGTTTGGAACTGTTGAGGGCTGAACTGGAACCCGAATTGCATTTGTGATCCCCAACACCCGCTCTGCTGGGCGTGGGCGGTCCCCGCGGTGATCGAGCTGAGCAGAAGGGCGGCCAGGAGCTGACGCATGGTTCTCTCCGTTGTAGAAGTTTTGCACTTACGTCCATGCCATCCTTGTTCCAACAATTGCCCAACGTTACTATTAGGGCATTAACGAGTCGTGACCCAAAGGAGCCCTAATGCTACCCTAAGACGGGATGTCTTGTCAAGGCCCCTCCCCCATTGTAACATTACGAATAATTCACACACCTTTGGCATTAAAACCACTATCGTACCCCTTTCGTAGGGACGACCTTGGTGTATATCCGTAAACCCTTGTCCACCTTGCATTTGCGAATTCG
>Ga0126381_100007282_pt1 | contig 12299 bp, 7 predicted proteins | sample PanSoiMetPlot_28_FD_96465 | JGI IMG/M metagenome (GOLD analysis project Ga0126381, IMG submission 96465) | Tropical forest soil microbial communities from Panama - MetaG Plot_28 | ecosystem: Environmental > Terrestrial > Soil > Tropical forest > Bulk soil | place: Panama | collected 2016-02-17
AGACAGAAATACACCTGCCCGATGCATCCAGAAGTCGTGACGGATCATGCGGGGAATTGTCCGAAATGCGGGATGAAACTCGTCCCGGTCAAAGAAGACCAACAGAGAATGCCTGACTCCCAACGCTCAACGTCAAGGGAAGGAGCGATTGATCCAAATCGCCAGGGTCACTCCGGCGCGGCAGGTGAGCATGAGATGATGCAGATGTCGATGCAGTCCTCCGTTAACATTGCCGATCCGATGAACCGCGAGGGATCGGGCACAAGCTGGCTCCCAGATTCGACGCCGATCTATGGCCGTATGTTCATGTTGGACGGCGATATGCTGATGCTGCACGGTGCAATTTTCCCGCGTTACACCAACGTAAGCACGCAGCGTGGCGACGACCGAATCGATGCCCCGAATTGGATCATGGCGATGTATTCGCATCCTCTCGGTGAAAGCACGCAATTTGGCATGCGGCTGATGATGAGCCTCGATCCGCTCACGGAGGGCGGGCGTGGTTATCCGTTGCTCTTTCAAAGCGGCGAATCGTGGCATGACCAACCGCTGCACGATCGGCAGCATCCGCATGATCTATTTGACGAATTCTCCGTGAGCTTGTCGCAAAAGTTCGATCACGATTTTAGCGGCTATTTTTATTTTGGTTATCCGGGTGAACCTGCACTTGGGCCGCCGACGTTCATGCACCGGCTTTCGGCAATGGATGATCCGGATGCTCCGCTTAGTCATCACTGGCAGGATTCGACCCATATAACATTCGGTGTCGCCACCGCCGGTCTTCAATGGCGAAACCTGAAAATCGAAGGCAGCATTTTTACTGGCCGCGAGCCGGATGAAAATCGTTACGATTTCGATCGGCCGCGATTCGATTCGTACAGTGGCCGCAGTTCATGGAACCCAACGCAAAATCTGGCGTTGCAAGTTTCATACGGTTACATCAAAAGTCCCGAAGCACTGGAACCCGACTTAAAGCGGCATCGCACAACAGCGTCCGTCATTTACAACCTTCCCCTTGGAAACGACAGCAACTGGGCGAACACCTTCATCTGGGGCCAAAACAACGACACCGGCGAGGGCAAAACGCAATCGTTCTTGATCGAATCAAATTATCAGCGCGGACGCGACACTGTTTATCTCCGCTGGGAACGTGTAGAGAAATCCGGACACGAACTGGTCCTCAATCCTCCTGATGAATCGCACATTTTTCCCGTAAATGCTTATACGATCGGATACGTTCGCGATTTATCACGTGGCACCGGGCTCGATATCGGGCTCGGCACACAATTCACTGTGAACGATTTCCCCGATTCGCTGGATCGGTATTACGGACGCGATCTCGGTTATGCCTTTGAATTTTTCCTGCGCATCCGCCCGTCGCTACATAGCTCTGGCATGCACGAAAACGCGGAGTACGTTTCCGGAACGGAAAAATAAACGCTCTGCTGCAGAGTAGTCAATTGTGGCGGCGTTTATTGATCTACAGAAAGGCGCGAGGCTTTGAGCTTGCGTTTCCAATGTCGCAAACGTGACGCATGCGCTACTTCTGATCTCTTGTCATCGTGAGCAAGATACGTGAAAATTGACGCCCCGTGCCTCTGCGATTGCCGAAACAGAATTATCAGGACATCGAGCGCATCATCGAGTTCGATTTCGTGCGCGCAACGGAGGCGGCAGCGTTGAACTCATTGCGATGGCTAGGCCGTGGTGACAAAGAAGCAGCCGACGCGGCGGCTTGCGATGCCATGCGCGGGATGTTCGATCTCATGAACATCTGCGGCGAAGTCGTAATCGGCGAAGGGATAAAGGATGAAGCGCCCGGCATTTTCAAAGGCGAACAACTGGGAACTTGGATTCCGGGTTCACCGGTATTCGACATCGCGATCGATCCAATCGACGGCACGACTAACATTTCCAAAGGCGCGCCGAACTCGATCAGTTGCATCGCCGCTGCGAGTCCGGAGGAAAACGTGAAAGTGGCGCTGCGGGATATTCCTTCGTTTTACATGATGAAGCTGTCGTATGGACCGCGCGTGATTCAATACATGCAGAAGCGCGGGGACTCGTTGCAACTCGAGGCGCCCATTGCCGAGATACTCGCCATTGTGGCGCGAGCGTTGGAGAAGCGGGTGCAGGACGTGGTCGTGATGATGCTGGATCGCCCGCGGCACAAAGAGATTGTCGAAGAAATTCGTGCCGCCGGCGCGTCGTTGCGCATGATTGGCGATGGCGATATCGCTGCAGCCATGGCACCGTCGTTGCCGGAAAGCAATGTCGATCTTTACATGGGGATCGGCGGCTCGCCAGAAGCAGTGCTGGCGGCCGCCGGAATTAAGTGTCTCGGAGGCGAGATGCAATGCAAAATGTGGCCTCGGGATGAGAAAGAACGAAAGAAACTGGTTGGCGACGGTAACGAAAAAGATTTGGACCGCGTTTTCCTAGCAGATGATCTAGCCAACGGGGAAAACATTATTTTCTGCGCGACGGGAATCAGCGACAGCGCACTTCTGCGTGGGGTAAGAGGGCTCGGGACCAAGGCGACGACGCATTCCGTTTTGATGCGCGCGAAAAGCAAGACGGTGCGCTTTATCCGCGCGGTTCACGATCTGCAAACAAAGACGATCCGGCTCCGTTCCGACAATCGCGAACACGTAATTTGAGCAAGTGGATTGATGATCCCGGTTTCAATTCCTGCACCACGCTTACCGAACCCTGAAACCTTTGCTGAACACTTTACTCGACAATAAGGCGTTCGTTTGCTCAAATCGTAAAAGAACTCGTCGTACACGCTTATGAGACAAATACCCAAAACTGAATTATCGCCGGACAACGGCTGCATCGTCGACACGAAATGGAGGCTTGGCCCTCTTAGTTACCACGCCAGCGCTGCCGGGAAGGTGAAAATCGAACCGACCAAGGAACTGATCCGCCTGCCAGAGATCGTGCTTTACGATAAACCCGGCTTTGGCGGCGCGTACGCGCGTACCAACCTGAGTTTTCATTACATCGGCGATTTTTGGAACGACCGGATGAGCTGTCTCATTGTGGTAAGCGGCGTCTGGCGATTTTATCGTGACGAATATTACAAAGGCCCTTACTGGGACCTCGGCCCGGGGTATTACGAAAGCTTCTTTGCTGAAAAGGGTCCCGACGACGTCGTTAGCTCCTTCCAAGCCGTTGCGCTGACGTAGCTGCGCGTCAACCAGACCAGCACCAGCGCAGGTCTGCTACGAGATCGATTACGTCACCTGCGCAGCCCCATGAGAGGGTGAAGCCGGCTCCGCCGTGGCCATAATTGTGAATAGCAGTGCGGCCATCGCGCAGGCGATCCCGTTCGAGCCGCACACCGGATTTTCTATATGGGCGCAGACCCACCCGTTCGGCGAGAACTTGCGGATTCTTAATGTCTAACACCCGACTGCATTCCTCGATAATCCGCGCGGTCGCGGCTGGATCGACCCTGAGATTGTCACTGACCTTGTTCGTTCCGCCAAAGAGACAGTCGTTCGTTCGCGGGATCGCGTACATTAGCGGATCATCACAGACAATCGCGCAAGGGAGATCATCAATCTTCGGGACGATGGCGACCTGGCCGCGATGCGGTTCAAGATCGCGATCTTGAACAAGCTCACGCGCACCGATTCCAGCGCAATTGATCACGAGATCGAATTCGCGAGGGACATCCTCTAGTTTTTCGAAGGAACCGTTCGTGATTTCGCCGTTGGCTTTCAAGAATCGCCTTGCGAGATAAGCAAGATAAATTGTCGTGTCCATTAGTGGAACGCTAAGTGCGAAACCGCTTTTGAAGAATGAAGAATCAACAGCAAGAGATGTCTCGACTTCGCTCGACATCACAGAAGGGGAACTCGGAATGACAGAAGCCCCGAGTGAAATCGCCCAATCTGGAATTTGAATTTCACCGGTCCGGCAAAATTGACGCAGCCCGATCATGGAAACGCCTGAGCCTGGGTCGTCGCTTAGATCGAGAAGATCAGTGTAAGTTTCGAGTGCCCAGGGGATCACTTTATCGGCGGGCTCGACGTCGTAAGGGAACCAAAGCGCCGCTGCAGCACCAGAAGTTGTTTGCTGTCCGATTTCCTGTGCCAATATTGCGACACGAAATCCGCGTTCGGCCAAAACGACGCCACAGGTCAATCCGGAGACGCCTGCGCCAATGACGGCTATTCGTTGTTGCATCAAGCGGCGTTCTTTTTCCAGCACCACCCTAGCGCTGCGAGGAAAGCGAGGCCTGCAACGATCGAGATACTCTCCCCGATTACCAGCGTGTCGCGGTTGTACTCGACCCGCAGATGATGATAACCAGCCGCTAGCGGCACAGCCCGCAAGATATAGTTTGCTGGCAACAATTGGTATTTTGTTTGCGTGCTCCCAAGTAGCGCGACAGCGCGCCAGGATGGAGTGAATGAATCGGTGATAAGCAAGATCGACGGCTGCTCTACGTCGGCTTCAATTTCAAGAGCGTCAGTCGAAGCGGCGACGATGTGCGCTGTCTCGGCTTTTTCGGCCCGCGATGGTCTCGGCTGTGGCTCAGACTCCAAAATTACTTCGTGCGCCGGGTCGAAGGCAGGTGAACGCAAGGCCTGGAAAATTTCACTCCGATCTTGCAGAACCCGGTAGCTCGAAATGAGTTGGAGCCGAGGCATGGGCGGTTCAGGTGCATCGCCGATTTGCAATTCGTTTCCATGTTGACCAAACACATAGCGCAGACGCAACATTGCGAAGAGTGGATCGTACCGGACGAACTTCACATACGACATTGCCTTGTCGGGGTCGCCGCCTTGGCTCCAGGTCATGAACTCGGCGTAGCGCCGCACGACGGTCGCTTCGTACCCCCACATGTCTTGCGCGCCGATCAACATCGCACTGTTCGGGTTCGCGACATTCATGATCCGATAATCGCCGGGATGCTCATCGAGAAAAGTCTTCTCACCGGAATTCACGGTTATCGCGCTGTCGAAAGTGGCACGCGTGCTGTTGGCAAAAATAAACATTTCCACCGCGCCTAAAACAATCGCGCCGAAGAGTGCACGCGGTTGCCGCGTAGCAAAGGTCAAAATACCGCCGAGGAACGCACAAACTCCCGCGGCGATAAAGAGCGACATGGCTGCCCGATGCTGTGATTGGGCAACAAATTCCGCGTTGTCGTAGAGTTGTGGAAACAAATAAGATTCGCCACTGGCGCGGCTGACGTTCATCAGCCGCGGCCAGGATCCCGTGCTTGCTGTCCACCATCCGCCGATGCCCAACGCGGCTGCGGCAACAAAAACACCCACGATAAATCGAGTCTCGATTTTCTTCTGTCTGAACAACCGGTCAAGTCCGGTCGCTGCGAGGAGAGCGAGAAACAGCGACGCTGGGAAACTGAACTTCGAAATGCTACGGAAGCGATCGAAACCGGGCACCCAGACATAAAGGAAACCGAACAGTGGTGTGTAAACGCCAAGGGCCAATAGAAAACAAACGAGAATGACGATGAGTGGACGCCATTTCGCTGCGCGTTCGCAGCAAACGGTCGCGTAGATGGCAAACGCCAGGCCTACCACGCCAAGGAAAAGCGACGTTTCCCACAAATACCAGCGTCCCCAGTATTTCGCCATTTCGCCGAAGAAATCTGGCACGACCACCGTGACAAAGTTTTCTGGCGGTAAAGCGACCATGGAAGCAAAGTGAAAAGGCAGCCTGAATCCGCGGGTAGTCTCGTGCGTAGTCTGGATGGCAGGCAGCAATTGCACCGCAGCGAGGAGAGCGCCGCCTGGATAGATGCCCAGCAACGCAGCTGCGATCTGCCAATTCCAGTGGCCGATCAACCGCAATGCGGCGTAAAGACCAGCAATGATTGCAGTGTAGAAGACGTACTGTGGAAATCCCGCCAATGTTTGCATGCCGATAGCAAATATCCCGAGTAATGACCAACGAACGCGCTGAGTCCTGAAAACTGCGTCGATCGAACAAAAAATGAGCGGGGACCACATCATTGCACTCAACTGAGGTAAATGCCCGGCAAAAACGTGTGAAAAAAAGGTGCCGCTGAACATGACCAGCGTGCCGGCAAAAAAACTCGCTGCAGCGGAGAGACCCCATTGTTTTATCCAAAGGAACATGAACGCGCCAATGGCGAAAACGTGCAGCGCCACCGTCCAATTCACCGCGACAGACGTAGGCAAAACCAGAAAAAGCCAGTTGGGCGGATAGAGCAGCGCTCCTTGCATGCCACCGAAATACGGCGCTCCGCTAAAGATATGGGGATTCCACAACGCGAGATTTCCTTTCGCCAATTCACGGAAACCGAATTCGCGCCACGCGAAGTATTGCAAGAACATGTCGCTGCCGGGATGTCCAAGTACCCGCGCGCCGCCGGCAAATAAAAGATCGCCAAACATCGCCAGCGCTATTGCCAGCAAGAGGATCAGCGAAACGATCGTGGAGCGGCGGCTTTCCATCAGGCGGAAATGGTTGCTGCCGGAATCGCGAAAATCAAAAGCCTCATCGATTTAAAAGCGAACGTAAATTGCAATATCGCCGATATCGCTGGTCCAAAGATAGTGCGCACGCAGGTACTCGATAATCGCGGGCGCGAATGCGGCGATTTCGCCTTGCCGCGAAAGCAACACTAACGCAGGGGGATCGCGTTCTGCTTCCTCGATTAAGCGTTCGTGGTCGCGTGCGGTCTGATCGCCGGGCCACAAATAGTTCCAGCGAGTCGGATTCCGCCGTTTACAGAGAAAGTAAAACATTGGCTGGTAAGGCAGCGCCAGTATCGAGCGCTCCGGCGGTACGCTGGCCTGCAGGCGGTGAATGAAATCAGCGACCGCATGAGCGCGCTCGATGCGCACGCCGCCGCGCTCGAGTGTCAATTGCTCATTGGCCTGTGTCACATCAGGCAACGCGAACGAATGAAGAGTCCATAGAAACGAGGCGACCAAGGCAGCGAAAGCGGCGGACAAAGCGATCTTGATCTTACGATAGTTGGCGATCTCTTCGCATGCGATTGACCAACTGAATGCTGTAAGGAGAAAAAATGGTGGCAGTGCCATTACGAGATGGGTGAAGTCCGATCGAATAATCACTTGGAGGTAGAAAAGCGCGGCCCAGATGATGAGGAAAGCAAGTATGGCTTCGCGCCGACGAAACCGGCGACTGATGAGAGATCGCACCAGGTAGAGTGCGGCGATCGCCTGAACAAATGCCGGAAGATAAAACGAGAGCACGACGGCATTTTCCAAAACCGATGGCCGCACGATAAATCTCGGGAACGGCAGGGAGCTTGTTTTTCGATAAGTCGTGACCGGAAACAGAATCAACTGACGAAACATTTCGGGCAGCGCGCCGATCCTCCACCAAAATAGGATTGCTGGAATCGAAACGATGGCGATGCCGGTCAGCCAGAAAAGCAGCGGCCTTTTTACATTTGTTTCCGTAATGCAATCACCGCGTGCAAAACGTAGCGCGATCGCTAGTGCAAAAATCGACACTGTTGTGTACAAGGCCTGATCGTGTCGCAGCGAAAGCGAAGCGGCGTTAAGCAATCCGGCAGGGAAAGCCAGCCATTGCTTCTTTGAGAATACGGCGGTCAGAAAAAACAGCACCGCAGCAAGCGAAGCTGCGATCCCTTGCCAAACCGCGAGCGGAACAAAGTTGCAATATGGAAGACCGAGGATGCAGGCGGGCGCGGCAGCCGCAAAGGACAGAATCGGGCCGGTGAAGTTGCGACCGATGCCGTAGATCAGGAGAGGCAGAAGCAGGAAGATCGATAAACCAAAACCGCGGAGTGAAGCCAGCGACGTTCCACAGAGCTTGAAAACACCCGCGGCGGCGTAAAACGAGAGTGGTGGCTGCACGCTTACAAAGTCGCGCTGTGGAACTTCTCCGTTCATGACGCGCACCGCGCCGTAGGCGAGAAGGCCTTCATCACGCCAGTCGATCCCGGCGCGCCAGCGCGGATACGCTATGGTCAAGGCGAACAAAAGCAGAAGCGCCGCGCATAAGAGGTCCAGAAGTCGCGCGGACGTGATTTGGGAAGTGTGCATCGAAGCGAAGCGAGATCAATAAATCGCCACGCTGCGCTGCCAATACGCTCCAGAACGGAGGCGTGCAATTCTCCAGTCCGTCGTATAAGATGCGATTGATGGTTATTTTCAATCGAGATCGATTGACCGAGAAAATTTTCGCTGGTGAGCGGGTTTCTCCGGAGGAGGCACTGGAGCTTTACCGCTGGCCGCTTGAGGAGCTGGCTATTTTAGCGGATGACCGCCGCCGACGAGCGAAGCGTTCGTCGTACAACGGCCTGGGAAACCAGATCGTCACCTACATTGTCGATCGCAACATTAATTACACCAATGTCTGCAATGTTTACTGCAAGTTCTGCGCGTTTTACCGGACGGAGAAAGACGAAGATCATTACGTGCTTTCGCTCGAGCAGATCGACCAGAAGCTCGACGAGCTTTCAGTTGCCGGTGGTGTCCAGATCCTGATGCAGGGCGGGCACCACCCCAAATTGCCGTTCCAGTGGTACATCGATCTTTTGCATCATATTCGGGATAAATATCCGCACATTAACATCCACGGATTTAGTCCGCCTGAGTTCCAGCACTTCGCGGAAACTTTCCGGATGCCGCTGCGCGTAGTGATCTCCGAATTTAAAAACGCCGGGCTTGGTTCGATTCCCGGAGGTGGCGGTGAGATTCTGGTTGATCGAGTGCGTAGACGAATCTCGCCGCTGAAAATCAACAGCGATCAATGGCTGGAGGTAATGCAAGTGGCGCATGGGTTGGGATTGAAATCGAGTGCGACCATGATGTTCGGTCACGTAGAGACAATTAAGGACAGGATCGAGCACTTGCAGCGCATTCGAGACCAGCAGGATCGCAGCGGTGGATTTACCGCATTCATCTGCTGGACGTTTCAACCGCAACACACCGTTCTGAAGGTCAAGCATCCGACTGGAGCGGCTGAATATCTGCGCACGCAAGCACTGGCTCGGATCTTTTTGGATAACATCGACAACGTGCAAAGTTCATGGGTGACGCAGGGGCCGGGCATTGGCCAGGTTGCGCTCAAATACGGCGCAAATGATTTCGGATCAGTGATGATGGAGGAGAATGTCGTGAGCAGCGCCGGAACAACATTTCGCCTGAATGCCGCAGAGATCGAGTTGCTTATTCGTGATGCCGGCTACCAACCGCACCGACGAAATAATTGGTACGAACTGCTGAACTAGAACTGCCGAAGAGTTTCGGGTAGACAAAGCTGCCGCTTCTACGGAAAATCTCGCCTTGACGATTGCCCTCTTCTTTCCGATATAGCCGCCTGTCCCGCGTGGGTTCGTTTGCGCGGGACTGCGCTTCTAAACATATGAGACATTTTTCCGGATGGATGCGCCCGCCGTTTGCAACTTGGGTCGCGTTCATTTGCGCGATGCTCGGCGCGACATCGGCCCGGGCGCAAAATCCGGAGCCGCCGGCTCAGGCCGCTCCCATCATCCGTTCGATCGATGTGGAGTACACGGGACCTGCAACGGTTAGCCGAGAGCGGATTCTGGCAGATATACGAACAAAGGTGGGCCAGCCATACAACGACGCAATCGTCCAGCAAGACGTTGAGGGTCTTTACAAGACAGGCGCTATTCTAAACGTCCGCATCTACGCCGAGCCAGAAGGCGATGGCGTGAAGGTTATCGTGTCAGTGCAGACTCGGGAGATCGTGCGCGAGATCGAGATCAATGGCGCCCAGCACATCAAAGCCAAGAGGCTACGGAAAGAAATCAAACTGAGACTGAATTATCCGATCAACGAATCGCAACTGGAGGAAGCGCGCGAAAAAATCATCGAGGTTTATCAGTCGCACGGCTTCACCGACGTCAGCGTCGAGTTCCGGGTCGATCCCATTGATGAGAAGCGCGGGACTGCTCGAGTTGTTTTTACTGTCAACGAGGGTACGAAAGGCGCGGTGAAACAGATCCTTTTCGAAGGGAACACGCATTTCAGCGACTGGCGGCTGCGCAAGGCGATGAAAACGAAGCGCAAAACGATTGTCTCCTTTATTGATAAATCGGGACGATTGGACGAAGCGCAACTGCAACAGGATCTGGATACAATCCGCGAGTTTTACCAGGACCATGGTTACATTGACGTGGAAATTAAGGATGTGCGCAGGGAACGCAGCGGGAAGGGACCGTTGACTCTTACGATAGTGATTTCAGAGGGGCCACAGTATCACGTCAGGAAGTTAACAATCTCGGGAGAAAAAGTGGCGAGGGAGGAAAACATTCGTGCGCTGTTAAAAATGAAAGAAGGTAGCGTCTACTCGCCAAAACAGCTACACGATGACGCGAAGGCGGTTGCCGATGCCTATGGTAGTGGCGGTTACGTCGATCTTGTGGTGTCACCAGAAGGAACGCCGGCCGGACCCGCTGCAATAGACGTGCACTACAAGATCGAGGAAGGAGAGCGCTCGTTTGTGAATCGAGTGGAAATCCAAGGCAATACCCGCACAAAAGATAAAGTCATCCGCCGCGAAGTTCTCGTCGCGCCGGGCGATGTGTTCAATACGGTTCGCGTAGACACGACGAAGAAACGTCTTGAGAATCTGGGTTACTTTTCAAAAGTCGAGACCTTTCCCCAAGATACCGATATACCGGGCCGCAAAGATCTGACGATCCTGGTGGAAGAGAAACGGACCGGTTCGCTTAGCTTCGGCGGCGGCTACAGTACGGTCGACAGCTTGGTCGGGTTCGTGGAACTCACGCAGGGCAATTTCGATTTATTGAACTGGCCGACATTTACGGGCGGAGGTCAAAAGTTCAGGGTGCGCGTCCAGTACGGCACGCAGCGAAAAGACTTCACCCTGTCGTTAACGGAACCTTATTTCCTCGATCGGAAGTTGTCGCTCACCGGCACGCTTTTTTACACGGAAGCAGATTATCTGAGCCAGTTGTACAATCAGCGGAGTTACGGATTCTCAATCGAAGCGCGCAAGCCTATCACGCCATTTATTTACGGGACCTTGGGTTACCTGCTGGAAGACGTCGATATTTTCAATGTGAGCTCAAGCGCTTCGGCACTGATCAAGTCCCAAGAAGGGTCGCAATCCCAAAGCGAGATTACCACGAGCATAGTGTTAGATCGGCGTGACAACGCCATGCTTACCAGGACGGGTCAACGAGTGAGCCTTGCTCCCTATGTTGCCGGTGGTTTCCTCGGAGGTAGCACACAGATCTACGGCTGGGACCTCGAAGCGTCGCAGTATTTCCACTTCAAATGGGATACGATCCTGCTGTTCAATGCCGAAATGGCGACGGTTAATCACTGGGGTAGCGGTACTGACGTCCCCATTTTCGACGCCCTCTTTCTCGGCGGTTCAAACAACCTCCGCGGCTTTACCTACCGCGATGTTGGGCCCAGAGATTTTACTGGTGAACCTCTCGGCGGCAACAGCATGGCACGAGCGACGGTAGAGTTCACCTTTCCCATTGTCGCGAAGTCGCGCGGCGCGGTCTTTTATGATGTTGGTTTCGTCAATCCCGATGCGTGGGATTTCGGCCTACACACGCTAACGACCCAGCGAAAGCCAGGGTCGGCAAAGCCTCCTATCCAATACGACAATATCGCCTCCGACGTCGGCGTTGGAGTTCGACTTGATCTGCCGATCGGTCCGCTGCGACTTGACTATGGGATTCCACTTCAAAACAATGGACTTAGCGGCGGCGGTAAGTTCAACTTCAGTGTCGGTTATCAATTTTGAACGAATATAATATTAGTTGCAGTCTAACGCGGTTCCAGCCACCGTTACCTCCGTTTATGAAAAAGTTTCTCTCTACAGTCTCCGCTCTAATCCTCGCTTTGCCGATTGCGGGTTTCGCCCAAGGCACACTGAGAATCGGAACCGTCGATATGCAGCGGGCGTTCAAGGAATACAAGAAGACCCAGGACGCGGAAGCCAAAATCAATGACGCAAAAAATGCAGCCAAGAAGGAATACGATGATCGAGCGGAGGCCTACAAAAAGGCGCTCGATGAAATCAATAATTTGAACAAGCAACTCGATGCTCCGGCGCTGAGCGCAGAAGCCAAATCCCAGAAAGCAAAGGAGCGCGACGATAAGATCGCCAACATCAAGAACATGGAGCGGGAAATCAACGATTTCCGTCAAACTCGCGAGCGGCAACTGCAGGAACAGGCCATGCGCATGCGGGAGGGTATCGTAAAAGAAATCACGGACGTGGTGATGGATAAAGTAAAAGCGAACAATCTGGATCTGGTGTTTGACAAGTCGGGCATGAGC
>Ga0126381_100007283_pt1 | contig 12299 bp, 9 predicted proteins | sample PanSoiMetPlot_28_FD_96465 | JGI IMG/M metagenome (GOLD analysis project Ga0126381, IMG submission 96465) | Tropical forest soil microbial communities from Panama - MetaG Plot_28 | ecosystem: Environmental > Terrestrial > Soil > Tropical forest > Bulk soil | place: Panama | collected 2016-02-17
GGTGACGAACGAGAGGAGATATGCGGGAGGAAAGATCGCGCTCAGCCCTTCGATGTTGTGACGCACGTTGACCGAAGGCGCGGTGCGGTCATCCATCCACGCCGCGTCGGTGTAGCGAAGCATCCCGAGATCGAGGCGGTTGCCGCCGCCGGACACGTTTTCGATCTCCAGGTTCGGATACATGTCGCGCAGAGTCGAGAGGATTTGATAGAGCGCGGTCACGTGAGCAAAGTTGCCGTCGGTCGGGCCGTGACCGTGGCCGTCCCGATCGCAGTTCACCCACATGTTGTTATCCCATTTCAGGTAGTCCGGCTGCACCGTGTCCATGAGTGTCGTCAGACGATCGAGGATGTACTGACGCGCCGCTGGGACCGTGAGGCAAATCTGCGCAGCGTGGTCGGAGCCGTAATTTCCGCCCGCTGTCGCGAGCCAGGCTTCTTCGATGCCCGGCGCACCGATCAGAGCCAGGTTGACACGCTCCGGTTCGACCCAGATGCCAAACTGCATGCCCAGGTTGTGCGCGTAGTCGCGCAACGGGCGTAGTCCGTTGGGGAAGCGCGCCGGATCCGGCGTCCACGATCCAAGGCCGGAGTCGAAATCGAATGCCCCCGACGCGCCTGCACCTTCGTACCAACCCGCGTCGACGACGAAGAGCTCGGCGCCGAGCGCGGCTTCACGGTCCATTTCCGCTTCGAGCGTGGCCTCGTCGATCTCGGTGCCGTACGCGAACCACGTGTTGTAGGTGACCTGCGGTTGCAGCGCTCGCCCCGCACGGACGGCGCTAAGCACGTACGACCTCAGCGCGCCGGTCGCTTGCGGCAGACCGCCTGTTGCCACGCCGAAGACTACGTGCGCGCTGTCCACCGAGGTCTGCACCGTCGTCGTCATCGAGGCAAGACCAAAGTTCATATGGAGGCCGGCCGCTTCGCGTGTCAGCGTCAGCGACCACGAGCCGGACCACATCAGCGCCGCGTAGAACTCGTCTCTTGCGCCGTCGATCGCGAACCACGGCACGGTCTGCTCGGACGCGCGTCCCTTCGCCCCGAGCGCGAGCGACGCGCCGATGTCGAGCGTCTGTTGCGCGCGTGTGAACGCGGTCGGCGAACTGACGTCGGCGTTGTCACCCTGCAGACCCAGCACCCAGTGCACGGTGCCGGCCGGCACCGTGATCTGCAGTGTGTTCAAGTCGCCGATGCTGACGCCGCCGGTGCTTGCGTACGTCGTCCACGTTTCGAACGTCGGTGATCCGGACACGATCGCATAGTGCCGCGTGGCCTGCAGATCTGCAGACGTGAGAGCGTAGGTAGCATCGAGTTGCAGATGACCGTTAGCCGTCGTCACCGCGGTGCTGAGCAACGCGAAGCCATCCGCACGCGCGCCGAACGTGACGACGCCGCCTCGTACTCGGATGGTCGAATCCGCCGCCGATCCGATTGTCCATGCGAGACCTGAGGGACTCGTAAGCTGCGTGATCGCGAAGTCGCGTCCGCCGTCTGCGCTGATCGTCAGCGACGCGCCGCCTGCGGAGAGCGTCCATGTACCGGAGGCTTGATCGCGCGCGATGCTCGCGTCGCCATCCTGCGCGACGACGCTCGACGCGGCGGCGAGCGGCGCGGCGGCCAGCGAGATGAGAAGAATTGATGACAGAGTCAGGCGCGATTTCACGAACGTATAGACGGACGCGCCAGGCATTTGCACAGATTGGACCGACGAGAGCACGCGAAGGTTTAGTCGATTTACGAAAGCCTTCTGTTAGCATTCGAGGGCATGTGTCACATGGAGTGGGCAGGCGCTGGTGCCGCAATGGCTCACTGATCTCTTCGCGCGCTACGGCTACGCCGCCGTGTTCTTCGGAGTTCTGCTCGAGAACGCCGGCGTTCCGGTGCCTGGAGAAACCATGGTGCTCGCAGGCGGCGCGCTCGCGCACTACGGGCATCTGTCGCTTGTGACAGTGATCCTCGTGGCGATCATCGCGGCGACACTTGGCGACAATACGGGCTTCGCGATCGGACGCAAAGGCGGACGCCGGCTCATCGAGCGGTACGGGTCTCGGTTTGGTGCGACACCCGCACGCCTGCGGGAGTTCGATCGCTTCTTCGAGAAGCACGGCGCGAAGACGGTGCTCGTTGCGCGCTTCATCACCGGCCTGCGCGTGTTCTGCGCGATCCTCGCCGGCGGCAGCGGCATGCCGTGGCCATCGTTCATCATCTTCAACGCAGCCGGCGCGATCCTGTGGTCGACAACGATCGCCGTCGTCGGTTACTTTCTGGGACGAAGCTGGGAGACGATCGAGCGCGCGATCGGCGGTGCAGGGCTGGCAGGGTTGATCGCCGCGCTCGCGCTGGTGACGCTGTGGATCGTGCGCTCCCGCCGAGCGACATGATTCCACTTGCATCCGGTCTGTCGTACGTCGACGTGTTGTTCCAGGGCGTTCCTCACACGATCGCAAGCGCTGTGCTGCACGGCCCCGGCGGCGTCGCGATCGTCGATCCTGGTCCGACCAGCACGCTGCCGGTTCTGCGGCGGACGCTCGATGCGGCAGGTCTTTCGATGTCCGATGTGCGCGCGCTCGTCCTGACGCACATTCATCTCGATCACGCCGGCGCGACTGGGACGCTCGTGCACGAGTACCCGTCGATCCGCGTCCACGTGCACGAGAAGGGCGCTCCGCACATGGTCGATCCGTCGAAGCTGCTCACGAGCGCGTCTCGTTTGTACGGCGACGAGATGGATCGGCTCTGGGGCGACGTGCGTCCGGTGCCGCAGTCCGCCGTGTCGGTGCTGCGAGGAGGTGAGCGCATTGCCGCCGGAGGCCGCGATCTCGATGTCGCGTATACGCCGGGGCACGCCTCGCATCACGTCAGCTACTTCAGCGCCGACACCGGCATTGCGTTCGTCGGCGACACCGCAGGAGTGCGCCTGCTGCCAGGCGGCGTGAACGTGCCGCCGACGCCGCCGCCGGACATCGACCTCGAGCTGTGGCGCGACAGCGTGGCGCAAATCGCAGCATGGAATCCAGACACGCTCTTCGTCACTCACTTCGGTCCGCATCGGCCGGTGGCGGCGCATCTCGCGGAGCTCGCTGACAATATCGAGCTGACGGCCGGCCTGGCAAAGACGTCACTCGCGCGCGAGGGCACCGACGAGGATCGCGAAGCGTGGTTTACCGAGGAGTGGCGGCGCGTGCTGCGCCGCCGCATGAGCGGCGACGACGCGCACGCGTACGAAGTGGCCGGACGCTTCGATCTTAACTGGCGAGGACTTGCGCGGTACTGGCGGAAGCGCTCGTAGCGCCACGCTTCGGATCCACCATGAGCCGAAGTGCGAGTCCCTGTGGCCTCGAGTTGGACGCCGGCGTCACGCGATACACGGCAGACAACACGCGTCCTTGCTGGAGCGATTCGGGCAGCGCGTCGCTGCTGCGGACATCCCGTTCGAGTTGGAATTGCACGAGTCGGAACAGCGGAATCGAGACAGGCGACTGACACTCGACGTAGACGCCGAACTGGCTCACGTTGCGCGTCAGGACGCTGGCGAAGCGCGTCGTGCCGCGCTGGTCCTTCCACGTGAGGCGTGCGGGCAGCGTAACCGGCTTGCGCTCGGCAGCCCGCGTTGTCGTTGAACCCGGGCGTTTTGGCAGTTCGTCCGTCCAGATATATTTCACAGGGTGCTCCAGGGTGAAATCCGCACCATAACGAGGTATCAAGGAGCAAGCCCAGGTGAAAATGAGTGCAATGCACCACTATGGTGCATGCACTAACTCATTTGTGGTCAGCTATTTGATTGATGAATGTCGCATTCGAAAACTCTGTGCAAACTGCATACTGAGTATCCGCAATCTCTGTGAAACGATTACTCAGTATCCAGAGTAGGTAGCTGTTGAAACGGCTATTTTCGCGCCCGGCGTTTCGGTTTTCTGGACCGTCCGTTACAGGCAGTTGCCCGAAATGGATCGTCGTCTCCGTCGTCATGGGGAGAGTCCGGGACGCCGTAGCCGGTGATCAGGAGCAGGTCGTAAAGGGGCGGGCTAAGGTCGTACGAGGCACCGAACCGCAGGTGTCCGAGCGGGATGCATTCCAGTTCGATTGGGAGCGGTCGCACGATCCGAAGCCGCATCTCAGGACAACGACCGCTGATAGTAGCCCCACGCCGACGAATTTCCTACTGAGCGGTAGGCTTCTTTTTCAGCCGCTTGTCCAGTGCAGCAACACCGTCGAAGGCGTGTTCTCGCCCGTGAAGTGGAACACGCGCAAGCTGGATGATGATGCGCGTGCCGTCGCGCGAGGAGCAGATCGATGCACCGTTCAAGGGCTACGAAATCTGAGGAGGGATGTCTTGCAACAAATACCTACTAGGGCTCAGTATCCAGGGCACCGGCACGCATATCGAGGCCTAGACGCCTAAGTTTGAGATAAAGGCCCCGCCTGGTCAGACCTAACACACGGGCCGTTTCGGACACGTTCCCACCACTCCGATCCAGCGCGCCTTGGATCATCTCGCGCTCGATTTCCTCGACGGCGGCGGCAAGTGTGGTGTGGCTTCGCCGTCCGCGGGCGGCTGGCGCGGCCGAGGTCGACGTTGGCAGCCTGGTGCTGACGATTTCAGGCGACAGGTGCACCGGCACGATCAGTCCGCCCGGCGGGCTGAGCGCGACCGCGCGTTGTACCTCGTTCTTCAACTGCCGTACGTTGCCGGGCCACCAGTACTGCGAGAAGACGTCGAGCGATTCGGAACTGAGATGGACGTCGGGCTTTCCAAGGCGCTCCGACGCTTCACGCAGAAAGTACGTGCTGAGGTGCGGGATTTCCTCGCGGCGATCGCGCAGCGGAGGCACGTGGATTCGGATGACCGACAGCCGGTAATAGAGATCCTCTCGAAACTTTCCTTCGGCGACGCGCTGCTCGAGGTCGGCGTTGGTCGCCGCGAGGACGCGCACGTCGACACGCTGCGGCCGCGTATCGCCAATCGGCATGATCTCCGACTGCTCGAGGAACCGCAGCAGCTTCGGCTGCACGTCGAGCGGGATATCGCCGATTTCGTCGAGGAATAGCGTTCCGCCCGCGGCGGTTCGCACGAGTCCCGGTTGATCCGATACCGCGCCGGTGAAACTGCCGCGCCGATGTCCGAACAGCTGGCTGTCCGCGAGATCGCGTCCCGTCGTCGTGCAGTTGTAGGGCAGGAACACCGCGGCGCTGCGGTGCGACCCGACGTGGATGGCGCGTGCGACGAGTTCCTTGCCCGTTCCGCTCTCACCAGTGATGAGAACGGTGAGTTCGTTGCCCTGGAGCCGCTGAATCTGCTCGACGACGCGCGACATCGCAGCGCTGGCGGAGAGAAAGCCGGGGAGTAGCGGCTCGAGCGATTGATCGACGGCGAGGCCGGACGGCGTGGCCGCCGACCGATCGCGAGCTTCGCAGAGCGCGAAACCCTGGCGCGCAACGGTCGCAATCATGCGCAGGCGTCTCATGACCGGATGCCCGACCGGTCGCGGTGAGGCCACGAGCCCGAAGCGCGGACCGTCGCCGTCGCGGCCGAGCGGTTCATTGACGAGCGCGCCGCGGCCGTACGCCGTGCCCTGCAGAGCGGAGCGCGCGAGCGCGCGCGCGGCGTCGACGTCGCATCCCGCCGTCGCAACAATACGTACGTCGCCGCCCGGCAGTTCGACGTAGACTGCGGCGGCGTCGCCTGCCGTGGCTTCGAGGAGCGCGGACGCGGTTTCGCGACCGAGCAATTCGGGAAGGGCCGCCGCGTCGACCAGGCGTCGAACGATCGCATCGTCGGCATCGGCCGGCGACGTCAGGTACTGGCCGGTGCCGATATTTGTCAGCAGCGATTCGGCCGCTTCGGTGTCGCGCAGGTCGCGCTCCGCGCCGAGTTGCGTGAACGTTGCGCGCGCTTGCTTCAGATGACGCTCGGCAATCGATCGCGCGCCGCTCTCGGCGACGAGACGTCCGAGCGCCAGGTGGCTGAGTCCGGCCTGATAGCGTTCGCCGAGCAACTCCAGCAATGCCGCGCTCTGCGCGAAGTCGTGATACGCGTCAGCCGGCGCGCCCGTCTTGGCATGCAGCGCGCCTCGCAGCCGGAGGTACTCGCCCCATTCCGCGGGCGCGGTCTGAGGGTCGAGACGATCGGCGGCCCAGGCCAGACGCTGTTCGGCGTCAGCGAGCTTGCCGCACGCCGTCAAGGCGTCGGCGGCGATGAGCGTCGCCTGCAGCGCTTCGACCGGCGGAGCATCGGACTGCAGGATCTCATCGGCGAGCGTGACGGCGGGACCGAGGTCGCCCCGACGCATCGCCAGCCGTGCGCCGAGCACGCGCACCGACCACTCGTACCATTGACTCGTCTGCCGCCCGTACGCACCGTATGCATCGCCAGCCCGGCCGAGAAAATCGGCGGCGGTGTCGTAGCGGCCGCGGATCAAATGGATCTGTGCCAGCGTGTCGAACACGGCGCCGGTCGTCTCGTGGAACTGAATCGGACTGCGAACGTCGAGCGCGCGATGCAGTGCCGCTTCCGCGCGCGTGAGATCGCCGACGCGGACGCAGATCTGGCCGAGCGTGGCGAGCGCAACCGCGAGACCGTGGCTCGAGCCGTGCGCTTCGTGCAGCGACACGCTCCGCTCCGCGAGCGCGAGCGCCTGCTCGTAGCGGTGCTGCAGCATCGTGACATTCGCCTGGTTGCCGCAGACCGTCGCGAGGACGTCCTCGGCCTGCACCATCGACGCGAGACGCTCGGCCTGGCGCAGCGCGCCCATCGCTTCGTCGTACCGGCCGAGCTGTGCGAGTGCGATGCTCGAGAGCGAATGCACGAGCGCGAGGTGGCGGCGATCGCCGGCGGCGTGCAGCGCGGACGCTGCTTTCGTGATGTGCTCGCGCACGATCGCGATGTCGCCGACCTTGCGATAGCACTGTCCGAGCTCGTAGTGCGCGAGACCGATCGCGCGCGAGTCGTGCGCCGTCTCGGCCATCTTCAGCGCGCGGCCGTGCATCGCAATCGCGCGGGACTGATCGCCGCGCGCGGACGCGAGGCGGCCGTGCAGCTGCCAGAGCGTCGAGAGCCGGCCCGGATGGACGGTGTCGCGGAACGTATCGGGCGGCCGTCCGAGGGCGGACGCCGCCTGATCGAGATCGTCCTGCAGAAGCGCGGCTTCGGCGATGAGCGACCGTACTGTGAGTTCATCGTCGCGCGTCAGCGACGAGGAGCGGAGCACGGGCGTCAACAACTGCGCCGCTTCGGCGCCACGGCCGCGCTCGAGCGCCGCCGCCGCGCGTCCGAACAGCGACTGAAGAGAGGACACCAGCGGCGAGTATAGCTTAGGGTCGGAAGGGTTTTCCCTTGTGCGCGAGACGCGCTTCGAGGCGTGCGGAGCAGTCGCAGCTACCGCAGGCCCACGGTTCCGTGCCGTTCAGATCGCGGCAGCGGCTCCGCGCGTGCGCGTCCTGGACTTTGTCGAGGACGAAGTAGTCCTCCCAGTACTCACGTTCTTCGGCGAGCGGCGTCGGACAGTAGCAGACCTCGACCCACTGCACGCGTCCATCGTCGAGCTCGCGCGCCTCGCTCATGTTGCGCAGGTATTCGCCGCCCGCGATCGAGCCGGCGCCCAGCGATCCGTTGTCGATAGCTCGCGCCAGCGGCTCGCGGCGTCCGTTCTTGACGTGCGCGGTGACCAGATACCGCATACAGCCATTGTACTGGCACCCGCCTTGCGATATGGCTCAGCGGGAGGTCTGTGTGATCCGTTTTAGCTTGCTTGCGATGGCGTTTGCCGCGTTCACGGCCGTCCAGTCGTCCACGATCCAACCGCAGACGTCGCAGCCGCAGACGACTCAGCCGTCAGCGGTTCAGCCGCCCGCGACGCCGCCGACGCAGCTGACCGACGAAAATCGGTCGATGATGCTGACGCTGCTCGATCGCATCGAGACGCTGACGACCAAGATCAAAGACGACAACAAGAACAAGTCCGGTAGGGTGACGGTCGAACGCGCGACGCTCGACGAGATTGCCGCGGACATCGTGCAGGTCAAGATGATCCTGCAGAAGTAAGCTCCGCCAGCGCGCGCAGTGTATCGAGCAGTGCGGCATCCCCCGCGAGGTTGCCCAGCTCGTTGACGATCGCGTCGGACTGCGTTTCGCGTGGAATCGCGTGCACGTACGCGCGAGCGTGCGGCGGCGCCACGCTGATGTCGTTGCCGCCGAGCTCGACAAGCGGGGTCTCGCTCGCGTTCGTCGCGATGGCGAGACGTGCCGTCATCGCCGGTTCTTCGAGAACAATCGCGCGAGCCACGTCGTGAGGCAACGACAGGCGCGCCGCTAACCATCCTGCCAACAGCCATGCGGCCGCACGTTCTTGCGGCGCGCACCGAATCCGCACTTGGGCTTGCCTCAGTGCGTCAATTGGCAGTGCCTCCCCCATGCGGCGAAGGGCGTCGCGGACGGGCGCGAGACGGCGCCAGTTGAGGTCGGCGATGTCAATCCGCAGATCGCGTGTCGCATCGACGAGGACGCGTACACCCGTCGCCATGTCACTCCACCGCTGACTGTCGAAGATGAGCTGCCGCGCCTCTGCGAGAATCCCGCGGACCGGTAGGCGTTCCGAGAGATCGTCGAGATACCAGACGGTCGTGGGCACATCTCCGCGCGTCAGTCGGCGGACGATCGACGGCAGCGACACCTCGTCGCACGACGATCGCACCAGCACTTCCTCGACGGCGTAACGCGCGTGCGGCGGCCCATATGTCGCGACGGCGACGCGCGTAGCGATCGGCGCGCGCGTCAACGGACAGCCGTACTCGTGCACGATGACGATGAGCCGTGAGGGATGGCGGCCGACGACTTCGTCTATCGTGTCGATGTGTGTCGCCGCATACGCATCCACCGGCTCGCCGGCCTGGGACGCGCGCACGACGACGAGGTTCGACATCACGGCGCGCGCGACCGTCGATCGCCGGCCGACGTCGCGCCATACAGCGGCGAGCGTCGGCTCGATCTCGCCGGGCTCCGTGTCGCGCCAGATGCGATCGACTACAGTGCTCGCCATCGTCGGCCTGTTCGATGGATCAGGGTTTCCGCTGCTTCCGGCCCCCAGTCGCCTGCGGCGTAGGTCGCGAGCGGGCTGCCTGAATCGTCTCGCCAGTGATCGAGGATCGGCATCACCCAGCGCCAGGCCACTTCGACCTGGTCTCGTCGCATGAACAGGGTTGCATCGCCGATCATGACGTCGAGCAGAAGCCGCTCGTACGCTTCCGGCGTGGTCCCACCGAACGTGCTGCCGTAATGAAAGTCCATCTTCACCGGGTAGACACGGGCGCGCGGCCCCGGGATCTTCGAGCTGATGCCGAGCGCGAACCCTTCGTCCGGCTGAATGCGAATCGAGAGCACGTTCGGATCGAGACGTCCGTTCGGATCGCTGTTGAACAGAATCGGCGGTACATCCTTGAGGAACACCGAGATCTCACTCGCGCGCTTCGGCATCCGTTTGCCGGTGCGAAGAAAGAACGGGACGCCGGCCCATCGCCAGTTGTCGATGCACACCTGCAGGGCCACAAACGTTTCCGTGCGCGACTGCGGATCCACCCCTTCTTCCTGGCGGTAGCCGGGAACCGGCCTGCCGAGGTCGAAGCCGGCCGTGTACTGCCCGCGAACGACGCGGCGGTCGATCTCGTCGCCGGTCAGCGGCCGCAGCGACAGCAGGACCTCCAGCTTGTCGTCGCGGATGACGTCTGCGTCGAGCGACCGCGGCGGCTCCATGGCGACGAGCGAGAGCAGCTGCAGCAAGTGGTTCTGCACCATGTCGCGCAGCGCGCCCGCTTGCTCGTAGTAGCCCGCGCGCGTGCCGACGCCTTCCGCTTCCGCGACAGTGATCTGTACGTGATCGACGTGCTTCTGGTTGAACAGCGGCTCGAAGATGCTGTTCGCGAAACGGAGCACGAGGATGTTCTGAACCGTTTCCTTCCCGAGGTAGTGATCGATCCGGTAAATCTGATGTTCGTTGAACGCTTCGGCGAGCGCGTCGTTGATGGCACGGGCGCTGTCGAGATCGCGACCGATCGGCTTCTCGACGATCACACGAGCAAATGGACGCTGCGCCGGCGTCACCGACTCGAGCGGCGGCACGAATCGAGACCGCTGCAGCTGACGCACGGTCGGTGCAAACAGCGCCGGCGGCACGGCAAGGTAGTACAGGCGGTTGCCCGAGAGCCCGCGCTCGTGCTCGACGATGTCCAATTTCGATCCGAGAGTGCCGAGCGACCCTTCGTCGCCGAAGGTCTGATTCACGAAGAACAGCGCACCGGCGAACGTCTTCCATGCCGCCTCGTCGATCGGCCGCCGCGAGAACTGCGTGATGCCGTCCTTGGCGAACGCGCGGTAATCGTCGTCGCTCATCTCCTTGCGGCCGATGCCGACGATGGCGGTGCGCGGCGGCAGCAGGCCGTCGAGGGACAGGTTGTAGAGCGCCGGCAGCAATTTACGATGCGCGAGATCGCCCGCGCCCCCGAAGATGACGATGCTGACAGGCTCGGCGGCGACGTGTGACGCGTCCGCCTCGGCGAGCTGCTCGGCGATCGACGGCAATTCGGCGTTCACGACGGCGTCAGGCATCGCGTTTCGTTCCGGCCGCGGCCTTCACCGCGTGGCCCCCGAACTGATTGCGCAGCGCCGCGAGCAGGCGCTCGGCGAACGGATTGTCATCGCGCGACCGGAATCGCGTGAAGAGTGCGGCCGTGAGCACCGGCATCGGCACCGCGTGTTCGATGGCTTCGTTGAGCGTCCAGCGTCCCTCGCCCGAATCGTCGACGTACGCTTCGAGCGTCGAGAGGTCGGAGTCTTCGGCGAGCGCCCGCGCCGCAAGCTCGAGCAGCCACGACCGCACGACGCTGCCCTGATTCCAGAGGGCGGCCACCTTGCCCACGTCGACGTGGTACTCGCTGTCGTGCATCAGCTCGAACCCCTCGGCGTACGCCTGCATGAGCCCGTACTCGATGCCGTTGTGGATCATTTTCACGTAGTGGCCGGCGCCGTGGTCGCCGACGCGCAGGTACCCGTCTTTCGGCGCGAGCGTGAGGAAGATCGGTTCGAGACGACGGCAGACGTCGGCTTCGCCGCCCACCATCAGGCAGTAGCCTTCCTGCAGTCCCCAGATACCGCCGCTCGTGCCGGCGTCGACGTAGTGAACCCGCTTCGGCTCGAGCGCCTTGGCGCGCCGCACATCGTCGTGAAAGTTCGTATTGCCGCCGTCGATGATCGTGTCGTCGGCGTCCAGCAGATCGCCGAGCGCCGCGATCGTCGATTCCGTCGGCGCGCCCGCCGGCACCATCACCCACACCGCGCGAGGCGGCGCGAGCTGACGGACGAGATCGTCGAGCGATGCCGCGCCGCGCGCGCCGATTCCTGTCGCGTGCGCCACCGCGTCAGCGCTGCGGTCGTATGCAACGATGCGATGGCCGTCGCGCTGCAGGCGCGTCACCATGTTGAGGCCCATCTTGCCCAGGCCAACGAACCCGAGCTCCATTGTCACCCTCGCAGTCGCGCCAGCAGCGCGTCGGACACATGCCGGATGGACGTGCGATCCGGGGCCGGCAGGTGAATGTGCAGCGCGCGACGTCCGGCGGCGTCGAGCGACGCGAAGTCGCCGAGCGCCTGCGCATGTTCGAGCGTCGCGAAAGAAAACGATTCGCCGGGAATCGGCACGTCCTGGCGCGGCGTTGCGGTGATGAGCAGAAAGACACCGCTGTTCGGTCCGCCTTTGTGCAGTTGTCCGGTCGAATGCAGATATCGTGGCCCGTAGCCGAACATCGTCGCCGCGTGCGTGCGATCGCGGATCGTGCGGCGCAGCGACTGCAGTTCGGTTGCGAGCTCGTGTTCGAACCCGAGATAGGCGAGGAGTCCGACGTAGTCGTTCGGCCGGACGAGCGTGAGCATGGCATCGGCGCCGAGACCGGTCAGCCCGGTGCGCGCCGCAGAAGACAGCGTCAGCGAGATGCCGCCCGACAGCTCGCGATCCGGATTCGACGAGGGCAGCGCGCCATGCGCTTTGTATTGCGCGAGCAGCGCATTCGTGGCGTCTTTTGCCTGCTGCACGTTCGGCTCGTCGAACGGGTTGATGCCCAGGAGCGCGCCCGCAATCGCGGTCGCGATTTCCCAGCGCACGAACTCGGCGGTAAGCGCCGACGGTTCGGGCAGCTCGAGCTCGACGATCGGCATGCCGGCCACGCGCAGATCGCGAACGTAGGTGTCGCGCATCTCTTCGTCGTACGAGCCGCGCACACGCAGCCGCACGAACAGTCGATCGTGTCCGTAGA
>Ga0126381_100007285_pt1 | contig 12295 bp, 11 predicted proteins | sample PanSoiMetPlot_28_FD_96465 | JGI IMG/M metagenome (GOLD analysis project Ga0126381, IMG submission 96465) | Tropical forest soil microbial communities from Panama - MetaG Plot_28 | ecosystem: Environmental > Terrestrial > Soil > Tropical forest > Bulk soil | place: Panama | collected 2016-02-17
ACCACCTCGCCACCAGGATGCGCCGCAACTCCGAGAACCTTCTTGTCCTGGGCGGCCACGAAGACCCCCGCAAGTGGAGCGAGCCGGTGCCGCTGATGGACGTCGTGCGCGCCGCCATATCGGAGATCGAGCAGTACGAGCGGATCACGGTGAACATCCAGCAGGGAGTCCTCATCACCGGCCGTTCTGCGAGCGACGTAGTGCACCTGGCGGCCGAGCTGATCGAGAACGCGGCGGCGTTCTCGTCGGCCGAGGTGCTGGTCACTGGTCAGATGCTGAACAGCGGCGGCGTGCTGATCGAGATCACCGACGAAGGGCTGGGCATCCCGGCCCAGGAGCTGGCGGGCGCGAACTGGCGGCTAGACCACCCGCCGGTGATCGACGTGGGGGTCTCACGCCGGATGGGCCTGTTCGTGGTCGGCCGCCTTGCGGCCCGGCACGGCATCCGGGTGCGGCTAAGGCACGCACAGCCCCGCGGCCTGTCGGCCCTGGTGTGGCTCCCCGGCGCGGTGGCCCAGCTGGAGACCGCGTCATTCCCCTCAATGCGGCGGCGCGCCAGCACCGGCGCGTACCCGCCAGCCGCCCAGGTCTCACCTGCCCCGGTCTCATCCACCGTGCTCCCCGCCCCACCATCTCTTCGCACCGCGGGTGACGCGGCACCTGCGGTGGCAGCGCACCCTGCCTGGCCGGGCTGGTTCCGGCGCCGCGACATGCCCGCCGGCTCCGCCGCTGGCCAGACACCGGCGGACTCTTGGGCATCGCCCGGGAACGACGGCTTCCGCGCGGCCAGGACGGTCGCCTCCCCGGCCGCCGGCCAGACATCGGCGGCGGGGCTGCCGACGCGCGTGCCGAACGCCAACCTTCTCCCAGGCTCCATACCCCGGCCCGGTAGTCAGCAGGCCGGGCAGCAAGCGCGGCCGGCGGACAGCGGCCAGCAGGCCGCAATCGCTCGCCGCCGGTCGCCGGTGGAGGTCCGCAGCCGGCTGGCGGAATTCCAGCAGGGGGCACGCCAGGGTCGCTCGGACGCACCGCGGAACTCCGGGATCCATGAGAAGTGAAGACGACGGCAGAAACGCGAGAGGAAAGCCCGTGAGCACCCTGGGGCATCCGGCGCAGGACCTTAACTGGCTGGTCACGGACTTCACCGGACGGGTTCCCGACGTGGCCCACGCAGTGATCGTCTCCTCTGACGGGCTTGTGGTGGCGGTCAGCGCCGGAGTCCCGGAAGACCGCGCCGACCGGCTGGCGGCGGTGACGTCCGGGCTCTCGAGCCTCGTGCACGGAGCCGCGCGCCTATTCGAGGCCGGCACCGCAATCCAGACGGTGGTGGAGATGGACGGCGGCGTGCTTGTGGTCACGACCATCAGCCACGGCGCGAGCCTGGCCGTACTCGCCGGACCCGACGCCAAGATGGGTCTCATCGCCTACGAGATGGCCCTGCTGGTCGAGCGGGCCGGACCGATGATCACCCCGGCCGCCCGGGACTCCGACCACGCCGCCATCGGGCCCGGCGGGCGGTGACCAGTCAGCACTGTTGCCTTCGAACCCCGAGAGGAGTAGCCGAAATGCCACCTCGGCGCCGACAGCACGCCGCCACGGCGGCGGCCGCCCTAGCCGCGACGGTTCTTGCCCTCGCCGGATGCTCCTCGTCTCCCCCCGCCAGCGGCTCTTCGGCAGGCGGCAGCGCAGCCTCTCCTGACAGTGCCGTCCTCAGCGGCACTATCAACGCGAGCGGATCGACGTTCCAGCTCACCTTCCAGGAAGTGGCTATCTCCGGCTTCAAGTCGGTTCAGCCCGGCATCACGGTCAATTACGACGGCATCGGCTCGGGCGCCGGCCGCGCCGACCTGGCCGCTAGCACAGTCAACTTCGCCGGCTCGGACTCACCGATTCCGCCAACCGAGGAGGCCAGCTTCAAGGGCAAGAAGGTGCTCTACTTCCCCGTCGTGACCGGCCCGGTCACGCTGTCGTACCACCTATCCGACGTGCCCAGGCTGCATCTGTCGGCACCAGCTATCGCGGGCATCTTCGACGGCCGGATCAAGACCTGGGACGCGCCGGCGATCGAGGCTGACAACCCTGGCCTCGCCCTGCCCGCCACGCCGATCACCCTCGCTGTCCGCTCCGATTCGTCCGGCACTACCGCCAACTTCACCGAGTTCCTGGTGGAGGCCGCGGGCAGTGCGTGGGCACTCGGCACCGGCTCAACCATCAAATGGCCGGCCGGCAGTCAAAGCGCCAAAGGCAACAGCGGGGTAGCGCAGATGGTCAAATCCACCCCCGGGGCGATCGGGTACGTGGACTACGCGACCGCCAAAGGTGCCGGGCTGACTTTCGCCTCGGTCAAGAACAAAGCCGGCAACTACGTAGCGCCTTCGCCGGAATCCGCCGCCCTGGCAGCCAGCCAGGTCACTCTCAAGCCCAACGAAACATTCAGCGCGGTCTGGGCGGGCGGAACAGACTCCTATCCGATCACCTACCAGTCGTGGGACCTGGTACGTGCCAAGCAGCCGAACGCGAACGACGCCAACATGCTCCGGGCATACATCGGATACCTGCTCGGAGCGGGCCAGGAACTACTTCCCCAGCTCGGCTACGCACCGCTGCCCTCCAGCATCGACCAGCAGGCCCAGGCGCAGCTGAGCAAGATCGGCAGTTGACACCGCCTGACAGCGACCGTAGTAGCGCGATCACTGAGGGATTGGCATTGACCTGGGTTTCGGTGAGCGCGCCCGGCAGGATTCGAACCGCGACCCGCTGCTTAGAAGGCACCGGTCATGGATCTCGGGAAGTCGCCTAGTGTCGCTTTACATGGCGTTTAGCTGCAGTGACCATCCCTGGGAGTCGCCTGGCGTCGGTCGCAGTCTGTCGTTGATGGCTCCCGGTTTGGCTCCCCGAATCCGGCACCTCCCGCAGCTTTCAACAGCCGAAAATAATAGCGAGCAAGGCATGTCTGTCGGACACTCGCGACATCCGGCACATCTACATCAAGCCCGCCACCCCGCGGCTGAACGGCACGGTCGAGCGCTCTCATCGCATCGACGGCGAGGAGTTCTACCGCCAGCTCAAGGGCGTCGTCATCGAACGGCCCAGCGCTAAACGTCACTAGCTGCCTCGGTCTGAAGCGCCCGGAGTTTCCGAAGGAGCCCCGGGAAACTCCGGGACGTTTCAATGCACTCGCGAGACCATGCGTAGCCGATCTTCGGCGGCACAACCGAGATCATGAAGGAGATCATCGGCCGCGGCCTCGGCCTGTAGCCGCTAGCAGGCACTCTACGAAGTCTGTGCCCTCAGGGCCTAATACGATGTTAGCCAGAATGCTAGAACTGATCGCCTGAGACGAAACCGTGTCGGGGAGAGAAGGTGCATGCCGTCGACTCGGAGCTGATCACGCCTCGGGCACGCGAGTCCTATGTCGGCTGCGGTCAGGAAGCAGGCTTACTTCGCTGTTGGGCCGTCAAATGTCCAGGACGAGGGTCGGAGTCCGCGATCGGCCGACGCATATCATCATGACCTGATTCCCCGCTTTTTCAGCGTCGCTCAGGACGGTGTCCCGGTGCTCGGGCTCCCCCTCGACGACCTTCGTTTCGCAGGTACCGCAGTAGCCTTCCCTGCAATCTGACAGGATCGTCGGCACGGCCTCCTGCACCACATCGAGGAGGGTCCGGTCAGCGGGAACCTGAAGCTCGATGCCCGACCGCCGCAGCACCACCTGGAACGCGCAGTTCGTCACCGGACCGGAACCCGCCTGACGGGCAGCTTCGGGAGGCTGAGCGAAGCGCTCGGTATGCAGCTGGCCGACGCGGTCGGCCTCGGCACAGACTGCCTCCATGCCGGCGAGTAGACCTTCAGGCCCGCAGCAGTAGACGGCCACGCCCGCATCGGCCTGGGCAAGGATGCCCGGAAGGTCTAGCAGCCCTCGCTCGTCCTCCGGCCACAGCGTCACATTTGATGAGCCCGCTGCCAGGACCTCCTCAACGAACGCCATGGAGCGCAGCGACCTTCCCCCGTAGTAGCAGGTCCAGGGCCGCGCACCTGCTGCCACCAGGTTGATCATCGGCAGGATGGGAGTGACCCCGATGCCGCCAGCCACGAAAACGTATCTGCTCGCGTCGACGAGCTCGAAGTGGTTCCGCGGCGGACGGCAGGCAAGCACACGTCCAACGAGTGCGGTGTCGTGTATCTCCGCCGAGCCCCCGCGGCCGCGGTGCTCACGGAGAACCGCAATGCGGTACACCAGGCGTTGAGCCGGATCCCCGCACAGCGAGTACTGTCGCACCCGGCCTGATGGCAAGACAAGATCTATATGGGCCCCCGGGGTCCATGCGGGGAGTCCACCGCCGTCGGGTCGCACCAGCTCAAGGCTGATGATCCGGTCGGCTTCGAGGCGCACGCTTCGGACCAGCACGTCGAGCGTGGTCATGCCCGGTACCACCACTCGTCAACGTCCCCGAATCCGTGATCGCGATTCCACTGGAGAGAGTCGATCGCGAGCCCCGTCTCGCCCGCCGGCGTCTGGCAGGCGAGGTGCATCAGAAGTGGGGTCAAGTGCGCTGGGCGAAGCATGGGCCGCTCGTCGATGCCGCGTTGGCTCCGCGCAGCGGCGATTTCCGCCGAGCCTGTGGTGTGGGTGGGCCCGGGGAACACGACGTTCACGGCTACGCCACGGTCCTTCAACTCTTCGGCGAGATAAAGGGTCATGCTGCACAGGGCCGCCTTCGACGCGTCATACGGCTGGTTGCGGTAGCCGGGATGCAGGCCACGCCAGATCCCAGCCGCCGCTGGCAGCAGAGCGCTTCCCCGTGTCCCGACGACGATGATGCTTCCGCGTCCGCGCTCGAGCATGGGGACGACGAAGCTGCGCGTGACGGTCAGCGTCCCCAGTACGTTGACGTCCAGCATGGCGTGCCAGTCCTCATCGCGTGTCTCGAGGACGCTCGCCAGCCCGTCGGGCGGGAAGAGATAGCGCTGCCTGCAGGCCGCGTTATTGATCAGCACGTCGACGTGCCCGAAGCGGGCGAGAGTCTCTTGGCAGCTCGCAGCAACGGAGCCCGGGTCAGTGATGTCCGCTTTTGTCACGAGCGCCCGGCCCGTGCTGTCCATGGCCGCGGCGACGCGCTCCTCTCCTTCCCACGAGCGGTCGAGTGCGGCAACCCGCGCGCCCCGGGCAAGGAACTGCTCAGCTGCAGCCCGGCCGATCCCGCGTGCAGCACCGGTAATCACGACTACCAACTCGGAGAACGATGCTGTCATCGTGCTCTCTCAAACGCCGGTGATACGGATCTGTCGCGTCCCCGCTCGGGCCAGTAGGTCTGTCTGGCTGTGCCCCCGAGCACCCATGACAAGTCGTCCGCAGAGAGGAAGCGAAGCCGCTCGCCGACACGCGCGGCCAAGTCCCCGAGTGATGGGCCCGAGCCGGACAGCCGGGCACCGGCGAACTGGGAATATGAGCCCCACATGAGCCGCTTGGGGCCGAACGTGCCAGCCAGGCGTTGCAGGAAGCCCTGTCCGGCCCGCGTAGCGGCGTCCCCGGCCGTGGCCAGGTTCTTGCTCGCCAGCATGATCAGCACATTGGGCCACCGCGCCAGCGAGCAGACCTCATCGATCTCCGCCGTGGCACCGGACGTGCCGAGCGCGGGGTCCGCGGCGGAGTGCACGACGAGGGATACGTCAGGAAAGCGGCCGGCCATGGCGCGCAGTGGCTCAAGGCTCGTGGCTCGCGTGCGCTGCGCGCTGACGACGAGACCCAACCGCGACGCGGTCGCCCAGGCCGCTGCTGCGCGGTCGTCCTCGAGCCAGGCGGCCGCGTCGGTGGCTAGCCCGCCGTAGAAGCGGGCTCCGCGCATCGCGAAGCGAGTCGCTTGCTCCTCGAGGAGCGCTGGCGCGCCTGGTGCCAGTACATCGAAGTTGCCGACGAAGGCGAACCTGCTCGGGTCGCGGGCCGCGCTTGCGGCCGTGTACGAGTTGTCGAAGCCGTCTCGGCGGACTGTCGTCGTCAGGACCGCTCGCGCGACGCCCGCCGCGGCCATGGCATTCTCGTAGGCCTCCACTGTGAGCGTCTGATCGTCAGCCCAGTCGCTGCGCCAAGCTCTGGGGGCGGCAGAGCCCGCGGCCTGGGAGCCTACAGCGCGGGCCGCCACGAGATGGACATTGCCGTCGACGATCCCGGCGTCCGGTTCACCGGACGCCGGGATCTTGCCGCGATCGGCGGGCTGGTTCACTGCCGGCCCAGCAGCTTTCCGGCCTGGCGGACGTCCGTTACCTCTTCCAAGTGTTCCAGGGCGTCGAGGACTTGGGCGCTTTCTCCTGGCGAGAAGACTGTTTCCGCGTTGGCCATGAACTTGCCGACCCACTCCTGCCTGGTCAGGGGATAGTCCCAGTGGCTGCGAGTGCGTGCGACAGCCGCCGTGTATGACCGGCCATCGGTGCACGTGATCGTCACCGGGTTGTAATTCATGTCCCGGTTGTCCGGAAGTGCGGGGTCTACCATGGTGCGGATCTTGCTGAGGGTGGCCTGCACATCGGGAGAGAAAACCGTCTTGTCGCCGAAGCTCTCCCTGTCGAGCCCGCGCTGGACGATCGCCATCGTTGCTACGTACTGCAGGCTGAATTTACCCTCGAGCCCGGTCCGGACCTGGCTTCGGTCGAAACGGCTGCCCGGTTTGACGCCGATCTCGACGCGCTCGATGTCGTCAGGAGATAGGTCGTGCTCGGTGACGAGCTGCAGGGCGGCCTCGAAGGTCTGCAGCATGTAATAGCCAGCCGGCTGCATCTTGATGCCGATACCTGGGCTCTCGATCCAGTAGGTTGAGCCCAGTCCGGCCGTTATCCGCCACAGGTCGACGGGGTTCCCTCGCTGGAATGCATCGAAGAAGCTGTGGCCCGGATCGAAGATCTCGTCGCTCGCCGTGTAGCCGTCCGCGGCGAGCATGGCCGCATAAACCCCGTTACGCGCCGCCTGGCCAGCGTGAAACGGCTTGGTCATCGTGCCCTCGTGTGCGTCGATGCCTGAAGCCGCGGATGCGGCGATGCCGAACGCCCAGGCGACCTCGCGCGCTGTGCACCCAAGAAGTCGCGCGCAGGCCGCCGCGGCGCCGAGGGTCCCGTACACGCCCGTGGGATGCCAGCCGTTGCGGCCGACAGTCGCCGCTGAGTGCAGTCGGCCCATCACCTCGTAGCCCGCGAGCATCGCGGCGATCAGCTCCTTGCCCGTGGAGCCTTTCAGCTCAGCGACCGCGAAAGCCGCCGGCAAGATGGGCGCGGTGGGATGCGCGCCGGGAAGCCAGAAGTCGTCGTAGTCGAGGGCATGCGCGGCGATCCCGTTAGCGAACGCGGCTTCAGCCGCGCGGGTCGTCGTCCCGCCCCAGATCGTTGAGGTTGTCTCGCCACTGTAGTAAGACGCGTGCCGGACCGCGATCTGGGCCGCCTGCTCGGAGGACCCCGCCAGGGCGACCCCGACGAGGTCTACGCACTGACGTTTTACCCGCTCGATGACGGACTGGGGAAGTTCCTCGTAGTCGACGCCGGCTACGAACTCCGCCATCGCTGCTGTGGTGCCGCTCATTTATCCTCCGGTGCGTGCGGCGGCTCGCCCGGACGGCGCGCCACTATCGCGCGTTCAAGCGAGCGCAGGGGCGGGCGCGGTACCGGGATCTCCTCGCCTCGCTGGTAGCGGTCGGTGATCAGTCGCATGCGCATTTTTTCAAGGTCCTGCATTGCCTCGATGGTCTGCTCACCCTCGGCCAGGCAACCCAGCTCGGGGTACTCGACGTAGCGGTGCCAGTGACCGTCGTCTCCGATCGCGGAGTACGCGGCGAGCACATAAGGTATTGCGAGGTACTCTTCGAGTCGCAACGGTTCGTCCTCCTCGTGGTCTTTACGCCCGGACGCCTACAGTGGTCCGTTCAGCGACTCGTCCATCAGCCCGGGCTCGACGAAAGCCCGGCGCAGTTCCTGGGTCTTCTCCACCCAGTCTTCGCCGTCGGGCAGTTCAATGCCGCCGGCGCGCACCTGGTACGCCTCGGGGTTGTCGACCCCCGGCGGCGCCACGCCGTTCTCGTTGTAGTCCCGCACGGCGGCGAGCAGGCGCCGCCGCACCCGGATGATCATGGCATCCGTTGTCCCCAGGTGCTCGCCCGTACGGTCGAAGATGGGGCCTCCGCCGACCTGGACCGCGGAGTCCTGCATTTGTACGACGGCGATGCCCGTGTAACCGTTTCTGCCCTCTTTGCGCCGCTGCACATCGCGGTCGATGAGGAAGTCGTTGGCCGGGTTCTGCGTGGGACGGAACCGCCCGAACCAGTCTGTAGTATTCGGGAGCAGCTCCGCCCGCGACGGCTCAGCGCCCGCCGCATCGTTGTGGTACTTGACGTACATCCTGAAGTACATCGTGTGCGTGTCGTCCATGGGGACCCGGGCCATGTTGTTGTTCTTCAGCCCGAGCAGCCCGGATGGCGGAAAGGCGTAGAAGGGGAAGCACCACTGAGCGATACGCCAGTAGGTGTGGCCGGGTGAGGCCGGCCGTTTCCCTGCGTACGCGGCACCACCCTCGGTGTCGATGACGTGCAGCTCTGCCCATCGGTTCTCGAGCTGGTAGCGGGAGAAAGTCCCAGCGGGCTGGTCTTCGGCGTTGAGCGCGCCGTAGTGCAGGAAACTGGCATGGGTGGTGTCGATGTCGCCCTCCATGACCTGCAGCCAGTTGCCTGGAACCACGAACGCGAAAAGCTCGCTGCCTTCGGTCATGTTCGCCGCCAGGTCCGGCAGCGGCGGCGGCGTGGTGCGCGGACCCATGTATGCCCAGACCAGGCCGCCGCGCTCGACGCACGGGTAAGACACTGCGCGAACCCGGTGCTTGAAGTCGCTCTTGGGCGGCTCGTTCGGCATGTCGACGCACGCTCCCGCGGTGTCGAATTTCCATCCGTGGTAGACGCAGCGCAGCCCGCCCTCCTCGTTGCGGCCGTAGAACAGCTCCCCGGAGCGGTGCGGGCAGTTGTGCTGAAGCAGCCCCACCTTGCCCGCGGTATCGCGGAAGGCGATGAGTTTCTCTCCGAGCAACATGACCCGTACCGGATCGCAGTCAGGTCCTGGCAGCTCTTTCGCGAGCATCGCCGGAATCCAGTACTCCCGCATCATCTTTCCCATGGGCGTGCCCGGTCCGACGCGGGTCAGCAGCTCGTTGTCTGCCTCATTCAGCATTTCCTGCCTCCTTGATCATCTGCAGGGGTGGGTGACCTCTTTCAGCAGCGGTGCCACCGGAGATGCCCTGGCGCGGGCCGGTCTCCCGAGACGCCAGTCGGTGAATCCCGCTCGCACTGCCATCCAGCGGCAGCGACGGGGCGGCAAGACAGGGGTAGAGCGACCGCGCCGCTCCGCCCAGGATCTGTTCCTGGTCGTCTGCTGGCAGGAACGACAGCGCCTCGCGCACTAGCGCGGCAGACAGCTGGTACGGGCGGTGCCGCTCTGAGGGGTAGAAGGCAGACCAGCAGAGGCGTCCCGCGCCGAAGCTCCCGATGAGCGCCATCAGCAGCTGCCGCTCCGGTGAACCAGGGCGAGCCGCGTGGATGACGAAGTCGGCCGAGAAGCTGACGTAGACATCAGGGAATTCAGCCATCGCCAGGAGCTTCTGGGCCGCTTCGGAGGCGGTGCCCTGGCCGGCCGGAACATGCGCGAGGTTGTTCAGCGTCAGCTTGAGCCCGCTGAACCGGCGGAGCACGGCGCCAGTGGCCGGGAGCAGCTCGGGAAAGGTCTTCTGGGCGTTACATGGGACGCCACGCGATCGGATGGCGTCCCATAGGGGGTCTAGTCGCGAGTCGTTCACCCAGACCGCGGCCGCCCGCCGGTCGGTGAAGAGCGGTCCGCCGCCCCAGAGCCGCACGCCCTGCAGTCCGCCATCACCGGTCCAGTAGGCGACGTCATCGGGCGCGCCTTGGCTGGTCGCGTCGATGTTGGCGATGCCGGCGAACCGGTCGGGGTACCGGGCGACGGCAGCGGCACAGTACCTGTTGTCGAACCCATGATGGCGCGAGCTGAACAAGAGTCCCTGGCCGACACTCGCCTGGTCCATGACCCCTGTCAGCTCATCGGCGGTCGTCGCCTCGTCGTCGGCGGGTCCGTCGCCACCGGGCGCGAGCGGGAACAGGCCACGCTCGGCTGTCGTGGCGATCACGTGGAGATTGGCGTCTACCGCTGGCGTCAACGCGACCGCCACGTGTTTGCTCGACGCTCCGATCGCTGGATGACGCCGGCTGTTCCGCCACGGAACCCGGACACGACACCGGAGGAAAGCGGTAGCGGGGGGTGATGCGCCCGATGCGTGGACATGGCACGAAGCTAGATTGCATTGACTCGATAGTCAATAGACAAGGTTAGCGTCCACGGCGACATGACAGCCATTACGGGGAACCAGGCCCCCGCTGAGCCGTCAGCCAGGCTGGGGATCCGACCGATCCGTGCGCAAGTCGGAAAGCTAGATCACGAGGGGCACGAGAAAGGGAGGGCATCGGGGCACTGCGAGCACCGCCTCCCCCGTGATAGCTCCGAACGGTAAGTGCCCGGGGCTAGCGTCAGTCCCATGAATGGCTAGCATCTGTCCCATGAGTATGGTCGACAGCGAGGAAGCGGCGCGGCGACTGGGCGTCAAGCTTCCCACGTTGTATGCGTACGTGAGCCGGGGGCTCATCTCCACGGCTAAGAGCCCTGACGGAAGGCGCAATCTCTTCAGCACGGAAGAGATCGACGAGCGGGCCCGCCGCCTGCGAAGCGCCAAGAACGATGACATCCGGGTCGCAACGATCGCGACGGCAGTCTCCACCCTCCATGAGGACGGCCCGCACTATCGGGGCGTGCCCGCTGTCACCCTTGCGGTCACCTCGTCCTACGAAGAGGTGGCCGACCTCCTGTGGAAGGCAGAGCCCGGTCCGTGGAGGGCCGCGTCAGAAGCGGTCGATCTCGCGGCCAAGTCCTCGTTTGACGCCCGGGACCGTATCCGCCTCGGGGTTGTCATAGCCGGCGCCACCGACCCTATGCGAGCCGACCTGCGCCCGCCCGCGGTGACCCGGTCGGCGCGCCACCTCATCGCCACCGCCGTCGAAGCGCTGGGCCACGGAGAGCCTCCAAACGAAAGCAATCCTGACCCGGCCCAGGTGCCGATAGCCGAGCGCCTCAGCCAGCGGCTCGGTGCGCCCAAAGTGACGCCCTGGCTAGTCCGGGCAGTGAACGCGGTGATCGTCATGCTGGCCGATCACGAGGTCGCCCCGTCCACTCTTGCTGTCCGGCTGGCGGCAACGACCAGGGCTGACTGCTACGACGCACTGCTGGCCGGGCTCGGCACGATCTCGGGACCCTTGCACGGGAGCGCGAGTGACGTGGCTCGGCGACTCCTCGAAGACGCCGAAAAGCGCGGCGTCGAACGCGCGCTGGGAGAGACTCTCCGCTGGCAGGGCAGCTTCCCGGGGTTCGGGTACTCGCTCAATATCGAGGGCGATCCGCGTTTCACGGCTATGCTGCCCTTTTTCAACGCCCTGGCCACGCCGCGGCAGCAAAAGGTCCTGCAAGAGGTGCTCGCCCGCACCGAAGATCAAGGGATGCCGCGGCCCAACGTAAACCTGGCCATCGGCGCGATCGCCTACGCCGCCCGGCTGGCGCCGGAGGCTGGCGAGACCCTGTTCACGATCGCCCGCATGTGCGGCTGGGTTGCCCACTACCTCGAGGAGCTCGAGCAGCCTCCCCGCCGGTTCCGTACCCGGACGAGCTACCTCCGCGGCGGGTGATTACGGTCCGGGCGCTGGCCGCCCGGGAGGGCCGGTGGACCAGGGTGAGACGGCACCATACGTTCGGGTGAAGGCTGAGCGGCACCGGCGGAAACGGTCGGCGGGACCTCTTGCCGCGGGACCGCGAGGTAGGCCTCCTCGAGCCCGGTGACGGGTCCACCCCGAGCCGGTCGGCGAGCAGTTCCCGTGCCTGCGCGTAGACCGCCAGGGGGTCGGCCTGCCGCCCGGTGGAGGCGAGGGCGCGCATGAGCAGCGCGCCCGGGCGCTCCGCCAGCGGATCGGCCTCGGTCAGCTCGCGCAGCTGGCTGGTCACGGCGGCCGCCTCGCCGAGCGCCAGGTCCGCCCGATCCGGTCGAGCACCGCCCCCGACCGCAGCTCCTCGAGCCGGGCGGCGCGGGCGGCCGCGAACTCCTCCCCGCCACGTCGGCGAGGACGGGGCCGCGCCAGGCGGCCAGGGCCTCGCGGAGCAGGCGCGGGGCCGTCGCCGGGTCCCGGCGGCCAGCGCGGGCGCCGTCGCGGGCGGCGGC